>Ga0209536_100009427_pt1 | contig 14524 bp, 12 predicted proteins | sample DeeMarSeWOR28_12_FD_187461 | JGI IMG/M metagenome (GOLD analysis project Ga0209536, IMG submission 187461) | Marine sediment microbial communities from White Oak River estuary, North Carolina - WOR-2-8_12 (SPAdes) (version 2) | ecosystem: Environmental > Aquatic > Marine > Intertidal zone >...
TTTTCGATGTTGAAACCTATGAAACATTGCACCAGATGACTTCAAGCATCAGGGGCGAAGTGAATCATCCCGTTACGCTGGAGGAAATGTTTAAAGCCCTGTTCCCATGCGGTTCGGTTACAGGGGCGCCTAAGATCAGAACCATGGAAATTATCCGGGAGCTGGAAGCAGCTGACCGTGGTGTATATACCGGTGCCATTGGCTTTATATCACCTGATGATGGAGCGGTTTTCAATGTGCCGATCCGCACCGTTGTCCTGCAGGGAAGCAAGGGGGAGATGGGAATTGGTTCCGGCATTGTCTGGGATTCCGATCCTGATGGGGAATGGGATGAATGCAGGCTGAAAGGGCGATTTCTCACTACTCCGGCACCGGAATTCAAGCTGATTGAAACAATGCTCTGGCATCCTGAATCCGGCTACTGGCTGCTCGATCTACACCTTGACAGGCTCGCCGAATCGGCACGATATTTTTCCTATTCTTTAGAGCCTGAAAAAGTCAAGGCATCGCTCCATGAATTGGCTGTGGATTTTGCTCGAGCTGCATCTGGGAAATGCCAGAGAGTGCGGCTCACGCTTGCTAAAACAGGTGATATTGAAATAACTCATGCTGGATTAGATGAAAAATTCTCTCCCTCTATTGAGCCAACTGCAATAATGCAGCTGAAAACAGGGGAAGATCCGCCAAAGGTGATCTTTTCAAGCAGATACACTGACTCCAACTCGGTGTATCTTTTTCACAAAACCACCCTGCGCAAGCTCTATGATGAGGAACGTGCCCATTTTGTTGATAAGCACGGGTATTACGAGGTATTTTTTATAAACGAGAAAGGGGAGGTCACCGAGGGCAGCTACACCAATATTTTTCTACAAAAAGGTGGCAGGCTCATGACACCACCTATTTCCTGCGGACTGCTGCCCGGTGTGCTTAGAAAATATTTGCTGCAGCAATATCCAGAACTGGTTGTCGAGGAGGCTTTTACGAGAAGGGACCTTGAGCAGGCTGAGGCAGTCTATGTCGGCAATTCCGTGCGGGGATTGATCAGGGTTGCATTGAATTAAGGGCTCAAGGATTGTCGGCATACAAAATTGCAGACGATTGCCATAAGACCAGCTGTGAGTCCGCAAATCCCAGCTAAAACTAACCCATCACGACTGAAGAGCAGCTTTCGACCTCCAGCAATCCAGAGCATAGAGATAGCAATCCCCATACTTACCAAAGGCATGAACCATGCAAAGACAGAACCAGCCTCCTGAAGAGACACAGTTGTGGCCCATGCACTATACTCTCCTGTGAATACAACTGCTGGAACACCCAACAGAGCGAATGTTGTGAGTGGATCATATCCTATTGATGGAAGCGCGACAGCGACCATAGGGGAGAATCCGAGAGCGAGCATGACAGGAGGCAGCATTGAAACCGGTGTAGCTCCAATTCCTACAAGGAACAACCCAAGACCGAAGCTGATCATCAAAATCTGCATCGGACGACTACCGCCTCCGAGGGTCTTGAAAAAAACGATGAGTCGCTGAAGTGCACCAGTCTCTTGCATGTATGTCATCATGAGAATCGATGTTGCAACCATCAATGAAATGGGGAAGGACTTTACAATCCCAGCGAAACTAGCCGTGAGTGCGATTCCGACGTCAGTCTGAAATGCAATGATAGCGATCACCAGAGTCACTAACCAAACGATTACACCTGTAATGTCTGCGGCCTTATGCAGAAGAATCAACATAACCAATGCGAGTACTATTGGTAGAATAATGAGCACAAATCCAAGTAGTACATCCATTATTCATCCCTCTTCAGGTGCCCTTGGTCGAGGTACCATTTTACTGCGCGTCTGAATCCGTCCTTCATAGACACCTGAGGAGTCCATCCGAGTAGACGCTTCGCCTTTTCATTTGAGTATACTCGATGTGCATACATCATATCCACAGATTTTGGATGCCAGAAGAAGGTCATCCCCATCCTGTTCTTGAATGGACTCAAGATAGCCATCCCAAATTTGGCAAATATCTTCGGGACTCGAAGTCGAGGTGGTTTCACTCCGAGTTCATCAGTCACCAATGTTACTAATTCCTCCCAGCTCATGGGATCATCTGGACAAATGATGAATGTATTATTCAAGGCAACCAAAGGAGTGATTGCGCCAACGAAAGCTGAAACCACGTCATCGATGTGAGTAAACATGAACTGAGCGCTCAGGTCATTCGGTAGAGCGAAGACCTTGCCGTTGTAGATCTCCTGTACAACCTCAAACATGACATAGAGATCACCCTCACCCATGACACCTGTGGGTCGGAGGATGATATGAGCAAGTCCTGTGTCATTGGTTATTTCTGTAATCGCACGTTCTGCAAGAATCTTGCTCTCCCCATAGCTAAAATCAGGTCTGAGTTCTGTATCTTCAGTTGCGGGTGGGAAACGTACTGCTCCAATAGTTTCAGCTGATGAACAATAGATGAACCGTTCAACACTGGTCCCAACACAGGCATTCATGAGATTCCTTGTTCCCTCAACGTTGACCTTGAACATGAGCTCCTCATCACTCGGGTAGAAGTTGAAGTAAGCTGCGCAGTGGATTACTACATATACGCCTTCAACTGCTCTCTCAAGGCTCTCGATGTCAAAAAGGTCAGCAACCTTGATCTCAACGTTCTTTGGGAGTCCTTCAATGTTGCTTGTAGCTCTGACAAGAGCAACAACATCATGACCAACTTCAAGAAGCGATTCGATGATCCTTCCACCAATGAATCCTGTTGCTCCGGTGACCAAGACCTTCATGAGAGTAACACCCAACGCATGCAGTTTTGACCTTCATTTATCTGTTACCTCTAATAGGCAGTCAAGTGATGACATGACCTCACCAGCTTTCCCGGAGAGATGGACATCAACCACGTGAGTTAACATCGTCTGTTCCACATTGACCTCAATGAGGCGCCCACCTTGTTGTTTCACTATTAACGGGAAAGAGGCTGCAGGTTGCACAAGAGCAGAGGTTCCGATGACGATGCATACATCAGCTATCCCGAGTTCAGCATAGACATTTCCAATGATTATAGGGTCCAGGGACTCTCCGAACCACACAACATCAGGACGTAGATGCTTGTCACACTTTGGGCATGGAGGGATTCCTGAAGCAGGAGAGCTGAGTCGCTCTGTGTGGTCGCATGAGATACACTTCAGTGCCCAGATGTCACCGTGGACTTCAATCACATTCTGAGACCCAGCTCTACGATGAAGACCATCTACGTTTTGTGTGATTAACGACTTGAGAAGACCTCTCTCCTCCCACCTGGCCAGAGTTGTGTGAGCTGGGTTCGGATCACATTCCGCAATCAGTCCCTGACGCCACATGTACCATTCCCAAACCAGTTTTGGATTTCTAGCAAAGGCAGTGGGTGTGGCAAGGTCCATCGCATTGTAGGTTCGCCAGAGGCCGTCCTTTCCCCTAAATGTTGGTACATTAGATTCTTTGGAGATTCCCGCGCCTGTCAAAGCAACCAAATACTCAGACCCACTGATGATATCGGCTGCGGTCTGCAAGTTCAAATTGGTCATTTTCAACTCAAGAATCCAGAGTGACTACAATTTCTTAAGCATAACCATTTATTGAGTTACATCTTGATTGACCACGCCATCATGCTTATTAGGCAAAATAGTGAAACTAGCTTCACTATTGTGAATAAGTAACAAACGTTAAGGGGATTTTTAATGTCTGCTGGCGAGGCAAAGAAAGAGAAACAAATCAAGCGTAGAACATGGATGATGCCACAAGAGGTTGAAGTGTGGTACGTGCTTCCAGCCATCAGAAGGGAGCTGGCCAAGGTAATGAAGACCAAGGTCGTTCAGAGGGCTGATGAAGACGGTGATATGAAGGACCACAAGGTAACTCAGAAAGAGATCGCGAGAATGCTTGGTGTAACAGAACCAGCCATTACGCAGTATCTGTTGAGGAAAAAGGGACAGAGGTCTCGAGGAGACCAGGTGGACCTTCCAAAAGAGATTCTCACAGAGATTGACAGGTCCGCAGACAGCATGATTGAGGAGTATGAGAAGGCTCGCACGAGTGACGACCAAGATATATTCCAGGTCATGACGAAAGAAATCAATCGAATAATCAGAGTCATGCGAGATGCAGGAGTCATGTGTGACATCCACAGAGAATTCTGTGCACATACGGATGATCCTTGTGACGCTTGTGCTAACAAGTAACATATTGTATCCTTTTACGGAAGGATTAATCAGGTCAGTTCTATACGTGGCAGTCACAGTTAGGAGTGTATCTAAGTGACAGGAGAAATCAAAGTCGATATCAAAGATGCTCTGGCGACTATTACGATTTCAAGACCTGACAAGTTGAACTCAGTCACCAAGGAGATGCTGATTGACTTCAATGAACAGGTCATGCAGATAATAAACAATCCGAACATCAGAATTATCGTCTTCACCGGCGAGGGAGACCGCGCCTTCAGTGCTGGGTTTGACTTGGAGATGATAATGGGACTTGAAGGCAAGGAAGTAACTGAGTTCTTCAAACTGCTTGAACGCACGATGCGACTTATCCGAGAGAACAGGAATTGCTTAACTATTGCCTCAGTGAACGGATATGCTATCGGTTTTGGGGCAATGACTGTTCTAGCCTGTGACTTTCGTATATTTGCAGAAAATGCTGTCTTCAGACTTCCTGAGGTCGAACTTGGAGTGTTTCCTGGAGCTGGAGCTGCTTCTAACCTGTTGCATCTTGTAGGACCTTCAGTAGCTAAGGAACTCGTCCTGACCAGCAGAAAGGTTCCTGCTGATGAAGCCTTTCGGATTGGACTTGCAGACAAACTTGTTAGTCAAGAAGATCTAGAGAAGACCACTCAGGCTTTTGTAGATGAGCTGTTATCAAAGGATCCAACTATCCTCATCAGGTCCAAGACGATGATAGACGGCATGACTGGAAAGGATGTCGCGGATGCGGACGAGGTTGAAACCGCCTATCTAGATGAGTGGCTTCGAGAGAGAGAGGAAACATAGGTCTACTAAGGCTCTTCAGAAATCTTGACCATGAGTTTCCCTTTGTTAGTTCCATCAAACAGTTTTCCAATTGCTTTGGGTGCGTTCTCCAGACCATCGACTACGTCTATTCGATATTTGATTAATCCTTCATCGATCCACTTCTGAAGGTCTTCAACGGCCTCCTTGGTACGACTGAAGTAATCGGTCACAATGAACCCTTCAATGCGAGCTCGGTTGGTAATAACAGTGGCAAGATTGGGACCTGACCCTGAAACATTATACTGAGAGATCATTCCACACAGCACTATCCGTGCCCTGAGATTGATCTGGTTCAATACTGTCTGGAAAATCTTGCCGCCGACATTCTCGAAATAGATGTCGATTCCCTTTGGGCAGTGCTTTCGTAGAGTCTTATGAAGTGGTTCAGTCTTGTAGTTGATTGCAGCATCAAATCCCAGCTCTTCAGTAAGCCATTTGCATTTCTCATCAGTCCCGGCAGTACCAACCACATGACAACCCTTTATCTTTCCAATCTGTCCGACTATTGATCCAACAGCTCCTGCCGCAGCTGAAACAACCAATGTTTCTCCAGCCTTGGGTTTCCCGATATCGAGTAGTCCAAAGTATGCAGTCAGTCCCGTAAGACCAAAAACACTGAGGTAAGCGGGAAGCGGAGATGAAATCGTCTTGGGCAGTCTCATCAGACCCTTTCCATCAGTAACTGCATAGTCCTGCCACCCGAGCAAACCATACACAAAGCTTCCAGGTTGGAACTTTTCATGATTTGACTCCTCAACGACTCCCAATGTAATTCCATGCATCACATCACCAATTGATAAGGGTGGCACATAGGTGATCCATTCCTGCATCCACCCCCAAGAGGCTGGATCCAGTGAGAGATAGATGTTACGAACAAGGAATTCACCATCACCGGGAACTGGCTTTGGTGCTTCATTCCATTTGAAGTTCGATGGCTCAATAGTTTCCTCTGGTCTAGATGCCAGACACCACTGGCGATTCACTTCAGATGACATAGGTCAATTCTCCAAACAGGCAATCGGGTTATTCTTGGACGTTGTAACATAAGGTCTCCGTGCAAGCAATATGATACGGGTTGACCATCGATACACATGTTTAAATTGTCAATAGAGGTCATCAGGGTCCCCTCTTGAGGAGATGAAAAATCATGGCCAAAACGGCTGTAATCGCAATTGGTGGTAACTCGTTAATCAAAGACAAAGATCACAAGACAGTACCGGATCAGTATGCCGCCACGGCAGAAACATGTAAACACATCGCAGACATGATCCAACAGGGCTGGAACGTTGTAATAACATCAGGCAACGGACCGCAGGTCGGATTCATCCTGAGACGGTCCGAACTTGCAGAGCACGAACTGCATCCTGTCCCACTGGACTATTGTGGAGCAGACACTCAAGGCGCAATAGGGTACATGATTCAAAGAGCTCTATACAACGAGTTCCACAAACGTAACATGGACAGACATGTTGCATCTGTTGTCACTCAGGTGAGGGTGTCCAAGGATGATCCTGCTTTCCAAAATCCAGCTAAGCCAATCGGTTCTTTCATGGATGAGAACGAGGCAAAGAAGAAAGCAAAGGAAGAAGGATGGGAAATCAAAGAAGATTCAGGGAGAGGTTGGAGGAGAGTCGTACCTTCACCCATCCCAAAGGAGATAATTGAGCTTCCTGGAATCAAAGCCCTCCTTAACGACGACATAATTGTCTATGCTGTGGGAGGAGGAGGAATTCCGGTAGTTGCCAACGAAAAGGGCGAACTGGAAGGAATTGCAGCGGTGATTGACAAGGACAGAGCTTCTGCACTTCTTGCAACAGACCTCAATGCAGATGTCCTTCTGATATCGACAGCTGTAGAGAAGGTGTACTTGAATTTCGGAAAGGAAAATCAAGAAGCGATCAACAAGATGGACCACATTGAAGCCCAACGCTACATGCAGGAGGGACACTTCACTCCCGGAAGTATGTATCCAAAGATAGAGGCATGTGTTCAATTCATCAAGGATGGAGGAGAGATGGCAATCATCACAGACCCTCCAAACATCATGCGAGCTCTCAAAGGCGAGACCGGAACACGGATTGTTGCAGGCTTTGCAGTACCTCCCCCTCCTGAGAGAAGGTAGGTCCCAACCACTACATTAATCGAGCATGAGTGCAGTGGACAACTCGATTCACCATGAAGTTTGAACAAGTTGTTACTGAGAATGCGCCAAAGGCAATTGGTCCTTATTCGCAAGGCACCAAGGGAAATGGTTTTGTGTTCTGTTCAGGACAGATTCCAGCTGATCCAAAGACAGGAGAACTCGTTAGTGGCTCAATAACAGACCAGACCAGACAGTCCCTATCCAATGTCAAGGGGGTCATTGAGGGGGCTGGGTCTTCAATGGACAGGGTGATGAAGGTTACTGTATTCCTCAAGGACATGAATGACTTCAGCGAGATGAATGCAGAGTACACAAAATGGTTCTCTGACCCTCCCCCAGCCAGGGCAGCAGTTGAAGTAGCAAGGTTACCAAAGGATGTAGACATCGAGATTGAAGCGATAGCACTTCTTTGATTATTGGTGGTTTGAAGGCTTGCAACTTAGATAAATGTGGGCCATAGTGATAAAACCGCATCACCGCATACCCAACCCTTTTTAGTGGGTTCGATAGGCACGATTATGCATATCGACCAAGGTGGAACACATGAGTGCGGGTCAAAGAAAACTCCATGGAGTTCTAGCAATTTCTGCAATCGTTGTTGTGGCAACTATCGGTGCCATAATGGTCATGGTTCCAAGCAACCCCAATCTTGACACAGTTCCAGAGGTCAAGCTGATTGGAGCAGATGGAGCGTTTGTGAATGTTTCTCTCACAGAAATGACAGAAATGTCAATCATTACAAGGAATGGCTCTTTCCAAAACTCGTACGGAAATGTTAGAGGGGCTGGAGAGTACACTGGCGTGTTGATTTCAGATCTTGTGGAACTTGTTGGCGGAATGGAGGAGAATGATACAGTCAAGGTTGTCGCTTCTGATGGGTATAGTCAGACATTCGCATACAGCAAGGTCTACCCCAATGCTTCATTCTGGAGCATTCAAGGCGACATGGTCTTGGCCTATGAGTACAATGGGACTGTTGTCCCCGATTATGAAGATGGGTTCCGTCTGATCTTTCTCCCTGAAGACGGATACTATTCGAACGCTGATGCAAATGCAACAACAGATCCTGACCCATTTGGTGCAGGCCCACAGTGTGTGTCAGATGTGACTCAAATTGTCGTGATGCCATACACAGGTCCCGGTCCAGTCCTATTCACCCTGAATTTCAACGATACAACACTCCAGTACAGAATGAACGACCTGATTGCACTTGGTTCGGTCAGTGGTGAAGGGGGATACAAACGGACATCCGGTACAATAGTAGGTCCTGATTCCTATGTTGGTGTACCATTTACAACGCTGATGAGCCAGTTTCCCTCTCTCCCAGACAACTATTCAGTCATAGTGAAAGCGGGAGATGATTATGAAAGTGAATACACTAAGAGGATTGTTGAAGGTACTGTAAATGGTTACAATCCATCTGGTGATCCTGTGGGAGACATATCATGCACAATGATTCTTGCCTACGAGATGAACAGTGCTCCACTATCGACTGAGGCTGGAGGTCCACTACGCGTGGCATTTCTAAACGAAGATGGAAATCTGACTGATGGGTTCAACTGGGCAAGAAATGTTGTAAACATCACGATGGTCGAGGAACCTCTTTCAGGGGGCTTACTCCTATCAGAGGACAACATCACGACTCCAGTTCCCTTCATGTGCCTTACCCTTTTGAATGACGAGTGAAACTGCTAATGCAGACAGAACAAGGGTTAAAACTGTTCAATTGTGCCCGGATGTACAAGTGGAGTGCTGAAAAGTGGCTTCTCAGAGTCAGAACAAAGAGGCAGATGTTCTCGTTGAACAGGCAACCTCGCTAATAGAGAAGAAACTATACAACGAAGCACTGTCTAAACTTGAACACGGTCTCACAATGGACCCGAAGAACAAGCGGGTCTGGGAGGAGATTGTGGTTTGCAATCTTGAGATGGGAAAACCAAAGAAGGCCATTGAGGCCTTGAACAATCTTTTGAAGATCGAGCCCAACTCTTCAGCTATGTGGGGCGACAAGGGTCTCATACACTTATTGTTGAATGAGAATTCCCAAGGCATTGAAGCAATCAAAGAGAGTCTAAGGATTCAACCACGCAATGTCCACAAATGGGAGTTATTGGCGAATGCACTGATTGCAGATGACAGATGGGATGAGGCTGTAGATGCGTTGGAAAAATCGCTTGATCTCAACCCTAACTCTGCAGTCACTTGGTACAATCTCGCAGTCTGCTACCTCTATTACGAAGACTTTGTATCAGCCCTTGAAGCAGTTGAATATGCCATATCCATTCAACCTTCACTTGAGGATCTTGCGGAACCGTGGATGGGACTCATAGATGATGAGTCAATTGAAGAAACCTATCCTTCTGTGCCAGGGATTGCCGCCTCCTGATACATCAGGCTTCTTCAGCAGGTTTGACCTTTGCCAACTCCTCGCTGAGTTGTTTGCTAATTTTGCTAAGCTTGAAGCTTTCTGCGGAGGATATTGCCTGTTCCAATGCCGAGATGATCCTTTGCTCTTCTAGCTCTTTCTCAGCTTTGTTTGAAATCTTTGGAAGAGCCTCAATCTTCTTGGGTATAACAATAAGTAGACTCTCAAGAGCATCCTTGGCTTCATCTCGATTTGCGAATGCAGTGTCCTGTTCAGTATCATAGGAAGACACTATTCTGTCAATCTGACTATAGAGTCGTCTATACTCCTCATAGGCCCCAGACAGAATCTGTCGTACTTCTCCTTCTTGGTCAGCCTTTTCCAGTGCATCGGAGAGTTTCTTCATTGCATTCTCGAGGAACTGTTTTCTTTCTGGAAGTTTGGTTCGTTTCCGCTCCATCCATCGCCATTCATTCGATATTTGGCGGGACAGAGTTAGTGCTTGTGTTATGGTCTCTCGGAAAACAGCAAACTTAGACATGGCTTCATTGAGTTCTAGTTCGAGAGTTTCTATGACATGTACCAGTTGATAGCTCAACATGTCACCTGCCTGTGCCTCAGCCAGAACCTTGCTTTCTTTGATTGCCCGTTCTGCAGACGCCCAGAGCTTTTCAACATCATCAGGGTCGCGATCAGTCCTCTTACGTACATCAAGTTCCTCAGAAAGTTGGTTAATGTCATGATTGAGAGCCTGGAGCTCCTGAATCTTTGCCTTCAACAGAGCTTTGCCCAGTCTAGTGTTGAGCTCGTCAGTCAATAGCTGACGTTCCTCTGGAACCTCCAACAGAGCATGGGTGTTGTCGACAAGTATCTGAAGAGCGTTTTCGTAATCCAAGACAGACTCATGGAAAAGTCCCTCCTGATACCGTTCATCACCCCTCTTTTCTAGTTCGAGTGCACTTTCTAGCACATCATAGGGAGATGTTTTCAACAGGCTATCTGTCCACACCGGAGGAATGTCAGTGCAGATGTCGAGTGTTTTCCCATTCATTAGTAATCGGATGACTAAGACAGAATTGGGAGTTGCCACGTACAATCGATCGCCGTCGGCGGAAATCCAATTAATTTTCTGACCATTGAGTTTGACAATACCTACTTCCTCACCCCTCTTGAGATCCCAGAGTACGATCGAGCCAGATGACATAGCACCAACAAGATAGAATTCACTGGCCCACATCGATGAAATAGCACTTGATTGACTCGGCTCTAAGGTCCTAAGAAGACTCCACTCAACCCTATCGTATACAGCTATCTCTCCAGTTGAAGACCCAACAATAACGAATTCGTTGTTACCAGTAATGACGCCGCCCTTGCCCTTCTTGTTGAGGCTGGCAAGCTCAGATGGAGCAGTGTCCTGTGACTTCAACCAGACCTTGGGTTCTTCCTTCTTTGTGCTAGTGCAGATGATTTTGTCGTCTGACCAGATGTCAGTGATATCAGACTTGTGTAGTTGCCAGCTAGAGGTTTCATGAGTATTCTTCTTTATGGAAACCAATCTTCCCTCTCTTGCACCAACGTAGAAGTAGTCGCCAAAGAGAGTCGATGTCAGAGCCTGGTAGCTAAGTTCGAACCAGCCCTGGAGTCCCCAGGTTTCCTTGTTCCAGACGTATACTCTTCTTTCGCAAGTGGCGAAGACCTGTGTATCATCAACATCAACAACTAATGGGGGAGTATCGGTCTCACCAAGTTCTGCAACTAGTTGCCACCCTTCTTTGGACCACACCCGAACTCTTTGATCTTCACAGGCTGTGTAGAGATACTTTGAGTCATACGTGATATCAACTGCCGTGACGTCAAGAGATGAGATTTCCTCATGAGCCAAAGTCCTAAGACCATTTGGGCTCGATGGTCCTTTTTCCATAATGTCTCCCCAAAGAGCAATGTGCTGACTAGATATTTTTGCTTTTGGAGTGCTTAAGTCAGTTTCTTTCATGGCCAAACATCAACAAAACACGATAAAATGACATCTAGAAGACGTGGTATACATGATAAATTCGTTAAAATGGGAGGACCCACACAGAAAGAACTTAAGACATCCACCGCCAAATGAGCCCATATTAGACGGAGGTAGGCATCTTGGACACTAGTGGTTGGCGCCGAGAATTAGACAAACTAGCTGAACTGAAAGGAATCTTAGTTTCAGTCAATCCTATGATGGAAGAACAGTCGGATAGACAAGTCCGACAATTGTATGACATCTTCGCAAACCTGACTAAGATGGAGAATGACTTAGCAACTTCTGGATTTATGAAGAAGAGGAAATTTCAAACTCAGGTCGACAAGACTAGGAGCGACCTTGAAACCGAGTTTATGAGAGTCACACGTGACTTTGCAGAGTATTTCCGTAAGGAACACAAGGACACTCTGGCCATCGCACCAAAGGTCCAGACATTGAAACCTGCAGAGGTGAAGGGGATCTCAACTCTCAACTTCCCAGGAGTCGGAGCAGGTGACCTCAAGGACTTTGAGAAGTTGCATGAGTTTGCGAAAGCATTCTCAAAATTATACTTGGTCATCCATGAGGATGTAGAACGTGATGTCAAGTCTACACTTGATGAGAACAAAGCAACTGTAGACACGTATGAACGACACATTACAATTGACAAAAGTGAGGTGTCCACAACCGTTGCTAATGATGAAGTTGTTGGGATGTCTCTGAAAGACCTCATAATTCTTAACGAAAAACTACAGGCTGACCGCCAGTTCCTGGATGGAAGAAAGGATGAAGTTAGTAAACTCTTGGGTTCCTCTCTAGTTGGAAAAACAGAGTCACTTCAAGCATCCGTTGAAACAGCATCCCGTCTAGGGCTGGAGTTGCCGATCGAGTTCTCGAAAGAGCTGAGGTTGATTGCTAGAGATGCATCGAAGGCTGATACACTGACTGCTCTAGTTGCGCTGGAGAATCAACTACATGCAGCAGAGGTCAAGATGGCCAATGCGCTTCGTGACAAGATAATCAACATCAAACACGAAGTAACTGCCAAGATTGTAGAGGGCGGAATTCCTACCACTTCTGATGTGTTACCACCAGCCCCTACCGTTTCGGTGGAAGGAGAGGGGATCGCCAACCTGCTTTCTAGCTACCAGCGGATGGTGGAGTGGGAAGGACAGGTCAAAATAGCTCTCAGAGAACGTCTGTTCGAACTCCTTGATGACGTTGAGAAAGCGACTGAGGCACCAGAAGATGCAGGCATCAAGGACATTGTTGCAGTGCGTCAATTCATTGCAGATTCAAAGAAGAAACTGAAGCAAGCAGAGATTGATGAGATGGTGCGTGTCTACCTCCAGGCGAAACAGATGGATGATGAATACAGGAAGAACATCACCGAGTCAATCCGCAACTACCTTGCAAGATTCAATGAACTGGCTACTTCAGCAGACAGAGTGCTTGACCATGCCCAGTTGAGTAAGAAAGCTCCAAAGGTAGAAGAACTTGAAGGAGGGATTGTATACCTCTTAGGTTCACTCACAAGCCTCCGAGAAGCTGTTGACAGTGGTGTGGCAACATTCCGCGATGCATGTCAACAGGAGATTGATGCCATCGTACATGACCTTCAAACTGTCAAACCAGCTTATGCCGAGATATTCATGCCTATCATTGTAGAACTCGATGAGGGATCGAACAGGATTCAGGTGATGGATGACTTCTCTGAAATAAAGTCAGAGATGCGCTCAATCAAAGATGGTATTCTGGTAAAAGCGCAGGATGCCCTTGAAAACCTGAGATACAGATTGGGAGTGAAAATCAGACTTGCAGCTGCAAAACTGATGGGAGCTGGTGTTGAGATACCTCCCGAGGCTCAGGAAGCCATAAGCGAATTGAACAGTGTAGGAGTGGCGGCTGACAACGTCTTCAGCCTTCCGGCTATTGCGAGAAAGATGGTTGAGATATATGAGAAGAAGATCCAGGACAAGATAATCGAGAAGCTTGGAGTTGAAGTCGACTCTCTAACGACAAGTCTTGAGAGAGCAAGCAGTATAGGAGTGAAGCTTGGGAAAGAGCTCAAGATGCTCAATGGTCTGAAGAGCAAACCACCACAAGAGCTTGAAGACGCCGCTGATGCCTTTGACCAACTTCAAAATCTTACAACCTCTCCCAATGTTCACAAGAAGATCAGAGAACGTGTTGATGAAGCCTATGTACAGATCAAAGGCGCACTCTCGCTTTTCGAAGACCAAGGCATGTCTGAGTTTGTTGAACGACTGAAGATTCTCATTGATCAAGTTCCAGCTAAACTGGAGACAGATTCACCACACGTGAACGAAGCACTTGATGTGTGTCTGACTCTTGCCAATATTCAGGAAGAAATGCTCCAGATGATCAAGAGCATTGCTGAGAAGGCGGGAGAAAACCACACTGCAGAACTCAAGAAGAAAAGCCAGTACTACTCCACGATTGAGAGAGTAGTAAACAAATATCCTGCTGAATTCAGCAAGATAGTATTTGATGTCAAGAAGATGGAAACGCTAGAATCTGGCCTTACAGAGGCAGCCGATCTTGATGTCGCCATTGCCAACTTCCACGAACTAGGTGATATGAGAAAGCAATGGTTGGATAAAGCAGTCGCGATGGATGACTGGCACAAGTCACTCAGGATGTTCATGACGGGTTTCAGTCCTACTGACAAGCCTGATGCACGTGACAAGTTCATCGATGATGCAATACGAAAGATTAAGGAAACTTACAGCCGTGAGGACATCAGTTCATACCTCAGTTGGGCTATCAAAGAGAGTGCCCAGGCGTTGGTCGATTCAAGGAAGAAATAGGAGCAAGATAGAATGTTCGGAAGTACTCCACCTAGAGCCCCAGTTGAAAGCGATGATACCACAAAGGCAGCCGAAGTCTTCGCCATCGGAATTGGCGAGTGTGGCTCAAACATCGTGGGATCATACCTTCAGACAAGCAG
>Ga0209536_100009429_pt1 | contig 14520 bp, 16 predicted proteins | sample DeeMarSeWOR28_12_FD_187461 | JGI IMG/M metagenome (GOLD analysis project Ga0209536, IMG submission 187461) | Marine sediment microbial communities from White Oak River estuary, North Carolina - WOR-2-8_12 (SPAdes) (version 2) | ecosystem: Environmental > Aquatic > Marine > Intertidal zone >...
TTTTCTGGTTCATGAAACAAAATCAATATTTCCTTTTCATTATGTCCAAAAAATGCCACTGGATTTGATTCTTTTAAAATTGAAGGTGGCTCCTTCTCACGATTTGGAACAAGTTTTTCAGGGATCTCAATGTCAACGGATTCATTTGGTTCATCAATGATATAAAGGTCCTCATGAAAGATAAATTTTAAAAACGCATTATATTCTTCCATATTAAATTTTCTGGTCAAAAATTGATTTTAATTCAATGGCATCATTTGGTTTTAATCGTCCGCCAAATATCAATCGTAATTGCCTTCTTCTAAGTGCACCATCATACAATTCCTTTTCCCTATCCGTTTCGGGTATGGCTTGTGGTACTGGTAATGGTCTTCCCGATTTGTCCACAGCCACAAAAGTAAAAAATGCACTATTGCTTACAAATTTTGTTTTTTTAGGGATATCTTCTGCAGTAACCTCAATATAAACTTCCATAGATGTTTTAAAGGCCCTGGTCACTTGTGCTTTTAATGTAACAACGCTACTTAGTTCTATTGGCTGATTAAAGGAAATATTATCGACGGCTGCTGTTACGGCCAATTCCCCTGAATGTTTTTGCGCAGCTATCCCAGCCGCAATATCCATCCAATACATCAGTTTTCCGCCCATCAGGTTGTTGAACATATTGGTGTCATTGGGCATGAGCATTTCGCTTTTTACCACAAGGGATTCCTTCACATATTTTGAATTATCTGGCATATTTTAACGGATTTATTTTTCTTTCCAGCCATATTTACCCAGCAACGGTACAAATCTGAAAAAGTCATGGCTTTCTTTTCTAATATTCCCTTGTGCGTCCTTACAAATCCGAATCATTTCCTGATGATCTTCATTTCCGATTGGGATAACTAATTTACCATTTGGCTTAAGTTGATCAATAAGTGCTTTGGGCATACTTGGCGCACCGGCCGTAACAATAATCTTATCATACGGTGCAAAAGTTGACCAACCCTGGGACCCATCTCCAAGATGAAAGTGAGCCCTGTACCCAAGTTTTTGTAAAAAACTTTTTGCCCGTTGGTATAGTGTTTTATTGAGTTCTATGGTATAGACACTGGCTTTCATTTCCAATAATATGCAGCACTGATAACCTGATCCCGTTCCGATTTCAAGTACTTTATCGCCGGGTTTAACTTCCAAAAGTTCGGTTTGCACAGCGACAGTATACGGCTGGGAAATTGTCTGACCTTCACCTATTGGAAAAGCTTTGTCCTGATAGGCGTGTTCTAAAAATGCATCATCAAAAAAGTAATGTCTTGGAACTTTTTGAATCGCCTCCAATACCGCCTGATCACTGATTCCCTTATCAATTAAGGTTTTTACCAGATTACGCCTCATTCCTTTCTGACGGTAACTATCTTCAAGCATAATACGCTAAATATTTTCATGAATTTATAGCATACTTTTCGATTTTCCTTGTTTGTATGTTACAATCTTAACGTTTCGGGTATTATTACAAAACAACGGCTTGTTGAGTGTGGTATGTAAATTTTGTTTTTATGAATTATCAGCTTTTTGCATATCTTAGGGTTTTGTTTTGTAACATATTTTTAGGTATCCGGAATAATTTTTGATCATGATTTTGAATTGCATTGTGGTGGATGATGATGAGATGTCGAGAAAAGTGGTTGTGCATTTCATTGAAAAGACAAATTTTCTTAAGGTTTCCCATGAGTTTGATAATGCAGTCGATGCTATTCATTATTTAGATGAGGAACATGTTGATATTATATTTCTGGATGTGCAGATGCCTGAAATGTCAGGTATGGATTTCATCAATGAACTTGAAAAGGAAATTGATATTATCCTGATCACTTCTGAACAAAAATATGCTGTTGAGGCATTTGAAAAAAGAGTTACTGATTACCTAGTAAAACCCATAGAATATGCCAGGTTTTTACAGGCAGCACAAAAAGCACAGACCAATGTAGAAATAAAACGTGCAGCTGCAGTAAAAAGAAAGGAGTTCTTCGTACGCACTGATGCTAAAATTGTGCGCATACCTTATTGTAATATTTTATTTGTGGAAGCGCTGGCAGATTATGTGATCATCCAGACTGAAAATAAAAAGCATATTGTTCATTTTACGATGAAAGGTATAGCCCATCGGCTCCCTGAAGATTTTTTTGTACGTACCCATAGATCGTATATTGTCAACCTTGATAAAATTGAGGCCTTGGAGGACAATTCGATATTGATCGGTGAAAAATACATCCCAATAGGGGCTTCTTATAAAGAGGCGTTTTTGGATCGGCTTAATTTTTTATAAGAGGTTCCAGCTTTATTCTGAAATATATTTCATTTGTTAGCACCATTATAAGCCAACCGAAGAAAGCGCCTGTTAATCCTCCGATAAGGATATCACCAGGATAGTGAACGCCAACCATAATTCTGCTAACTGCCACGGCTATCGCCCAGATAAAGAGCAACCATGTCCACTTCCAGTAACTTTTGAAAAACAACCAGATATACATGGCAATACCGAAGGAATTTGCAGCATGACCGGAGGCAAAACCAAACTTACCTCCACAGTTATTTACGACGTGCACCAAATGTCCAATCTCTGCATCATGACAAGGTCGTAGCCTGCCAAAAAAAGGCTTCATAAATGATGACGTGAATTGATCACTTATCAGAACTACCAGTAGTAATCCAGCAATGACATATACACTATCTTTTTTAAATACCTTAATGATGATTATGAAGAAAAAGATATAAAGTGGTATCCATGTGCTTATGTTGGTCACCCAAAGCCAGATATTATCTGAAACTGGCGAGTGCATGGCATTGAAAAAGAGAAAAAGATGTTTATCGATCTGATCCAACCAATCTAACATGAAATCAAGAGTTTATCCATTTGATGTCTTTTTTTAGAAGTGAAAGCGTTTCATATTCCGGAGAGTTTTCTTCTGGGGTAAAATTATAATTCCATGCAGCAAGTGGGGGTAAACTCATTAAAATAGATTCGGTCCTTCCATTGGTTTCCAGGCCAAACTTCGTACCTCTGTCCAGTACCAGGTTAAACTCCACATATCTGCCCCGACGGATCAACTGCCAGTTTCTTTCTCTTTCAGAAAATGATTTTTCTTTGTTTTTCCTTGAGATCTTTTGATAAATAGGAGTAAATGAATTTCCCACATCTTCTACAAAATTGAAAAGTGCAAGTTTACTTCCTGAGGCATTCAAACGATCAAAAAATAATCCTCCAATGCCCCTGGTTTCATTGCGGTGTTTTATATAAAAATAGTCGTCAGCCCATTGTTTGAATTTGTGATAAAAGCTTTCATGATGTTTATCGCACACGTTTTTAAGTGATTTGTGAAAAAATGAGGCATCTTCTCTATCGATATAATGGGGCGTTAGATCAATACCTCCGCCAAACCACCATGTACCGTCATTCATCTCAAAGTAGCGAATATTCATGTGAATGATCGGGACAAACGGATTTATAGGGTGCAATACAATAGATACCCCGGTTGCATAAAATTCACCAGACGAGTATCCAAAGGCTTGTTTAATATTATCAGGGGTCTCTCCAAATACTGCTGAGAAATTTACGCCGCCTTTTTCGATCATGGCCCCATTTTCCAGCACCCTGGAAATGCCTCCGCCACCTTCAAGCCTTTCCCAGATATCTTCGTGAAAACCAGATAAACCATCTTCCTGTTCCAGCGAGTTACAAATGGAGTTTTGGATGATTTTAAACCTGTCTGTTATTTCTTGCTTTGATATCATGCGTTTAAAATGGATATCCGATGGCTATATTCCACAAAGCCTGTCCTGGTTCGCCCCGCCAATTGGTCGGGGATAAATTTCCTCCGAGCCATCGCTCACCCTCATCTCTGGCTGGATCGTACATTTTTATTCCATAATCAAATCGAATGACGAGAAATGAAAAATTGAGGCGCAAACCGAGGCCCATACCAACGGCAATTTCTTTATAAAAACGATTGAATTTAAAATCAGCACCAGGGAATTCCGGATTCTCATAAAAGTTCCACACATTTCCCACATCAACAAATGCCGCCCAATCAATAAAGCCTACTAATTTGCTTCGATATTCGATATTGGCTTCAATCAATATTTCACCAGGTTTTTCAACACTGTAGTCAAAAATTCCGTCTTTTTCCGGATTCTCATTCAGCTGCGGTTTAAAACTTCCGGGGCCCAATCTTCGCGGTGGCCAGGCACGAATGCTGTTACTTCCTCCGGCAAAAAAGAATTTTTCGTAAGGTAAGGTTTGGTTTTTCCCGTAGGGATAGGCAATACCAAAATTGAGTCTGGTAGCCACTCCATTGGTTTCGTTAATGGTGATGTGTCGACGAAAATCTGTTGTAAACTTGAGGTATTGAAAATACTGAGTGGTATCTGTACGATTTTCCGTGAAACTTTTAGGTTCAAAAAAATTGAATATTGTGCCACCTGCTTCGGCAAATAATTTTAGCAGGGATGCTTTGTTTCCATAGAAATCATCAGGATTGAAATTGTAAATTACCTGGAAATTCATAGCAGACACAAAAGATGGCTCAAACGACTTGATAAGTGGATTTCCCTGTGAATATAACACCTGTAATAGACTGTCAAACGTTTCAGTGGTTTCAGAATTTATAAAGCTTATCTCGGATAATGTAAAATTATAGATCTTTCTGCGTTCTTTTTGCCAATTATATATCAGGGCATTTGAAAAGTTGGTCCTTGAATAATCGGGAGGTCTCTTTGTAAAGTTAAATCCGCTCCTGATAACCGTATTAGGGTTGTTAATTCCAACTTTTCGTTTGAATTCTGAACCAGCAGGGATTATAAATTGAGGGAATATCAAAGCCATTTTAGCGCCGGATTCGATACTGTTATAAATTTCCTGCGTTGTTGGGCTATATACACCATCAAAGCCAAAAAATCCTATAATTTCCAGGTTTTCCAATCCACCGAAGATATTTCTGTCTTTCAAGGATAAATTATAAAAAGGGCCAGGATATCCTTGTGTAACATTTAGCCCAATCTCGTTGGTCATCTGATATTTATTCAGTGGACTTGTGAAAATATTGGCGATAAAGTTTCCCCCTGTAGTATCGTAATTAATATTAATAAATTTAAAGTTGTCGAGGTATGCAAGCTGGCGTTGGGTATTTAAGGTGTTATCCAGGCTGTAAATGTTATCTGGATAGAGGAATACACGTTGATCCAGTATTTTTTTAGAAAACCGTTTGGTGTAATACTGATAGGTGATGCCATTATAATTAAAGAATGACCTGGATTCCTGTCTAGGTTCTGCGCTGGCATCTGTCACGAAAATCACTGAATCGATAGTAAATTGTTTGTGATAGCCTCTTTTTGCCGGGTCATTGATAAACAAATTTATTTCCAGTGTATAAGGAGTGATATCTGTCAGCACATCAAACGTAATATATTGCCTGCTGAAATCGAAGTACCCATGGTTTTTCAATAGTTTTTCTATTCTTTCCCGCTCTTTTATCAGGTTGTTTTGGTCGTAATTTTCTCCAATTACCAGGAAGCTTTCCTCCTGGTGATCACCAATCAATCGTTGTATTGTAGAGTCAGATGTGTACAAACGAATGGTATCGATTTTATGAGGAAAGTCTTCTTCAATATTATAGGTGACAAATTTTCTCCTCCCTTTGGTCTCAGTATCATATTCAACCGATCCATTGAAATAACCTCTGTTCTGTAAGAATAAAGAGATTTGATCCCTGGTTTTTTCGATCAACTCTTCATCGTAAATACTTACAGGTTCACCCCAACGCATCAGAATATTACCTTCCTCCAGGTCGCGCATTTTTTTCTCGATTTTCTTGTTTTTTGTGCGCTCTATACGTTCGACTTTTTTTGTTTTACCGGTATACTTACTGGCTTTCTGATCGTATTTATGCTCTATCTCTGCAATTTTTTCTTCTATTTTAGTGGAATCAAAGGACTGTTCACCAAGGTGGTAAATCCACACGTAAGGGGCAAATGGAATTATCGGGAACTTCTTATTCGCTTTTGATTGATAGAGCTCCTCCAGATCCTCTGTTTCAATTTCATCATTTCCCTCAATCTTTTGTCTCCTCAATAAATATTCATCATCTTGCAAATATCTGACACCCATACAGGAGGGGATCAATAATGTCCATAAAATATATATAAGAGATCTGGCAAAATGATTGTTCAACTTTTCTAATTCACTAATAATGATTTCGAAACAACGGGCAAAGTTTGTTAAAAGTTTGAAATTAAAAAAATACAGGAAAAAAGCTACATCATTTTTAGTCGAAGGAGCAAAGAATATCATTGAGCTTATTCATTCGGATTATGACATCGAATATTTATTTGTAACGGAAAAATTTTTGAATGCCTATCCAAATTTGAATATTTCCGGGATTAACCTCACTGTTTGCAGTGAAAAGGAATTGGAGAGTTTCGGCACATTTCAGTCAAATGAATATGCACTTGCTGTTGCCAGAATGAAAACAAAGCCTCTTGATATCTCAAAGGAGAAATTAGTACTTGCCTTAGATGACCTCAGTGATCCGGGAAATTTGGGAACTATGCTCCGTATTGCTGATTGGTATGGATTGAGGACTGTTATTGCCAGCAAGAATACAGCAGATTTCTATAGTCCAAAGGTTATTAATGCTACTATGGGATCATTTACCCGTGTACATGTCCATTATGTGAATTTGGCGGATTTTTTATCTGGAAATATATCCCATAAAGTTTATGGTGCCGTTCTGAATGGAGAAAATATACACCTGGTTGAGTTTGAATTTCCTGCTATTCTTTTGATGGGAAATGAATCAACTGGAATAAATACATCATTACTAAGTATTGTTTATAAAAAAATTACCATTCCAAGAATCGGAGGTGCCGAATCATTGAATGTCGCGGTGTCAACCGCTGTAATTTGTGATAATATGCTAAGGGATTAGAATATGCTCATATCTTCTCCGGCTTTTTCTGCCATCTGGTCAGCAACCTCATGCCCCAGATAACCATCTATAAAATAATGTGCCACATAAAGTAACGGTGTGAGGATTATGGCTATAACAAACTTATAAATGTAATTGATTATTCCGACAGAGATAATTTGCACTAAGGACCAGTTCCCAAAAATGTAAAACGCTATACCCAGGACGACAAAACTGTCGATTAGCTGAGAAACAAGGGTGGATCCCGTAGCGCGCAACCAAATCATTTTTTTGCCTGTAAGGTGTCTCAATCGCTGAAAAATAAATACATCCAATAGTTGTGCAATTAAAAATGCAGTTAATGATCCGATGATGATTCCAAGTCCTTGCCTGAAAATTGTCTTGAAGGCATAGTTAATATTGAATGGATTCCCATCCTGATCCGTATTATTTAGCTCCAGCCAGAATGAAGCTGGTACCAGTTTGGTCACTGAATAGATAATGATAAAAATATAGGCAATGAGAAAGGCAGTAAGAAAACTTATTTTTCTGACACCTTTTTTCCCAAAATATTCATTGATGACATCTGTTGTGATAAATACAATTGGCCAAATTACAACGCCTGCGGTGAGGTCAAAATCCAGCACAAAACCTCCAAACAGTTTTAATTGGGCGGGTTTAAATCCCATGGTTGATTCCATGGAAAATATTTTTACTCCTATGATTTCAGCGATAATGGCATTGGTAAGGAAAATCGCACTTAAAATGATGAATAAGTTCGTTTTTTTACGCTTGATGATATCGTTATCCATACCTACTCATTCAAAGTGATGGTCTCTCCTTCAACCGTTAAATATGTTTCTTCAAATATTTTTCTCGCTTCTTCCAGCAGGGGATTTAGTTCTTTGTATCGGGTAGAGTAGTGCCCCAGCAACAATTTCTTTGCCCCTGCTTTTTTTGCAATTGTGGCTGCTTGTGTTGCTGTTGAATGTTGTGTTAACGTGGCTCTGGCTTCCATTTCATCTCCAAAAGTGGCTTCGTGATACAGCAGGTCCACATTTTTTACATAAGGAATGATATCTTCATTATAGGAAGTATCTGAGCAATAAGCATACGACCTCATGGATCTTGGCGGATGTGTATAATCTTCTAAAGCATATTTAATCGTACCATTGTCCTGTAACACGTTTTTCCCGCTCTTTAAGGTGATGATTTCCTGGATCAGCATATTGTCCGGTAAATTCTCCTTATTAATTCGGTACTGTTTTGGATTTTCCCTAATCAAAAAACCATAGCATTTTATCCCATGCTCTAATGGGAAAGCGTTAATGGAGAATTGCTCTTCGCTATAGATCTCTTTTGTACCTTCATGAGATAGTGGTACAAATTTAATCGTAAAGCAAAGGCAGGTCTCTGAAGCCTTTAATTGTAATTCCAGGATTTTTTCCAGCTCCGGCGGGGCAAAAATGGTCAGTGTATGCTTTCTGTGAAACAAATGCATGGTGGATATCAGGCCGATCAATCCGAAATAATGATCACCATGCAGATGGCTGATCAATACAGTTCGAATGCGACCAAGTTTAATATTTTGTTTGGAGAGCTGCATTTGTGTGCCCTCACCACAATCAATAAGCACATACTGTCGATCTAGCTGAAGCAACTGGGATGTTTGATTCCTGTCGTGTGCGGGTATCGCGGAATTATTCCCAAGTATTTTGAGCTGAAAGATCAAACGGTTTAATCGTTATCGTCGCCTTCATCAAGATCACTTTCAATTTCCTTTAAGAAAACTGCATCAATTGCTTCTTCCACAGTTGGAAGAATGTTGAGTACATTATTTAACTGAGAGATCTTGATCAATTTCATCACATGATCATTTAGGGATGATAGTATAAAAATTCCTCCATCTTCATTATAAATCCTGTTTCCAACCAGAAGTGCGCTTAAACCCGAAGAATCTACATATTTAACTTCTGAGAGGTCGATAATGATATTTTTTATTCCTTCTGCATTAAGTGTTACAAATTCTGATTTTAGTGCCGGAGATAATGGAGAATCTAATTTCTCTTCCTGGAGTTTTAGAATACTATACTGCTCCTTCTTATCTATTGAATATTTCATTTTTCTAATATAATCTTTTTCAAAGTATTTTCTTAATGTTTGATTCCACTCGTTTGAGTACGTCCATATCTTTGGGAGGTATAAATTTATTCCCTGTTACCTTTTCGTACAGTTCAACATATCTGTCGGATATATTGTTTACAACTTCCTCTGTCATTTCAGGAATTTTTTGACCATCTAAACCCTGGAATCCGTTTTCAATAAGCCATTGCCGAACAAATTCTTTGGACAATTGTTTTTGTTTTTCCCCTTTTTCCTGACGCTCCTTATATCCGTCCAAATAAAAATACCTGGATGAATCAGGTGTATGTACTTCATCTATCAGGTAAATTTTCCCATTATATTTTCCAAATTCGTATTTGGTGTCAACGAGTATTAATCCACGTTGTGCAGCTATTTTAGTGCCAAAGTCGAATAGCGCTCTTGTATATTTTTCCAGCTGAATGTAATCGGCTTCTGCCACCAGGCCTTGCGCTAAAATTTCTTCCCTCGAAATATCTTCATCATGACCTTCGTGTGCTTTTGTTGTTGGAGTAATGATTGGCTCAGGCAGCTTATCATTTTCTTTAAGTCCCTCCGGCAACGGAACACCACAAAGTGATCTTTGCCCATCGCGATATTCCCTCCAGGCATGACCTGCAAGATAGCCCCTGATCACCATTTCAACCTGAAATGGCTCACACCTTTTACCAAAAGACACATTTGGATCAGGTGTGCCATCAAGCCAGTTAGGCACAATATCTTTGGTGGAATTTAGAAATTCTGAAGCAATTTGATTTAAAATCTGACCTTTATATGGGATAGGCTTGGGGAGCACGACATCAAAGGCTGATATCCTATCGGAGGCTACCATGATAAGCGAATTTTCAAAAGTATATACATCCCTTACTTTGCCTCTGTATAAATTTAGTTGTCCGGGGAAATTAAAATTTGTTTCTTTTAATGCAGGTCTAGACATAGTTTTAATTAATTGTTTACTATTTCGTTATTTTTATAAATCTCGGTTTTCAGTTTTTCACCGTCTTCAGAATAATAAATCCAATTATCCACTTTTTTGTTTCCAGCATAATTTCCTTCGAGCTTAATTTGTTGATTTTCAAACCATTCTCTGTATATGCCGTGTTTCCGCCCAAATTTATAATTTGTTTCAGATTTTAACGACCCATTTTCATAATATTCTTTGGAAATCCCAACAATAAGGTCATTTTGATATGTATTCTCACTTTTGATTTTACCGTTTTGAAAGAAACTTTGTTCAAGTCCATTTAATTTTCCATTCTCATAATGCAGGATTTGCCTTTCTTTCCCATCTGGAAAATAATAGATCCATTCCTCCGCTGGTTTTTTGTCAATAAACACTTTGAGCGAAAGTAGTCTGGCATCATTATCGAATTCTTTTCTGATTTCTTTAGCTTCCTGTCCTGAAAAGATTGAGCTTTGAGCGATCTTCCCATTCTCATAGTATTGTGTATTTTCCCCAATTCGGAATCCGTTTTGATAAGTATAGGAATGCTTTAATGTACCATCATCATAATATGCCTTGTTTTCTCCATCAAGTTTGCCTGCATTATAAAAACCCTCCAGGATCAATTGTCCTTCCGGGTTATAGGTGTTGAATGCGCCGGTTTTTTCACCTTCTTTATTTGAGAATTCAGTGTCCAATTTCCCATTAGGGTAGTATGTTTTAAAGTACCCATCCATTTGGCCATTTTTCATCATGGCTTCGGATTTTAATATTCCACTTTCATAATAGGTTTTGCTGAGTCCATTGGGTTTTCCGTTACTGTAGGTGATCTCCTGTTTTACCTGCCCTGACCTGAAAAATTCTTGAACAAGGCCATCAGGTTTTCCCTGGAAAAATTCACTTTCATTTTTTACTGTTCCATCACCAAAATAAACAAAAAGCTTTCCTGTCAAGGTATCTTTTTGGTATTGGGCCCGCTGAAGAATCTCTCCTTTTTCATTGTAAACTTCTACGGGACCGTTTTTCAGCCCATTTTCAAAGTGCATGGTCCTGCGTATTTTTTCATTATCGTAGTATTCTGTAAAAAGCCCTTCCTTTTTGCCATCAACAAATTGCCCTTCAGCCTCCAGTATGCCATTGACATGATATTTTTTAAAAGGGCCATTTATTTTTGAACTGTCATTATTTTCAATGAAATAAACAGTATTCACCTGTTGCTGCAGGGAATCATAATAGGTGATGATTTTTTGCTGGGCGACTATTTTTTGAGGGATTAAAATAGTTAATAGGAGTGGATAAAGAATTAAAAAATATCGCATATCTAATTCGTTTAATACTCGTTTATAGCACAATTTCCCATGAATAATAAATGATAACCCAAATTTATTTAAACGAAATTCAAAACCGGTTAATTCACTTGAATCAGTACGTTTCATTCCGATTACCAGTCCGGTTTATTGCTGTCTGGTTTTTTAGTAGGTTTTCGTCTATTCTGTTGTATATATTGAATTTCATTGTTTTTCATGGCCTCCAGGATCATGCGGGCTTTTTCTTCAGTCAGGTTCAATTCTTCAAGTTTTTCACTTCTTGATTGGGGAGGTTTATCGATCTCCTGACCTTCTTCTTCTGTTTCCTGTTGTTGAGCCTGGTCAGACTGGTCTTTTTGTTCTGCATCTTTATTTTCTTCCGATTCCTGCTGATCATTTTGCGAATCCTGCTGCTCCTGCTCTTTATTCTGTTCTTGTTGTTGCTGTTCTTCCTGTTTCTGTTGTTCTTGCTGTTGTTCTTGCTGTTGTTGTTTTTGTTGTTGCTGCTGCTCCTGTTTCTCCTTTTCAATTTTATCTTTCAGATTTTTCAGGTTTTTATCGCCCGGAAATTTTATCAGACCATTATTAATGGTGTTTAAAGCCACCTGATCATTCTGATATATATATTCATTTGCTGCACGGTTGAAGAAGTCCGTGGGAGATTGTGCATATGTATAAATGCCTGATAATATTACGATTATGGTAAATAAATACTTTTTCATCTCATTCTTTCGATTCTACCACATCATTTAATTTTGTAATAAACTCATTATATGCCGCAACGGTTTTATCTTCCTGTAGTCCTTTTTGCATGATTGATAAAGCTTGTTCAAACAGAAATTGTTTGGCGAGTTGGTCAGCCTGGGCCTTCAACCGCTTTGCATATTCAGAAGGTTCGATATCTTCATTTTTATCTTGTTGTTGCTGTTCCTGTTCATCCAATATTTTTTTTAACAATTCATAATTATAACGCGCATCCTCGTTATTTGGGTTTGATTTCAGAGAGGTTTTAAAATCTGATAGGGCTTCCTTAAGTTTATTTTGTTGCTGATTAATGACACCCATTTGTTGATAGGCCAGGGATCTTATATTGGCATCGTCGCTAGTCAATACCCTCGAATAATATTGTGCCGCATTGGTCGTATCTTTTTGTTGAAAATAGGCATTTCCCAGATTTAATAATACAGGATCTTCATTTACTCCCAGCGAATCTGTGAGGAGACGAAAGGTAGTAATTGCTGTTTCTAAATTTCCATTTTTATATGCCTCCTCGGCAACTCGTTTCATACGATTCACCTTAGCGATTTTATTGATATCACCATCAAAAAGACTCATTAGTACAATAAAAACCATTAATCTCATAGATATACAGTTTTTAATCCCATTAATAAATCAACGCAGATAAGTATCAACGCAAGTGCAACAAAATAATAGTACTTATTTGCTGAAACATCTACAACCCGTGAATCTTTCAATTCACCTTCAATTCCATTTATAGCATTTATTAATCGCTCGATATCATTATTTTCTTCACTGATCTCAAAATATTTACCTCCGGTTTTAATAGCTAATGTTTTTAGATCTTTGGCATTTAGTTTGGTGAAAACTTCCCTTCCATTTCTATCCGTTTTAAACCCGTAGTTTGTTTTTATTTTACTTCCGGTTTCAGTCCCGACTCCAAGTGTAAAAAGTTTTATTCCAACTTCTTCTAATGTCGAGGCCTTCTCTATGGTATTCTCACCAAAATCTTCTCCATCACTTATCAAAATGATAATTTTGGATTTCTGCTGGGTGCTGCTTGATTCATCACCGGACAACTTTTCAAGGGCCATTTCAATTGGAGGTCCAAAATCTGTTCCTGCATTCGGAACAAGATTAGTACCCAAAGTTTCAATAAACAGGTTCAGGGCAGCCTGATCATACGTAAGTGGGCACTGCATAAATGCTTCAGAGGAAAAAATGATCAAACCAATACGATCAGAATTGAAGGCGTCCACCAAATTTTTTAATTCAAATTTTACCTTTTCAAGGCGTGTCGGCTGAATATCATAGGCGTTCATTGATTCCGATAGATCTACGCAAACCATGATATCCTTTCCTATGGCTTTTATCTCCCTCGAAGTATCGCCAAAGGAAGGACCCAGTAGTGCAATGATAAATAATAGAAAATAAGCACTTCTGATAATTGCTTTCGTTATTAGTCCACGATATGAAACCTTCAATATCTTTCCTATACGAAACATTCTAAATAGATATGCCACATAAAGAATTATAAAGGTGGCAAGCACAAGAAGTTCGAATCCGGAAAAAGATCTATACCAAGTCATTGACAGGCAAAAATTTATATAGTAACGTCACAAGGGTAAATTATTATTAAAAACTTGGCAAAGTTAAAAGATACCGGATTCTTGACAAATGGATTAGGTTGAAAAGTGCAAACCTATGGTTTGTTTTGAATTCAAAAAAATAATTACAAAAAGATCATTCAATTTGTTAAAATGAAAACTGAAATGCTATATTTGCAGTCCGTTTTTTAGGACGGGCAAATTTTCAGCCGGAGAGATGGGTGAGTGGCTGAAACCAACAGTTTGCTAAACTGTCGTACTCGTAAGGGTACCGGGGGTTCGAATCCCCCTCTCTCCGCTTGTAGGGTGTGGTTATTGGTGTGAGATTAGGAGTGGGTGTGTTAATTGAATTGAATGTTTGATTTCGAAAAGTTAGAAGTATATCAGGTAGTCAAGGAAGCTAACACAAGCACATTTCGATTGGTAAATGCCCTAAGGGAAATTGACGGCTTGGTTGCAGAGCAATGGAAAAGAGCGAGTTTGAGTAGCATGCTCAATCTTGCTGAGGGAACAGGCCGAATGTTAAAAGCTGACAAAAAGCACTTTCTCACTATTGCAAGAGGAAGTATCTTTGAGTGTGTTGCAATTTTGCAATCTCAAAGGGAACTTGGCCTTATTGACGAAGTGAAATATGACGAATTGTACAGAAGGTACGAACAAATAAGTAAGATGCTTCTAGGAATGTATAGAAGTTATTAATTTATTCACACACACACTCACACCCGCACTCACACAATTTTCGGGGTGTAGCGCAGCCCGGTTAGCGCACCTGCTTTGGGAGCAGGGGGTCGTAGGTTCGAATCCTACCACCCCGACACTGATAATCAAGCACTTACGAT
>Ga0209536_100009430_pt1 | contig 14519 bp, 23 predicted proteins | sample DeeMarSeWOR28_12_FD_187461 | JGI IMG/M metagenome (GOLD analysis project Ga0209536, IMG submission 187461) | Marine sediment microbial communities from White Oak River estuary, North Carolina - WOR-2-8_12 (SPAdes) (version 2) | ecosystem: Environmental > Aquatic > Marine > Intertidal zone >...
ACAGCCAATATCCAGGGCTAAATCAAAAGATCTGGTCGGTAGATTCAATTGGGTGACATCGCCTTGGAAAACAGTCGCTTTAACCCCAGCCTCTGTAATTTTGCGTTTTGCGATTTGGATTGCCCTGGGGATAAAGTCAACTCCTGTGACATGCCAGCCATTTTTCGCCAAAGTGATCACATTTGTGCCTGTACCGCATCCCAAGTCGACTGCCTGTCCAGGTGGATGTTTTTCGATAAATTCCATCAACTCTGGCGGGCTGATGCCCGTATCCCAGGGTGGATTGCGAAAATAGTAAAGGACAAACAACAGTTTGCGAGATAATACTCTTAACTTGTCGAGAAAGGTGTGCATTTTTGAAGATAGAATGTACCTATAACGTATCCTGATTGAAGATGAGCGTCGCTTAAAATCGGGTTTACTCTTTGACAATGAAGCCACTTTAACTTAAAATCTAAGACTGCGTGATTATAACAATTTAGGAAGGGTTCCGGATGAAAGAATATACCACTGAATCCATTCGAAATGTTGCCCTGGTTTCTCACAGCAGCGCGGGGAAGTCCGCGCGCGCTACCGGGCTCTCCATGAAACAGCCCGTCGCCTTGAACACTTCGAAACGGACAAACAGGAACGTTTCCGGCGCATTGAAGTGCTCCGCTTCCAGCTTGAAGAAATCGAGCGCCTCAATCCGCTGCCCAATGAAAAGGAGGAACTGGAGAAGGAAAGCACTCAACGCGGTGCAAGGATGCAGATCATGCGGGAATGGATGATAGATACGCTATGGGACGGTTATTGTACGTGGCATAGGTTCTTGCAGGATCGACCAGAAGCAGCAGACTGGTTCGACGCGGACGGCGTACCAGTACAGGAGGGCCGGGAATGATTGACGGTGATGTCACTGCGCTGAAACAGCGCATCGACGCGATGGACAAGAACATCGACCAACTAGAGCGCCGAAATTTGGAGTTGCGGCGCAAACTGATGGAGGCGTATGAGCAACTGAGGAAGTGCGGAAAAGCGAAATATGTAAGTTCGCAAGAGTGCAGGGATAAGCGCGAAGACAAACTTGATCAGCAAATCGGTGGAGATCATTATCTGAGACTTAATATCCAGCCGATAGAATTCATTGAGCAAAACAACTTACCGTTTCTTGAGGGATGCGTCATAAAAAGAATGTGCAGGCACAGAGAGAAAGGGGGCACGGAAGATTTGAGAAAAGCAATCCATGAAATACAGATGATATTGGAACTGCGTTACAGGGAGGACGCATGACTCTCTGGAAGGCTGTAGAGAGGCGTATAGCGGATCTGCTGGGAGGGGAAAGGGTTCCAATAACCGGACGGCAGAGAGGTGATGTCCCTGATGTTGAACACCCCTGGCTGTCCATTGAAATAAAATTGCGCGGGAAGGAAAAGTTCCCACCGGCCTGGATTAGTGATGCACTAGACCAAGCAATTCAGTCCTCTGACGGGAAGAAGTGTTCCATTGTCGTCTTTCACGGCTACGGTGATAGCTATAACGATGCCGTTGTGATGATGAAACTAGGAGATTTTTTGAAACTCAAATCTTCTTCCAAGTGGGAGAAGACTCCTCAATAACATAGTGCTGCACTACCATCCCCTTAGGGATAGCACCGTACCCAGACCATTCACCATCTTCCTTGGGCGTTGATCCATAGTAGTAGTAGTTATCATCCTCATCTACTAAAATCCCAACCGTTGGATATGCCTTTGCTTTTTTCCGTTTGTGTTTTCGCCAGCCTGCGCACTCCCAGGCATCGACCCACCAAATCCTAACCAAGTCTCCCTTTTTCATCGATCATCCCGTGTTTGCGTAGGTTTTCGACTGCCTCTGGAAAGTCGCCTATGTTACCGTAACATCCATTTGATTCGGCGTAGGCCTTATAACTCTCAAGTATCTGCTTCTTATTCTTTGCTTCTGACAATGCCTTAAAAAAATTCAGTCTTGCGAAATTTGTTTGCATAGGGGTAACGTCCACCGGGCATACTGTTTTTCTCAGCAACGGATCAGGTTGCACCTCTTCATCGTACAGATAGTTATTCATCAGTCCCCCAGGGAGGTTTATACACCAACAAGCACATTCGACTTTTCCTCCTTGTCCATTAGGTTGACGGTGCCCCTCATCCATCCACCGCAATCATTGCATCGGAACTGCTGATACTTTGTCAGGTTCTTCTGAGTCTTGTAGAATCCATCCTTGATAACATTCTCGCCACCGCACTTCGGGCACTGCATTTTCCCGGTTTCCGCGATACTAGGCCCAGAGTGCCAAGCCCTCAGTTTCTTGTACACGTCCTCCAGCAAAACAACATCCTGCATACAATATCGCAGCATCTGTGACTGGGCTTTCGCGTCGCCATCCATGACATCCTTCCATAGATCGAACCCTCCGGTTCTCAACTTCCTGCCAACTCCAAGCAGTCTACCCAAATCATCCAGCTTGTTGCTGGTGAACATGAAGTGCTTCCTGGCGATTTTGAGTGTGTCCAGAGTGTGGTACGGCGATGGAGGATCGATCCCATGCTCACAACACTTGGCGTTGATCTTCCTGAGATCGAATCTGTCACCGTTGTGGGCAACGACAACATCAGCCTGATCGATCAGTTTCCGTAGACTCAAGGCAATAGGATAATCGTACTCGGAATCCTTATCGTATTCCTTGTAGTTCCAGATGGCATCACTCATCATCCTTTTGCCGTCCAGCCACTTGGCGCACCAGCACAACATGTACCACTCGGATATCATGTCGATGATGGCACCGTCCACATATTTGCTCCAGACGTATGCCTTTAATGGAGCATTCTCAATATCAAGCAAAAGTACCTTCATATACCCCCTCAGAGGCTCTCAGATGCCCCAGAATCGACGATCTCGGAAAAGTAATACCTAGGTAGCCCTATGAATTAGAAAACACCCCAATCATGGTCTGACTCCCGCGTCTGTGATCTCTGAATACCCATCCCAGAACTTTGCCATATGCTCTGCGGCACAATCAGATATTGCCGCCCCTACCAATCTCCATCTAGTTTCTTCCGGTGGTAAAACCCAGACCCACTTTTGCAATCTGTGAACCGAATCATCCGGCCCCCGAATCTCATTGTCCATAGTTTCTCAAGAACTCTGAATGTTGTATTGCCTGCAACAGGATATCTTCAACTGATGTAATTGGAAGCGCCAGGGCAAGTCCACCAACAGCTATGACCTGCGTGATCACCCCGATAACCTCCCCATAAGCATTATACAACGGCCCACCGCTATCCCCAAAGGCAACTGACAGCCCGAGAAGTATTCTTTCGGTGCCCTCGATCTTCGCGGGAACCTGGGAAACGATGCCTGATGTATATGCCCATTCCCATATCAACGTATTACCTATCATGTGAACTTCTTCGCCACGGGATAATGGATCGAAGTTCAATCCAACAGGCAGACTTTCGATGTCAGTGAGTAGGTGGATGATCGCGAAGTCAGACACAATGTCAACGTATACAGTTTCTCCAATAGCATTCTCTCCCTGAAAGTTTGTCACGATGACATGCGTTGAGACATCCGGCTCAAAAGGGCCTTCCTTCTCCTCCCTGGGGTCGTTTGCAAACAGAACATGAGCGGCTGTAACAACCAGGTCATCCTCTACAAAAAAGCCTGAACCGTGCCCCTTCATGCTGACCTGACGCACCTTGACAACCTCCATGTCATGGGACTCTGGTTCGAACGATGGATCAGGGATGATTTGCCAATCTGTTTCCGCCCAGGCCGGACTTGCTGACCATATGAACAAAACAAACGCTATCGCATATCTCATAACTGCACTGCTCCCCTTTCTGTTGAATCTGGTTTTGGTTGTGCCTCTGACTGCGGCGGCGGATCGAACCATTCACTCTTCAAAAGATGCTGAAACGGACTATTCATGATGATTGGCTCACCCTTCTTCCTCGATCTCTGCGCCTCTCTCAGTTGCTCTGCGACTTCCTTTCCGCCATTCTCCCATGCGATTGAGTAAAGCCTCGGCTCGTACCACTGTGGGTTGTACAGCATAATGTACACGGTCTTCCCCTGGGACACATAACTCCCAGTGACTACTGCGGCTTTCGTGGAAGACAATAGGTATTCTCTACCAGTGTCTTTTGGTCTACCCAAAAGTTCATTGCTGGTAAAGAATAGTGTTATGAGGAAAACAACCAAGGCGCAGACAGTAGCCCATCGAAGGGTTCTGGTCTTGAGGAAGGATGCACCATACGCTATGGTACACAAAGCAATGGTCGAAAGGATGTAATGTAGCCAGATCACTCGTACAACACCCCCCTTATTGGAAAATATTCCTGCGTTGCGCTATCGTCAATGATCTCGCCATTTTCAACGATGAAACGCACTGCGGTATGCTCCTGCGACCTAAAAGACAACTCAACCAGTGTGGTGAATCTCTCCAGGGATTTGCTGTTTCTGTCTTTCTTTAGCGATACCACAACCCGCACAGGGATTGGTTTTTCATTGTTCCGCAATGTATACAAATGAACATTGATAATGTACTCGCCATCAGGTAGTCCACGAGATGCCGCAATCTCCATATTTCTTCCACTGGTATCGTGAACTTCGCCAAGATCGTCGCGGAGCAGATTGAATATCGGACCACCAAGGTTCGAGTATCCTACCGGCGGATTGTCATTGACCTGTATCCACAGATCAACATCGGAACTGAATGTGTCAGGCCAGAACATCTGAACTATCAGGTTGCCCTGGTTCTGGTCTTTCTCTAACTCAGCCTTCTCACCAATGAAATGGATCAGGATAATCGTGATGAAGAGGAACATCCCCAGCATCAGGAACACCATGTCGAAGCCTATCCTGTCGGAGTCGCCCTCCTGTCGCGGGAACATCACAGATACTCTTCTGCAAGTATCTTTTGATACGCCCCCTCCAGGAACCTCAACCCCATCACCAGGATGATATTTGTCACGGCCCCCACCAGCGTAGTCACAATGGCTATCTGCATCCCTCCCATCAGGATGCCGATCTCCTGGGCAATCGTGGCGTTGTCGGTCAGATGCTCCAGATCAAGACCACTGAGCGCGACCCAGAACCCATAGACGGTTCCAACAAGCCCAAGGCGGAACAGCAGTCTTCCTATGATGTCTATAGGCCCCCAATGCCTTTGGGACACAACCTCAAACTCCTTCCTGCGGTAACCGATTCCAACATCCAACCATCTGTTTGCCTCAATTATCCTGTAACTGCACATTCCCATTCCAATTATCCATAGCACAACAATCGCTTCCGAGATATAGGATTGATCAGACGATAGTATTAGCCTTATCAATCCTTGATCTTGTGCAAGGAAAATGCCAGAGAATACAGCAATCAGGAATATTGAATATCGGATGAGTAGGGCATCTTTCATGTTATCTTTTTTCTTTGATTACCTTATAGAGCCAACGTGCGGCGATTACTATCGTGCCTATCCCAAATGATATGAAAGCACCAACCGCCGATAGTTTGCGCCACTTTTCAGTAAAGCCAAGTGCGCCGGAAACCTTCCACGCAATCCATGCCATGAGCAGGCCCCAGAGTATTACTCCAATCAAGCCAAACAAGGTTAGTGTCCCTCCCGATACTTCAGCATAAAAATCCAAAGGTCGTTCAAACATCTACTGCCCCTCCTTTATGAGTTCTCTGTATAAGTCAAGACTTCTATCTATTCGATCCATCTCAACCTGGGTAGTTGCACAGTGGTAAACCATGTCTCCTATGGTAGTCACCCCTTCGACATAAGCTGGCGGATCATGTCTTTGCACCATCGGAATATCTATGGTGCTGATCAGCCTTGGGGCACTATAAGTGTTAGCGCACCCTCCCGAGAAAATTATCATACATGCGCTTAGGTAAAGGGTGTAACATAAGTTCTTCATAATCCAACACGCATCCGCGCTCCTGTAATTGCTGAATGTTCTTTTTCAGGTTGTCGATGTACTGACGATGCAGCAAGTCATCCTTCTTCAGCCTGTAAAGCCTTCCCTCCTTGTCGTGGAGGGCGGACGATACTTCGCCCAACTCCTTCCGCAACTGAATCAGCTTGGCCTGCGAGTCCTTTTCTATCTCGACCTTGCCAGCCCTGATGTTATTCAGTTTCTCGGATAGTTTGGCGACTTCCTTTACATGAACAAGGGAGCAGGTGGTCTTACCCCACCACCAACCTCCTGCCCCCGCGAGGACTATGGATACCCCAACGATGATGATCTTACCAAATAGTCCTTCAAAGACCCCACTGACAATCGAGCCAAGCATTATAGTTCGGGCTGATCCTCCAGCGACTGATCCTGGAAGGTTCCGTTGAAGTCATCTCCATTCTGAAGTGAACCGAAATTGAAATCTCTTCCAAGATATGCGTCACCGGATACACCGTAGCCCTGTACAGAACCGCTCAGAGAACTATTGATGCTGTTTCCGTAGCCGCCCAGGTTGATCACGCTATCTCCAGCAGCCCCACCAGAACCGCCATCTGCGAGTTCGCCGCCACCACCGCCGCCTGATCCAGCTGGGGAACCGCCCTGATTGATGGTGATGTTCTCGAAGTGATCTCCAGCCAGATTGCTGCTGGAACCATTACCGCCGCAGGCACCGAAAGCGTTAAACATGCACGCAGCCTGAAGAGCAAATCCAGTCAACTGACCAACGATAGACCATCGCGCCCTTTCCCGGGCGAGACTGTATTTCAGGTAACTGTCTGGCTTTGTTGCTTCAGCGACATCCTCTTTTGCCTGTCCGCAGGACTGAGCAGCAAGCGCATTAGACCATGCAATCGAGTTAATTGCCCATGCATAGTCTTTGGTATCCGGTGGAACGTCAGCCACTTCAAGCCTTTCAATGGCATCACAAGCCGTGCTTGTCTGGATTCGGGCATGATCGTACTGAAGTTGAGTGGCGTACACGTCAGCCGGAACTTCTGATCCATCCGGCATCTTGACCGTTGCCGTGGAACATCCAATCATAGTGGTTACTGCTGCTACTATTACAGCCTGTCTGAACATATCAAGTATCCTCCACCGTATCCGCTTTCAGCATACTTCCTCTGTCGCGAAAACAGTATAGCGCGTGGATAGCGCCGGTTTTCCCGAAAATTTGCCGCACTCCTTCTTCTTCCGTTGAAATGCTCTACGTTGTCAAACCACAGGTTCGGGTCTGCCCCGTGATTTGCTGCCAATCTTCTGTCAGGTTCAACTCCCCCACCGTTGTACTTACTCAAAGCAAATCCGTATTGGTCGCACTCGTTTGCATCAGGGGATCGTTCAAAGTTGAATCGCATCAGCCATATCTGGGCGGGTATAGCGCAAGCAAAGTCGTGAAAGTCCTCAAAGACCGTGCATGAATCTATATATTCCGCAACCCACCGCGCCGTCTTCTCAATAAACTGACTTGGCCCACGAGCTTTTGCCCTACTGACTGCTTTTCGATTCCACATGGATTCCTGCTCGATCTGGGCCGCAAGTGCCGGAACGTATAAGCCATGCCCGAATTCAACCAGAGAAAATTTCCAGAGAAGGAGTTCGTTCTGTAGGGCAATTTCAGGGATTGCGTTAGCCGATTGCACCGGCACCAGAAGCAATACAAACCCCAGCAATAATGATCGCAATTGATAATTCGCGCCACCGCCGGTCGTCCGCTTGCAATTCATGCAACCTCCTGTGATATAAGACACGCATCATTCCGTATGCTATGCTGCCGAGGACAAGCGCCCTGGTCGCCATCGCCACGATGGAACCCACCTTAACCGGGGCTATTATAAGCAGTATTAATAGTAGTATAGTCGATATCACTACGAATTGCCAAGTCCTCAGCCAGCCGGAAACGGTAATCCCATTCCTTATCCAACCTGAAAATCTGACCCAGTATTCCTTCATTCGCAAGTTCCCTCTATGACACGTTGTATCCTCTCGATCTCGTCTTCAACGTCCCCGGTGTTGACGATAAGGCTTTCCAGATAACGTCTTTCTGCTGTCGTTGATTCGTTGCTTGCAACCTTCTCCTTTATCCGAAATGTATCCGCCATCAACTGGGCGCGTTCCAGTCTGGCAATTCCCAGTATTGTCTCGTACTTCATGCAACGCAGGGATTTTGACAGCACGTCGATTGAAAGTTCGATGCTCGTTAGTCTTTGTTCATGACTATCAGCCCTTGTCTCAAGAACAATCCCTGAAGTTAAGGAGAACCACTGACTATTGCCCCAGTTGGACATTGCCCACATTAATGCCCCACCTATGAACATCGCAACAATGAACCATGCCCGGATCCCAGTTCCAAGTGAACTCATCTTTTCCTTCCACGACTTTTGTTCACTCATCAAACCAACCCTTTACCCAGTCTCTTGCTTCAGGGATTGTGTTTACTACCGGGATCGCGTTTGCGGTAAAGGCCGCCATCCTGTTCCTTCTCTCGTTATCTTCCAAGCCCTCCCCAACAGCAGCAGCAAGTTCATCCAACTGCGACGTGCCAGGAGTGAATTGACCGCTTGCGGCACGGCCAAAACGATGAGCTTTAAACAAATCCATGCCTATCTGCGTGATACCACCAAGACCGCTTCTATCAAATGCTCGCATAAATGTCTCATAACCATCTTCACCATCAAACGGATTATGACCACCTGTACGATCATATTTGAACCACTCCCTGAACTCGTTGCTCAGAAAAGCGGTAGTTATCATCGCAGTGGCTCCGGTGGCAACCCTGGTTGCCTGACTTCTACTCCTGTAACCACCCTTAATCAACTCCATTCCGAGTTTTTTGATGACAGTATTGCTGAATGTGGTTACAAATCCCTTCAACTGAGATAGTAATTTCAGTCTCGGATTGCTATGCCACAACGGCTTAACCGTTGCCCTTGGTTGCATGACAACATTCTTAACGAACCGAATACCGGCCATATTGAAGTCTTCCTGCGACAGGCCACGCCCTCCCCTTTCCCCGCCAGTTCGCGCCCATGTATACGCCTTCATTGGGTCTATTCCCAACTCATTCAACTCTGAAATGAATGTTCCGAGTTTGTCGTTGTCGGTAGCCTTCGCGGTATACCCTCTTAATGAAACCTCCCTGCCTGACCGCATGGCTTTTACTTTTGCCAAGACTTCATCCGGCTTGAATTTTGACAGGAACTCGGCGTGACCCTTGACCATGTTTTGACCAACATGAAACGCCCCCACCATTGTTCCCCTGGTGACTCCAGTCAGTCCAGTGGCGCGGAAAAATGTCTCAAGAACCTTGTTTGACGTTCCAGAAGACCGTTGAGCAAGGAACTCTGCGATGCCCTTATCCATTCCCATGAATATTTCTTCAGCCGCCCTGCGTGCTTCCATCTCTGGAACACCCTTAAAGGCACCTCTCATCAAACCATTAAACATACTCCCGTATGATCGGAGTGCGCCATGAAGCGCCGAACCAGCCGGTGCGCGAAGCATGGGAACAAAGGCTTCCGAAAGAGATGATAGCGGGGCTAGCGCAAGAGTCCTTAGATATTGGTAAGTATGTATTCCATTATTCATAGCCTTCCAAAAAGTGCTGGCTATTGGATTATAGTTATGCTGCATCCCCCTTGCGATATTCCTAACATCTTCTATTTCCCATGCCTCTACTGGTTTACCAATCTTCTTCGCATCCTTGATAATGCCATTAAGGTGGCGCTCCAGTTTTTCTCCGTTCACCCCAAACGTCCTGATCCACTCAGCCCTTTTGACTATTGACTGCAAGTATTGCGGGATCACCTCAACCGGGTCTGTGATCAGAAACTTCTCCAGCTTTTCATCTGGGATGAAGTCAAGTGTTCTCTTTAGCCTGCTCCCAAACTCCACCCCTCCAACCCTGTTCAGATGAGAAAATTCCTTGATGTCGTCTGCGAACTTTAACTCACCAGACATGATTGCGTCGGTAACCCGCCTCCCGTAGTCCCAGTATTTGTCAGCAAGATTCGGGTTTGCTTCATTGAATGCGGTCTGTACCAAATCCTCGAATTCGGCGCGACCCTTTTCCGTTCCAAGACCCTTCGCGCTTTTATCATACATTCTTGGATAGTAGTCAACACGATATCGTTTCCCATCCAGACCAGTCCTCATCAACGGCTTCAGGTAGAAGTCCTGTCGTTTTGATCTTGGGAGATGCCCGAGAACATCGTCTACAGCGCGGTTATAATATGTCCTGCTTTTTTCAAATACATCTCTCAACCCCGCTACGGCGCGTTCCGCTTCCAGTCTGGTTCCAGAGGCAGTTCCACGCATAGCCTGTCCTATGTATTGCCTTGCAGACTTGGATATCTCTCCACCACGAAATGCGGTAAACCACTTTTTGTCCTTGAACTTTGAGAGTGCTGAATTATATTCAGACATCAACCTTCCTGTTTCCCGGCTGACACGCTCATGATAATCCCATTGACTCAAAACCCTTCCGTTTTTTGCGTCCTGTGCAGACTCCATCATGTCGGCGAGATCGTCCGCAAATTTTGAGTTATATTTTTTCGCCATGTTTCTGAGGGTAGTTATTGATCTTCCAGCAGTTACCCTCATAACACCTTCACCGGCTGACATCCCGGTTTGTTTCTGCTTCTTGTAAGCCCTGTTCGCCTTTAGTGCCTTGCCTGTCTCCCACACATAATCTGTAAGCGCATTACTTTTGGCTACCTTCTCGGCAGTGTCTGTTATCTTGTCAGCAGCAGCACCAAGGGCATGAGCCACGGTCTTTTCTTTTACCTTGTCCGCGCCAGCAGCAACTCCCATACGATATGCCTTCGCCTCGCCGAGAATAGCCTCTTCCTTGGTCATCACGTTGACCGCTTTCTGAACCTCCTTTAGACCCTTGGTAGCTACGGATTTAACCGCGCCAACCGGGGCAAACACTTCTCCGGTTGCTGATGCTATATCCCTGGTCATTACCGCAGCATTCTTGCTTGCACCAATTTGTGTTGCAACTTCTCCGGCGGGATTGCCGAGAAGGGATTCAGATGCCGCAGAGAAGGGCGCAAATAAGAATTGCACCACGCCGCCCAGGGTATTGAGGAATCCTCCCTCCTTGATTGACTTGAGTCCCTCATCGAGATTGCGGTTATAGGCAACCGTGGCATCCCTGAGATTCCTCAAAATCGGAAGATCGGAAGACTCGTGCTGAAGCATCGAAGGAGCATAGGTCTTTATCTCCCTCGAGCGCATCTCCTCCCAGGTTTCAGATATATCTGGATCGCGCTTAGAGACTTCGGTTTGCGGTTCATCAAATAATGATCCTAGTACCTCCTGAGATGTTTTCCCGCCAGTTGCATCTATCGGAGATTCGATATCAGCAGGCGCTTCTCCCTGTGGTGCCGCATCGAATAACGATCCAAGCACCTCCTGAGAAGTCTTTGGGGTGGGAGCTGTTACAGGATTGTTGTCCTGCTCCTCCTCAAATAAAAATTGAAGTGGACTAGCCACTAATTTACCGCGCCCATGTTCATGTTTTCAGTCGTTTGTTTTTCGATGCCTTGATCTTCCTTATACCTTTCCATAAGTTCCCTTACCATCTTTTCGAACTCAGGATCAGTCTTCATGAGTTGCCTGATGTTTTTTTCCTTGGCGTATCTTGCAAGTGCGTCCGGGTCAGACAAAAGAGATTCCATTTCGCCTATAATGTTTCCATACTTTGCCCTTGATGGACTCCATTCATCATCTCCAAAGATAAAACCGGCCCTTGCGGTAAATCCAGCCTCAAGGTCTTTTTGTGCCCGAATCAAGGCATCATCATAAGGCATACCATCTGACGTGTATTCTGATACCCTTGATATCAGAAACGCCCTCATCTTTCCTTTTGTTTTCTTGTCCGTATCATACTCATCGACAAGGTCTTCGGCTGTATTGGCTATTTCAGTTTTTGTAACCTGGGCTTTCGCGGCTGACGATTCTTCAGCAACATTCCCGGTTATCTTCATTTCCCCTCTTTCCACACGCTTGATCAGGGAATTGAATTCAGCCGACCCGGTGGCCGCAATCGAGCTTTCACCAGTCTTTGGGTCTTCAAACATGATCCAGGCACTAGGTGATTTTGATGCCTCGCCGCCCTCTTGGCTCATCCCTGAAATCTTCATCATGGCCTTGAGGTCTTTCTCTTCCCTTGCTATGTCGAGCGCGGCCCTTTCCTGACTTCCTTCTGGAAATGTATCAACAAACTTTCCATACAGGGATTCCAAGCGCTCCTCATCCTTCAACTTCTTGTCTCTCTCAGTCCGCTTTAGGGCTATTTCCTCCTCAAACTTTTTCTTCATGAAAGCAAGCTTATCATCCTGCAAGTTCAAACTTCTATCTGTCTGCTGCAACTTTCGTTGCTGCATCTTCATCTGGTGTCCGGTCTGAATTGCCTGCGTGAAAGCATTGCCAATCTGGGTATGAGGCCCATTGGCTATATTGTTTAGCAGCGAAGGATTTATTTGTGCCCAGTTAGAATTCATATCTCACCTTAATACATGAAAGCGCCACTAGTAACCACTTACTCGTGTAGTCAACGGAGTACCAGGGGGAATCTGCTGCGGAAACTCGTATGGATAAACGATGGGGGTGTATCCTACCCCTATTCCGCCACCAGAACCGCCACCAGAACCGCCACCACCTCCTGAAGATGTTCCACCAGTCCCAGGGTTCAATATATTTCCAAGCAGTCCACCAAACAGCAGGTTTCCGCCAAGGTTACTTAAGGTGTTTGCGAAGCCCTGACTTCCGGCCAACCCGAGATTTGCCTGTCCACCAGCAAGGCCCAATGCACCCTGAAACAAGTTACCAGCCTGCTGAGATAGGTACGGTGCCGCATTAAAGGCTTGAGCAATCGCGGCTAGCCCCTGCCCCGCGCTAACTCTCGCGCCGAGGATATCCTGGCCCGTGGCGTTGGCCCAAGCCCCACGTTGCAGTGAGGCATTAGCGCCCATTCCGACTTGCTGTAGACCAAGAGACTGACCAGAAAGCGCCTGATTGAATAACGTGTTCTGAACACCAAGGGCAGTATTTGCGAACTGATCTGATGCCATAGCACCACTTAACGCATCCTGTCGTTCTCCGCGCAGGAAATTGTAAGACATGTCAGCAACACGATCCGCAACAGCCGCCTGAGCATTCCCAGACAAAATCCCAGTCGCAGCATACTGATTCTGCCACTCCGAAACGGTACGGTCTTTTATCTGGTTATAGACCTCGGTATCGAATATGGCATCAGGGTTGAATATCAGTTCACTGTAATGATTCATGAACTTGTCAACCATCTCGAACTGCTGGTCAACCCTTTGCAGATATTTATTGTCTGGCGACAGAAGACCTTTAGCCCTGTCACTGTACCAGTTTACATCTGCTATTCCCTCTTTTCCGAAATCGACAATCCACTCTGTTTCGTTCAGGGCGATATCAAAGAACTTCTTCCGCTCCTCGATACCCATACCAATCTGTTCCATCAGTCCATCAGCGGCTTCAGCTTTCCCCTCAGCAAGCGCCGTGAATACCTCAGACATCTGCTCCAGGTATTGCGTCTGCGCCTGTGCGTATGCCTCGGCTAATTTACGGGAGGCAGACTGCGCCCCTTTCTTGGATTTCGATCCACCAAGCAGGCCGAGTCCACCACCTATAATGGCTTCAACGCCCATTAGGCTGCCCTCCTGAACTCGTGAACATTGTCTGTTTCACCTATGTATTTCAAAATTCCCTTCCTTGCCAGAGCAAAGTGCCCCTTCGCATCATCATGAGGAACAAATATGACTGCATCGTCAAACATCTCTACGAACTTCATTCCGGTCAACAGTCTCTTCCTTCTGGATGAAGTAAACCAACATGCGTGAATTTCGGTTCCATTTGAATGCGGACGCGATTCAAACAATCCCACGTTCTCACCGTTGAAGGTCGCATACCAAATATCCGTTATCTTTTTGAGTAACGTCATCCTGACTATGAATTGCGCTATACTCAAACCCATCGGCAATACACCTATTCCTATCCTTCCTTCCCTGTACTTAGGGTATACCAATTGCATATGGAAGTTTTCCAGCGGAACGATATCGATGTATGCGTGATGCTTCATCAATCCCAACCAGGAACGTCTGTGTCAACAGCCAAGGTTGCTTGATCAGCACCAATCGGCAATATCGTTGGCGCACCAGACGCATTCCAATAGAGCATATCTCCAGTGGTTCCCGTCGCCAAAGACGACACTGCGATATTGCTTAAGGTGTTCGTTGAACCGTCTATCGTTGCATTAACCAGCGTAACATTTGATAACGTGGCATTGTCCACGTTACTCAGAGAGATGTAGTTGTCGGATACGTTCTTCGCAAACCTCTCAAGCCATCCAACCAGTTGATCAAACTCCTGCCTGGTGAGTTTCACATAACCTTCCTCGTCGGTTATCCCAACCAGGGGTGGCGGTGTTTCAAATGGACTTGGCATTATTCCAGATACGCCCCAAGGAATTTTCTATTCACTGCGTCTGATACGGATACCTGAAACACCCTGTCAAAACTGGAGCCG
>Ga0209536_100009431_pt1 | contig 14519 bp, 17 predicted proteins | sample DeeMarSeWOR28_12_FD_187461 | JGI IMG/M metagenome (GOLD analysis project Ga0209536, IMG submission 187461) | Marine sediment microbial communities from White Oak River estuary, North Carolina - WOR-2-8_12 (SPAdes) (version 2) | ecosystem: Environmental > Aquatic > Marine > Intertidal zone >...
TGCCGGTGAAGGGGTTAAAGTCCATGTCTCCCACACTGGCAACATCAAGCCCGTGGGACATCAACCACTGCTCGGCAGCGTAGTCGATTCCGTATGGCAGGGCTGTGAGTATTGCCGCCGCCAAAAGTGGGATTGTGATGAAAACAATCCAGTACCAGTTGCGCCGTAAAAAGTGCGGCGGTTTTGATCTGCTCGAATTTTCGTTTTCTTTCATCCTACCAGGTGAGCCCTTCTGTTATTAGTGCACAAGCCAAAATGCCAATCTACTGCTGTCCTACCAGACCTTGCTGGTAGAGTTGCGTAAGAAACAATTTTTGATACTCGAGTTCATTAAAGCTTATGGATATTTTTTTCAAATCAAATTATCAGTAGGGCCCAGAACCCTACAAACTACTTATTAGAAAAATGGGCATGCATATTTCCCTTCAGAATCTATCACATATTGAAAAATCATCCCATATATGCCAGCTAGATATATAGGCAGCCATCAGCCCATCATTGTCTGCCATGATCTACTCCTTGATGACTGGTCCGGGTCATTGAGGTCGGGATCGGTATCCCGAACCACTTCCCCGCTCCCCGACTTGTCCCGATGCGGTGGCATCGGGATTGCCCGCTCTGCGGGCACTGACAAGCGATCCCCAAACTATAACCGGCACTTTCCTCTCTGCATTCTCTGCGGGCTCTAGCGAACCCTGAGCTTACCGAAAGGTGAACGGGCGAGAAACCCACTGACGTGACAAATGAAATATCACTTGTGCTTGAATTCCGGTTTCCTTTTTTCGAGGAAGGCCGTAACTCCTTCAATGGCATCGGCTGTATCTGCTGCCAGACCCAACAAATTCGCTTCCTTACGCAACGCATCTGCTTGAGACATCTCTAACCCTTGGAGCACTGCATCTAAACACAACTTCACTGCCTCCGCCGACTTTTCTGACACCTTTTGCGCCAACTGTTCGGCAGCCGGCATAAGCTCAGACAGTGGCACCACCGCATTCACCAGGCCAATTCTGTGCTCTTCCTGGGCATCTATCATCTCTCCTGTCAAAATCATCTCCAGGGCCTTTTTGTTACCCACCTGTCGCGGCAAACGCACAGTTCCGCCCCAGCACGGGTTGAAGGCCAAGTTGATTTCAGGCTGTCCAATCTGGGCGTTTTCGGAAACGATTACCAGGTGGCAAGCCTGGATGATTTCTGAGCCCCCTCCTAGAGCATAACCGTTTACCGCAGCGATAACAGGTTTTCCCAGACGCCCAATAGTGGTCACCAGCCCTTGCCCTGGCAATTAGAATTCCTCTTTGGCGGCCATTGGTCCCCTCTCGAAGCTAGCCTTGATTTCGTTTATGTCGGCTCCCGCAATAAAGGCCTTTTCACCGCTTCCTGTTAGAATCAACACCCTGACGGAGGCGTCGTTCTTGGCCTGGTTCAAGGCATGGCTCAATTCCTTGACGGTGTCTGCGTTGAGGGCGTTCATTACCTCTGGTCGATTCATTGTGATTTTAGCGATCCCATCAGTCTTTTCATAAATGATATTTGCGTACTCCATGCTGACCTCCTTGTTCAGTTGACCTTTTCAAATGCTTACAGTGTAAGGCACTCAGTTCGCGGTTTCAATCTATAGTTAAGTTGATTGCTCTGAGGCTAGTTAGATAGCGGACAATGAGGAACTACGGGAGCAAAAGGCATAGTTCATTGCGCATTTCTCATCTCACAATTCTCATTGCACATTGAACTACATCCTAGCTGTTCCCCAATGAGAAGATGCCAATTCAAAATGCGAAATGATAATTTCTAAATTCGCAATTCGCAATTCGAAATTACCTCCCCACTTTTCCCTTGCCCCTCTTCCTGATGCTATGTTATCCAATATGAAATGGAAGTGTCGTTCTGTCTGCTTAAAAGAGGTTCTTCACTGACGCACACTTTACTGAAGGACTTACAGGGCAAGGTGTAAGGCGACTTCAACAACAAGGGGCGCGAGGGTATAAAATGGCTTCGAAGAACGATGAGAAGTTGAAGAAAGCCCTAGAGGGCATTGAAGGTCATGCTTCTTCCATTGGTGCTTACGTGAGTACGTTTAAGAACCGGATAGATGACCTAGAAAAACTCAAGAATGAAGCGGAAGAAAGAACGGCCAAGGCAGAAGAAAGGGCGAAAAGTGCAGAAGAGCAGCATGCAGAAGCCCTAAAAAAGCTCGGTCAAGTAGAAGCTCGAGAGAGCACCAATTATGCCCCCCTGATCAAAGAACTGTTCAAGGAGCCCCAACAGGAACTTCAGAAGCAGATAAGGAGTCAAAGTCGCTGGTTTATGGGTGTAGCTCTGGCAGTTGCCGTTTTATCAGTTGTCATAAGTGCCTCAGTAATTTCCTTCTACTCTGTGAGAAGCATGAAAAATGCTCCTACTGTGAACCCCATTGCTCCGACTCAGGTCCAAGCCACGCTCACCCAAGCTCTAGCTCGTCTGGATGAAAAGACACAAAAATCCATAGACAGAATTTCGCTAGAGACGGCGAAAATTGCTGAAAATATTTCTTACATTACCCAAGAACGACGCGTAGTTGAGCAGATCTTACTGGACATCGAAAAGTTTCAAAAGGAATTCGCTCCAATCAGAAGCAGAAACGACGTCCGGCTTATGTATAAAATGCGATTGTCTCCTCACCATCAGGCAAAATACGTCTTATTTTATGAGGCCATGAAAGCTAGCAACATACCGGCTGAGCTTGTCCCAACGAATCTCAACGATTTTTATATCTGGGACAGACAGATGTTACATATTTTTTCAAGACTGCATCAGAAAATAGATGCAGTCAAACATGAGTACGGTCAGTTACCAACCGAGATTCTGAGATTCAGCAATTATAAGGACCAGATTGACGCCACCAAGTATGGAGTCTGGAGCATTGAAATAGAGGATTCTTCACAGTTGGTTGCATACCTGGAAAAACAGGTTGAACTCTACCGGGAACAGATATTGATCAACAACAGAGAACTGTGAGTAACTCGCCACACCTTGTAAAAGGCCGTTAACTCTCCACAAAACAAATCTTGAACGACTAACGACATTACTGGAATAGTGGGAGCCGCAAGGCTGGAACCACTCCTTCCACTTACGCTGTTCCATTCGCGGCTACTTACCCGCGACGCTCTCCCTTGCGAGGAAGGCGGGGAAAGCTGCCCCCACAGCAAGCAACTTATCCCAGCTGAAAGTAACAAGTTGAACAACATTGCGGTTTAGCAAATGTCCAGAACTCAGAGAAAATATAGAAAAGCCTACGGGGTGCGACTACTTCTGTCGCCTCATCCAGAGGTGCGGAAATTAAAGCGGTCCATTACTCCATCAGTCCACGGTAACAAGCACTGGAAGTCAAGCTGGCTGCTGATAGACTATTTGCATCGTCGAGGATTGCCCCAAGGTGTCCGCGTTATGGAGTTGGGATGCGGTTGGGGATTGCTGGGAATATTTTGCGCGAAGAAATTTGCTGCACGAGTAACTTGCGTGGACATAGATCCTGAGGTCTTTCCCTTTTTGCATTTGCACGCAGATGTGAATCAGGTGGAGATCTCCACCATGAAAAGGAGTTTTGACGGACTTAGGACCAAGCATCTCTGGCAAATGGATGTTGTCCTAGGTACCGATATTTGCTTCTGGGACGAAATGGTCAAGCCACTAAAAAATCTTATACTTCGAGCCCTGCGCGCCGGTGTGCCACTTGTGCTTATCGCTGATCCTGGAAGACCGCCTTTTGAGGAAGTGGGTGAGTACTTTGTCGCTAGAAAGGGCGGACAGACACTGGACTGGACCGCACAACGTCCGCAACGCAGTGAGGGCAGAATCCTCAGAATTGGAAATATTTAAGATATTAGATTGTAGATTTAAGATTTAGACAAATCGATATTCTACAATCTGCAATCTACAATCACCTGTGCTATGGATCTATATTCTATCACCGATACCTTGCTGGCTGAGCTCCGCCCCCTACACTTTGGCCCTCCTGTTACCCACGTCTATAACCCTCTTGAATACGCCAGAGCACCCTATGACCAATATCTTGACCTCTATTCCAAGCGACCGAAGGAGGTAGTTCTACTCGGTATGAATCCAGGACCATGGGGAATGGCGCAAACTGGCATACCCTTTGGAGAGGTAAAGGCAGTAAAGGAGTGGTTGTACATCCAGGCTCCAGTGAGCACGCCCGCTGAAATACATCCCAAACGACCGGTCCTAGGCTTCGGCTGTCCAAGGAGTGAGATTAGCGGTAAGCGTTTGTGGGGCTGGGCCCGCAAGACGTTCGATACACCGGAGCGGTTCTTCGCGCGTTTTTTTGTGGTCAACTACTGTCCCTTGATATTCATCGAGTCGAGCGGTCGTAACCGGACACCAAACAACCTCCGGATTGTCGAACAGAAACCCCTGCTCGAGGTTTGTGATAGAGCTCTCCGTCAAACAATTCAGTGGCTGGCGCCTCAGTACGTTGTAGGGGTGGGACAATTTGCCTCAAAACGAGCTCGCATTGCGCTGTCAGGCCTTGAGGTTTACATCGGCCAGATCAACCATCCAAGCCCGGCCAATCCCAAAGCCAATAGAGATTGGGAGGATTTAGTCACAAAAGAGCTCAAAGATTTGGGGATAAAAGTATAATTGTCTGGAGTGTTGGAGTAATGGAGTATTGGAGCAATGGAGTGATGGAGTATTGGAGTGATGGAGTATTGGAGTAATGGAGTAAGGGTAATTGCGGATTGCGGATTTGAAAAGGCACAGAGAATTTGGCATAGAGTAAGAAACCAGAAGTCGAATGTAGAATTCCAGATGCAAAACCCAGTAGGGCAGGCGTCTCTGCCTGCCCTAGAGTGATCACGAAACTAGCATCTAGAATCTTGTATCCGGTATGCGCATTCCGCAACGGTAAATCCATAATCGAGTTGCTCCAGTACTGCAAAGCTCCGCCGATAAGACAGTCTCCGTTCTCGCGAGCAAGTCGTTTGAACCTTGAGATTGGGGTCTAATTATGAAGAAATACATCGACCTAACTCACAGGATTGAGGAAACCATGCCGGTTTTCCCAGGAGACCCGCAGCCAGAGCTCAGGGAAATTATGACCCTTGGAGAAGACTTCTGTACGGTACAGTCCATCAGGTTCAATAACCACATTGGCACTCATTTGGACGCTCCTTCGCATTTCATTGAGGGCGGGATGACAGTGGATCAGATTCCGTTGGAAACTCTCATCGGCAAGGCAATTATTCTGGACTGCACGGATAAGGGAAAGAACGACCTTATCACCAAAAAGGATCTCCAACACCAACAACAACGGATCGATACAGGCTCCCGAGTCCTTATAAAGACCGGCTGGGACCGAAATTTCACCTCCCCTGCCTATTATGAGAGTTTTCCTTGCCTGACTCCGGAGTCGGCTGAATACCTCGTGTCCCTAAAGATCAAGTTGCTGGGCATGGACACGCCTTCCCCAAGCCCGCGGAATGACTCTGATCAGGTCATCCATAAAACACTTCTAGGTGCAGGGGTCGTGCTGGTTGAAAGCATCAAAAATTTAACCCAAATTGACCGGGATGACTGTCAACTCATAATCCTTCCTCTGCCCATAAAGGATTTCAGCGGCGCCCCTTGCCGTGTGGTGGTTGTGACAGAGTGAAAGACTAGCCTCAGGCAAACCTTGTTCAGCACTTGACATTCAACAAAGTACACATCTATCCTAACTAGAATCTATATGAAGATCCCAGAATATTTTTGCTCCTAACCATTGCTGCATCCTTGCTACATTGTGGATGGCTAATAACGAGCATGGAGAGAATGATGAGGAACCTTACTCACATCTTCCTATTTTGCCTTATTTTATTACTGTCCATTAGTTGTCGTCCACCTGCTGACAAGGGAATCGTCCAAGAACCCGCGATGAAAACCGTATTCTATCTTCCCGCCGAGGTAATCAATGTGCGGGAAAATATCGTTACCATAAAAGTCGAGAAACCTGCACTATTTGAAGGAGAGGTCAAACTCGCACTCCAGCTCGCTCAAGAGGTAATAGAAAAAACTTATCTTTTGGAAGGACAGAAAACCAAGGTAAACCAATCGAGAGTTGAAATCATAAGAATCATAGGGAATGATGTATTACTCAAAGTTCTTGAAAAATCTCATAATTTTGAACCCGGCGACGAAGTTCAAATCTTCCTCGACAGGAAAATAATAGCCATCAAGGACTTTGAAGTGATTATGGGAAGAAACAAAGAGGTTGCCAAATATGTTCAGGAAGATATAACCACAGCTCTGGTTAATTCAGGTCAGTTCAACGTGGTCGAGCGGCTGAAATTACAGTCTATCCTGGATGAATTAAAATTGGCCCAACTAGGCCTAACCGATCCCGAGGGTGCCAAACAGGTAGGCAAACTCCTTGGTGCTGACGTTATCTTGACCGGCACTCTGGCAGCCACAGGAGAGGAATGGAACGTTAACTTAAGGCTGATAAACACAGAATCCGGTCTGATAACATCGGCCTTCAGCAAGAAAGGCCCTCTGCACGAGCTAAGAAAGGAATCCTTTAGGGAGATTGAGAATATTGATGGCAGCTTTGAAGATCAAGCCTCTGGACTGGCTGGGTGGATTCTCGGCAAGGAACTTAACAGGAGAACCGGTAAAGGGGGCTACCGAAAAGTTTATGTTGACGAAACACAGGGCGCCAACGGAACTAGCAGATCTTTGGCCATGGATTTCAAGTTGGGTACTGGGAAAGTTGAGAAGTTCAAGAACTGGCCAATGCATGCCAAGATAAGCAACAGACTCAAGCGTGATCTTAGCATTTACTCGGGAATAAAGTTTTACATAAAAGCTGATAGAGAAGTTTCGGTCTGGTTTCAAGTTAGCGACAGTCAAAAAGGCTCCGCGGACGAAGAAAATTGGTTTCGAATTGTATCCGTGACCAAGCACTGGCAAGAAGCTCGCATCCCCTTCAACTCCCTGTCACTGCACAAAGGCCGCGCTAAGAAATTGGGTACCAATCAGATACTGCAGCTAAACAGCGTCGAAAAAATCGATTGGGTAATAACTGAAGGAATGTTTAAACGCGGCAAGGAGGCTACAATCTGGCTTGACGAGGTTACTTTCTATTAGATCCTTGCTCTTCCAAGTGGTTCAAGAAGCCAAAGGAATAGTCACATGCAAGAAGACGTTAGAGACAAACCATCTCTGAATCAGGAAGATGTACTGCGTTTGAACTTTATTCGGGATCCTGGAGGTTTCATTTACCGAAGACACTACCGCCAAGGACTACGCTCCCATATCCTGGAAGTGTTGAGCCACGAGGACTTGGAAAACGAGAAAAATGGCGTCATCATCGACGGATCGAAATGGTATCCCAGGGCAGAACCGTTAAAGATGCTAAGAATATTCAGGATAAGACTCAACAACCTGAAAGACGCTGAGGAGGAAATAGAAAGGGTCAAAGTAATAGAGTCTTATCTAGCCCCAGATAATTTCGCCAAATCTGACGAATTCCTTGTTGACTACAACAGAAATGGCCAACGCGAGCTACTCCTCTGTGGCCTGCAGGAATTCATAAAAGGCGCCATACTGGATCCTTGGGACCGTTTGGACGACAGTCACTTGCTTTCGATCTTGCGTCGAATCAGTTTTGAAACATTTGAGGATGCAGAGTCTATTGGTGGTCAATGGGTTGAACAAGTCCGTAACAAGGCTGAAACTTTCATAGGCAAGATTAAAAAAATGATCTTGGAGGCTCGCCACGTCCCGGATCTTGCGGGCATTGGGAACCTTCTCCTCACTCACGATGGAGATATCAAGCTGGTGGATATCAATAATATATCTGAAACATCATTCGATTCAAACATCCGCCTGGATGACAGAAACTACCCTGTCTGCGATAAATCCATTGAAGCCTTGTCACTCCTCGAGCGAGGATTGCTGGACAGAGTTCTGAGAAAAGATGACCCCATCTACAAAACATACCTTGATCCCAAAAGGATGGAAGAGGTTAAGGTTATGGAGAAGGAATTTCTTCTTTCTTTGGAACCAGAGACAGCTGATGATGAGATTTCCCCGTCATGACCCTTTGAAGTTAAGAGTCCACCCCGACGCCGGGGTGGCTTTCATCTGTGAGCCAACCCGAGCCTGGCGCCCTATAGGGGGCTATTCAGAAATCAACGGCTTGTGCTAAGACAAAATCCATGCCCGTGAACGAAATCCCTCCAACCCCCCTTTACGAAAGGGGGGCAACAAACGTGTCCATCTTACTTGCAACAAATCATCTTCCCCCTTTGGCAAAGGGGGACCGAGGGGGATTTTGCTGCGCCTTCGTTCTCGCCTTTTTGGTAATCATCTTGAGTGTGGGCTGCGGAGGCGGGACTAGGGTCCCTCACCGGTCACAACCAGCACTCCAGCAAAAACCGTTAGCCCGAATGGGCTACTCCATTCAGGTGGGCGCCTTCGCAAACCTGGATAACGCTGTTCGGCTTAGCAATAGTCTGGAGAGAGAGGGTCTGGATGCCTATTACTTCATCCACGAGAGTGGACTCTACAAGGTTCGTTTCGGTGATTTCCCCTCGAAAAAAAGCGCCCGTGCCAGAGCCGAGGCTGTCCGTGCCGCCGGCATCATAAATGAATATTACCTGGTCAGACCCACTGAATATGCCGTGGCAAAACAGAGAAAGTACCGTGGCAGGAGCTATCTTAGAAACGAGATCGTGGGAACGGCAAAGAGATTTATTGGTGTCCCCTACAGATGGGGTGGTTCTTCGCCGCAACAAGGTTTTGACTGCAGCGGCCTGACCATGGTCGTTTATCAACTCAATGGCTTGAATTTACCTCGGTCGTCAAAACAGCAATACAGGGTTGGCACCCCTATAAAGCGAAGTGAGTTGTCGCAGGGAGATCTGGTCTTCTTTGCCACTTCGGGAGGCAGAAGGGTTTCCCATGTCGGCATTTATGTGGGCAAAGGTAGGTTTATTCACGCTCCGGGCAGGGGCAAGAGAATACGGACCGAACTCCTTACAAAAAGATATTTCAAGACTCGATATGTCGGGGCCAGGGCCTATCTCAACTAGTGAAACAGGGGCAGTCGTTGACAAAGAGCAGACAAAACACAACGCCAAACCAACCACTGACTTTGGTTATTGATCAAGGAACGTTTTCCACCCGGGCACTGGCTTTGAACAAAGCTGGAAAAATTCTGACCTCGGCTTCTAGAAATGTCACTTTGAAGGGACACGGTACAGAGCTGGTTGAACAGGATGCAAATGAAATCATAGCCTCTGTGCGTGAGGTGGTGCAAACCGTACTGGGCAATTCTCGCGTTCGACGTTTGGGCGTGTCTTGTGCCGGACTGGCCACCCAGCGATCCAGCGTGGTGGCATGGGACAAGCGCACCGGCGAGCCACTTGGCCCCTTGTTGAGCTGGCAGGACCGCCGTGCCGCAGAGTGGTTGAGTGGATTTAACGTTCATGCTGACAAGATAAGAGAGCAAACCGGGCTGCAACTTTCTCCGCACTATGGCGCCAGCAAATTGCGTTGGTATCTGGATCATCTGCCTGCAGTAAAACGAGCCATGCATGAAGGCTCTCTGGCCTTCGGGCCCCTGGCCAGTTTTCTGTTGTTTCACTTGCTACAGGATCAACCCCTGTTGGTGGATCACGCCAATGCCTCCCGCACCCAATTGTGGAACTTGCAATCTCGAGACTGGGATCCCTGGCTATTGGATCTGTTTGGTGTACCGCTGGAAGCACTCCCCCTTTGCCGGCCTATCTGCCACAATTATGGTGTTCTGCGCACAGCTGCCATACCTATGACGGCGGTTAACGGCGACCAGACTGCAGCCATCTATAGTCTGGGAAACCCACGTCCGGACACTGCCATCGTCAATATCGGCACCGGCGCCTTCATTCTAATTCCTACCGGTGCGAAAATCATACGCCAACCTGCTCTGTTGAGCGGTCTGGCCAGAAGTACAAAGGATTGGGGCGAGTATATAATCGAAGGGACTGTAAACGGTGCAGGAGCTGCGCTGGACTGGGCGGCTAAACAGTGGGATCTGCCAGATATCAGCACTCATCTTTCCACCGGCTTTTCTCGCCAAGATGAACCACCTTTATTCATCAACACCATCGGCGGACTGGGGTCGCCCTGGTGGCAACCGGGCCCGCCCGCCACCTTGCTCGGGAATGGTGAGCCCTGGCAAAGGGCAGTGGCAGTAGCCGAGAGCATATTATTCATGCTGCAAGCCAATCTCGAAGCTATGGGCGAGACCGGTTTGGCTGTAACCCAACTCCAGGTCGGCGGTGGATTGGCCCGTTTTGATGGCATGTGTCAACGGTTGGCTACCCTGACCCAACTACCCGTTTACCGCCCTGCCGAGACTGAAGCCACCTGTCGGGGTATTGCCTGGCTCGCCGCAGGATTTCCTCGACGCTGGCCCAAACCAGGACGCGGCAGGGTGTTCAAACCCAAAGTTAATCAAGCGCTGAACAGACGCTACAGCCGATTTCGCCAGATATTGGGATAAGTAAAGAATCCAAGCCTATCTAAGATCCTGCTTGCGGGGGAAGACCTGGCTTTGGGCTACCCCAAAGGGAACGGCTCAAGGCTCAAGGTACAGGGCTCAAGGCAAAAACAATTAAAGAAAACTTATTCTCTCCTTATGCCTTGCGCCTTATGCCTCGCGCCTCAAACCTCGTTTGCTGGCAAATCCAACCAACTCTGACCTGGCGCCGAGGATTAAATTTTCTAGGACTAAATCTATGATAACATTCACCCAATCAGCCGCCTCCACTCCCTTTTCAGAGGAAATCCAGCATCGTCCGCTGGTAATGGCCCACCGCGGCGGGGCCGGGTTGTGGCCGGAAAACACCATGTATGCTTTTGAGCGCGCAGTGGAGTTGGGAGTGGATGTATTGGAGACAGAAATACATGCCACCGCCGACGGTGTCCTGGTAGTGTCGCATGACAGTACCGTTGATCGCACCACCAACGGCTCAGGACCAATTAGCGGTTTGACCTTGGAGGAACTGCAAACGCTGGATGCAGGTTACAACTGGACATCGGATGGAGGAAAAACCTTCCCTTTTCGTGGTCTCGGCATTACGGTGCCGACTTTAAAAGAAGTTTTCACTGATCTTCCCAGCGATGTGAGAATAAACATAGATATGAAACAGACGAAACCCTCTTTGGTGGTGCCGCTTTGTGGGATGATTCGAACCTTCGAGGCTGTGGACAGAGTGCTGGTGGCATCGTTCAGCTCAAGAGTGCTCAAAGCTTTCAGACGAGTGTGCCCCGAAGCCACCACCTCCGCTGGTAGGGGAGAAGTGACCCTCTTTTTTATTATGAATTTAATTTTACTTGGCGCAGCATACAGGCCAACCTGTCAAGTTCTCCAGGTCCCTGAATACAGCAGTGGAATGCATGTGGTCACAAAGAGATTCGTGGATGGAGCCCACAATCTCAATCTCGAAGTTCATGCCTGGACCATAAACGAGGTGAGCGATATGATACGGATGCTCGCCCTGGGAGTGGACGGCATTATTACAGATTATCCCGATCGATTGATTGATTTGCTGCGAGAAATGGGGACTCGCTCTTGAAGCACATCTTGCTGACTGTGAATAGACTCACTCTTCAGCCTCTTTTTCTTTCTCCTCTTTTTCTTTCTCCTCTTCTTCTTTTGCTTTTTCTTTTTTAGCCTGTTCTCTATTGGCCTTCGCCTTTTCGGCTTTTTCTTTCTTCTCCTTTTCCTTAACTACTTGCGCCCAGTATTTCACCCTTTCTTCCATCTTCTCTTTACGTTTCTGTGTGCCACTTCTGGGGTTTTTTGCCATTTGCCACCTCGCTTTCTTCCAAATGCGATCAACTTTAAATCACATGTATCAATCTTGTAACAACGGCTTGGTTATCTCCATCAATAGAAATGTGCAAACACAGCCAGTCACAAAAAACCATACCGAGGCATGGATCGACAACGAAGCTAAAACAAATTCCTTTAGTCCCAACAATCCTCCATCCTTTGCAGCTGCCCACTGGACCAGGGGCTGCGGTACAAATTCAGCCATGGGCGCTCCAGGCCACTCTCCTGTCTGGAACCACTTCCAATACTGGGTGAGGAAGATACCAGCTGCCATAAAGGTTCCCACTCCTGCTGGAAAGAGGTTTACAAATTTTATCTTCTTGGCAAGGCTCTGATCTCTCGTTTCATTCTCCACTACCTGGTTCCTCTCACTTTTAGACTGTGTGGTATTTAGGTCGGGCCTGTAATTATAAGCTTCATCACATCCAGAATGCCAGCAGAATGAACTCCAACGATTACTTTTTCCCTGGCCCGGACCTTTGGACCATGAGCCGACCCGAAAGGGTGGTTCCCCCATGGGGGGCGATTCAGAATTCCACGCCCTGTGCTAAGACTAAAACCGTGACCGTGACCGAAATCCCCCCAACCCCCCTTTACGAAAGGTCCTTCGGGGTTTTCAGTGGGTAAGAACTGTCTTGAGGACCTCGTTTCATGATGATCATCAAGCGAAGTGAATAAGCGAGCAGCAGCAAATACGATCCCAGATCGAGTGATTTGTGGGCTTGCAGCAATCATGACCTGTCCTTCAGAGTTGACGCCTTGAAGTCCCCCTTTTTAAAGGGGGATTTAGGGGCTGTCGGTCAACCGTCCAAGGTGCCTAGTTGTCATTCTGAGCGAAGCGAAGAATCTTATAAACCTTGATACTTACGCCTTCGAGATTCTTCGGCTCACGACTCAGAATGACATTTTCGGACAGCCTTTTTAGGGGGATTTTCAACCCCTTCCGAAATCCCCCCAGACCCCCCTTTACAAAAGGGGGGCAAGGGAAAGGTTCGTTACGATTTCTCCCTTCAACCCATCGGATTTCACGGCGTGTGCCCAGAAGTTCATTTGATAAACGGCTATAGGAGGCAATGGATTCTGGCATCAGAGCCTTACTTATGTTGCAAATCCACCCACTGAAAACCCCGAAGGACCTTTACGAAAGGGGGACATCAAATGGGACTATATCACCTGCAACAAATCATCTTCCCCCTTTGGCAAAGGGGGACTCGCCTTGTTAAATTCCGCCTTTAGGCGGACCCTGCGAAGCAGGGATTTAACAGGGTAGAGGGGATTTTGCTGAGCGTTCTTCTTCCCGATAATCGCCGCAGCATATTTACTCTACGAGCAAAGCTAAACTATACCGTCATCACAGCAGGTGGGTTTTAAAACTACTAAGCCTCGGGATTGAAAGCACATCAAATACCTCTTCTTAGCCCCAATCTATGGGGGTTTTCCTTTTCCAGCTCTTCGTGCTAACCTTCTGCTGCAGCAAAATGACATTGAAACTTCTTGATCACTCTCAGCTTCCATGCAATTTTATGGAAAGGGTGTTTCATTGGGAAAAGAGCCGTTTTGGAAAACCAAATCTTTGGTGGAAATGACGCCTGAAGAGTGGGAATTGCTGTGCGACGGTTGCGCCCGATGCTGTTTGCACAAGGTGGAATACAAGGATACGGGCGAGGTCTATTATACCAATGTGGCATGTCGCCTTTTGGATATGTGGTCGTGTCGTTGTACATCCTATGACAAACGGGTCAATCTGGTCCCCACTTGTCTGGTAATGACCCCGGCCAAGGCCGAAGACCTTCAATGGTTGCCTGCTACCTGCGCTTACCGCCGTTTGGCTTTGGGGAAAGAACTGGAGTGGTGGCATCCCCTGGTATCAGGTGATATTAACACTGTCCATGAGGCAGACATCTCAGTGCGGGGCAAGGTTTTGCCCGAACAATACGTTCACCCTGACGAACTAGAAGAACATGTTATTCACTGGTGAACTACCGCAATAACTCATCCCTTATTTTTTTTTGTGATTCACCTCAGGCGGAAGTATGCTGGAATAATGGAGTGGTGGAGCATTGTAAAATATCAAATTCCAAACACCAAATCTTGTTGTTTTAGGTGTCAGGTGTCAGGAAAAAGAAACATAGAAGCTGAGTACTGAACACTGAAACCTGAACTCTGAAACCTTAGTCATTGTGATTTGGAATTTCTGTTACTCCAAGTCCACTAGCCATCTTTAATTGAGATTTGACCTGCCCTTGAAGGCCAGGCTTTCTCTGACGTAATAAGATATAATGAGTTTATCTCTGGGAAGTAGTCTTGAACAATTAGGGGAGAAGGGTTGAGCTATGAAAACCAGAACCAAGAAAATTTTATTATTCCTTGTGGCGTTTTTCGTTGTGTCAATCAGTGCAGTGGATGGTTTTGCGGAGAGAACTCTCACCATAAAAATGGGTGAGGCGAAATGCGACACATTGTCTGTGTCCGGGAAGCCCCCCAATGGCGGCTATCATATTGAAGAGGTCTGGAGCCAAAGCCAAAATGAGGATGTTGTCAGTTACTCCATTGACAAAGACAAGGGTTTAATTTGCTTCCAAGCCATTAGCGTTGGCAGCACGAAGATCAGGGTCCGCGGCCAGAGATACGAACTCGACCGCTACGGCAAACAAAA
>Ga0209536_100009432_pt1 | contig 14519 bp, 10 predicted proteins | sample DeeMarSeWOR28_12_FD_187461 | JGI IMG/M metagenome (GOLD analysis project Ga0209536, IMG submission 187461) | Marine sediment microbial communities from White Oak River estuary, North Carolina - WOR-2-8_12 (SPAdes) (version 2) | ecosystem: Environmental > Aquatic > Marine > Intertidal zone >...
CTTCCGCTTCTCCGCCGAGGAGGAGGCCTTTCGCGCCGAGGTGGTGGAGTTCCTGGCGGACTACCGCGACCTCGACGCCTTCTTCCAGCAGGGCCAGCGCTGGCCGGCCGTGCGCGACTTCTTCCGCGCGCTCGGCAGGCGCGGCTGGCTCTCGCTGGGCTGGCCGGCCGCGGCCGGCGGCGGCGCGCCGATCGCGTTCGAGTACATCCTGTGGGACGAGATCGCCTACGCCCGCGCAGCGCGCAATCCCCTGGCCTCGGGTGTCGTCGCCAAGACGATCGCGCGCTACGGCAGCGACGCCCAGCGCACGCGCTGGCTGCCGCCGATCCGCGCCGGAGAGATCCACTTTTCGCTGGCCTACTCCGAGCCCGAGGCCGGCTCGGACCTGGCGAGTCTGCGCTGTCGCGCGCAGCAGCGTGGAGACGTCTACCTGGTGGACGGTCAGAAGTGCTGGCAGTCCTACGCCCAGGACGCCGACTATCTTTGGCTGCTGTGTCGCACCGGCTCCCCGCAGAGCCGCGGGCGCGGGCTGTCCCTGCTGATCGTCGACAAGCAGAGCCCGGGAGTCGACGTGCGTCCGCTCCCCACCCTCGACGGCGACCAGCTGAACGAGGTGTTCTTCGACGCGGTCGAGGTGCCGGTCGAGCAGCGCATCGGCCCCGAGCACGGCGCCTGGGCGCTGATGGGCCAGGCGTTGGCCGACGAGCGTCACATCCAGTTCCCGCCCAAGCGGGTGCGACGCGACCTGGAGGAGGTGCTGGCCTGGGCGCGCGATCAGGGGCTCGAGCGCGACCCGCTGGCGCGTCGCAGCTTCGCGGAGCTGTCGGTGCAGGTGCTGGAGGTGGAGATGCACGCGCTGCGCGTGCTCGACGCGATGCGGCGCGGCCAGCCCGGCGCGGTGGAGGCCGCCGCGAACAAGGTGATCCACACGATTGCGTGTCAGAACGTCGCCCGCGCCGCGCTCGACCTGGGCGGACCCGAGGCGCTGGTGCACGGCACGCGCGTGGAGCTGCTCTGGCGGCAGAGCCTGTGGGAGACGATCGGCGGCGGCACCTCGGAGGTGATGCGCGGCGTGGTGGCGCGCCACGGGCTCGGGCTCGACGCGCGCAGCTGACCGCCGTACGGCCAGCGTCCGGCAGCGGACACGGAATGTTGGGGTCGGCGCACCGCCCGGGATCGCAGCTTCGCCCGTAAGCATCCGAATCGGATGGTTTCTCGTGGTTCGGACGGACCTGGCACGGGGCTGGCAGTGCCCCTCCGGCGAACCACCGGAGGCATCCCCGATGCGTCAGCTCCCGAACCTCGTCAGCGTGTTCCGCCTCGGGATGGTGCCAGCACTCGCCGCGCTCGCGTGGAGCGGGCAACCCCGGCTGTTCCTGATCGGCCTGGTCACCAGCCTGCTCTCCGACGTGCTGGACGGCTGGCTCGCGCGCCACTGCCGCGTCACCAGTGAGCTCGGTGCGCGCCTCGACAGCTGGGGCGACCTGGCCACCTACGCGACGCTGCCGCTGTTCGCGTGGTGGCTGTGGCCCGAGCTGCTGCGCGCCCAGGCGCCGTTCCTCGCGGTCGCGCTGATCGCGTACTTCACGCCGACCGGGGTGGGTCTGCTGCGCTGGCGCCGGCTCACCAGCTATCACACCTGGCTGGCGAAGGGCACCGCGCTGGTGATGGGCGTGGCGCTGCTGTGCCTGTTCGCCGGCGGGCCAGCCTGGCCGTTCCAGCTCGCGGTCGCCGCGCTGGTGCTCGAGGCGCTGGAAGAGCTCGCGATCACCGCCGTGCTGCCGCGCCCGAGGAGCAACGTGCCGACGCTCTGGCACGCCTGGCGGGTGCGCGGGGTCGAGGGTCCGCGGCGCCGCGCGCGCGTGCCCGCTCGGAAGCCAGGCTTGCGACCTCGCTCGACTACGTCTCGTCCCCGCGCAGCGCTGCGAGTCGCTCCGGGTCGAGCTTGGCTTTGACCGTTCGACGGTCGAGGCCGAGCCGGCGCGCCGTCTCCTCGTAGCTGCCGACCCGCGCGTAGACGTCGGTGCAGTAGCGGCGCAGCAGCTCGTCGGCCGTCAGCCGCCCCTCGGCCAGCTCGAGCGCCAGGTCGTCGGCGCGAGCCGGCACGCGCGAAGGCAGGTAGCTGCCGCGCACCAGCACGTTGCGCACGCACTGCTCGAGCTCGCGCACGTTGCCGGGCCAGGCGTAGTCGGTGGGAAGCCTCCCGGTGATCCAGCGCTCGGCTTCGACCGCCAGCGCCGGACCCTCTTCGTCACCGGCGATGCGGTGCGCCAGCACACCGAGCAGGCGTCCGAGCTCCTCCGGTGAGTCGGCGAGCTGCTCGCGCAGGCCCGGCGTCTCGATGCGGTCGGCGCACAGCCGGTAGTAGAAGTCCGGCCTGAAGCGGCCCGCGCCCATCTCCGCGTCCAGGTCGCGATTCGTCGCCGCGATGATCTTGCCCTCGAAGCGCCGCTCCCGGGTCTCGCCGATGCGCTGAAACACGCGGGCCTGGAGCACGCGCAGCAGCTTCACCTGGATGCCGGGAGCGAGCTCGCCGATCTCGTCGAGGAAGACCGTGCCGTGGGGGCCGCAGGTCTCGAGCCAGCCCTCCCGGTCCTCGACCGCGCCGGTGAACGCGCCGCGGCGATGACCGAAGAGCTCCGACTCGATCAGCGTCGGCGAGAGCGCCGAGAGGTTCACGGCGTGGAACGAGCTGGCGAAGTCGGTGGCAAAGCTCTGGCTCTTCGGGTCGAACGGGATGTAGCGCGAGAAGCCGATCGCGCGCGCCACCAGCTCCTTGCCGGTGCCCGAGGCGCCGGTGACGAGCGTGGGGATGTCGCCCATGCGGTCGTAGAGCGCGCGCCGGTAGCGCTGCACGTCGTGGGTGAAGATCGACTGCCAGACCGCCGCGCGCAGCCGGGCCGCGGCCATCGAGCCGCCGTAGATCTGGCGGAAGGTGTGGTGGAACGCGCGCCGGATCTGATAGCCCCACGCGAACAGGTGAGCGGCCGAGCTGGCGCTGGGCAGCTCGCAGGTCGGCAGCTCGCAGAAGTGCGCCACGTCCCGGGCGAACGCGCGGTACTCGGGAATGCGAGCGGTGGTCGGCTCGCCGGCCTCGGCCCGGCGGATCAGGTCGAGCCAGCAGGCCTCGTAGCGCATGTACAGCAGATGACGGACCAGGCCCTCGTAATGGACCAGCTCCTCGCGGCGCGCCCTGGCACCCTCGGCCAGGCGGTCGCGCAGCCGGGGCGCCAGCGTCTCGACCGCGGCCCGCAGCCGCTCGAGGTTCGGGTGGAGCCCGGAGAGCTCGGTCTCGGCGTGCCAGACGGCTCCCGAGTCGACGAAGTCGCCGCCCAGCACCGCCCGCTCCGACGCGACCCGCTCCGGCAGGAAGGGGTTGCCCTGGGCCAGCGCGGCCACGGCCGCCAGCACGGCCGCCTCGGAATCGTCGAGGAACTGCATGGAGTCCGTGCATCGACGGTACCGTGCCCTGCATTGAGTGCACGCTGGGCGGCAGGATACGCTCGCAGGAGCTGAGCCCCCTCAACCCTGGGGCGGGCTCCTGGCCTGCGGCCGGCCGCGGTCCGGCGCCCGACCGGCCCGGGCGCCAGTCGGGCAGCGGGCCTGCCGATGGGGGATCCATGAGCCGGATGGACGGAGCCGCCCTGGCGCTCGCGCGCCTGCTGGCCCGCATCGCGTACCGCAGCATCGAGGTGCGGGGCGCCGAGCACGTGCCCGACGACGGGCCGGTCGTGTTCGTCGCGAACCACGGCAACAGCCTGGTGGACCCGCTGCTGCTCGTGGCCCTGCTGCCGCGCCGCGTGCGCTTCCTGGCCAAGAGCACCCTGTGGAAGAACCCGCTGCTGCTGCCGTTCCTGCGCCTGTTCGACGCGATCCCGGTCTACCGCCAGCAGGACGCGGTGGACACGACCCGCAACCGGGACACCTTCGCGCGCTGTCACCAGGAGCTGGCGGCGGGCGCGGCGGTGGCGCTGTTTCCCGAGGGCATCAGCCATGACGAGCCGCAGCTCCAGCCGCTGAAGACGGGCGCCGCCCGCATCGCGCTCGGCGCCGAGGCGGAGCACGGTCCGCTCCACGTGCGCATCGTGCCAGTAGGGCTCACGTTCGAGGACAAGGGGCGCTTCCGCTCGCGCGCGCTGCTGGTGATCGGCGAGGCGGTCGATCCGGCGCGCGAGCTCGCGCTCGCGGATCCGCGCGAGGCGGCCCGCGCGCTCACCGCCCGCATCGAGGCCGGCCTGCGGCAGGTGACGCTGAACTTCCCGAGCTGGGAGATCGGCTCGCTGGTCGAGCGCGCCGCAGACGTGTTCGCCGAGGACGAGCGCGTGCTGCCGGGACGGCCCGAGCTCGGCGAGCGTTTCTCGCTGCGCAAGGCGTTCGGCGAGGGCTTCGCCGAGGCGCGCGCGAAGTTCCCGGAGCGCAGCGTGCGCATCGAGCTGATGGCCCAGCACTACGACGGGATGCTGCGCGCGCTGGCGCTGCGCGACGACCAGGTGACCGCCCGCTACCCCTGGCGCCACGCCACCGCGTATCTCGGCGATCGCATTCCGATCCTGCTGCTGGGGCTGCCGGTCGCAGCCGTCGGGGCACTGGCGAACTACCTGCCCTATCGGATTCCGGGCTGGGTGGCGCTGCTCGTGCAGCGCCACGGCGACCTGCCGGCGACCTACAAGATCCTCGCGGGCATCGTGTTCTTCCCGATCACCTGGGCGCTCGAGGCCTGGGCCGCGAGCGCGCTCGGGGGCCTGCCGGCGGGCGTGCTGACCGCGCTGGCCGCGCCGGCCAGCGGCTTCTTCGCGCTGCTCTACTACGAACGCAACGCCTCGATGGGGCGTGAGATCCTGGCCTACCTGACGCTGCGCTGGCGTCCCCAGCGTGCCGCCGAGCTGCGCCGCCTGCGCGCCGACATCCGCCGCGAGATCGCGGCGCTGGTCGAGGACGTGGCCGGCGAGAAGCGCTGAGAGCCCGGCCCTTCGGCTTTCGCTCGGGCCCGGCGCCGGCGTCTGCTCAGGTCGGATCGGTCGCGGGAAATGCCAGGCATACACGGAAGCCGCCGCCTTCGGCGTTGCTGCCTCGCACGGCGGCGCCCATGCGCTCGGCGAGCTCCTTCACCAGCGCGAGCCCGATGCCGGTGCCCTGGGCGCTGCGCGTGAGCTCGTCCTCGCCGCGGTAGAAGGGCTCGAAGATGCGCGAGAGGTGGCGCGCGCCGACGCCGGGCCCGTGGTCGCGTACCGCCACCTCCACCAGTCCGTCGCGGCGTCGCGCCTCGAGCACGACCTCGCGCCGACCGGACCCGGCGTGGTACTTCATCGCGTTGTCCACCAGGTTGAACAGCACCTGCAGCAACGCGTCGCGGTCGAAGCGGATCGAGGGCAGCCCCGGCTCCACCGCCAGCGCGAGCGCCATGCCCTCGCGCTCGGCGTGGGCGCGCAGCTTGCGCGCCGCCTCCTCGAGCACCGGAGCGACCGCCCCGGCGCGCAGATTCAGCTCGCGGCGACCGCGCTCGAGGCGGGAGAACTCGAGCACGTTGTCGATCAGGCGCGACAGGCGCTCCGACTCATCGGAGATGGTCCCGTAGTACTCGCTGCGCTTCGCCTCCGAGGGCACGAGGCCGTCGCGCAGCATCTCGCCGTACATGCGGATCGCGGTGAGCGGCGTCTTGAGCTCGTGGGTGACGGCCGCGACGAAGTTGTTGCGACGCTCCGCGAACTGCAGCGTGACCGCGACCACGCGATGGATCGCGAACAAGCCGGCGCTTCCGATCAGCAGCACGAGCGCGACCAGCCCGTAGATCGCGCCCGGACCCGCGAGCCCGGGCAGCGCGTCGAGCTCCAGGCGCGCGCTCACGGCATCGAAGGGCTCGGCGAAGCGGTGCTCGAACGCGAAATCGCGCTGGACCGGTCGGGTGTCGCTGCGGAGCGACGCCAGCCGCGAGAGGCCTCCCGCACGCAGCGCGCCCCGCTCGAGCCAGTCGAGCAGCCGCGCGCGATCGAGCACCAGACCCTGGCGGAACCGCTGCTCGCCCAGCTGCACGCTGCGGTAGAGCAGCAGATACCGCTCGCCGGCCGGACGACCCGTCATCGGATCGAGCGCGAGGGACACGTCGTAGAGCTCGTCATCGGCCTCGGACGGCTTCGCGCGGGCGGCGCCCCGCAGCGCGTCGGCGAGGCCCTCCGCGCTCGGCTCACGCTCGAGCGCGAGCCGGGGCAACTCGGCCTCCGGCCGCAGCGCGGGCGCCGCAGCCGCGAGCTCTTCTTGCGGCGCAGGAGTGGACGGCACGTCCGCCGACGCCATCGCCCGGGGCGGCGCCGCCGCGTACGGAAGCGATGGAGAGCGCGGCAGCCGCGCGGTCTGGAGCTTCTGCTTGCGCTCGGCCCGCTCCTCGGCCCCGCGGTTGAACGACTGCAACACCTCGTAGGCGGAGGCGCGGCCGGAGGACGAGCCGCTGGGCTCGGCGAGCGACGCGCCGAGGTCCGCTGCCAGACCCCGCGTGGTGCCCGGAGCCTGCGCCGCCTCGCCCTTCGCCGCCGCATCCCGACGTCGCTCCGCCCGCTTTCCGACGTCCGCATCCGCCAGGAAGGCCGCCGCCACGGCCGCCTTGACCTCGGCGATCGCCGTGCGGACCTCCGGCCCCGGCGGCCAGTCGCCGCGGGTGCGCGCCAGCTCCGGATCGCGCGGCTCGAGCGGCGTCTCGATGCGGCCGTCGGGCCCGCGCTGGAACGCGCCGACGACGAACGCCTCGAGCCCCTCGCGGGTCGAGAGCGGCGAGCGATCGCCCGGCCCGCTCACGTAGAAGCGGTAGGCCTCGAAGGGCCGCGCCTCCTCGCGCGCCAGGAAGCCGGAGAGCGAGCGCTCCATCTCGTCGAACACGCGCTCCGCCACCGCGCGGTGGCGCACCGAGCGCTCGAGCGCGAGCCCCTCGAGCGCGCGCCAGGTGAGCAACGCCAGCGGCACCAGCAGCGCCAGCGACACGACGAACAGCGCGATGCGGATCCGCCTCATCCGACCAGGCGGTAGCCTTCGCCGCGAATCGTCTCGAAGAGCGTATCACCCGCGGCTCCGAGCTTCTTGCGCAGCTTGGCCACGTGCATGTCCACCGTGCGGGTCTCGACCCGGTCCGGATCCGGGAAGCCCCAGACCTCGCGCAGCAGCAGACGCCGGGAGAGGATGCGTCCGGGCTCGCGCGCGAAGAGCGCCAGCAGCTCCAGCTCGCGACGCGTCAGCTCGACGCTCTCGCCGTCGCTCTCGGCACGCAACCCGCTCGGGTCGATGCGCCAACGGCCGAGCGCGAATGCGGGCGCCTCGCTTGCCAGCGGCGCCCGACCCGTGCGCCGCAGCAACGCCTCGACCCGGGCCATCAGCTCCGCGACCGAGAACGGCTTGGTCACGTAGTCGTCGGCCCCGGCGCGGAAGCCGTCGAGCACGTCCTGCTCGGCGCCGCGGGCGGTCAGCATCAGGATCGGCAGGCGCGGCAGCTGGGCGCGCAGCTCGCGACACACGTCGAAGCCGTTCATCCCGGGCAACATCACGTCGAGCACCACCAGCGAGTGCTGGTTGCGCAGCGCGGTTCGCAGGCCGTCGTCGCCGCGCTCGACGCCGTCCGGCGCGAAGCCGTGGAACGCCAGCACGTCGCACAGCCCGTTGCGGATCGAGGCCTCGTCCTCGACCACCAGCACCGCAGGCTTCGGGCTCGCCATCGCAGGAGTCTAGGTCGCCCATCGCCGGGCTTCCGTAAACCCGACGTAAAGCGCGCGGTCGCGGGTTTACCGGGCTTTGACGGCACGCCGCCCGCGCCTCTCGTATCCGTCTTCGAGAGCGGCGCAGCCCGCACCGGACCTCGAACCCAGGAGAAACGAGATGTCGAACGAAGCCCCGTCCACCCCCCGGAACCGAAGCGCCCGAGCGCGCACACGGCGCATCGCACTGCTGGGCGCGCTGGTCGGCCTCACCGTCGCGGTCGGCGTGGCGGCCCGAAGGCCGCCCCCGCAGCCGCCGGTCATCACGCCGCCGCAGGCGACCGCCATCACGGCAGGCCCGATCCAGCTCAGCGCGCAGCTCGACCGCAGCTCGGTGCTGCGCGGCGGTGACGGCCAGCTGCGCGCCGAGCTCGTGATCGCGGGCCAGGCGCAGGGCGACCTGCCGCTGGCCACGGTCCCCACCGACCTGGTGGTGGTGCTCGACCGCTCCGGGTCGATGCAGGGCGAGCCGCTGCACTTCGCCCGCGCCGCCGTGCTCGAGCTGATCGGCCAGCTGACTCCCCTGGACCGCTTCGCGCTGGTCACGTACGCGAGCGACGGAGAGATCGCGATCCCGCTGACGCAGGCGACGCCCTCCGCGCTGCGCGGCTGGCGCGACCGTATCGCGGGCGTGTTCGCCAGCGGCGGCACCCACATGGCCCAGGGGCTCGACCTGGCCCACGGCCTGGTGACGAGCTCGCAGCGGGCTGGACGCGCGCCACGGGTGATCCTGATCTCCGACGGACACGCCAACCAGGGCGACTACTCGCTCGCCGGGCTCCGCGGCCGCGCCGGTCGTTCGCTGTCGGGCGAGTACGTGCTCTCGAGCGTCGGCGTCGGCGCCGGCTTCGACGAGACCGTGATGGCTGCCGTCGCCGACGCCGGGACCGGCAACTTCTACTACCTGCCGGACATCGCGAGCCTGTCCGGTGTGTTCGCCGCCGAGTTCGCGAGCGCCCGCGAGACGCTGGCCTCCGCGCTCGAGGTGGCCATCACACCGGGCAGCGGCGTCGTCGTGGAGAGCGCCGCGGGCTACCCGCTCGAGCGCAACGGCCAGACGGTGAGCTTCCGACCGGGCGACCTCGCCGTCGGTCAGGAGCGGCGCATCTGGATCGGCCTGCGCGCTCCGACCGGCGCGGAGGGAGAGATCGCGCTCGGCGAGCTCTCGCTCGCGTACACCAGCCTCGACGGGGAACGCCACCAGCTGGCGCTGCCGTCACTGCCGCAGCTCGCCTGCGTGCCGGGCGAGGCGGACTACTTCGCGTCGTTCGACCGGGAGGTGTACAAGCGCGGGATCCGCTCCGAGGGGCTGGGCCGGCTGCAGGAGCAGGTCGCCGCGAAGCTGCGCGCCGGCGACCAGGCCGAGGCCGTGTCCCGGGTGGACGGCTACCTCTACGACCTGGCGATCGAGCAGCAGCGCGCGCTCGGCTACGTCGACGAAGAGGCGCTGGCCCCGGCCGAGTCGCTGCGGGCCACGGTGGCCGCGCCAGCCGCCGCCGCCCCGCCGGTCCAGAACCAGCTCGGCAAGCAGCTGCTCGAAGCGGGTCGCGACCAGCGCCGCGCCGGCAGCAAACGCTAGCCAGCGAGCGGCCGCAGACCGCACACGGCGAGGCGAGCCCGAGCGAAGTCGAGCAGCAAGCCCGACCTCAGGTCGGGCGCGCAGCGAGGCGCAAGCCGAGCGAAGTCGAACCGCTGCAACGCACAACGACCACACCCCGAAACCCCGAAGGAGATCCCGATGAGATGGTTCGACCGATTCACCACCCTCGTGAAGGCCGACGCCCACGGCGTGCTCGAGCAGCTCGAGGAGCGCAGCCTGCTGGCGAAGCAGCACCTGCGCGAGGCCGAGCTCGAGCTGACGCGCAAGCGCGCGCGCGACGAGGCGCTGGAGGAGCAGCTGCGCCGCATCGCCGACGAGGTGCAGCGGCTGGAATCCGAGCTGCGCGCACTCGACGAGGACGTCGAGCTGGCGCTGGCCGGCGGCAAGCAGGAGCTGGCGCGCTTCGCGCTGCGGCGCCTGCTGCCGAAGCGGCGCAGCCTGGCGAGCCTGCGCCAGCGCAGCGCCGAGCTGACCGAGGAGCGCTCGCGCCTGGCGGCGAAGCTCGCCAGCCAGCAGCGCGAGCTCGAGGAGCTCGAGCGCCAGGTGCGCGCGCGGCTCGCCGCCGATGCGGAGCCGGTGCGCTGCGGTGCACTGCCGGAGGCGCCGCCGGCCGACGAAGAGGTCGAGCTCGAGCTGCTGCGCCGCGCCCGGGCGCGCGGCGACGCCGCGGAGGTCGGGCGATGAGGCTCTGGAACGGCTTCGGCCGCTCGCTGCTGTTCGCGCTGGTCGCCGCCGCGGGGGCGGTCGTCACGTCGACCCTGACGCCGTACCCGTTCGCGGCGCCCCTGCTGCTGCGCGCCTATCTGGTGGGCTGTGCGGTGCTGTACGCCGCCGGGCTCGCCGCGCGACCGCGCGCCGCGCTGCGCGCCGCCGCCGCGGGGGCCGGCCTCGGGCTGCTGCTGCTGCTGCTGCCGCTCGGCCTGCCCGGGACCGCGCTGGGCGCGGCCGCGATCGTCGCGGTGCTGCGCAGCGGCCTGCTCTACCGGGCGCGTCCGCTGCGGGCCGCAGCGAGCGAGGCGCTGCTGCTGGCGGGGGGGCTGCTGCTGGCCGCGTTCCTGACGGACGCGCGTCCGTTCGGGATCCCGCTCGGACTCGGCGTCTGGGGCTACTTCCTGGTCCAGAGCGTGTTCTTCCTGATCGGCGGCGTGACGCCCCGCCGGGCGGAGGGTCCGCTGGACCCGTTCGAGCGGGCGCGCGCCGAGCTGCTCGCGCTGCTGCGCTGACCGCTGCGGCGGCCCGGCTCGCATACGCCGGGCCGCCGGCCGGTCGCCCCGGAGTCCGAGGGGTTGCGCGATCCCACCCGGATCGTGTTCACTCCCGGCCACGGTGAGCTGCGACGAGCACGGGACAGGCCCCTTCGGGTAGTCCCCGATTCGTCGGACACTGCGGCTTCCGTAACAGCTATCGTGTCGGCCCCAGACCGCCGAGCCCGATCCAGACGGATCGAAATCGGATCGAAGTCGACCGGACTTCGCCGTTTCGATCCAGCGGGGATCGGGGGCCTGCCTGGGGAAGCGGGTCCACCGTGATCGCACGGCGGGCCCGGGGAGATTCGCCCGCGGCGGCGCCCTCGGATGCCGTCAAGCCGCAGGGGTGGATCGACCGATACGAAGCCGGTTGCGGAGCCCAGGCGTCCGCGGGCCGGACCCGAAAGACCCGGATCGTCGTCGCTCCGATTGGCCCATAACGCCGGCGTCGCGGACCGCGATCGGCACGGTCGGATCACGGAGAAACCGGGTCCCCGACACGGGACTCGCGGCGACAGCAGCGACCCGACCGCGCCCCAGCCGAGCCGAACCCGCGAGACCGGACACCAGCCCGGACCCAGCCAAGGAAGGCCCCATCCCATGCGGCAGACCGCCGATCAGGCCGGATGATCATCCTCCACGGGGCATTCCTGGAGGGTCGGATCTTCGTCTGGGGCGAGGCACCGGCCGAGCCCGGAAAGCCCGGCTCCGCGAAGCGCCGCAAGGCGCCCCGACCGCTGCCCTACGACGCCGGCTTCGAGGCCGTCGCCCGGGTGGTGAAGTCGCTGCCCGCCGGCATCAAGCTCACGCGGCGGCGCGCAGAGGAGGCCACGGCCTGGCTGCCGACCCTGGGCGGCACCGCGCTGCCGTCGAGCACGCTGATCGGCGAGATGCCGGACGTCGAGGGCGAGCTCGAGATCGCGCCTTGGATCGTGAACGGCTTCTTCCTGACTCCCAGCGAGTGCATGGAGCTCTTCTCGGCGGGTCTCGCGCGCTCCGTCCACGGACTGATGGCGGGGCGCGACTTCAGCTTCTGGACCCGCGTGCTGCGCGTCGCCGGATCGCTGGTGACCCGGCAGCGCTATCTGCCCGGCGTGCAGCAGGTGGACGGGGACTACCACGCGCGCTGGCAGCCGATCTGGCTGGGCGACGACTCGCAGCACCTCGACGCGCTGGCCGCGCAGATGCCCGCCGCCGCCCGCGCGCTGACCCTCGACGCCGAGGGTCCGCCCGACGAGCCCGGCGCGGAGCTGATCGCCGACTTCATCGAGTCGATCGTCGATCACATCGTGCGCAGCCACGCCAACGACGGCGTCCCCAGCATGACGGCCAACGGCGCGGACGGCGTCCACGACCGCTGGCTGGCGGCGCTGCGCTCGCCGGACAGCAAGCTCAAGGGACCGAAGGACGAGCTGGCGCAGCTCTGCTTCCAGGTGCGCGAGTGGCGCAAGCCGGTGGACGCCGCCGCGCACGCCCCGTTCCGGCTGTGCTTCCGACTGGAGGAGCCGGCCGCCGGCAAGGAGGAGCCGCGCCGCCCGACCCGGCGTCGCAACCAGCGCAAGGCCAAGGGCCGCGACGTGCCGCGGCCCGGTCAGAAGCGTTGGTACGTCCGCTACCTGCTTCAATCCGCCGACGACCCGACCCTGTTCGTACCGACGGCCGACGCCTGGATCACCCGCGGTCGCAAGGCCGCCGCGCTCTCGCGCATGGGAACCGACGTGCACGCGTCGCTGCTCGAATCGCTCGCACAGGCGGCCGGGGTGTGCCCGCGCATCGAGGAGAGCCTGCGCTCGCGCAAGCCGTCGGGCTACTCGCTGGACGCCAAGGGCGCGCACGAGTTCCTGACCGCGACCGCTCCGGCGCTCGAGCAGGCCGGCTTCGGCGTGCTGCTGCCGGACTGGTGGACCGACGGTGGGACCGCCCACCGTCTCGGGGTGCGCGCCTACGTGAACGTGCCGGAGCGCGACGAGCTCGGCTACGAGCCCTCGCTCGACGAGGTGGTCGGCTTCGACTGGGAGATCGCGCTGGGCGGTCGCAGCCTGTCCGGCCGCGACCTCGAGGAGCTGGCGCGACTCAAGGAGCCGCTCGTCCAGATCCGCGGCCAGTGGATCGAGACGGGCATCGAGGAGATCCACGCCGCGCTGGAGTTCTGGAAGAACCGCAAGGGCGGCTCGGTGACCGCGCGTGAGATCGTGCGCATGGCGCTCGGATCGGCCGACTCGTCGGCGGGCATCCGCTTCGAAGGCGTGCGCGCCACCGGCTGGCTCGCCGAGCTGCTGCGACGCCTCGAGGACAAGGGCGCGATCGAGCCGATCCCCGCGCCCAGCGGCTTCAAGGGCGAGCTGCGGCCCTACCAGGAGCGCGGCTACGCCTGGCTCGAGTTCCTGGAAGAGTGGGGGCTCGGCGCCTGTCTGGCCGACGACATGGGTCTGGGCAAGACCATCCAGGCCCTGGCCCTGATCGAGAAGAACCGGGAGCAGGGTGAAGACCGACCGGTGCTGCTGGTCTGCCCGACCTCGGTGCTCACCAACTGGCAACGCGAGGCCGCGCGCTTCACCCCGGGCCTGGCGGTGACCGTGCACCACGGCCCGCTGCGACCGAAGGGCTACGAGTTCACCCAGCACGCCTACGCCCATGCGGTGGTGCTCACCAGCTACGCGCTGCTGCAGCGCGACCTGGAAGACCTGTCCACGGTGCAGTGGGCGGGCGTCGTGCTCGACGAGGCCCAGAACATCAAGAACCCGGACACCAAGCAGAGCCAGGCGGTCCGCACGCTGATCTCGGACTACCGCATGGCGCTGACCGGCACCCCCGTCGAGAACCACGTGGGCGACCTGTGGGCGATCATGGACTTCCTGAACCCGGGCTTCCTGGGTACGCGCGACGAGTTCAAGCGCACCTTCCAGCTGCCGATCCAGGCCTATCGAGATCGCGACGCGTCGACGCGCCTGCACCGGCTGGCCGGTCCCTTCATCCTGCGCCGGCTCAAGACCGACCGCTCGATCATCTCCGACCTGCCGGAGAAGCTCGAGATGAAGGTCTTCTGCAGCCTCACCGCCGAGCAGGGAGAACTCTACACCTCGGTGGTGGCGGAGTCGGAGCAGAAGATCCGCGACGCCGAGGGCATCGAGCGGCGCGGCGTGATCCTGGCCGCGCTCACGAAGCTGAAGCAGGTCTGCAACCACCCGGCCCACTTCCTCGGTGACGGCTCGAAGCTCGAGAGCCGCTCCGGCAAGCTCACCCGCCTGACGGAGATGCTCGAGGAGCTGATCGAGGCCGGCGACCGCAGCCTGGTCTTCACCCAGTTCACCGAGATGGGGAAGCTCCTGCAGGCGCACCTGCAGGAGACGCTGGGTCGCGAGGTGCTCTACCTGCACGGCGGAACGCCGAAGAAGCGGCGCGACACGCTGGTGGAGCGCTTCCAGAGCGGCGATCCGGAGGCCCCGGTGTTCGTGCTCTCGCTCAAGGCCGGCGGCACGGGTCTCAACCTGACCGGAGCCAACCACGTCTTCCACTTCGACCGCTGGTGGAACCCGGCCGTCGAGAACCAGGCGACCGACCGCGCCTTCCGCATCGGTCAGACGCGCAACGTGCAGGTACACAAGTACGTGTGCGCGGGCACGCTCGAGGAGCGGATCGACGAGATGATCGAGCGCAAGCGATCGATCGCCGAGGACATCGTCGGGACCGGCGAGGCCTGGATCACCGAGCTCTCGGACGACGACCTCCACGAGATGTTCGCCCTGCGCAAGGATGCGGTGCGATGAGCGAAGAGCGAAAGCGGCGGCGGCGGCGGCGACCGCGCCGGCGCGGCGCGCGCGGCGACGGCGGCGGTCGGGACGGCACGCGGGGCGAGGCACCCCGCGGCGAAGGCGGCGAGCCCCGGGCCGAGGGCGGTGCACTCCGCGCGGAAGGCGCGGGACCGCGGGGCGATGGCGG
>Ga0209536_100009433_pt1 | contig 14519 bp, 17 predicted proteins | sample DeeMarSeWOR28_12_FD_187461 | JGI IMG/M metagenome (GOLD analysis project Ga0209536, IMG submission 187461) | Marine sediment microbial communities from White Oak River estuary, North Carolina - WOR-2-8_12 (SPAdes) (version 2) | ecosystem: Environmental > Aquatic > Marine > Intertidal zone >...
GCGGGTGAGTTACATGCCGGCTGCGTAGAGTTGGTCGATGTGTGTGTGGGTGCGACCGGTGCTCAACCTAGCCGGGGCGTGTCGGCGACGCCGCAGGAATATGCCAGCTGCTGCCACCGTTGCTAATGCTAGAAGTCCGACACCGAAGCTCCTAATAGCGTACCTCCTTGGGGAAGTGACGTGTTCCGCTGAACCCTGCTTCCCGGTCACAATATAGTTATACGCGCAAGGGCCATACGCGATTGGCATCTGTACCTATGTCTACAGGAAACAAAGCCATGAGTTCCTTTTTCGGGCAGCACCGTCGTGTCTAACCAACTGCTCACGTCGATCGGCGATTTCCTGCAGCGATATCGTCCGCGCCGGATCGAAGAACCGGGCGTCATGAGAGCCGCGGTTGCAATTGTGCTTGCCCCCGGGAGTTCGGAAGATCCCGAGCTTCTCCTGATCAAGCGTGCGGAGCGCGAGGAGGACCCCTGGTCCGGCCAAATGGCGTTGCCGGGCGGCCGCCAGGAACCGCGCGACCAAAGTCTCCTCCAGACAGCGTGCCGTGAGACGTGCGAAGAGACCGGGATCGAACTGACACCAGATCGATTGTTCGGAGAACTCGATGATCTGCATCCCAGGACTCGCGTGTTGCCGCCGATTGTGGTCCGACCGTTCGTCTTCAGCCTACCGTTGCAGCCGACGGTGAAGACCAGCGACGAGGTGACGCTGTACCTGTGGGTACCTCTGGCAGAGCTACGGGCATCGGCCAGACGATCGTCTGTGACGGTGCGGGGCGAGCGCCGGGACGTCGCGTCTTATGTAATTGGGTCCCACGTGGTGTGGGGGATGACGGAGCATATAATCAAGCCGATCATAGAGTTAGCGGGCTAGAGCGTACCAGGCAGGTTGCTTTTCGCACCGGCTCGGGGGAGTTTTAGGCAAGCAAAAACAACGCGCGGAGGGTCGATTGACAGAGCCACCCAGCGGCCCGGCATTGACCAGGTCCGTGGAGGATTACCTCAAGGCGATCTACGAACTGGAGCTGGACGGAACTCCGGCCCAAACCAGCGCCATCGCCACTGCACTGGAGGTGGCTCCACCCTCGGTTAGCGGCATGATCAAGCGGCTCTCAGAAGCGGGCCTGCTCCAGCATGTTCCTTACAGAGGTGTTCAGCTGACCGAAGAGGGCAGGCGTACCGCGTTGAAGATGGTCCGGCGTCACCGCGTGGTCGAGACCTACTTGACTACGAAGCTGGGCTACGATTGGGACTCGGTGCACGACGAAGCGGAGCGTCTGGAACATGCCGTGTCAGACGGTTTGATCGAGCGCATGGCAATGGCATTGGGCAATCCACGGTATGATCCGCATGGGGCTCCGATCCCCACCAAAGACGGCACCATTGAGATGCCCGACTACGTTCCTCTGTCCGATGTACCCGTGGGAGGAGTAGCCCAACTCCGCACGGTCGGTGACAAAGACGCCGCGCGTCTGCGGTTCATAGCCTCGCTGGGTCTGAAGCCTGGTGTCTCGTTCGAGGTGATCGCCCGACAGCCCTTCCGCGGACCGACCACGATCGAGCTTGCCGGCCCCCCCGCGAAGGAGCAAGTGATCGGTCACGAACTTGCTGAATCGCTGCTTTGCGTCGCCGTGGAAAAGGAGGTGGGCTGATTACTATATCCCTACTCCTCCTGCTCGTAACGCGTGGCCATGGTTCTCCGAGTGCGCTCCAGGCTGCGCAAGATACCGCCGAGCCGCTTGTCGCGTAGAGGCCTCAGCTCCTCCACGGTGTCCTGGTAGGTGCGCTCAATCGCGTGGATCAGTCTGCTTCTCTGCTCCGGTTCGAGCCGCGACCATGTCGCAAGATCGGCCCAGGTGTTCTCGAAAGTGTGCAGCAGGTGCTGGAGGAAACCGTCAAGTCCCTTGTTCCCGGCGGCAAGTTGATAGGTCAGGTGAGGTCCTGCAGCTGCCCAGCTCAGCGCAGGGCCCAATGAGACTGCCCGGTCTAGATCATCGACATCCATGACGCCGTTGAGAACGAGGTCGATCGCTTCACGCCATACGGCAGCAGCGATGCGGTTCGCCACGTTTCCTGGGACATGCTTGTTCAGAGTCACCGGTATGCGACCGAGAGCGCGCAGCCATCCCTTGAGCAGCTCCACCAGCGCGCCGTCCGTGAACGGGCTAGGCGCTAGCTCGACCAACGGTATGAGCTCGACGGGATTGAGGGGGTGGGCCACCAAACAGCGCTCTTGTCGCACGCAACGCCCGGCTACGTCCTTTGCACTCAGTCCACCGGACGAGCTAGTGACGACGCGAGCTTTCCCGGCGACCGACTCTATTGCTTCGAGAACCTTCTGTTTGACTAACAGGTCTTCCCGGACAGCTTCGATTACCCAGACTGCATCGCTACAAGACTGGAGTAGGCTGCGACCGATCCTGAGCGACTCTATCCCGGCATCTACCGCGCTCTGAGTGGCCTGTCCTAGCGATACCAGAGCCCGCGACCGCGCCTCGATTTCACCGGCTGCATCGCGTAGCGCCTGGGCCTCGTTATCATAAACCGCTACAGGCCAGCCTGCAGCTACGCACAAGGCAGCCCATCCCCTACCCACCTCACCCATTCCGACGACTGCAACCTGCACCTGACCACCGGTCATCTGTTTCCTCCTCCGATCTGCCGAGCTGGCCAATCTTTCCCGAATCGGCGTACTAGCAGTGCGCGCACGAGGTTCGAGTCTACCGCGACGGCGACGCGGACCTCGCGGCCGGCAGGATGCCGTCTGGTTTGTCCGCGGTGTTCACCTTCGTCAAGATCGACACGTAGCCTGTGGACAGCAACCTGCACTAGACCCGGTGACACCAACTCTCCGATTGCCACAACGTCGTTCAGCGCACAGCCGTCCAACCGCCCCTGGCGCGCGTTGGACTCTACGTAGTACAGCAGTGCCGCACCCAGCCACCGGGACAACGGCTCGCGGGACGACGCGATCGCCTGCACTTCTTCAGGTCGAACCACCATCTGCCGGCTTGCATCGAGACCTACCATTAGTGTATCGATCTCGGCGCGCAATACCTGGTCAGCCGCTTCAGGATCGGACCAGGCGTTGAAATCGGCCCAGCGGTGATTGCCACCACGCTCTACCAGGGTCCCGAACATCCCGATATGTCGTGAGACTCGCAACCTGACAAAGTCACTATCTTGCCTCAACGCCCAAGCCAGATTGGTGAGTGGGCCGAGTGTGACGAGAACGACGGGTTCCTCACATTGGGCCAATACCTCCAGAAGAACCCGGCGGTTTGGCAGCCGGTCACCCGCGGCCGGAGCCGGTACAGGCGCGTAACCTGCTCCCGTGACTCCATGGGTCTCCGGGGCCGTGACGAGATCACGGAGCAAAGGCCTGTCGCAACCGGGGTACAGCGCAATGTCAGGCCGGTCAGCAAGCCGGAACAGCTCACGAGCGTTCCTGGTGGCGGATTGCAGCGTGGCGTTCCCGTACGTGGTGGTGACGGCCATGACCTCCAGGTGAGGTGACCGGATTGCAAGTGCCAGCGCGACCAGATCGTCGATTCCGGCGTCCGTATCGATGACCACTCGCTGGCGCGTGGGGTGGCGTGCGCCACCCCGACAGCCTAAGCTTTGAACTGAGCTCAACCTGGTGTACGGGTGACCATGACTGCATCTGCCGGATGGAAGGAACTGCAGGCCGAGTACGTCGAGCTGATCGACAGGTTCGGCAAGGGTTGGGAACGTGGCAAGCCGAACGAGATAGCCGATCTCTTCTCGGAGGACGGAATCTTCAGTCCCAGTCCGTTCGATGCACCTCTGCTGGGCAGGTCTGCGATCCTCGAGTATTGGAAAGACATCCCCCGCGAGCAGGCCGAGATCGCCTTTCGTTTTGGCGAGCTGTTCGTTGCCGGTCCTTGGTTTGCCACCGAGATCAAGTGCACCTTCCGCCGTCGCAGAACGGGGCAGCTCATGGATGTGAGAGGTGCCTTGTTCTGCGAGACCACCGAGGGGAAGATAGCCGAGATGCGGATGTATTGGCACCGGGCCGCGAAGTAGGCAAACGGCTAATGGCAGCCAGTTTGTTTCTCGGGTGTCATGGTTGGAACCACGCAGATTGGGTAGGTCCCTACTACGAGCGAGGCAGTGGGGAGTTCGAACGGCTGAGTAGGTATGCCGGCGATTTCCCGACCGTGGAAGTCCCCGACACCTTTGCCGGCATCCCGCCGATTTCACTAGTGGGGAGATGGCGTGACGCAGTGCCGGATACCTTCCAGTTCGCCTTCAAGGTTCCCCAACAGATAACCCACGAACGTCGTTTCGTGGACACCGGCCGGCTGCTATCGCGTTTCCTGGAGCGGCTCACCCCCCTCGAGAACCGGCTGGGTCCGCTCCTCCTAACGGTTTCAGCGCGGATAGCGCCAACCGGTGAGACACGCCGAGCCTTGAAGCATCTCATCCAATCACTTCCAGCCGGATTCAAGTGGGTACTCGAGTGCAGAAGGCGCGGCTGGCTCACTGCAGCATTGCTCGATCTGCTACGGTCTCGCAACGTGGCGCTGGCGTTGGCGGACGATCGCTGGGTACGGCGCAGACTGATGTTGGATCTTGCCTGCCTGCCGACGGCGGACTTCGCATATGTGAGGTGGGTGACGCGGAATGCAGAACGTACGGGACGGTCACTTCATCCGGACTCATTCCAGAGAACCCTGTCCATGTGGTCTCCGTCGATCGCCGAACTCAGGGAAAGGGTCACCTGTGTCTTCGGCTATTTCTCTAACCGGTTTGGTGGTGACGCATTTCCACAAAGGGCGGCGATTCTGCAGGGCCTGGTCGATAGGAATCCAGACCCCACACCTGAAGCGAATCCTCTACTCCCCACGAGCCAGCTGTGTATCTTCTGTCGTAATGAGAGTACGCGTTGCCGTTGCCCAGATCAGACCGACGAAAGCTGACTATGCCGCCAACCTGAGCCGCGTGGGCTCGGTGCTCGCGGACATCGCCTCGTGGCATGAACCTCCCGATCTCGTCGTTTTTCCCGAGACAGTGATGTCGGGCTACTTCTTGGAGGGTGGCGTCCGAGACGTTGCGGTCACGGCTGGGACCTTGGTGCGGGACCTTGCGCGATTACATGCCGGATCCGGCGCGCCGCCGTTGGACGTTGCTGTCGGCTTCTACGAGGAGTTTCGGAATCGGTACTACAACTCGGCGCTGTACGCTTCAATGGGAGACGAAGCAGTGGTACGGCACGTTCATCGCAAGGTGTTTCTTCCGACGTACGGCTTGTTCGATGAACACCGGTTCGTTGAGCCAGGGTCCCGAGTGTATGCGTTCGGCACACGATGGGGCAGGGCAGCCATGTTGGTGTGTGAAGACGCTTGGCACTCGATCACCGGTACTCTGGCGGCGCTCGACGGAGCGCAGCTCCTGGTCGTGCTCAGCGCGGCGCCGGCGCGCGGTATTGCGCCTGCGAAGGGATCACCCGCCGAAGTACAGTCGCGTCCTGCCAGCGTGGAGCGCTGGGAACGCCTGATACAGCACATGGCGGAAGAGCACGGTGTGTTCGTGGTTCTGGCACAGCTGGTGGGGTTCGAGGGAGGGAAGGGCTTTCAGGGAAGTTCGACAATCATAGGGCCCAATGGTGTGGTGCTGGGTCGAGGGCCGGTGTTTGAAGAGGCAGTAGTGAAGGCCACTCTCGAGTTGGACGCGATAACGCGGGCTCGAGCAGAGCAGCCGTTGCTCGGCGATCTGGAGACGCAGCTTTTGAACCTACTGCGTTCCATCGAAACTGATCGGGTCGAGGTAGAGTACGACGCGGCACGCGGCTCGACTAACGTTCGTGAAGCTTCATTACGAGCGGAGCTGCCTTCGCCCATCGACGATGCGAGTCCTGACGGTATGGCCGTCGATTGCGATCTAACGTCGCGTTGGCTGATCGCATTTCTCCAGGATGAAGTCATCCGCCGTCGCGGGTTCGAGAAAGGCATCGTAGGTCTTTCCGGGGGAGTCGACAGCGCGCTGACGGCTACGCTGGCAGCTCGGGCACTGGGACCTGAGAATGTGATTGGCGTACGCATGCCATATCGCACGTCGAGTCGGGAGAGCTTGGAGCATGCCGAACTGATCGCCAATCGACTTGGCATCCGCCTCGAAACGGTCGACATAACCCCAGCCGTCGATGGCTACATCAATGCTGCTGACGGTGATGCCAGTCCCACCCGTCGCGGCAACGTGATGGCACGCCTGCGAATGGTCACGCTATTCGATCTCTCGGCCAAGTACGATGCGCTCCCACTGGGGACCGGCAACAAGACTGAGCGATTGTTGGGATACTACACGTGGCACGCGGACGACTCTCCCCCGGTGAATCCCCTAGGGGATCTGTTCAAGTCTCAAGTCTGGCAGCTGGCGAAATACGTCGGTGTTCCTGATGAGATCCTGTCGAAGCCTGCCACGGCAGACCTGGTAGAAGGTCAGACCGACGAGGGCGATCTCGGAATCACCTACGATAGGGCTGACCGGATACTGCATTGCTTGCTCGAGGGATTGCTGCCTGATCAGATCGTGGCACTCGGTTTTTCTTGCACCGAAGTTGATTTGGTGAGTGACCGACTCAGTAGCACCCACTGGAAACGACGTTTGCCCACAGTGGCGCTGGTGAGTGGAACGGCCATAGGTGAGTCATACTTGCGACCGGTGGACTACTAGCCGCCGGACCCTTTCAACCTATTCGACTTGCCGCTTCCGCAGCACAGGCAAGACGGCAATGTGACTTGAGGGGAGGAGAGACCATGCACTCCGACCGACTTCCCCCCCGACCCGCCAGCGCGTCCCAGTCCATCATGACGGAACTCATGATGCCGAACATGGCCAATAATCTGGGAAACGTGTTCGGTGGTGTGATACTCTCGCTCATCGATCGCGCGGCTGCCGTCGCGGCTGGTCGGCACGCACGCAACCCTTGTGTGACGGTCGCGATAGATCGAGTTGAGTTCAGAGAGCCGATCCATTTGGGTGAACTCGTGATTGCTAAGGCAAACGTGGACTATGTAGGCCGTACGTCACTAGACATCGGGGTGAGGGTGGAGGCTGAGAACATCTTGACCGGGGAGCGGCGCCACACAAACAGCTGCCACATGACTTTCGTTGCCATCGACGAGCACGGACAGCCTACGGCGGTACCGCCGGTCAAACCGGAATCCCAGCAAGAACGAGAGTGGTATGAGCGCGCCGAAGAGCGGCGGCGGCGCAGGCTCGTAGAACCGGGGGCAGAGCCGCAGTGAAGCCGTTGCGTGTCATCGCGGTTCTGAGTGGCGGCGGTGCGAAGGCCGCGGCTCACGTCGGAGCAATCGAGGCACTGAGGGAGAGAGATCTCGCGCCGGCACATTACGTTGGGACGTCGATGGGAGCTGTAGTCGCTGCGGCGTTTGCCAGCGGGCTATCGTATCCGGATGTCCTCAAGCGGATTACTTCCATCGATCGGGGGGACGTAGCCGTCCTGTCCCTGGGCGCGCTCTTGGGACCGTTTGCATCCAGTCTGTTACGGGCTGGACCTTTGCGTCGCACGATCGGCCGGCTGGTGCCAGCACGGCGGTTCGACGAGCTCAGTATTCCGCTCACGGTGACCACAGTCGATGCGCAGAGTGGAGAGTTGTTACTGTTGGGAGCCGGTGGCCAGCTCCAGATTCCTTTGGTGGACGCTCTCTACGCATCGTGTGCCCTGCCGCTATACTATCCGCCGGGCTGTGTCGGGGGTCGGAGTTGCATTGATGGGGGAATGAGGTCGGTGTTACCGCTTGACGTCGCAGGAGGGTTCGATCCCGACGTGATATTCGCAGTAGAAGCGGGGCCTTCTCTGTATGCAGATCCGCCCGAGCGAGAACCCGCTGTCCCGGCCATGGTGCGCGCGCATTCGGCCGCGCTGCGCATTCTGATGGCTGCCCAAGTGGAACAGGAAATCACCCGGTGGCGTAATCGGGGTGTCCCATTGGCGCTGGTGCGGCCGAACCGCAAGCGGCAAGCAACATTCGCCCTGGACTCGGTGGTGTCGTACGTGGAGGAGGGCTATCGCGCCGCAAGCCGTGAATTGGATCGCTGGGTGCTGGGGGATCGGATGGTGGAGCGGCCCCCCGAGTCCTGACGAGTCGTGGGGGATACAGGGGGTCGTTACCTTTCGCCATCGGTTGCACCGTCACTGGATATCCGATTTGCTCCGGCGGGAGTATGGCGCGAGCGGACTCGGCAGTGAGGTGGAACTTGCGCAAGGCTCCGAGCGTTCCGTACCAGTCTTGTCCGTACGAACGCTGTGTCCGTACCGTAGCTCTTGAGGAAGTCTGGATGGCTGAGAAGTCGATCAGATACTTCACGGTGGAGGAAGCAAACAGAACGCTTCCGTACGTGGGTCCGATAGTCTCCGACATAGTGGCGTCCTACAAGAATTGGCAGGATGGCGTGAGGCGCTATGAAGTCATGGCTGCCGGCAGCCGGAGCGAGCTTGGCGAGAGCGAGGAGCAGGTTGCCTTACGTGGAGAAGTGGAGAAGATCGCGCGTCAGATAACCGCCTATCTGGATGAGCTGTCGGCAGTTGGCTGTGTATTCAAGGGTTTTGACGACGGCCTCGTGGATTTCTTTTGCCGGCTTGAGGGCCGGGACGTGTTCCTCTGCTGGAAACTGGGAGAACCGGAGGTCACGCATTGGCATGAACTGGATGCTGGGTTCGCTGGCCGTCAGGAGCTGGAGCCCAATCTGGTTCAGGAGGGTTTTGAGTGATGCTCACTGTGCGTTTCGTTCACTTCCTTGGCTCCGGCCTCTGGATCGGAGGGGCTGCTGCGGCGATCCTGCTGGCCATCAATATGAGACGTGAGTCTGCGGTGATCCAGGCAAGTCTGTACCGATTGCTGACGCAGGTTCACACGCTCGTCATCGGGCTTGGAGCGCTGCTGACCCTGGGTACCGGGGTGATTTGGACAATGCTGTTGGCTCAGAGCGGGGCAGCGGAGGAGGCGGCGCCGTCGGTAGGCGTGTGGATAATGCAGGGTGCTGGTCTGATCGGTGGAGCGCTGGTCTTGCTAGTTGGAGTCCCGACGGCGGCCAAGCTGGGAGGGCTAGCCGTGCCGACCGACGACGGCCGCCTGCTGCCCGCCGTGGACCACTATCGCCGGCGACAGATGCTGGTGTCATGCGTAGCTGGCGCTCTGGCAGTGTTGTCGCTCTTCACGGGCGTGGTGCTGTGAGAAGGCCATCGATCAGAGGTGGTGATTGACGGTATTCACGCCTCCGTCACGATCTCTTGACGTTCGCTTGTCACACGGGTGTTACTTGTCGGTCCCTGGACTCTGGGACACCGATGGGCGAACATTGCACTGCGCACTGCGGGGTATTGCGGGGCTGAATAACCTACTTGACGGTGGGTATTGATGACGCGTAACTGGCGCATGACTGATGCTTATCACGCGATCAAGTCGGAGCCGTCGGCCGATGTCAGGAGGTTCGTCGGCCGCGCTAGTTTGAGGGTTGCCAGTCACGTGGGACGCATAGCGTACCTGCTTTGGGAGGTGATTCGAGGGCTCCCGCAGTGGCGGATCTGGGTGCCGCGGGCTGTGGAACAGGGTGTCCACGTGGGCTATGGCTCGCTGTTCATAGTCCTCTTGACCGCTGCGTTCGCCGGCGGCGTGACTTCCTTGCAGGCAGGATATCAGTTCACAGGAGGCATCCCGGTCTACTTCGCAGCGGGGGTGATTGTCGAGTCGATTGTGCTCGAGCTAGGGCCGGTGCTGACCGGTCTCATCCTGGCTGGCCGTATTGGCGCGCGGTATGCGGCCGAGTTGGGGACAATGCGCGTCACCGAGCAGATCGACGCACTCGAAAGCTTGGGTCGGTCCTCGGTATCGCATCTCATCATCCCGCGAGTCGTCGCCGGAACGTTGATGCTGCCAGTTTTGGTTGTATTCGCTGATGCTGTTGGCATTGCGGCCGGCTGGGTTGCGGCCAAAGGGTCGCTCGGAATCAGCAACGCAGATTTCGTGTACGGGGCCCGCTACTTCTTTCGACCGTTCGACCTGTGGTACTCCATGATCAAGTCGTTCGCTTTCGGCCTCGCGATCACCATCGTGCCGTGCTACATGGGCTTCAGCACCAAGCAGGGAGCCGAAGGTGTCGGCAGGTCTACGACCGCAGCAGTCGTGAGCGCCTCGGTTCTGATTCTGTTCCTTGATGTGGCATTGGCGAAGGTGCTGTTGCAGTAGGATGCGTGACCGATGATCGCTCTCAAGGGTGTTCACAAGCGTTTCGGCGACCTCGTAGTCTTGGACGGAGTCGATTTCGAGGTGCGACGGGGTGAGACGGTAGCTTTGTTGGGCCCTTCGGGGACGGGCAAGAGTGTGCTACTGAAGCACATAAACGGCTTGCTTCACCCCGACAGTGGTACTGTTAATGTCGACGGAATGGACGTCGTACACTTGAAGCGGAATGAGTTGGCGAGACTCCGGAACACGATTGGCTATGTGTTTCAATTCGGCGCGCTTTTCGACTCGATGACGGTGTTCGAGAACATAAGGCTCGGAATCACCGACGACGAGTGTGTTTCCGACAAAGCCTATTGTCACAATCGAGTCATGGAGTGCCTCAATCTCGTCAACTTACCGACGAGCACCGCGGGAAAGTACCCCGCCGACCTGTCGGGAGGCATGAGAAAGCGCGTTGGCCTGGCGCGGGCTATTGCAGGCCAGCCGACCTATCTGCTCTACGATGAGCCAACGTCCGGATTGGACCCCGTCAACGCTGACATAATCGATTCCTTGGTCGAGAAACTGTGCGACGAATTGGGCGTGACCAGCGTTGTGGTGTCGCACGATGTGAGGGGATCTTTCCGTGTTGCCGATCGGATTGCGTTGCTGGCTGATGGCAGAATTCAAGCGATCGGTTCACCACAAGAGTTTAGAGAGACGGACAATCGGGCGGTGCAGCAGTTTCTAGAGCGTGATTTCCGGTAAAGCAGTTGTGACTTGAGGGGCAGCGTCCTATGGATCTCTACTACAAGCAGGAAGTTTCGGTCGGTTTGTTGGTCATCGTGGCCATCACCGGGTTCTTTGCAGGACTCATGTGGCTCACGGGACGGTCGTTCCGCACGTCTCAGATAGAGGTCCCGGTGCAGTTCACCGAAGTCGGAAGTCTCAATGTGGGAGACCCTGTCCAGATCTCCGGGGTGGGGATAGGGCGCGTCGCAAAACGTGACCTTCAGGACGAAGGCAGGGTGCTGGTGATCTTGGAGGTGAATCGACGGTTCCCCCCAAAGATCGACGCCCGCGTGACCATTAGGTCGCTGGATTTCCTGGGTGCCAAGTATGTGGCATACAGCCCCGGTACATCGGAAACGTTGCTCGGGGAAGGTCAAGTCATCATCGGCAGTAGCGGCAGTGAGATCACGGATGCCGTCGATGGCCTGACTGAGGAAGCGGTGGAAGTCCTCATCGGAATGCAGCGCTTGTTTACGGCGCAGATGGCGGAGGACGTGCATAGCACGCTGCAGGCGACCGAACGTGCTCTAGAGGTGATAGCACGTGCTGGTGAAGGGCCTCTGATGGGACAGGCGGAGGCGTCGTTTAGGGCGCTGGAGCAGGTGGCGTTGCGTCTCGATACTACTCTAGCCAATCCCGGGATCAATGAGTCATTGTCACAGCTCGACGAACTGACCGAGAACGTGACAGAGATGGCTCAGGGACTGGCAGGGGCGACAATGGCACTCAGTGCAATGTTGCAGCAGATGAGTGACACTAGTGGATCGGTCGGCATGCTACTCAAGGACAAGACGATACATGACGATTTGCATGAACTCTTGGTCTCTCTGACGAAGCTGCTTGACGACGTGCGCGAGCGGCCGGGCCGATACACTAATATCTCGCTATTCTAGCAGGGAGAGCTTCCTACTTCCCGCTATGCCCGCGTCATGTTGTCTCTGATCTTCTTGGGCACGTCGGCTGCTCGCCCTACCGTTGAACGTTCCGTATCATCGATCGCGATCACACGCGATGGAGAGACGCTGCTTTTCGACTGCGGTGAGGGAACCCAGCGGCAAATGATGCGCCATGGTGTGGGATTCTCGTTGTCAGAGATCTTCTTCACGCATTTCCATGCTGATCACTATCTAGGAGTCATCGGCCTGATCCGCACGCTGGCCTTGCAGGGACGTACTGAGCCGATGGTTTGCTATGGCCCTCCCGGCGCCAAGCGAGTACTGGGCCCGGCTATCAACTTGGGCTTCGAGCGACCCACCTTCCCGATCCGCGTGCGCGAGCTGAAGCCGGGGGACCGGCTGGTCCGGGAAGAGTATGCCATCGAGGTGATCGCCGTAGAACACGGTGGCGCAGCGGTGGGGTACGCGTTGCGCGAGCACGAGAGGCTGGGCCGGTTCAATCCGGAGCGCGCCAGCGAGTTGGGCGTGCCCGAAGGTCCGTTGTGGGGCAAACTGCACAGAGGTGAGTCTGTAAGTCTGCCGGACGGACGTGTAATAGGGCCGGAGGATCTGGTGGGGCCCGGGCGACCGGGTCGCCTGATCGTCTTGAGCGGGGACACCAAACCATGTGAGAGTGTGGTCGCTGCGGCCTTTGGTGCTGACCTGCTGGTGCATGACGCCACTTTCGGAGATGATGAGAAGGATAGAGCCCGCGAAACAGATCACTCTACGGCAGTCGAAGCCGCACAGGTAGCGCTGGCTGCCCGAGTCAAGCGACTGGTGCTCACGCACTTCTCCGCACGCTATTCGAGCAGCGCCAAAGTACTGGTCGAGCAAGCCCGGTCGGTGTTTAGCAACGTCGTAGCTGCGAAGGATGGCTTGGAGATTGCAGTGCCGTTTGTCGAAGAGGGGCCGGCGACCCAGCCACTAGAGCAATGACCGCCGCGAGTGCCGACGGGATCCAACGTCTGATTGCTGGGGCTGCCCGATCCTGTCTTGGCCACGCAGCGGGCTTGACCCCGTTTCGCTGGCCCAATACGTTGCCTACCCGGTTGCGTTGTGCCGGCATGGAGCCGCTTTTGGGGCTGTAGCTCAGTTGGGAGAGCGCCTGGATCGCACCCAGGAGGTCAGGGGTTCGACTCCCCTCAGCTCCACTCGGCAGGACGGAGTCACTGCCCCGTGGTGTAACTGGCAACACGTCTGACTCTGGATCAGAAGAGTCCAGGTTCGAGCCCTGGCGGGGCAACTCAGAGCGCAGCCCATCTTGGCTGCGCTCTTGGGCTTCCCCACCTAGACTCGCGGCCACGCTAAGGGTTGAAGCCTTCCGCGGTATCAGGCTTCACGGTCGGGTAGAGCACCCCCAGCTGTTCCAGATATGTGTCGTACCTGGTAGGGTTGTAGATCAGTTTCTCCAGCTGCGGTCGATACTGGCTCATCTTCTCTGCGTTGAGGAATGTGGGCGGCTCCGTTCCCTCGGGAATCAACGACACCCACTGGTAGTCCTTGGTCTGGACCTCGCGGTGGTAGCGCCATGCTTCCTCGACCAGTTGGGGGTCCGTTACGATGTCGATGGCGGTCATTGCGATCACCTGAGCACCGGCGTTCGATCCCTTGTGTGCAATCGGTGTGGCCACCGCGATAGCACTGGACCAGTGGTGCCCTGTCATCCCAGGAATGTTGGCCGGATAGCGCAGTCTCACGGTCGGCAAGTTCCACGAAACCTCGGCAATGTCGTCGCTGCCGCCACCCATTCCCTGACTGAATTCCCGCAGTGTGTCCGCTTCCGTTCGCAACCCCCGTTCCTCCACTCCCATCAGCCGCTGTGCTGCCTTGGCCAAGGTGATGTCGTCCTCGGACCATTCCGGCATCCCCACGCGATCGATGTTGGCTTGCATCCGCTCTGCCAGCGGCTTGCTCATCGTGGATGGCCACGCCGAGCCGAGCACGCGCTCTTCCACGGTCGTCGAGGTCATCATTGCGGCAGCCTCGGCAATCGTGCGCCCCAGTTCGTGCAACTCCTTGATCCGGGGGTACTCGAGCTCGCGGAAGTAGTACCACACTGTGGCCTCGGACGGTACGACATTGGGCTGGTTCCCGCCGTGAGCCACGATGTAGTGCGACCGTTGCTGGAGCCGCAAGTGCTCGCGCCTAAAGTTCCAGCCTACGTTCATCAATTCCACTGCGTCGAGTGCGCTGCGTCCCGCCCAAGGGGAACCGGCGCCATGCGCTGATCTGCCGTGGAATGTGAACATTGTGGATACCAGACCGGACCCGGTGATTCCCCAACCCGTGCTCATACCATTGCTCACATGGGTCGAGAGCATCACGTCCATTCCCTCGAATACTCCGGCGTTCACCATGTAGGTTCGGCTCGCAACTAGCTCTTCTGCGACGCCAGGGATCACCTTGAGTGTGCCCGCTAGGCCGTGACGCTCCATCACACGCTTGACAGCGATTGCAGCCGTTATGTCTACAGCGGGTGCCGTGTTGTGACCCTCGCCGTGCCCTGGGCCCCCGGGAATCAGTGGGTCGTGGTAGGCCACCCCGGGTCGCTGTGATGTCTCCGGCAACCCGTC
>Ga0209536_100009434_pt1 | contig 14517 bp, 10 predicted proteins | sample DeeMarSeWOR28_12_FD_187461 | JGI IMG/M metagenome (GOLD analysis project Ga0209536, IMG submission 187461) | Marine sediment microbial communities from White Oak River estuary, North Carolina - WOR-2-8_12 (SPAdes) (version 2) | ecosystem: Environmental > Aquatic > Marine > Intertidal zone >...
CCTGGTGTCAAAAGAGAAGTTAGAGTTCAAATATGACGCTAAATCTCCTTGCTGAAGAATTTGATCAATGTATCAAGTGCGGGCTTTGTCTCGCATCCTGTCCTGTCTGCAAAGAGCTGCTCCTGGAGAAGTACTCCCCTCGGGGTAAGGTTCAGTTGGCCAGGTACTACAGTCAGGGAGCTTTGGATTTGAGTGACCATTACCGGGAGATCTTTGCCAAGTGCCTCCTCTGCGGCGCCTGTTCTGTGACCTGCCCCAGTGGTGTGGATTTGAAAAAGGTCTTTGTGAGCATGCGAGAGCAGATCGCCAACAATAGGGGACTGCATCCTAGGATGGAGAACCTGGTGAAATCCCTGGCTGCTCAACACAACATCGCGGATGAGGACAATGAAGAACGGGGAGAGTGGAGGGATCTTATTAAGGAGGTCCCGGAGCATATGTATGAGAAGGAGAAAGCTGAAGCAGTCTACTTCGTGGGTTGCGTCTCTTCCTTCTTTCCCATGGTTCAGAGCATCCCCAAAAACCTTGTTCAGATTTTCGGTGCCGCGGATGTGGACTTCGCCATTCTAGGAGGCGATGAGTGGTGTTGTGGGTTCCCGCTGATTGGTGCAGGGGTGCCCGAGAGAATGCAGGAACTGAAGGCGCACAACCTGGAGAAGGTGAAGGATTTGGGTGCGAAGAAAATAATCTTTTCCTGTCCCTCCTGTTACCAGACCTGGGTGGAGCATTACGACACGGATCTAGAACTTTTTCATGCCACCCAATTTCTAGAGAAACTGATAGGAGAGGGCACTATTCCTCTAAGAGAAATGAACACCACGGTGACCTATCACGATCCTTGTGATTTGGGGAGAAACAGCGGCGTTTACGATGCGCCGAGAAACGTATTAAAGTCCATTCCCGGTCTCACATTTGTCGAACTGGAGAAGAATCAGGCCCAGAGTATCTGTTGCGGGGGCGGAGGGAATCTGGAGATGGCCGATGCCAATCTCTCGGGAACGGTGGCCCAGAAGAAAATTGAGGAGATCCAGAGGACGGGCGCAAAAACAGTAGTCACATCCTGTCAACAGTGTGTTCGCACCATTAAATCCAGGGCCAGAAGGCAAAAGATGGACCTCGAAGTCATGGACATCACAGAGCTCGTCCTGAAAGCCATGTCTAGTTAAGTTTAGTTAAGATCTTTAATCAAATCATTCGATTCTCAAAAACATCAAAACCGTCTATAAAGCCCTTGAAATTTTTTCTAGAAGGCCTGGCTAATGTAAATTCAGTTTAATGTTTTCTCTTGCCTTGAAATGTTTATTTTTATAAAATAGTTGGCGATAATTTGCTTGCCCTAGCTATATTTTGCCGCAATTGGGGTAAGGAAATGTCATCCTCTAGACTAAGGGGCTGAAGCTATTCTTTATTAATAACCCTGGAGGAATGAATCCATGCCAACGAAAAAGAAGAAGACAACGACCAAGAAAACCACAAGTAAGAAAAGCACCGCGAAAAAAACCGCCAAGAAAAAGAAGTAACAACCTTATCATCGCCCCTTAGTAGGGAACGGGGAGTCCAACCACTGAGAATTGGGCTCCCCGTTTTTATTTATGGGGACGTTGTTGAAATATTGAAAAGAAGTTTCTTGCCCTTTTTAAGTGCGACAACCAGCTTGCGGTTCAGATGAACATGCCCACATGGACCACTTCAAAGTTTAGTTGCAATAGGGCGAGGTGTGCATTTCAAGGCATGCAAGGCAAGGGGGGTTCATTGTTAACCGCCCGAAGAGATAAGGAGTCTCTGGCCTGGGCGGATGACTGTTTTGGGGGTTATCTTGTTCAGGCGGCACAGCTTTTCCACACTGATGCCGTACTTTTGTGCAATTCGGGAGAGTGTTTCCCCACGACGCACTTCATGATAGGTCCTTTTTTTTGTGGTGGAGGCTACAGGCCTGGTCAATTTAGACAGAGATCGCTCTAGCATTTTCACCTGGCTTTCAAGATGCGCTATCTTTTGATCCGTTCCCTCAAGCTTGATGACACTATTCTCCAGATCGCCCAGTTTGGCCTTGATAGAGTGATAATCCCCTGCGGACATCTCACGTTTCCCTCCGGAGAACAAGACCAGAACTACAACCAGAGCAAAAACCCCAACTGCGCTGTAAACGAGATAACGGGCTTCCGGGTTTAAATTGACTTGTGATGGGGAGTGACGGATGTTCTTTTTTTTGCGATTTCGCTTCACGCTCTCAGACCTATCTTTCTTGAGTTCGTCCAGCTCTTTTCCAAAATCCTCTTCCATTTCTTTCCCTTGTCGACTAACTTGATTTTGTTAGGACTAGATTAGGGTCAATCATATACAAAAAACAAAAACTTTCAAGTCTTCGATTGAGGGTCAAAATAAACAAGGGCACTCCATCATGATCCGATGGAATGCCCTTGTTTCAGCTCAGACACTTCTTAGACGACAGTGACGTTCACTGCAGCAGGGCCTTTTTTACCTTCCTCGATCTCAAAGGTAACCTTGTCGCCCTCTCTGAGAGACTTGAATCCGCTCCCATTGATTCCCGTGTGATGAACAAATACATCGGGACCGTCTTCTTGCTGAATGAAGCCGTAGCCCTTGCGGTCATCAAACCACTTGACGATTCCATTCGCCATTGCGACAACCTCCTTTCAAATGAATTCTCACGGTTCCAAACTTCAGGTTGCCACTTTTGACAAATGGATCTTACCCTGAAACGAAACCCTCAGACCAATAAAGAGGGATCTTTATTGACCACATATATGATAGCTTGTTTCTGGCCAAAATCAAGTAATTATTTGTAAAAAAAGCCTTTTTTAGGGCAAGAGAGAGCGAATGGGCATAGCAATCTCGCCATGTTGAAAGTGGCCAGCCAGGAAATCTTCAGTTGAGGGCAAAAGTGTATTTTATATAAATTTAACTAAATGGATAGTAGTTTTTATAGTTTTTGATCAACTTTATGGCCTCAGGGGCTCGGAGTCGGGCACCTGTAGATTTTGCCGAGAGGTGTATTAAAGAAAGCGGTCAGGGGATTCCAGCCCCTGCTGCCTGATATTAGGGAGAATACCCCTCGTGCGCAGCAGAGACAATGGCCTTCAGATTTTCAAGAGGCGTGGGGAGGGCAACGGCGCACTCAGGCCCAATGATGTTCACACCCGCGTCAATGGCATATCTTGCCTGCCTGTAAACGTCGTCAGGCGTTCCCATGAATAGGGTCTCAGAGGTGTTCACATTTCCCACCAGGGACATGCGGTGCCCAACCCTTTCAACGGCAAACCTGGCATCCACCTGCCACTCAAAGTGGTAGGCGTCAAAACCCGCGTCAGCAAAGAGTTCTACCCGATCCCGGCAATTTCCACAAACGTGCAGGACCAGAGGCCCTTCAATGCGGGCGGTGATCTCCTGATGGATGGGCAGGAGATAGGCTTCATAATGTTGCGGACTTACCAAATCCCCCGTGGCATGGTCGGCCACCACAACAATGTCTGCACCAGCCTGGAACTGGGCCCTTGCAAAGGTAATGGTCACGGTCATCAGCTGCCGCAACATCTTGTTCACCTTCTCAGTTTTACGGTAGCCCACATGCCGGAGGAAATTCTCCACACCCGCCAAATGATAGGAGAGGGTCCATGGGCCCATGACCTTTCCCACAATGGCCACCTTGGCCCCTAAATGTCGGCGAAGCGTTGAGAGGGCGTCAAGGACCACACGCATGGAGGGCTTCTCAAGCAAGTTATCCGGCACATCAATATCAGAGAAGTCTTCATAAGGTGCGGACTTTGCGTCTGGCATCATGCCGCGATTGCCCCAGTCCACTTGGGAGCCAAGTGCTGCCGCTTCTTGATGCACGCTGTATTCAGGCATGACCGTGTCAAAACCGGCAATTTCATGGCCGGCAATGGCAAGTTCCGCCATGGCCTGAGCATCCAAGTGGGCTTGCGGAAAGGAAACACCGCAGGCATCCATGAGATCATGACAGACTATGGATGTGGGATTTCCTACAGGGGGCCGATCACCTCTTCTACCGTTGTAAATGGCGGATATGACCAGATTATGAGGGGTTGATTTCATGATGAGCAAAACCTCCGAAACACAGGCTCGGGGAATCTTTAAATCAAGTCATTTACCACCACTTAGAGTGGTGGCTTGATTGGCTGACCCTGAAAAAGTCTCTCCATATAGCTGCAAGCGATCCTTCCTGTCTGCGTATGTCTGCGTGGGTCTGTGGTTAAAAATCCGTAGAGTATTCTCCGTGTAATCTGCGCGCTCTAGCGACCCCGTGCACGGCTGAGGAGGAGCGGGCGAGAGAAAACCTTCTGCCTTGTATGTTCTAACCTCATTGTAGCCCAGATATCAAGGGGGAAGCCTTTCAATTTCGAGATTCCCGCATGTTGTGGCAAAAAGATTGATTGAGTCTATTCTTGACTCATATGAAGGCCTAGAGTAATAAAAAGGTGCAATTGGGGCAATATCTATCCTCCGCAAAACGCTACCCATGATGGGGATAGAAAGGGGGTGAGGGCATGTTAAAACCTGGTGAGACCTATGAGGAGGTCTATAGCTCGTTTAGCTGGGAGATTCCGGAATTTTACAACATGGGTGTGGACATATGTGATAAATGGGCGCGCCAACGGTATCGGCTGGCGCTAATCTATGAGAACGAGAAAGGGCAACTGGAGCAATATACGTTCTGGGATCTCAAGAGGCTGTCCAACAGATTGGCCAACGGACTCAAGGCACACGGTCTGGGCCAGGGTGACCGGATGGGTATCATGTTACCCCAATCCCCCGAGGCAGGCATTTCGCATATTGCCATTTACAAAATGGGGGCAATTGCGATTCCTCTGTTCACCCTCTTTGGCACGGACGGCTTGGCGTATCGGCTCTCCAATAGCGAGGCCAAAGGCATTGTCACGGATGAGGCGAACCTCCAAAAAGTCCTGGATGTATGGGAAAAGGTTCCTAGTCTCAAAATAGTGGTGGTTACTCGAGGTGAGGGACGTGAAGGGATTTTGGATTTTTGGGAATTGATAGAAAAGGGATCGGCAGGATTTCAGCCCGTTCAGACCAGAGCAGATGATCCGGCCTTCATCAGCTACACCTCAGGGACCACTGGGCCCCCAAAGGGGGCCTTCCATGCCCACCGGGTTTTGCTTGGGCACATGCCGGGCATCGAGTTTCCCCACAATTTTTTCCCCAAAGAGGATGATCTTTTCTGGACCCCTGCTGATTGGGCATGGATGGGCGGATTTATGGATGTGCTTCTCCCAAGCTGGCACCATGGCATTCCAGTGGTTGCCCATCGGGCCAAGAAATTTGACCCTGAGGAAGCCTTCCATCTCTTGGCCAAATATGGCATCCGAAACGCCTTCATGCCCCCTACGGCATTGAAAATGATGAGGCAGGTGAAAGATCCCCGCAGTCGTTATGACTATCAGATGCGTAGCATTGGAAGCGGCGGCGAGGCCCTGGGTGAGGAACTCCTGGAATGGGGCAAAGAGGTGATGGGATTGACGATCAATGAATTCTATGGGCAGACAGAAGTCAATCTGGTGGTGGGAAGCTGCAGTGAGGTTATGGAGATCCGACCCGGGTCCATGGGAAAAGCCATTCCGGGCCATGAAGTGGCCGTTGTGGACGACGCTGGTAACGGGGTGCCACCCGGAACGGTGGGCGAAGTGGCCATCAAGAGACCTGACCCGGTCATGTGTCTGGAATACTGGAAAAACCCTGAGGCGACCAGAGAGAAGTACGTGGGGGATTGGTGGGTGACCGGGGACCTGGCCAGACAGGATGAGGACGGGTATTTTTGGTTTGTAGGCCGAAAGGACGATCTGATTACGAGCGCGGGTTATCGTATCGGCCCGGCAGAGATTGAAGACTGTATCATAAAGCACCCTGCCGTGAGCATGGTGGCTGTCGTGGGCAGCCCTGACGAGGTCCGCACCGAGGTGATAAAGGCCTTTATTATTCTCAAGCCTGATATGTCCCCTGGACCGGATATAGGGGAGGAGATCAAGAAGTTTGTGAAAACCCGACTGGCCGCCCATGAATATCCCCGGGAAATCGAGTTTGTGAGCGAATTGCCCATGACGGCCACGGGCAAGATCATGCGAAGGGAACTGAAGAAGCTGGAGATAGAAAGAAAATCAAAGGGTTAGTTCTCTCCAATCAGAGACTGTGTTCCGATCCGTCATCCTGGCCAAATCCCGCGGAGCGGGATGCGAGCCGGGATCCAGAATGATCTGACCTTCCCCTAGCTTCCTGGATTCCGGGTCTCGCCCCACAAGCCTACCCCGTACTCGATACGGGGTTCTGCTCGCCCGGAATGACAGTTCTGACGAACTACGCCATTGCCTCTCAAGGTGGATTAGATCGTTTTGCGGTTAAACGAGAATGCCCCGCCTTTTAGGGTCGGGACCAGCACTCACAGGGTGATATGAAAGGAAAAGGGATATGCCTGAAAAAGAAGCCAAGCTGATATTCGGAAAAGGGACCATTGATTTGAGCGTTCCGGAAACGGTCTCCATCCTGGATATGAAAAGGGTTGAGCCCCTCCCCGATCCTGAAGGGGCCGTTTACACAGCCCTCGCAAATCCCATCGAGAGTCCGCCACTCACGGAGCTGGCACAGGGTAGGGAAAATGCCTGTGTGGTGATTTCTGATATCACGCGTCCAGTGCCCAACAAGATTATTCTTCCCCCGCTCTTACAAGTCCTTGAAGAGAGCGGCATAGGTAGAGAGAAAATTACCATATTGATCGCCACAGGCATGCACCGCCCCAATGAAGGGGAGGAGTTGGAATCCATGGTGGGCCGGCAGATCATGGATAAATACAGAATTGTGAATCACTACTGCCGCGAACCAGAGGTGTACCGAAAGATAGATGAAATAGAGGGCGCGCCCATCGAGGTCAACAAACACTATCTGGACGCAGACATGAAAATCCTGACAGGTCTGATCGAGCCCCATATGTATGCCGGTTTTTCTGGAGGAAGAAAAGCCATCCTGCCCGGGATTTCCAGTTTCGAGACCATGAAGTTCATGCATTCCTACAAGATGATCGACCATCCCAAGTTGACCAATTGCCTTCTTGAAGGCAACCCCTTTCATGAGTATGGTATCCGGGTGACGGAATTGGCGGGTGCGGATTTCATCTTGAACGTGGTGATCAACAAAGAGCGCAAGGTAGCTGGGGTATTTGCGGGGCATTACAACCATGCCCATGTGGCGGGATGCGAAAGAGTCTATGAAAACTCTACGGTCACACTGGACCGTCCTGTGGACCTGGTCATCACCTCTGGAGGGGGTTATCCCCTGGACGCCACGTTTTATCAGATGAGCAAGCCCCTGATCGGCGCGAAGGATATTCTAAGGAAAGGTGGAAGCATCCTCCTCGCCTGCGAATGCCGGGAAGGCCTGGGGAACCCTGAATTTTGCGGGATCCTACGCTCCGTGTGCAGCCCCCAAGAGTTCTTTGAAGGCTACTGCGATCCAGAAAATTTCGTCATAGATCAATGGTGCGCACAAAACGTGTATCAGGTGATGGAATACGCTGGCAAAGTGTACGTCTACTCGCCCGGTCTCTCTCAGCAAGATCTGGAGAAGATGGGTGCCATAAACGTGGAGAATATCCAAGAAACGGTTAATGAACTCCTATCGAGCCACGAGAATGTGGTTGTGATCCCTGACGGTCCGTATGTGGTGGGGATGATAAAGTGAAGGCGGGATCACTTCATTCATGCACAAACCAAACAAGACGAAAAATTTTGTGGGCCTTCTGACAAATGTCGGGACTATTTCCTTGATGGCCCTACTGCTAGTCGTTTTGAGCCAGCGTCTTGCCCTGGCCTCGTGGTTCGTGGATGCCAGGAAGTTTCATATCTCCGCCCATGGACAGAATTCCTGCCAGGACTGTCATGCGGACATCTCCGGGCGTCTCCACCCCAATCCAACAGAAGTGAACAAAAACCTGAAAGATTTTTTTCATCTGGATACCTGTCTGGATTGCCACGATGACGTGATGGAGGACATAGATGAGGGGATGCATGGTGCGAAGAAGATCAAAGATCGAAAAAAATATGAAGACTGTCTGGCTTGCCACCACCCCCATTATCAGTTGCGGCTTGGTCAGAACGAGATGGGCAACTTTGATCCAAACAGAGCTGTTGGTGAGCAATGTGGCGTGTGCCACGAAACTCGAAGTTCTTTGCCACCACCCTCTGATGAAGATAAGGCATGCCTGGCCTGTCATCGTTCTGTTGAATCCAAAGATCCCGGGGCAAAGGAGAAGATTGCCCGACTCTGCTTCCATTGCCACGGTGCGGCGGGCCTTGAAGCCCAGAAGATAACTGCGGGAGTGGTTCCTTCGATCAATGAAGAGGAATACCAGCGAACGCCGCATGTAAGGGTTACATGCACTACCTGTCACCAACAAGCCGCCCAGTTCCTCCATAAAGATCAGAAGTTGGGGGAGTGCGCGCAGTGCCATCCCCCTCATGACGAAAAGGTGGCGAGAGATGCCCACCTGACAGTTGCCTGCGGAGCCTGCCACCTGGATGGGGTAGAGCCCGTCAGGGATCCGGTGTCCATGGTCGTTATTTGGAAGAAGAGACCTCAATTGGGCGTGACCTCTAGGATCCATCATATGATTCGCGGAGATGATGAGGATGCCTGCCAGAGGTGTCACGCGAAGGGGAATCAGGTTGGGGCGGTATCCATGGTGCTGCCGGCCAAGAGCATCCTCTGCATGCCATGTCACACAGCCACCTTTTCCGTGGGTGACACGGTCACTCTTATCTCTCTGATCATTTTCTTGCTTGGTTTGGTTATGGGCTTTTCCGTCTGGCTGACAGGATCACTGCCCGGTGAGGGCAGTGCGAATCCCCTTTACAAAGGCGTCAGGCTTCTGGGTCGTGCCCTCGTGACCATTTTCTCCATGAAGATCGTTTTGGTTATCAGGGCGATGATTATGGACGTACTTCTTCAGAGGAGACTCTACAGACAGTCTAGAATACGCTGGTTCATCCACAGTCTCATCTTTCTCCCCTTTGCGTTTCGGTTTGCCTGGGGGCTCGTGGCCCTCATTGCCTCGCTTTGGAAACCCGAATGGTCCTGGGTCTGGGCCATGATCAACAAGAACCAAGCGACCACCGCATTTCTCTTTGATCTGACAGGGATCATGGTTCTCCTCGGTGTCATACTGGCGGTGATTCGTGGGCTTTTAAAACGGTCCGACCCTATTCCTGGGCTGCCCAGACAGGATTATCTGGCCCTGGGACTCTTGGCAGGCATTGTGGTCATAGGTTACTTTGTGGAAGGCATAAGGATTGCGATGACTGGCGCTCCTGAGTATGCCCAATATGCCTTTGTGGGCTACGGCCTCAGTCTTCTATTTTCAGGGGCCTCTGGACTGACCCGGGCCTACGGATATATCTGGTACATGCACGCCATCCTGACAGGAGCCTTTGTGGCCTATTTGCCCTTCAGCCGGCTATTTCATATCATCATGGCACCCGTGGTCTTGGCCATGAATGCCGTTTCAGACCGTGGCCATGAGTCGGGAATTACCTAACCATCAACTAGGGGACCCAAGATTGTAATTGATATATATTATAGTGGAGTGGTATAGAACATACAGGAGCTTATCATGGACAAAAAGATCAAGGAGGCCCTGATTCATATCGTGGGAGAAAAGAATTACACGGACAGTCTGATAGATATAGTCTCCTACTCCTATGATGCATCGGAACACAGTCACAGGCCTTCATGCGGGGTATGGGCTGAGAGCACAGAGCAGGTCTCGGAGATCCTGAAGCTGGCCAACCGAAAAGGCATCCCAGTAATACCCAGAGGTGCGGGGACCGGCCTTTCCGGCATGGCTGTACCTGCCAAGGGAGGCATCGTCTTGGACTTGAGTCACATGAACAAGATCCTAAAGATCAGCATTGAGGACCGTTTGGCCATCGTCCAGCCGGGTGTGGTTTATGCGGCATTAGAAAAGGCCTTGGCCCTAGACGGTTTCTTTTTTCCTCCTGATCCAGCCAGTGGAAAGGTGGCCACTTTGGGGGGCAATGTGGCCACCAATGCGGGCGGCGTAAAAGGGGCCAAATATGGGACGACCAGGGATTATGTTCTGGGGCTCCAGGTGGTTTTGCCAGACGGCCAGATCATGAGGACCGGATCCAAGGCCATGAAGAGCGTATCAGGATATGATCTGACGCGACTCTTTGTGGGTTCTGAAGGGACCCTGGGGGTCGTCACGGAGATTACACTCAAGATTAACCCAAAACCCACAGCAACCAGTACGGCCATGGCCACCTTCGACGATCTAGCCGATGCGGGTCGGGCCGTGAGCCAGATCATGTACAGTGGCATTATACCGAGCGTGCTGGAAATTCTGGGAAGACAGACCATCGTGGCCATTAATCAAAATACGGATTTGGAGCTCCCTGAAGTGGATGCCATGCTCCTTGCGGAAACGGATGGCTACACCCAGCAGGAGACGGATTTCCAGATGCAGAAGGTTATTGACATTTTCAGGCGGAACAACCCAAAGGAGGTCAAACAGGCCGGGTCAGAAAAGGAGGCTGAGGACCTCTGGAAGGCGAGAAAGTCGGCCTATGCGGTGCTGGCCAGGATCAAGACCCATTTTGTTCTTGAGGACGTCACGGTTCCTATGGCCAGGGTTGCCGATCTCCTCAAGGGGGTTGAGGCCATTGCTGAAAAACACGGTATCCAAATTGCCACGTTCGGCCATGCCGGTGATGGTAACCTCCATCCTCAGATCCTGTACGATGGATATGATCCTGATCAGGTGAAACGGATGGAAGCGGCCAGCGCCGACCTTTTTCAACTGGCCATTGACCTGGGAGGGACCCTAACGGGGGAGCATGGTATTGGTCTTTCAAAGGCGCCCTACATGACCCTAGAGCATGATGCCGTGGCCATGGATGTGATGCGGAGTATCAAGAAGATGATGGACCCGAATAATATTCTAAATCCGGGCAAAATGGCCCTGGAAGGGTAGATAAATTAGCCACAGACCCACACAGACGGACACGGACACTGAATTCTTTTTAAATGACTGTTTGAGAGGAATTGCTTAAAATCCCCGCGCAGCGGGGCTCAATCCCGCATGGCGGGATTGAGTAATGGAAGAGGACTTCAAGGGAAACAATAAACAAGTTTATTGTTTCCCCGTAAGGCCTTCTCCCATATTTTCAAGCAATTCTTGTTCAGTTTATCCAGTCTCATCCTGTCCAGCTTAACGACAACTGATGTCTGTGGGTGTCTGCGTGGGTCTGTGGCTAACCAAATGTTTAAGGAGATGCTGAATGGAAGCGAAGTACGATTTTGACAGGAAATATCGTGAACAGATACTGCAATGTTCCCGGTGTGGTTTTTGCCAAGCGCATTGCCCAGTCTATGGGAGCACGCTCCGCCCTGCCCTGAATGCCCGCGGGAAAATGCTGGTCCTCAAAGAGGTGATGGACGGGAAAATTGATCTGAGTGACGAGTTGATAGAAACCCTGTTTCAGTGCACGACTTGCGCAAGCTGTACGGAAGACTGTCCATCAGGGGTAAAAGTCCCAGAAATCATCAAGCAGGCGCGAAAGGACATGGTCCATATTGGGTCCTGCCACCCTGCTTTTAAGGGTATGTACGAGGTGCTCAAGAAACACACCAACATCTATGCTGAGGATGAGGCGGAAGATTTCGACCGGGAAAGGAACAAAAAGGCTCAATATGTTTACTTCATCGGATGCGTGGGGGCTTACAGGGAGGATGAGGCCACCCTGTCAACATTAGATCTTCTCGATCGTCTCAACGTGGACTATACCCTGATCGATGAAGTTTGCTGTAGCGGTGTACTGGAAGATGTGGGTTATCAAATCAACGAAGACCTGGCCCAAAAAAACATAGACCTCATCAAATTGACCGGCGCCAAAACCGTTATTACCGGATGTCCCTATTGTTTCCGAACCTTTAACAATAAACCACAGTATGGGACGCTCAGAGAAAACGGGATCAATGTGGTTCACATGAGCCAGTTTCTGAGAGATTTTGATTTGGAGATGAAGACTGACAAAAGGGTCACCTATCATGACCCTTGTGATCTGGGAAGGCATTGCGGGATATACGAAGAACCCCGTGAGACTATTAGAAACATAGCCCCTAACTTTGTTGAAATGGTTCATCACCATGCCGATGCCCTTTGTTGTGGTGCGGGTGGAGGCGTACGGGGAGCCTATGCCAAGAACTCCATCGCCATGGCCCGACGCAGGCTTGTGGAGGCCGAGGAAATCGGTGCCGATGTGGTCCTCACAGAGTGCAATTCTTGTGTTCACAACCTTTCTAACGCCAAGCTGCGTAAGCAGAAGTTCAAGATCTACACCACGACCCAGTTCATCCATGAATTGATGCAAAAAACTACGTAGCAAATCGCTGGAGGGATAAGAGAATTAACCGCAGAACGACACGAACCTGCGCAGACACTCTTAATCAAGAGAGACTGTGAACGTTGATACGATGACACAGGATAAGGATTGCTTAGAATTATGGGAGAAGGCCTACGGACAAACAATAAACGCGTTTGTTGTTTGTCCAAAGGCCCCCTCCCAACATCCAATGCCCGCCATGCGGGATTGAATGCCGTTACACGGCAATTTTAAGCAATCTCTTTGTAGTAATACAACGGCGAAAGAGCCGTCGTCTGTGATTGTCCGCGGCCAATTAAATACTCAAGGAGATAAGGGAGAATCTTGTTGATCCTGTTAATCCTGTCAAATAGAAAGGAGAAGAGCTATGGAGATCCAGGGTTACATTATGCCGGATGAACTCTACTATGAGGAGAACCATTTCTGGGTAAGGGATGATGGAGACGTCTTGACCATGGGTATGGATGATTTTGCCCAGAAAATGGCTCAGGAAATCGTCTATGTTCAGCTCCCCGATGAGGGAAAGACCCTGAAGCTGGGGAAGAAGTTCGCCAAAATAGAATCGGGCAAATGGTTGGGTAAGGTCTTTGCACCGGTTAACGGTGAACTGGTCGCCGTGAACGAAGAACTGGAGACCGACCCTGGCTTGATCAATGAAGACTGTTACGGAAAAGGGTGGATGTATCAGATCAAGCCGGATGACAAAGGTGAAGTGAATAATCTGATCCATGGACCCGAGGCCGTTGAGAAATGGGTCCTGGAGAGCATTGAGAAATATAAGGAAGAGTAGATTTAGTTGAGTCGTCAGATCGTTTAGTTGTCGAGTGGAAGGAAACGCATACGGCAGAACCTATGCAGCAACTTAACGACTCAAAGACTCTCAGAAGCACAAACGTAACGAAGTCCAAATGGCTAATCAAGATTACAGCGTCAAGCAGCTCATTGAGATGGAGGCATGTACCCAATGCCGGGTCTGTGCAGACGTCTGCCCGGCAGTCTCTTCCGCCCAGGACGGGGAGCTGTCTGGCGTTTACCGTATTAAAGGGCTCAGACAGATACTGAAGAGCCGTACAGGACTGTTTCGCCATTTTTTTGCGGCCAAAGAGCCTGCCAAACAAGTGTGGGATCACTTCAGTGGCACCGTTTTCCGCTGTACCCTTTGCGGAAATTGCCAGGAGGTCTGTCCCGTGGGGATTCATCTCAAGGAGTTGTGGCTTTCTCTACGCCAGGACCTGGTTCATTCTGATGCCTATCCCAAGAAAATTGAGATGATCCGGGAAAACCTGGAGGAAACCCACAACGTCTTTGCAGAAGACAACGAAGAGCGCGCCGATTGGGTGGAGGACATGCGAGAGGCCCCGGATCATGGCTATCTCAAGGAAAAAGCAGAGGTGGTCTATTTCACAGGCTGTGTGGCCGCCTATTTCCCGTTGGCCCAAAAGATACCCATGGCCCTTGCAGAGATCCTGGACGTGAGCGGAATCGATTTTACTCTGTTGGGAGAGGAAGAATGGTGCTGTGGGTTCCCCATGCTCGGTGCAGGCCTGAAAGAGATGTTTCAGGCATTTATGGAACACAACCTGGCGGCCGTCCGGGGGAAAGGGGCAAAGCGGGTGATTTTTGCATGCCCTTCCTGTTATCAGATGTGGCGCGAACATTATCCACCCGAATTCGAGATCGCCCATGCCTCTCAGTTCTTAATGGAACTTGTCAAGGATGGGAAGGTTCCCCTTCAGGACGTCCCCATGACCGTCACCTACCATGATCCCTGTGACCTGGGTCGTGGTGCGCGGGTCTTTGAGGAACCGAGAGCGGTTATTCGCTCCATCCCCGGCATCACGTTTGTGGAGCTTCCTCGCAACAGAGAGAACTGCCAGTGCTGTGGCGGGGGAGGGAACCTGGAGATGATTGATGCAAAGCTGTCCGCAGAAATTGCAAAACGGAAAATCGAGGAAGTCATGAACAGTGGAGCTGAGGCGGTCGTCACTTCCTGCCAACAGTGTGTGCGAACCATGATGACCTACGTGAGGCGCAACAAGGTCCCGGTCCAGGTGATGGACATCACACAGCT
>Ga0209536_100009435_pt1 | contig 14515 bp, 11 predicted proteins | sample DeeMarSeWOR28_12_FD_187461 | JGI IMG/M metagenome (GOLD analysis project Ga0209536, IMG submission 187461) | Marine sediment microbial communities from White Oak River estuary, North Carolina - WOR-2-8_12 (SPAdes) (version 2) | ecosystem: Environmental > Aquatic > Marine > Intertidal zone >...
GACCAGGCGGCGAGCCTGCTCGCGAACAACAGGATGGTTGGCTGAGGCCTCGGCCGAGAGTTTTTCGTGTCCCAGCCAAATCTCCAGCGCCGCGACGTCGGCATCGAGAATCGTCTGAAGATCCTCGGCGACGTCGGCCATCGTGGAACGCCTGAGCGTCTGGAAAGCCCACCAACCGATGACGCCCTGAACCGGGATGGCGAGGGCCAGAAACAGCGCGATGATCAGAGGTCGCGACCAGGTCTTTCTGTCAGCCGATCGTCTCATTCACGAACAACGTAGTTGGTGGGTCGCAGAAATTCGGTAAGATCTTATTATATAGCCGTCCAGATACAGCGAACAGGCGCGTCCGCGCCGCGAGCCAGCTCGTGCAACGTACCCCCCGCTTCTGATCAGCAAGGTCGCCAGACCTGAAGGGAGGTCTTACATGCTGCAGGTCAGCTTGTTGTCACTGTGGTTACCGATACTCGTTTCCGCCATGATCGTCTTTGTTGCGGGTTTCATCGCCTGGCAGGTGATGCCTCATCACCGCTCCGATTGGGTAGGTGTCCCCAACGAGGAACTGCTTCTGCAAGCGATCCGAGATCTGGGCTTGGAGCGAGGGCAGTACGTGTTCCCGCGTGCTATGACTCCGGAGGGCGCCAAGGACCCGGAAGCGAAAGCCAAGCTAAGAGAGGGGCCGATAGGATCGCTGATCATCTGGAACGCGCCGAATTTGAGCAAGAACCTTCTGCGGTATTTCTTGTTCACGCTCTTCGTGTCGTTCATGGCCGCGTACATAGGTTACGCGTCCATACCCGCGGGAGCCGAGTACACCCACGTGTTCCGGGTTTTGGGGACCGTCGCGTTTCTGGCTTACAGTGCAGCCGAGATTCCCGGTGCGATCTGGTTTGGCCGAACTTGGAATAGCGCCTGGAAAGCGGTAGTCGACGGACTCGTCTTTGGTCTGCTGACGGGCGGTGTGTTCGGTTGGTTATGGCCCAGCTAGTAAGGGCCCTTGGGTCAATCTGGCGGAGAGCGTCGTCGTAGGCTACGATAGCGTTCGCCCAATGACATCGGCCATCTTATCCGCTGCAATGCCGCCTCTATCGGAGGGACGATAATGAGAATGTCGCACGTCTTCACCCGCATCATTCCCGGTTTGGCGATCGTTATGACGCTTCACCTGTCTCAAGGGGTGGAGGCCTCGGCTCAGGATGGAGGCTACGACGAGGCACTCTTTGACGCTCTCGAGTGGCGGTCTATAGGTCCCTACCGAGGCGGCCGGTCCGTTGCGGTCGCCGGCGTCGTCGGTCAACCCTTCGTCTACTACATGGGGGTGACCGGCGGCGGTGTTTGGAAGACCGTGGACGGTGGGGCCGTCTGGGAGCCCGTGGCGGATGAGTACCTGACCGCCGGGTCGGTCGGAGCGATCGCCGTCGCGCCGTCCGATCCCAACGTCGTGTACGTCGGGACCGGCGAGGCCTGCATCCGCGGCAACACGTCGCCGGGCGACGGCATGTACCTATCGACCGACGCCGGTAAGACGTGGAAGCATGCGGGTCTCCCCGAGGCGGGTCAGATCGGCCGGATCGTTGTCCACCCCTCCAACGCCGATGTCGTTTACGTGGCGGCCTTGGGCCATGCCTTTGGCGCGAACGACGAGCGGGGCGTGTTCCGCTCGAAGGACGGCGGTCTCACGTGGGAGAACGTCCTCCGCAGAGACGGGAACACGGGTGCTGTTGACCTAGCCCTCGACCCCAACAACCCACGGGTGATCTATGCCGCGTTTTGGCAAGCGCGTCGCATGCCCTGGGGGATGGATAGCGGCGGTCCTGGGAGCGGAATCTTCAAGTCCACCGACGGCGGTGACACCTGGACCGAGATCAGTCGCAACAAGGGTCTTCCCAAAGGCACTCTCGGACGGATCGGTATCACCATTTCGCCCGTGAACTCCGAGCGGGTGTGGGCGATCGTGGAAGCCGAAGACGGGGGTGTGTTCCGGTCCGACGACGCAGGTGAAACCTGGACGAAGGTCAACTCTGACCGGAGCCTGCGGCAGCGCGCCTGGTATTACACTCACATCTACGCCGACCCGCAGAACGAGAACACCGTCTACGTCTTGAACGTGAGATTCTGGAAATCGACCGATGGCGGCAAAACGTACGAGTCGATCGGTACGCCGCACGGCGACAACCATGACCTGTGGATAGATCCGGGCAACGCGCTCCGCATGGTCCAGGCGAACGACGGCGGTGCTAACGTCACATACAACGGCGGCAAGACCTGGAGTAGGCAGGACAACCAGCCGACGGCGCAGTTTTATCATGTGACGACGACCGACCACTTCCCCTACCACGTGTGCGGTGCACAGCAAGACAACAGCACGCTGTGTACACCGAGCCGTACGACGGGTTCTGGGATCACGATACAGGACTGGTATCGCGTCGGCGGGTGCGAGAGCGGCTATATCGCCGTGCGAAAGGACAATCCCGACGTATCGTACGCCGGGTGTTATGGTGGCACGATCAGCCGCTACGATCGGGCGACCGGTCAGAATCGCAACATCCATGCGTGGCCGGACAACCCTATGGGCTGGGGGGCGGCGGACTTGAAGTACCGCTTCCAGTGGACCTTCCCGATCGTCATGTCTCCGTTCGATCCGGACGAACTGTACATCGCAGCCAACGTCGTCTTCCGGACCCGGGATGAGGGCCAGAACTGGGAGGTCATCAGCCCGGACCTAACACGAGACGACAAGAGCAAGCAGGTCGCATCGGGTGGTCCGATAACGAAGGACAATACGAGCGTCGAGTATTACAACACGGTGTTCGCGTTGGTGCCCTCGGCGCACGATCATGACCTGATATGGGCGGGCACGGACGATGGGCGTGTCCACATCACGCGCAACGGTGGTCAGTCGTGGGAGGAGATTACGCCCGGGGACATGCCCGATTGGGGGTTGGTGAGCATCATCGAAGAGTCGCCCAACCAGCCCGGTGCGGCCTACGTGGCCGTGAATCGTTACAAGCTCGACGACTTCGCACCGTACATCTTCAAGACGGACGATTACGGCCAAAGTTGGAAGAAGATCGTTCGCGGGATTCCTGAGAACCACTACATTCGAACCGTGCGCGAAGATCCTGCACGACGTGGGCTGTTGTATGCGGGCGGTGAGTTCGGCGTCTACGTCTCGTTCGATGACGGCGAACAATGGCAATCGCTGCAGTTGAACCTGCCGGTTGTTCCGGTTCGGGACATGGTCGTCAAGGAAAACGATCTCGTGCTGGGCACGCATGGTCGCTCTTTTTGGGTTCTCGACGATCTTAGCCCCTTGCACCAGCTTACCGACGAGGTGGCCAGTTCCGATGTCCATCTCTTCAAGCCGCGGGACGCATATCGCCTGGGAGGCTTCTCGTTCGGCGGCTTTGTGCCGGGCGTGGCTCCGAACCCACCGAGCGGAGTCGTGGTTCACTACACCATGAGTGAAGAGCCCGAGGGCGAGGTGAAGCTCGAGTTTCTCGAGGAGGATGGGACGCTGATCCGCGAGTTTTCCAGTGTGCCCGAGCGGGGGCGAGACGAGGGAGAGATTTCCAAAGAAGCAGGAATGAATCGCTACGCCTGGAACTTCCGCTATCCTGACGCCGATGCATTCCCGGGCATGATCATGTGGGCGGGCTCGGTCGCCGGGCCGCGTGCCGCGCCGGGAACATACCAAGTGCGGCTCAGCGTCGGGGACCAGTCGTTCACCGAGTCGTTTGCGATCATGAAGGATCCTCGCATCCCGGCGACGGACGCCGATTTGCAGGAACAGTTCGATTTCCTGGTCCGCATCCGCGACCGTGTCAGCGAGGCGAACAACGCCGTCGAGCAGATACGCGATATCAAGTCCCAGATCGATGGTGCGGTGAGCCGAGTGGAAGGCGAAGAGTATGCGGACGCGGTGTCGGAGCTGGCGAACGAGATCAAGGAAGCGCTGTCGGAAGTGGAAAACGAGATCTACCAAACGAAAAACCGCAGCCGGCAAGATCCGCTGAATTTCCCGATCAAACTCAACAATAGGATCGCGGCGCTTTCGGGCACTGTGGCCAGTGCGGATGCCAAACCGACCCAGCAGTCATACGACGTATACGAGGACCTGTCGGGCCAGTTGCAGGTACAACTCGACCGACTGGAGCAGATCGTTGCGGTTGACATTCCGGAGTTCAATGCGCTGGTTAGCCAACACGAAGTCCCCGCCGTGATCGTTCGGGAACCGGAGAAAGAAGGCGACGCTTAAGGATGTCGGAAGTGAACGACGAAAGGGAAACAAGCACAGGGCCGGGGTCCGTTCCGACGGACGAATTGGAGGCTCTCCTTAGAAAGGAGTTGGCTCCCGATCTCGAGATCGTCAGGAAGCTCAGCCGCGGTTCGATGGCGGAGGTCTACCTGGCGCGGGAGCAGCAGCTCAAGCGTCTCGTCGCGGTCAAGGTCCTTGCGCCCAAGCTGGCTCGTGATGAAACGGCTCGTCTGCGGTTCGAGCGTGAAGCGCAGGCTGCGGCGTCTCTCTCGCACCCGAATATCGTCGCGATCTATCGGGTCGGAAGGCTGTCGAATGATCTGCCCTATTTCATCATGCAGTATGTGAAGGGCAGAACGATGGCGGATAGGATCAAGGCCAAGGGCGCTTTGCCTCTGGACGAGGCCCGGCGGGCTATCGGTGAAGTGGCCTCGGCGGTGGCTGCGGCTCATCAGAAGGGGATCGTCCACCGCGATATCCGGCCGGGCAATGTCCTGTACGAGGAGGATTCAGGCCGCGCCTTGTTGGCGGATTTTGGAATCGCCGCCATCGTCGCTAGCGGTGAGATGGGAGAGTCCGCCCGCTTGACGCGAACCGGCGAGCTCGTCGGCGATCCGAGCTATATGAGCCCCGAACAATTGATGGGCATGGAAGTGACCGAGCGAAGCGATGTTTACGCGATCGGATTGCTCGGTTACGAGTTGGTGGCCGGCCGTGGGCCGTTTCAGGCCAGCTCGAAGCGCGAGAAGCTCACCGCGCACGTCAAAGGCGAGCCCGATAAGCTTTCCGAACTGCGGCCGGGTGTCGACTCTGCCGTTGAAGAGGTGCTCATCCGCTGTCTTGCGAAGGAGCCCGAGCATCGCCCCGATGCTTCGGACGTAGCCTCCAGTCTCAAGGATGTCTCGCTCGACATGACGCCCATGCCGTCGGCCCCGTCCCCCCATGGATTCATCGGGCAGGCAAAAGAGCGCCGCATGTTGCAGATCGTTCTGGCCTACGGTGCCATGGCTGTGGGTGCGTCGCAGTTGGCTTGGATGCTGGTGGAGAGCGGCACGGTGCAGGAAGTCGTCTTCCGGCTCGTGCTGGTGTCTGTAGTGACGGGATTCCCTGCCGTCCTTGTTGGAGCCTGGTTCCACGGGAAGAAGGGACGTCAGAAGTTCGAGCCCGTGGAGTATTGGGTCTTCGGGGGGTTAGCGGCCGTCTGGTTGGTAGTCAGTGCCCTGATCCTCTTCTTTTGGCGCGGTTGACGGTCGGGCGCGGCGCCGAGATTTCTCGGCCTGGGAGGTCTGGTTTGGGGTCGGAAGGTGCGGCCTGGACTCCTCGCTTCATGTCGCGCGAGCGAGGGACACGGTTCTTCATGGGCCGGGCCGTTCCCAATGTCCGCTCTGGAGTCCCGGCCGCCCCTTCCTTGACCGCGATCTATCAAAGCAAGATCTTGCGGCGTGCCCTCCTTTTCGCGGCCACCGCCGCACCCTTCCACTCCAAGGCCGCTTAAGGCAGAACCGGGCCGAGCCTTACTGGCGCGGTGAGCTAGAGTAGGGGGCCGAGGGTTTCTCGCAGAGCTTTGTAGATCGACGGGTTGCCGCCTACGAACGCGCCGTGTTTGATCACGTCTTCGCCGCCGTCCAGGTCTGTGAATATTCCGCCGGCCTCCCTGATCATGAGGACGCCTGCCGCGATGTCCCATGGGGCGAGGTGGAGTTCCCAAAAACCATCCAGACGTCCGCAGGCCAGATCGCAGAGGTCGATGGCCGCTGAGCCCGTGCGGCGGATCCCGCTCGTCCGGGGTAGGATTGCGCGGAATTGGGCAAGGTAGGAGTCGAGCAACTCTTCCTTCTTGAAAGGGAACCCGGTTCCGATGAGGGAGAACTTGAGGTCGGCGATTCGCGAGACAGATATCGTTTCACCGTTTCGGATGGCACCTGCCCCGCGTTTTGCCTGAAACGTATCCCAGTTTGCCGAGTTAATGACGACGGCGGCGGCGGGTCCTCGGGAGTCGATGGCCGCGATCGAGGCCGAATAGAACGGGTAGGCATGAAGGAAGTTGGTCGTTCCGTCCAACGGATCGATGTACCAGGTCACTTCCGCCTGGTCCGGCGTGGGGCCACCCCAGTCGCGTTCCTCCGCTGCGATGGCGTGCTTCGGGAAACGCCCGCGGATTTCTGAGACGGCGGCCTCTTCGGCTTGGTGGTCGACGTCGCTCACGAAGTCGGCCCGTCCCTTCTCGGTCCATGCTCCGGGCTCGAGCATGTGAAGTGAGCGATGGTGAATCTCGGCGGCAGCACGGGCTGCCATCATCGCCGCCTGTAGAAGGTCGTCTAGAGAGTCCATAGCTTGATGAAGTTGGTTGCCAACCGTAACTTAGGGCCGCCAAACGAGAAAGGCGAGCACGAACCGAGTTTCGCGGCCATCATCCTTAGAAATGTCCAAGTCAAAACCGATTGTCTTCAGCGGGATCCAGCCTTCGGGCGAACTGCATATCGGGAATTATCTCGGTGCAGTCAAGAATTGGATCGAGATGCAGGAAAAGTATGAGATGTTCATCTGCATCGTCGATTTGCACGCGACAACTCAGCCTTACGAGCCTGAGGAGCTGCCCCAACGTATCTTTGACATGGCGCTCACCCTGATCGCAGCGGGCCTCGATCCCAAGAAGTGCACGATTTTTGTCCAGTCCGAGGTGCCCGAGCATAGCGAGCTCGCTTGGGTCTTCATGACGGTCACGCCGTTGGGCGAACTCGAGCGCATGACCCAGTACAAAGACAAGTCGGCCCGCCAGGAGTCGGTTTTGGCGGGTTTGCTCAACTACCCCGTTCTTCAGGCCGCAGACATCCTGCTCTATCACGCGGTCGCGGTGCCAGTCGGCGAAGACCAGGTCCAGCACATCGAGCTCACCCGCGAGATCGCCCGCAAGTGGAACTCTCGATACGGCGACTACTTCCCCGAGCCACAGGCAGCGGTCGGCAAAGTACGTCGCGTGCTGGGCCTCGATGGACAAGCCAAGATGTCGAAATCGCTCGGTAACACCGTTGGGTTGCTCGACTCGCCGGAGGAAGTCTGGGAGAAGGTACGCATCGGCTTGACCGACCCGGCGCGTAAGAAACGCACCGACCCCGGCAACCCGAACGTCTGCAACATCTATAGCCTGCACCGCTACTTCTCCAGCCCGGATGACATCGCCTGGGTGGAAGCGGGGTGCACCACCGCCGGGATCGGGTGCGTCGAGTGCAAGCGGCGGCTGACCGACAACATGATTGAGGAGCTTCGGCCGATCCGCGAGCGGGCGGCGGAATTAAAGAGCAAACCGGAGCACGTGGTAGACGTGCTGGCAGCCGGGGCGAAGCGCTGTCGCGGCATCGCTGTCGAGACCATGACCGAGGTTCGACGGCGTATGGGGATGATACCGGCCACGGACTACGTAAACGCGAACCGCGACTGAGGACTCGGCAGGGGATCGATGTTGGATTGGCTTACACCGGCGTGGGTTGAGGCATTGGAACTGCGCTTGCTGGGCCAGCTGTTGCTCGCAGCGCTACTGGGCGGACTAATCGGCATCGAGCGCGAGTTAGCGGGCAAGCCCGCTGGTCTGAGAACCAACATCCTCATTTGCGTCGGTGCGACCCTGCTCATGGATATCTCCATTACGGTCTCCGGCTTGGCAACGGCGGGGCCGGCGGATCCCGGCCGGATTGCGGCCCAGGTCGTTTCGGGCATCGGTTTCATCGGAGCCGGGACGATTCTGGTAGCGCGGGGGAGCGTCGTGGGTCTCACCACGGCAGCCACGCTCTGGGTGGTCGCGGCCATCGGACTCGCGGTCGGTTCTCACGCATACGTCGAGGCGGTCGGCACAGCTGTTCTGGTCGTATTGACGCTACTCATACTCGGTCGACTGGACGACTTCTTGTTCGCGCGGCGGACGGAGAGTCGAATAGAACTCGTGCTCGAGCCCAGCGACTCGATCGTCGAGGATGTTCTCGGAATATTGAAGAAACACAAGGTCAAGGCGCGGCCTGGGAAGTTCGAGAAGCAATCGACCTGTTATGAGATCTCGCTCGAGTTGCATAGTCCGGCGGCGAGGCGCCTAGCGGCGCTGAACGAGTTGGCTACTGCGGAAGGCGTTCGCAAGGTCACGGTACATTCCTAGCGCCCGGAACTATAGATTATGATAGTCGCCGTGACGGCTCGCCCATGACCCCCCCCTTGGCCCGCCGCTTCGTTGTCGACATGTATTCGTCTCGTTACCCACTGTGGTGTATGCCTGATGCGGATGCGAGGAGGATCGAGGGCGCGCTCCCGTCGGAATGGGAGGTCGTGCGGGTGCTGGAGGAAGCGGACGGCTCCGGGGATGGGGCGCTGCGCATGACGCCGGCGCTGAGGGAAGCCTTCGTAGATGCGGAGGTCTACTGCGGGTTCGGCATTCCGCGGGAGATCTTCGAGGTGAGTGACAAGCTCCGTTGGGTTCACTCGGGGGCGGCTGGGGTCGGTGGCTCGCTGTTCCCAGAAATGTGCGACAGCGATGTGATCTTCACCAACTCGGCGGGGACGCACGGTGTGCCTGTCGCAGAGCACGCCGTGGCGATGATGTTCTACTTTGCCCGGGCCCTGGATCAGGTGGAGGCGAGTCGGCGGAAGGGTTGCCCCTGGGATCGGGACCGGGTGGCTCGTGCTCCCAGCCCTGTGAGCGAGCTTATCGACTCGGTGGTCTGCGTTGTGGGCTACGGCGGAATCGGCCGTGAGGTGGGGCGCCAGGCCAAGGGTTTGGGCATGCGAGTGTGGGCGGTGAATCGGACAGGCGGTAAGGTCCCCGATGAGGTTGATCGGCTGTTCGGGCCCGACGCGTTGCTCGAGGCCCTAGCCGGTAGCGACTATGTCGTGATCACGGTGCCGCATACGGCGGAGACGGACCGGATGATCGGTGCATCCGAACTGTCGGCCATGAAGGAAAGTGCGGTTTTGATCAACGTGGCTCGAGGTCGCATAATAGATGAGGCGGCCCTGATCGCAGCGCTGCGCTCAAGAGCTCTACGCGGTGCCGGCCTCGACGTGTTTTGGGACGAGCCACTTCCATCGACGAGTCCGCTTTGGGACTTGGATAACGTATGCATCACGCCGCACATCGGTGGTGTGAGCCCACGCTTCTGGGATCGGGAGACTGAGTTGATTATCGAGAATGCGCGTCGTTATTTGGCGGGTGCGCCGATGCTCAACGTGGTGAACAAGCAGATGGGGTATTAGGAGCGGGTTATGGAAAAAGTCTTGAGGACGGCGATTGAGCGCGGAGCCAGCGATCTGCATATCAAGGCGGGCGACGTGTTCCGGGCACGAATCCACGGCGAGCTGGTCCCGATGACCAAGCAGCTTTTGACGCCCGGTCAGACCCGCGAGATTGCCCAACGGTTGATCCCCAACGAGCGTGACCGGAACAATATCGACCGGATTACGGACTACGACTGTGCGTGGGGGGTTCCGGGCTTGGGTCGGTTCCGTGTCAACATCCTGCGGCAGCGTGGCAGCTTTATGATTGTGCTGCGCATCATCCCGGTCGAGATCCCGCATTTCGACCAACTCGGACTGCCCAAGGTCTTGCCCGACATATCATCTCAGCCTCGCGGCCTGATTTTGGTGACCGGAGTCACCGGATCCGGCAAGACGACGACACAGGCTGCGATGATCCACCACATCAACCAGAATTTCCGACGACACATCATCACGTTGGAAAACCCCATCGAGTACTTGCATCGCGACATCAATTGCTCGATCACTCAGCGGGAGATCGGGACCGATACCAGCTCGTTCCAGACCGGTTTGCGAGCCGCTCTACGTGAAGATCCCGATGTGATCCTGATCGGTGAGATGCGAGACACAGAGACGATCGACACGGCGATCAAGGCCACCGAAACGGGACATCTGGTCATCTCGACGTTGCATACTCCCGACGCTGTGACCACCATCACGCGTACCATTTCGGTCTTTCCACCGGAAGAGCAGGAGCAATTGAGGGTGCGGTTGGCGGAGGCGTTGGAGGGGGTGGTCTCCCAGCGTCTGCTGCCGCGCGCCGACGGGAACGGGCGAGTCTTGGCTTGCGAGGTGATGGTCGTGACTGCCGCTATCCGCGACGCGATACTCGACCCAGCCAAGCTCGATGAGATGCGCAAACTGATGGAGGAGGGCAGGCAGCAGTACGGAATGCAGACCTTCGACCAGCATCTGATGGACTTGGTCAGGGAAGGGGGAGTCGAGTACGAGACGGCCAAATATTCCGCGACCAACCCGGCCGACTTCGAATTGAAGATGAAAACGCTTGGCGAAGACCAATTGATCCAGGATCTAGGGTGAAGCTCGAGGGCGTTCTCCTTCCCGTCACGACGCCGTTCGATAAGTCGACCGGCGAAATCGCCCCGGTATCGTTCCGGGAGAACCTTCGCTCATGGCTGGACTCGGGCGTGCACGGCTTCGTTGTGGCGGGCTCAACCGGCGAAGCGCCCCTGCTGGACGAGAGCGAGGTCGTGCAACTGGTGGAGTGGGCCCATGACGTCGTACCGCCGGAGCGGGCCCTCATCGCGGGAACCGGGGCGGAGTCGACTCGGGCAACCGTTCGTGCCGCACGTGCAGTGGCCGAAGCCGGTGCCGATGCCGTGCTCGTTCGGCCACCGGCGTACTACCGGGCGCGCATGGATGCGGAGACCGTTCGCCGACACTTCGAGACTGTGGCCGACTCGATTCCGATCCCGGTCATATTGTACAACGTCCCTCAGTTCGTTCCCGTCGACATCACGCCCGGCCTTTTTGCCGAACTGGGCTCGCACCCCAACATCATCGGTATCAAGGATTCCACCGGCGACCTGAAGATCTTGGGTGGGCTGGTTGATGCGGCACCCACAGATTGTCACGTTCTGGTCGGTGCGGGTTCGAAGCTTTACGCGGCGCTGGAGATCGGCGCGGCCGGTGGCATCGTTGCCGTCGGCTGCATCGCGCCCGGAGTAGCGGCGCAGGTATTCGAGCAGTTCCGTATGGGCGACCTCGCAACATCAGGCGCGGCGCAAAGCAAGATCTCGTCGCCCCACACAAAGATCGTGCGCGACTTGGGCGTGTCCGGCGTGAAGTACGCCCTCGATCTGGTAGGGTATGTCGGTGGAGACCCGAGACCACCGCTGCGGCCGCTGGGCGAAAAAGCCCAGCGAGAAGTGCAGACGGAATTGAAACGTGCCGGGCTGCTGAACTCGTAGGATCACCCAGAGGTGATCGACGTGGCTCTCATACTCCTAATTCTCGCGCTCCTTGCCGGTTTGATCATGGTGCCGTTCGGGCTGCCGGGCCTATGGCTCATGGTTGGCGCAACCATCGTGTTCGGCGCGGCGACAGGCTTTGCGCAGGTCGGCTTCGTCACCATCGCCATCGTCGTGCTGTTGGCGGCGATCGCGGAGGGTTTCGAAGCGTGGCTCGGCTTCCGTTTTGCGAAGCGCTTCGGCGGATCGACTCGTGCAGGTTGGGGCGCGATGCTGGGTGGCCTCATCGGCGCGTTCGTCGGTACTCCGGTACCGATCGTCGGTAATGTCGTGGGTGCCTTCGTCGGCGCCTTCGCCGGAGCGGTCGTATTCGAGTACCTATCCAACTCGGACGTAAGAAAGTCGTTGGGTGCCGGCTGGGGTGCGCTGCTCGGTCGCGCCGCCGGTGCCGCGCTGAAGGTCACCACCGGGATAATCATCGCCATCATCGCGATCTACGCGGCTCTGGGATAGCGCGGAGGGCGCCCGGGGTGCTCGCTCCCGGTCGCCCCAGATCGGGCGAGAGTCTGCTCGGGCCACGGGCGCTCCAACGTCCGCTCGGCACCCTGGCCACCCTCCGCTACCCTGTCACCACCCATTCGCTTTGATTCTCTACCGCCCGGTGATGGACTTTCGCTGCGTTTCCAACCAGACTTTCCGTGGCTCAGCGCGCTGGTCTCTCCTGACGATCGTTGTTGGGTGTGCGCCGTAGACCCGTTCCGGGCACGGTCGTGGGGTCCATCAGGGCAGGGGGGGGTGCGACGCAAGGCCGGGAACCAATCGTGCGAGGTCAAGGAAGGTGTGGTCGGGGCTCCAGAGCGAACATTTGGAACGCCCCGGCTCAATCGCCTTCTCAGCCCGTTTCCGCGCGCCATGAAGCGAGGAGACCCAGCCACACCTTCCGGCCCCGGCGCGACCCTCTGGCGTCCAACGCGACGTGCCCGCCAAATAGCGCGATGCTCGTAGCCGGAATCGCTACTGGAACGGGGGTCTTCTTGACACCCCAACAAAGCTCGTCTACTTTGCCACGAAGGATACACGAACCAGATGCCCCCCGAGTTGGGGGCTTTTTCATTGGGGTCATCAATGTTCGATGGCGATGTCCGTTGCCTCATTGTGGTTGGCTCCCAGTGGGGTGACGAGGGTAAGGGAAAGATCGTCGACGTCTTGGCCAAGGACGCCGATTGGATTGCTCGCTACCAGGGTGGTGCCAACGCCGGCCACACCGTAGAGGTGGGCGACGAACAGTTCATCTTGCATCAGGTCCCGTCGGGAGTGCTTTACCCGGACAAGAAGTGCGTGTTAGGGAACGGCATGGTGATCGATCCTGTGACGTTCTTTGAGGAACTCGATGATCTCGAGGGCCGGGGTTTCGAGACCGAAGGCCGGGTGCTGGTGAGTGGTAAAGCTCACCTGGTCATGCCCTATCACAAGCTGCTCGATCAGGCACAGGAAAAGAGCCGCGGCAAGAGCGCCATCGGTACGACCGGGCGTGGTATCGGGGCGACCTACGAAGACAAAGTGGCTCGTTCGGGTATCCGTGTGGCGGACGTCGCTCAGCCGGCGCGGCTGCGCGAGCAGCTGGAGATCGCGGCGGCCCGGGCCAACAGCAAGCTCAGCGCCCTCGGTTCGGACCTACGGGTCGATGCTGGGCAGCTCTTCGATGAGTTGGCCGAGTACGCACCGCGGCTGGCGAGGATGTGTCGAGACGTGGGACAGGAGCTGCATCAGGCACTCGGCAGGGGCGAGCGCCTGCTCCTGGAAGGCGCCCAGGGCTCGATGCTCGATGTCGATCACGGGACCTATCCGTTCGTCACTTCGTCCAACACCACCGCTGGCGCCGCCGCCACGGGTCTCGGCATTGGCCCGACCGCGATCGATGCCGTGCTGGGTGTGGTCAAGGCATACACGACTCGCGTGGGCAACGGGCCGCTCCCCACGGAGCTGCCAGAGGACGAAGCGGAGAAGTTACGTCAGCTGGGTGGCGAGTACGGGGCCACCACGGGTCGACCGCGCCGCACCGGCTGGTTCGACGCTCCCGTGGTCGCCTACGCCGGTCGGCTCAACGGGCTCACCGCCCTGGCGGTGAGCAAGCTGGACGTGCTCGACCAATTCCCCGAGATCAAACTGGCCACCGGGTATCGCCTCTGCGGCGACCCCGTCAACCAGTTTCCGGCGGAGCTGACCTCACTGAGCCAAGTCGAGCCGATCTACGAGACGGTTCCGGGTTGGCAACAATCGACCGCGGAAGCCCGCCGCTTGCAGGACCTGCCGAGCGCGGCGAGGGCCTATCTCGACCGGATCGAGGAGCTGACGGGGATCCCGGTGGAATACGTGTCTGTTGGGACACGTCGGAGGCAAATCATCCGAAAGTAAGTAGTGATGCGTAATTAGTGATTGGAGAGTTCCACCTGCGGTGACGGGCCTGGAAGGTCGCCATCGCGACCCACTAATCACCAATTACTACTGACCGGCCTGCCAGAACACCTGGCCCCAGCCCGTCCGCTGGCCCTTGAAACACAAGGAGTCTTGCCATATGTTAGGCCGCCTTTTCAAAACCAGAGGAGCAGTATGGCGACCAGGATTAGACTGAGTAGAGTGGGTCGGAAGCGTCAGGCGTCCTTCCGAATCGTCGTTGCGGGCGGCATGCATGCCCGGGGCGGCAGGGTCACCGAGACCATCGGAAAGTACAATCCGCGCACCTATCCGTCGCATATCGAAATCGATGAAACGCGTGCCCTCCATTGGCTCAGAAATGGGGCGAAGATGAGTGAGTCGGTGGACTCTCTTTTCCGGAAGACCGGCATTTTGACGAAGCTGGCCGCGGGGGAAGAGGGTGAGGGGGTCGTGACGGTGGGTGACGCCCACGGGAAGACGATTATCGGTGACCGCCCCACCGCGAAGAAATCGAAGAAGGCCGAGGCTGCTGCTGCGGTTCCTGCGGCAGAGGCCCCGGCGCCAGAAGCGGCGGCGGCGGAGGCTGAGGCTGAGG
>Ga0209536_100009436_pt1 | contig 14513 bp, 12 predicted proteins | sample DeeMarSeWOR28_12_FD_187461 | JGI IMG/M metagenome (GOLD analysis project Ga0209536, IMG submission 187461) | Marine sediment microbial communities from White Oak River estuary, North Carolina - WOR-2-8_12 (SPAdes) (version 2) | ecosystem: Environmental > Aquatic > Marine > Intertidal zone >...
GCCGGCGATAACCATGGAGAGAACCATGGCAATACCGATGACCGCCGCCAGACCGAGCGAGCGCATCCACAGGTAGGCGACCAGCGAAGTGGTCACTGCCACGGCGCATCCGTTCACAAAACCGACCGTAACTTCCTTCCTGGCGATTCGCAGCCAATGCCGCGTCCGGATCTCCCGGAGAGCCAGCCCGCGCATCGTGACGGCCAGTGCCTGGGAGCCCGTGTTCCCGGACTGACCGGCTACAACAGGCAGAAAGACGGCGAGCGCCGTAATGCGGGCAATGGTGTCTTCGAACAAGCCGACCACCGCCGCTGCCAGAAAGGCGGTTGCGAGGTTTATCTCCAGCCAGGGGAGTCGCTTGCGGATGGCGAAGGAGGACTTGGACAGGGCTCGCTCGTCCCTTCCCGCGCCAAACATGGCCTGCAAGTCTCCTGTAGCCTCCCGTGTGGCCGCAGTGACAAGGGCATCGTATCGGATGATTCCCAGCAGCTTGCCATCCAGGTCGACCACCGGCAGGCTGGCGAGCCTTTTCTCTTCCAGAAGCTGGACCACTTCCTCCCGGGGAGACATGACGTGGATGCTCACGGGCTGTCCGCGAATGATCTCGCCCACCTTACTCTTGGGTTCAGAAATGGCGACCTCCTGAAGAGGGAGGGTTGCCAGGAGCATGCCCTCGTCGTCTATCACACATATGTCCAAGATACGGCGGTCCCGCACCGTGCGAATCTTCTTCAAAACGCCATCCACGGTTTCATCGGGCCGAAAAGCCGTCACCCGCGGGTCCATCAGATGCCCCGCCGTGTCATGGGGATAGGCCAGGAGTTCCCGGTACTCGGCAGCGATTTGATCCGGCAGCAGTGCAAGTCTGCCTTCAATTGCATCTTCGTTCAGCCGAGCCAGGAAGGCGACACCTCGAGCAGGATCGATCGCCACAAAGATTTCGTGGAACAGGCCGTCCTCCATGTGCATGAGGAGTTCCGTGGCGAATTCAAGGTTGAGGCACAGGAACACCCTTGCTGCCGTGGGGCCCGGTTCCTCCCGGAGATGGCGGATCGCCTCTTCGAGCGGGAGTGAGTCGATCAGTTTCGCTGCCTCCTGAGGGTACTGTTGGAGAAAACCCTGGACGAGGGCATGTGAAGCGCCTGTGGATCTTTTTTTTGCCTTGGCCATAGGTTCTATCTCCCTCCCTCCCTCGGGGACCCAGCCGTCGAGGCTACCCATTTCAGCAGTCCGGCAACGCCAATCCGGTATAACTCAGCCAGTGCTGTTCCTGCCTCCGTTCCAGGCTCGCCCTTGGGCCCCCGGTTCTCTTCATGCTGCAGCCGGCGCAGCGTTTGATAACCCAAGGCCCCGAGAAAAACCCCCTTTTCGTTTAGGACCGGCAGTGCATGAAAGCGATGCCAATCCGGATGCACAAGGATTGCCGTACGATGGAGCCTTGGGGAAAGATGCCCCATGTCCGTCTGCATTGCGGAGGAAATCCGGAGATTCGGATCGGCAAGCATCAACTCCCGCAAATCGGTGTACCCCGTGAAGACCTGATCTCGATTCAATACATAAACATAGTAGATCAAGTGATGAGGCCGTTTTCGCAACTGTTTCACAGCCTCTTTCACGTAGCTGTCCTCAAAGAGTGTGAAGACCCGCGGATCCATCAGGGACCCGGCTGTACCCTCCGGGAAGTCGAGTACGGAACGAAGTGGCTCCGCCAGGTCGCGCGGCATGGCCTCCAGAATGACCTGTCCGGTCCGATCGTCGGATCTGCGGAGCAGGAGCGATGCGATTTCCAGGCGAAGACTGCCGACGATACCTGCGGCTCGATTCACACCCATCCGGCCCAAGCATTTTGCCGCCGTCATCGAGTCCATCCGTTCCATGACACCCGCCGCCACCCGAGGGGACACCTCTTCTAGGAAAGCAGCCGTATCCTCGATCGGCAGTTGCTCCAGGATCCCTGCAGCATCAACGGGGTGTGCGTCGATGAACTGGGAGGAAATCAACAGATCACTGTTCATGTTATGTGCCCTCTTTCAAGAGAACGGATATCATTTCATCGAACTGCTTGGCAGGTACGCTTGCCCGGCCCTCCTGGGTTTCCAGAATGACCGAGACCGGGGTGATTTTCGTGATTCTTCCCTGCATTCCGCCAATCCGGATCGTATGTCCCTCCTTGTATATTCTCTGCAAATAGTGTGAAGCGAGTATGTTGCTGACAGCGGTTCTCGCACCGAGGCCAAAGGCAAGGGCGAAACCCAAAAAGAGGCCGGATAAAAGAATGGTCATGAGGATGGTGAAAAACTGAATGTCGATGCCGATCTGCTGAACGCCGACAAAGAGGGTTACAACAAGGATGGCATAGTAGGCGAGTCTTCCTAGGGTTTCGCCGTATTGAATCCCCGCTGACAGGGCCGCTCCCGAAACGATGTCTCGAACGATCAGCCCCCCGATCACACCGGCGGCCCCGATCAGGATCGCGACCAGGGCCTTTGGCAAGTAAGTGGCAATTCCGCTCAACCAGGTCGTCAGGACCGGAAGACCCAGAATTTCGGTCGCTGCTGTAAGAAAGAAGAAGACAATGATCCAGAACAGCACCCTGCTAAGAACATCTGCTGATTTTTCCATACTGGCGGGTTGGAGTCGGGTCCGGATGTTTCGACTAGGAACAAGACGCCCCACATTCCTGAGAAGCCGGTTTGCAACCTTCCGTACGAGATAAGCCAGCAGGATGCCGAGCAGGAAGACGAGAAGCCCTCCAACAAGATTGGGCAGGAAGGCAATAAGGGTTTCTCGGATCTGATCGTAGGACTTGCCGAAGACGGTCATCCACGAGTTCTCATTCATCCGGATTCTCCTTTTGTGACAGACCCTTCCGGCCCCCTCTCCTTCCTCCCGCACGTTTGTGGGCCAGCTTCTGCATGTCCGCTGCGCGGTCCGTTTCATCCACGATTTCCATACCCAGGACCGTTTCCAGGAGATCTTCCAGTGTTATTAGGCCGCGCACGCTTCCATACTCGTCCGTAATGATGGACATGTGACTTCGCTTTTGCAGAAACGACGTGAGCAGGGTCATACAATCGGAGTCCTCGGAAACGAAGGAGACAGGTCGAACGATCGAACGGACGAGCGTTTCGGGTGCGCTCAACACCTTCGCTGAACTCAAATCGTGAATCATCACATACCCGATGATGTTGTCCTTGTCATTTTCATATACGGGGATGCGGCTGAACCCTCCCTCCGTGAATGCCTGGAGTGCCGTCTCCACAGTCTGGTTCGCATCCAGCGAGAACATCACGGTACGTGGTGTCATCACCTCGCGGACGGGCTTGTTCTCTAGTTCAATGATGTTGTGTAACATGCGGCTTTCCAGGTGGGAGATTTCGCCCTCTTTCGCGCCCAGGCGAATCACACCCAGTATTTCTTCCTCGGAAACGGGGGGTGGGGTCTTTCCTCTCGTGAGCAAGTTCGCGAAAGCCCTCGTGACGATGATCGCAGGATAGAGCGCTCGGCTCATCACATGAAGGGGCCAGACGACGTAAGGCCACACATCTCTCCAGTAGACCGCGCCGAGCGTTTTCGGCATGACTTCAGCCAAGAAGAGGATGGCAATAGTAAACAAGATAGAAAACGCTGGCACCAGTGCGGTGCCGAGCACCTCGTGGGCATACATGCCGGCTATTGTGGCGCCGGCAGTATTTGCAAGCGTGTTCAGTATGAGGATCGCCGAGAGCGGCACCGAGATGTCTCTCTTCAGTCCAATCATGTGCAAAGCTGCGTTCTTTTGTTTCTTTTTTCCCTTCGCGGACTCGAGTGCCCCCATTCGTGTTGAATAGAGCGTCGCCTCATACAGGGAGCATTGAAACGAGATAAGTATTGTAAGAAACACTACCAGGAATAGGACGCCCATTCTCTGACTCCTTCGTAGGGAATGTGGGGCAAATCAACCGAAACCGAATCCAGAAGGGATGCTTTTTCCATTCCCTTCAATGGGTTAGTCCGAAATTATTCGATATGGCCCCCAAAAAAGCAATCGCCAGGAAAGACGAAAAGGATTGCGTGAAATGCCCTTGTCGGCCTTCGGAGCCTTCGAATCGAGGGCGACCCCTAGGGGATCGACGAAGATATCCGTCGCCGCAAAGAGCGGTTTCAGTTACGTCGGAGTCAGCCTTGGCACAGGGAGACAGATGGAAGACGAGACAGAGACGAATCAACGCTTCGCTTTCGCCCTCTCGGCCGACTTCTCATCCCATATCTTGATGAGAGCGTCTTTCTGTTCCTCAAACTTGACCGCCTGTTCTTCTATCAGCTCTTCGGCCTCGAAGGTAGACATGTCCCACGTCTGCTTCACGAAAGAGGCGACCCGTGCAAAATAGAGTGGCGTCATCATGTCCAGGAGTTTGCGGCGGTTTTCAATCCAGAGGTGATAGGTGCCGGCCAGCTCATAGAGAAGGTTGACCCATGAGTCGGTGGAAAGATGGAAGTCCTTCCCGTCCATTCTGGCGGCGTCCGTTATCTGTGCAAAACTGGACTTGCTGAAGATCTCCTTCCAGAGAGGTGAGAACTGCTGGTAGCCGGTCTTGAAGAGTTCGATCATCAACTCCAGGTTCACCTTGACGGGTTCGGGTTGCAGCGAGCCTTCGAAACCGAAGGTCTCCACCGCGGCGCTTCCCTTTATGCCTTTCCAGTAGCTTTCGTGCCGTTCCATAAGGGAAAAGAGGGCCGACAGAACCTGGCGGAACATGGGCCCCAGGTGCTCACCCGGGTCCTTGACGTCATGAATCTTGGCGCCCAGATTGGATTGGCAGATGCGGAACCCTTGGGTAACGGCGGTGGTGGTCATCCAAATGTCTATGCCGAACCGAGCAACATCCGTTGTCCACACATCTTGCTCCGCATAGAAATCGGCCGCATCCCTCGAGATGGCAAAATCGCCGCCAATCGGCTGCCGGATGCGCTTTCCGTAGAGTGCTCGGGTCAGATTGTAAACGATGTTGTTGGTGATCGTCCCGTCGTACTTGTGCCTCACATAAACGGGCGAGACAAACTGATAGCCTCTTTCCAGAACGGGCTCTAGTAGATATTTCACCCAATCCGCGGTAATGCTTCGGAGATCCGAGTCCACCATGGCGCAAACGCGAACCTTGAGCCTGTCCGCCGCCTCGAACACGGATCGCAAAGCCGTTCCTTTGCCGGCGGGACCTCGGTAGATGGAGACGATCTTCTCTTGCCACGGTTTGATTTCGAACTCTCTGGCGACCTCCCGCGTGTCGTCCGTGGACCCCCCGTCGGCAATAAAGATGACGCTTCTATGGTCCTTGTAGTGTTTCGCAAGGCCATGGGTGACCATCTGGATCACATGAACGATCGTCTTTTCATTGTTGTAACAGGGGATGCCGATCAAGATGTCGGCAGATTCGATCTCCTCGATCCTTTTGGCTGGGTATGACCGTAGTGCCGTATCGTAATTCATCCTCGTAACTCCTGCCGGGTGTCCCGAACGTTCCGGGATCACGCATGCACAACTCTAGTCCTTGAAGATCTCAGCCATGCGGGAGAGGAAGCCTGGCCTGTTCTTGTCAACCAGCTGATCCACTTCGCCGTGGTCAAAGAAGATCCCCAAGCATTCTGAACATTTGTCAACCTTGATGCCCTCGAAGGTGATCTCCACCATCTCCATGCCGCACTTGGGACAGCGCATCCAGTGTTGTTCCTTCAGCTGTATTCTTTCCTCCTTCTTCATACGACTCTGCTTCTCTTCCAGAGCCTTCTTGCGCTTCTCGAACTCGATGCGAGCGAAATACTCGTCCTCCGGTTTTCTGGTTTCCCTGTCAGGATCCATTTGCTCCTCTCCTTTTCTAAGCAACGGAATCGGGTAGCGGATGAACGGTGAATATCATACGAGGGGTCGCCGCGCAACAACCGAGCCTCGTCTATCGTCTACGGCCTTGGCCCATCACCCTGAACCCCTTTCCGTACTCGGGTGGAACCCCTTTTTCGTATGATTAGAAGCATTTAGGGGGCGTGGAGGATTCGTTCCTTGATCCCCATCACGGAGCGAAGAAAAAGGAATATGCGGTTCCGGTTGAATTCTGACAGGAACTGGCAGTTCGCATTTATGTTTTTTCATTGTTTTTCAATTACTTCCCCGGTCTGTGTCTCCCCAGGGCGGCGACGATTGACAGGGTTGGGAAGTAACAAGAACTTTCGGTTCCGAAAATTCTGTTCCTTATGTACATAAATTCATGTATTTCAATAGGTTAGTATCATTGGCATGGTATTTGTCTTGTGTGCCAGGAACGGGTCATGGAGAGAACGTGGCCGGCGGAGAAGAGCGAGAAGGATGGCACCTGGGTGGCTAGACGGACGGTTCCCGGAACGTTACGATGCCTGACCTAGAGATATGCGCACTGCGCCCGCATCGGGCACACAAAGCTTGAACGCTTTCATTTGCGTAGTCCATCGGTTTCTCGTGCTCAGGAAGAGGTTCATGCACAGAGCTGTCCACAACGAGAAAGAGGCGGCGCCAGCCGGCGTGTCCGAACACGGAGCGCAAACATCCGTCGAAATGGTATCTGGCAAGAACCGGCATCGGGACTACTTTCGGAATCTCAGGCGCAGGCTGAAAATTGGCTTCATCCTCGCCTTTTTCATTCCACTGGCTCTCCTGTCCGCATATTTCCACTTCCAGTTCAACATTACGATGAAAGAGAGCGGGCAATCGCTTCTCAAAACCTTGGCCGAAAGCCAACGGATTACCTTCGACCTCTTTCTCCAGGAACGATTGGTGAACCTGTTTCACCTGCTTCACGCCAGTGATATGCAACTGCCGCCGACTGCGGAAGAAATGAATCGCTTCTTGCAGCACTTGCGTGAGTCGAGCGATGCATTTGTGGATGTGGGGTTCTTGAATCCATCCGGAAAGCAGATCGGGTATGCGGGTCCCTATCCTTCTCTAAGAGGACGGGACTACAGCGGCGAAGAGTGGTTTCAAACGCTCAAAACACAAGAGAGGGATTATCACATCACCGACATCTATCTCGGATTTCGGAACAAGCCTCATTTTACGGTTGCTGTGAGGTTCTCTGCGAGGGACGACGCCGGTGTCATCCGTGCCACCCTGGACCCGGACAAGCTGTACATGTTCCTCCGAACACTGAGCCTGGGCGAAGGAGTGGAGTCGGGGCTCGTCAACCTTGAAGGCAAGTACCAGCTTGTTGATCCAGGTATGGGCAAATTGCTGGAGAAGGCGGCCTTTATACCTCCACGCTTCGAACGATCGGGCTCCCGGGAAGTGACGGACGGCCGTGACACCCATCTCGTTGCGTACGCCTGGCTGGAGGAGGTCCCCTGGGTGCTCATTGTTCGCCAGCCTCTTCGAGTGGCTTACGCAAAGATGTACCAGGCCCGGCGCATCATGGTCCTGGGGACGGTGATCCTCTTGATGGTCATCTCTGCTGTTGTTTGGATCACAACGGAACGCCTGCTTCGTCGGGCAGAAGCGACAGAAGAAGCACGGGCCTCACTGAAGTCACAACTGATCCACGCAGGGAAACTGGCTTCTATCGGGGAACTCGCCGCCGGAATCGCACACGAAATCAACAATCCTCTTGCCATCGTTTCTTCCGAGAGCGGTCTCATCCGTGACATGCTGGATCCTCAGTACGGAATGGACGCTACGCCGGAGAAGATCCGGGACGAGCTGGATCATATAGACGAAGCAGTGCAACGGGCAACAAACATCACCAGGAAGTTGTTGAGCTTTTCGCGAAAAGAGCAGTCCCGACTCGTCCCCTGCAACCTGAATCACGTCCTGGACGAAGTCGTTGGGGGCCTGAAAGAGGAAGAGCTTCGGGTTGCAGATGTGGAGGTCGTCCGAGACTATGATCCGAATCTGCCCGGCCTGCTAATCGACCCGGACCCTTTGCGTCAGGTGTTCTTGAATCTGATAAACAACGCCCAGGACGCAATTCAAGGATCCGGACAGATAACGCTGAGTACGCGGCATGACGATGAAACGGTTCGTGTCACGGTTCGCGATACCGGAAAGGGGATGACAGCGGAACAGATGGAGAGGATATTCCTGCCCTTTTACACGACCAAGGAAGTGGGGAAGGGGACCGGTCTGGGCCTGAGCATAAGCTCGAGTCTTGTAGAATCGATGGGAGGGCGTATCGAAGTCCAGAGTTTGCCGGGCGCAGGAAGCTCGTTCACGGTCGTCTTGCCAATCACGAAACAAGAAGAGGGAGCCTCGAATGGCGGGATCGGAGAAGCAGAACGGAAGTAAGACAGAAGCGAAAATCCTACTCGTGGACGATGAAGACAGGTTTCGGGTAACCCTGGGAAAACAGCTGTCTGTTCGGGGATACAAGGTCTTTGACGTTAGCAATGGGGAAGATGCAATCAAGATATTGCGCCACGAGAACCCCGAGGTTGTCGTCCTCGATCAGAAGATGCCCAAGATGGACGGCATTCAAACCCTTAAGGAACTCAAGAAGATTCGACCGGAAGTGCAGGTCATCATGCTGACGGGCTATGGGAGCATGGAAGGCGCGCGCTTGACAGGGAAGCACGACGTCTTCGAATACCTCCAGAAACCGTGTTCCGTGGAAGAGTTGATGACCTACATCGAGGCAGCGAGACAGGAACGTACCTATGCGATGGCTCGGCACGAAATCCCTGAAATCGAGAAGACGAGCCTGTTTCGGTGGCTCGTGGGTTCTCACAACGCACGGCCCGGGTTCATGCTTCTTGGCGCCGTTTTGTTCATCGGCATGTTGCTGATGCCTCCCTCCGCAGCGTTGATGTCACTCTTGACGGAGAAGAAATCCGGTGTGATCGGCGAAAAGATCATGGGGTATTCAGAGTACAGCAAGATGAAGACAGGAGAGAGCGTTGCTGAGTATTACAGCCGGAAGGCCGAACTCTACAATACGGTTGTCCAGGAAGACGGAAGCAAGAGCAAGACCTCCGTCGCTCCCGAGAGCGTAGCGCTACGGGCTCGGGTCATGATCGGCGTGCTGATCGTAGGCGCCCTGTTCTGGGCGACGGGGGCAATTCCCGTGGGGATGACGGCCCTTTTGCTGGGCGTCCTGATGTACGTTTTCGGTGTTCTGCCGCCGGATCAGGTGGCGAAAGCGTATGCGAAGGATGCAGTCATCTTTATCTTCGGCGTTCTTGCGATCTCCTCCGCTATCACGAAGACAGGTCTCGATAAGAGACTCGGCATTCTTCTCCTGGGGACGAGTTCGTCGATCGGCCGATACGCGCTTATCTTCTGTCCACTCCTGGCCGTCACGGCATCGTTCTTGTCCGAACATGCCCTCATTGCCTTTCTGGTTCCTGTGTTGATGCTGGTTTACGGAGGGGCTGTGCGGGCCGCCGGACTGAAACAGGATCGTGCACTGGCCGTCATGCTCCTTCTGGTGGTATCTTTCGTCGCAAATGTAGGGGGGCCTGGTTCCCCTGCTGCAGGTGGCCGGAATGCGGTCATGATCGGGATCCTCGCGGATTACGGGGCAGCTCCAACGTTCGGGGAATGGGTCAAATACGGGCTGCCGTCCGTGCCTGTCTCGGCCCTGGCGATCTCCTGCTACTTCTTTCTGGTCTTTCGCAGGAGAATCAAGAGCGGAAACATAGACATAGCGGCGATGGTGCGGCAAGAGTCGGAAAAGATAGGCAAGATGACTCGAGAAGAATACTACACCGGAGGGGTTCTGGTCCTCCTGATCGCGCTCTGGACCACCATGAGCGATAAACTCGGCATGGGAGGGCCTGTCATCCTGTGTATTGTTCTTCTCAACATTCTCGGTGTCCTTCGATGGCGAGATGTGAACGCCATCCACTGGGACGTTGTCGCCTTGTATGCGAGCGCCTGCGCCATGGGGACGGGACTGGCCGTCAGCGGGGCCGCCCTGTGGGTTGCGGACGGCTTCGTCAGTGTGTTGCCGGATGTCTTGAAGAGCGGGGAAGGACTCGCCATTTCATCGAGTCTCTTCACGGGTATCCTGACCAACTTCATGAGTGACGGGGCCACGGTGGCGGCCATCGGGCCGATCACGGTTCCCATGGCGACCCTCTCAGGAACGCCTCCGCTCATGGTCGGCCTGGCGACGGCCTTCGCTTCGTCCTTCGCACACATGTTCATCATCGGGACCCCGAACAATGCGATTGCCTATGCCATGGCAAAGGACCCGGAAACGGGTGAGCAGTTGGTTACGCTCAAAGATTTCTTCGTTCACGGCTTTGTTGCCTTGCTACTGAGCTTAGCCGTTCTCTGGGGATGGGTCTTCTTTGGTTATTGGCGCTGGGTAGGCTTCTGATGCCAAGAAAGGAGTAGAGGGATGGAAAGAGATAAGATCAACCTGATGATCGTGGATGATGAGGAGGCGTTCCTGGAGGCCACCAGGAAGAGGTTGGAGGTAAGGGGGTTCAATGTCTTTTGCGTGAATCGGGGAGAGAAAGCGCTGGAACTTGCCAGAAAGCAGCCCATCGACATCGCGCTTGTGGATCTGAAGATGCCGGGAATAAGCGGCGAGGAAACGCTCAGGGCACTGAAGAAGGAACATGCGTGGATGGAGGTCGTGATCCTTACCGGCCATGGGTCGATCGATTCGGCGGTCGAGACAACACGAGACGGCGCATACGGTTATCTCCAGAAACCTTGTGAACTCGACCATTTGCTGGAGGTGCTGACGGAGGCCTACAAGAAGCGGGTCATGAACAAGATGCAAGTAGAGGAACACCGCATGGAGGAAATCCTGAAGAAGGCAGCCGGCGACTCGCCTCTCGCGATCCTGCGTCGGTTGCGGGAGGTTGAAGAGGAAGGGGCAGAGAAGAAGGCCTAGCCCGCCTATCGATTCCTGGCGGTAGCTCTCGCAGCGCAAGAGACGATCAAGAGTTTTTTGGTTTCCTGGTGATTATGACCGACAAACCCTTTCAAGTAGGTGAGGGTATCAAACTAGCTGGCCTCGATGGCGTGGTCGAGTCCCTGGGTTTTCGTTCCACACGCATCCGGACACTGGAAGGACATCTTGTCACCATACCCAATAGCGAGGTGGCTGCAAGCGCGATAGAGAATATCGGCAAAAGGCCATACATTCGGAGGTTGACCAATATTACCATTACGTATGACACACCGCCGAATAAGGTTCAGAGAGCCGTGGACATCGTAAGGCAGATCCTGGAAAACCATGAGGGGATGCACCCGGATCGGCCGCCCCGTGTGTACTTCAACGAATTCAACGACGCCTCGCTGAATCTTCTGGTGATCTACAGGTATGAGCCGGCCGACTACTGGATGTTTGTCGACTTCAACCATCGGGTGAATATGGAGATCCTGAGGCGGTTCAATGAAGAGGGCATCGATTTCGCGTTCCCTACGCAAACGGTTCATCTGGCCAACGATCCGAAGAGGCAATTGGGGCTTCAGCTCTTGGAAGAAGGCGTGAGCCTCTCTTAGGACACATTCGAATGAAGTTCAGAATGGCAGGACGTCATTCACGCAGGCTGTGGTTGTCCTCCTCCCTTCTGCCAAGCCGTGCCGATACGACCAGGGCGACGATGATGATCGCAACGGCGATCCCAAACCTCAGCGTCGCTGCCGGATCTTGCCAAAGGACGAGATGCTCGAGGAAGGTCACGGTCATAAGGATTTCATCCGTTTCCCCCGCTCTAGTTGGCACGAAAAGATTACCGTGACATCTCCCCTGTTGTCGCTTCCCTCGACGAATGTGAAATCTTTGCATGTTTGTGATCATACTTCAAGAGAATCGAGAACCCTGCATATGGGCCGACGACGAGAAGGTTGATCAAGAGGCAAGCATACCAAAAGAAAGGAAAAAGACTATGGATGCAAAGAACATGGCAGCGGCCACGGGCCCGAATCTTGATGCCTTCATTCCACCCGAAATGGCTGCGAAGGCTGAAGAAGTTGGTGTCAAAAAGGCTACCATGGGGTGGAGGAATACGATGGCCTTGGGGGTGCTGGCGGGTGCTTTCATCGCGATGGGGGCCGTATTCTCTACTACCGTAACCGCAGGCGCAACAGGGCAGTTGCCCTACGGCGTAACTCGCCTGTTAGGGGGCCTGGTCTTCTGTCTCGGACTCGTTCTTGTCGTAGTGGCCAGTGCCGAGCTCTTTACGGGTAACAATCTGATTGTGATGGCATGGGCAAATCGTCGTGTAACGAGCTACCAAGTACTCAGAAACTGGACGCTCGTTTACGCAGGCAATCTGATCGGTTCCCTCGCCACGGCAGTCCTCTTGTACTTCTCACAGCAATACAGTTTTGGTGTAGGTTCGGTGGGGCTTACGATTCTCAACACGGCAAGCTCCAAGTGCAACCTGGAATTCTTGCAGGCGATTTCTCTCGGCATGGGGTGTAATGCGCTCGTCTGCCTGGCTGTGTGGCTCTGCTTCAGCGCCCGGTCGGTAACCGATAAGATCCTCGCAATCATATTCCCGATTTCGGCTTTCGTCGCAGCCGGATTTGAGCACTGTGTGGCAAACATGTATTTCATCCCCATCGGCCTTCTCGTGAAGGCCGGGGCGCCGGTCAGTTTCTGGGAAGCCATCGGACGAGATGCGGCCGACTTTTCAAACCTAACATGGAGCAATTTCATTCTCGTCAACCTGGTGCCTGTAACCCTCGGAAACATCATAGGAGGCTCGGTCATGGTCGGGATGGTCTACTGGTTCATCTATATTCGGAAAGGAATGGTTCCGCGTTCCGTCGAATCGCGTACGTAATGTGGCCCCCGTTTCCCAGGGCATTGCATTGAAAGCAAGCGAGGTCAGAACTGGAAGTTCCTGTTCGGCTTTTGCTATGATGACCGAATAGAATCGGATGTCGAGGCGAGTAGCGTGTAGTTAGTGAGGTTCGAATCGAGGGTGTTCTTCAGACAAAAACAAGGGGACCATAATGCGTGACTCAGCAAAGGAAATAACAAGGGTCGTGAACAAGGCCATCAAGGATGCACGCCGAGAGATCGGGGGCGTCCCGGAGCCCCCCTCGAAGGGAAGACTCAAGTGGCCGATACAGTGCACCGTAGGTCCCGGCCTTGAGGGCGCCATTGCGTGCGAGAGTCAAGTCGGGTTTGTGAATGGCTCGCAGGGGTCCCTGGTGTACCGTGGGTACGACGTACTCGAGTTGTGCGGGCATTCCACCTTTGAAGAAGTATCGTACCTGCTCATCCACGGCAGGTTGCCCACGAAGACACAGTTGAACAAATTCGAGAGGAAGCTGGCGGATTTCAGACGTATCCCCGCCACCATGCGGCTGCTGATGGGCTTTCCGGTGGAGAAGATGAACGCCATGGCTGCGCTCAGGCTCGGTACAAACATGATGCGGCAGGAGTTTACGCACTTGGACGAAATGGAAGCGAGACGGGACCCGGACACGGCGATCAGTGCAGACGAGGACTCGATCCCTATGGAGGTTCCTCCCCTCGGGGAGGAACGTGCGATCTATGAGTTCCGAAAGAGAAAAGGGGCGAAGACGGCCAAGTCGGAAAAGGCAATGGCCGAAGCCGCCGGCATCGCATCAGCAACCCACCTCATTGCAGGTACCGCCACGATCACCGCTGCCGTGGCACGCATCCGACAGGGCCTGATGCCCCTCGAGCCGGATCCGGAACTCAGCCACGCAGCGAACTACCTGTACATGATGACGGGCCAGCGTCCCTCGGCCACCGACGAGAGGATCATGGACATCGCGCTGATCCTCCACGCGGACCACGGGATGAATGCCAGCACCTTCGCATCCCTGGTTGTGGCCTCAACCCTGTCGGATATGTACATGTCGATCAGTGCCGGTGTCGCCGCCCTGAACGGTCCCCTCCACGGTGGAGCGAACGAAAGGGTGATCGAGACACTCGAAGAGATCGGTGATCCGGAGAAGGTGAAGGCCTGGTATGAGACGACAAAGGCACAGGGAAAGAAAATTCCAGGCTTCGGACACCGGGTCTACAAACGCTATGACCCACGAGCGCGGATACTGGGGCCCATCGCAAAGCACCTGACCGGGCATAGCGACAGGGCTAAAACGCTTCTCGAAACCGCCCAGGAACTCGAAAAGGTCGTCATCGAGGACCTGGGACCCGAAAAGGGGATCTACCCGAACGTGGACTTCTACTCGGGTCTAGTTTATTCGTGTCTTGGGATCCCTGCGTATCTTTTTACGCCGACCTTTGCGGTGGCACGTGTAGCGGGCTGGACGGCCCGGGTACTGGAATACATGAGGAACAACCGGATCTTCCGGCCCCGGGCCATCTACACGGGTCGGCTAAACAAGCACTACATCCCGCTGGAAGGGAGGGGGGGCTGAGCATGGGGAGAAGGATGGAACTCAGGAAGATCTTTGAGCCGAAGACGGTAGCGATCGTGGGTGTGTCCCTTTCCAACCCTTTCCATCCGGCAAACGTGATCTACAATAAGAACCACCTCCGGTACCAGGCCGAAGCCTTCTGTGTCAATCCAAAAGGTGGGACCCTATACGGCCAAAAGGTTTACCGGAATCT
>Ga0209536_100009437_pt1 | contig 14510 bp, 13 predicted proteins | sample DeeMarSeWOR28_12_FD_187461 | JGI IMG/M metagenome (GOLD analysis project Ga0209536, IMG submission 187461) | Marine sediment microbial communities from White Oak River estuary, North Carolina - WOR-2-8_12 (SPAdes) (version 2) | ecosystem: Environmental > Aquatic > Marine > Intertidal zone >...
GCGCAAGGCGTTCAAACAACCGCGTTCCCGGAGGGGCCTGGAGCATGCCTACCATTGCTGTTACAATGCCGCTTTGCTGAATGAAATCGATTTGGCGCTTAAAAATCGAGGGCGGATCACTGTCGAAGCCGACGATGAAGCCGCCCATCACCTGCAATCCGGAGCGGTGTAATTTTTTCACATCCTGGAGCAGATCTCTGTTCTTGTTGTGCGTCTTGCAGCATTCGGTAAGGCTGTTCACATCCGGCGTCTCGATGCCGATAAAAACGGAATCGAACCCGGCTTCGGCCATCATGTCCATGAGTTCGGGGTCATCGGCGAGGTTGATCGATGCCTCGGTAAAAAAGACGCATCCTTTTTTATCCTTGCGCCATTGGATCAGGGCCGGAAGCAAATGCTCCTTAAGGGTGCGTTTGTTGCCGATAAAATTGTCGTCCACAAAAAAGATATTGCCGCGCCAACCCGCCTGGTAAATTGCGTCCAGTTCAGCAACCACCTGTTGCGGTGTTTTGGTGCGCGGCGTGCGTCCGAAAAGCGCCGTAATGTTGCAGAACTCGCAATTGAAAGGACATCCTCTGGAGTACTGAATATTCAACGATGCATAACGGCGGGTATCGATCAAGCCCCACAACGGAACAGGGCTGCGGCGTATATCGGGATATTCTTTTGCCCGGTAGAGCTGTTTCGGGCATCCGTTTTTCAGATCCGCAAGAAATGCCGGCAGCGTTGCCTCTGCTTCGTCCAAAACCAAATGATCCACCTGCCCGAAATCGTATGGCTGCGCCGTGAAAAGCGGACCGCCGGCCATGATTTTCAAGCCCTTGGCCTTGCACCGGTCGATGACATGAACGGCCGACTTGCGCTGAATCGCCATTGCGCTGATAAAGGCCATGTCGGCCCATACCAGATCGTCATCGCCAAGGGCGTCCACATTCAGGTCGATAAGACGTGTTTGAAATTGTTCCGGCAGCAAGGCCGCGACCGTGATCAGGCCAAGCGGTGGAAAGGCCGACTTCTTTCCGATGAAACGCAGCGCGTACGAAAAAGACCAAAACGTATCGGGGAATTTAGGGTATATAAGGATAATGTTCATTTGATAAGGCTCCTGTGCCCGTCGGGGGGAGATTTATTTGAATTTTTATTCTCTCTGATCGAATGAACGGCATCCATTCCCTCTGAACGGGAAACCGCGAAAATCTGTATAATCAACGGTTCACATAAAAGCGCTTTGGTTCCCAACAAAATACTGAACTGGTGAGACGCGAAATGCTGATCCAGCTCTTCACGGGTTTTCCACTCCTCCAGCAGACAGAAACGGTTTTTGTCTTTGGTATCGCAAAAAACGCCATAGCTTATGCACCCTGCCTCCCTTTCCGTCGGCTCGATCATGGAGAGAAGGGTTTGCGTCATTTCCAGTTGTTTACTTGGGATGGCGTTCATGGTGATTTTAATGACGATCATTATGGTAACCTCCCTGAAATGCCGCCCTTTCCATTAGCCCAGAATTTCGAGCAAGGTTCGTTTCTTTGCCTTAGCCGAAACGGCGCTCAATAGCGTCCGCAAAGCATCGGCTGTACGGCCCTGTTTACCGATGACCTTGCCAATATCTGTTTTTGCGACGGTGAGCTCCAGTATTGATGTGTGCATTCCGCCGACTTCGCTTACGGATACAAATTCCGGCTCATCAACTAATGCTCGTGCAATAGTTTCGATCATTTCTTTCATGGCGAAACTCCTGTGGCGGCTTGACTTCACATGGTCGGCAAGGCTGATCGCCGTCTTCACTACGATAAAATTGGAAAAGCTTATAAGTGCCCATCTATATTAAAAAACCAATTTATAGATGGACACTTCGCTAAATCTCATAGAATTAAATCCTGTAAATGACGGTCCTTAAATACAATCTTCCTGTCTATACCGATGCCGGCTCGGCATCCAATGACACTTTTTGGTCAAAATGAATACGAGCCAATTTCATTAATGAATCCATGATTTCCTTCTTTGGAACCACGGCATTCACAATGTTTTGGACTTGAGATTTTGAATACCCGGCCTCTTTGGTATCCGGATGGGCAGCAATAATGTCCTCATAAAGTGTGAAGGCTTTATGAATATCCTTTGTCGTGTAATGCGTGTCATAAGCCGTCGCATACTGCTGGCCTGCTTCTTCGGATAATCTGCTCTCTCTCATGTCTAATTCTCCTATTTTATTGCGAACAAGCGGTCGCATCGCATGGGTGAAAGCCCTTCCCAAGAAAAAAATTTGGGGTTTTGTATGTTATTGTTAAGATCAAACTTCATGCCAAATCTTAAATATTGGATATTTATACCGCATCGTGCTGATTTATAAGGGAAACAAGCATAGAGAGTGTTCACGGACTATCATAATTTATCGTGGAAACCGGGCCATATATGACCAATGGTCATATATGACCCTTTTGGGGAGGGAGGGAATATAGAAGGACAACAGGGTAAAAGGAGAAAAAGCTAACCTATCATCGGCAAGGCTTATCAAAAAGTTGTATATGGTTTTTCCATCACCTCGGGAGTTTGCAGAAAGATATACCGATAGAGAGTTAGGAAATGTGATTCAACGCTTCTTCCACTCCATCGGGAGGCGGCTTGACCTTTGATAACTCTCTGATATTTAATGTTTTCAGTTAACTGCGGGAGAAAGAGAATGGTTATGAAGAGGGTTGCACACGGGGAGCCAATATATGAGAAGGCTCAATCAGTTAGGTTGAGCCTTTTTCATTGGTTCTCCAAGGGCATATCGAATTAACATCAACCCGAGTCCATCGACTTCATACGAATATAAGCGGCTGTTTTATACCCCGTCTTCGTTAGACGGGAGTCAACGGTACAAATACTATTCTACCGACCTTTCAAATGCAAAAAAATGGCCGAATTTTTATAATCCGGCCATTTTTTTGTGGTCATTTTATTTTTCGGAATTCCCTTTTCCCTGGCTTGCTCCCTTGGATCCACTATTGCCGGAATTCCCCTTTCCCTGGCTTGCTCCCTTGGATCCACTATTGCCGGAATTCCCGTTACCGGCGTTTTCGTTGTCGGCATTCCCTTCACCGGCGTTTCCACCACCAGCGCTTTTACTTCCTGCGTTACCCTTACTGGTGCCGCTTTCGTCGGATGGGTCTTTTTGAGAACTGAACTTGCCCGTGGGACCTTTTTTCGCAGGCTTGCTTTTCAGAGCACCGGTATGGATGTCGGTGCTGCTCTTTTTGCCCGAATTCACTTTTGCGTTCTTCTCAACACCGACCTTCCCTGGAATACCATGGCCATAGCGGCCCTTTCCGACTTCGACAATGCCCCGCTCATCAATGACCGCGTATGAGTCGGAATGCAGCTCCAAATTATTGCCCCGACTATCTGCAGTATGAACCCTTCCGGAAATAACGGAAATACTGGATCTGCCTTTATCGGTGTGAGCATGAAACTCGGTGCCACGCACCGAAGCCACAACATGCGGCGTTTTGACATCGAGTTTATCACCTTTTTTAATCTTGAAAAGGGCACCGCCTTTTTGCAGGGTAAAACGTTCTACACCTTTGAAAAAAGATCGTCCCGTATATTCTATAAGCGTGTCATCACCGACCGTGGCGTTGATGGATTCTGTACCAATTTTTATCTCTACGCTGCCTTTTCCGACCACCACGATCTTGCTTCCCGGCTTCAGTTTGGCCCCAACGGTTGCCTGAGTGGGGGACTCGCCTTTGGCCTCCAAAAGTTGGGCTTTACCGGCTACGTGGATAATCTTCGGGTCGCCGGCAAGCGCCGGCGACGCAGCAAGACCGGCAATAATCATACCGGTTATTAACATCACTCGTTTGGGTTTGATTGCCATCCGCATAATTTTGTCCTTTGTTTATATCTATATTATTGAAAACAATCGAGTGAACTTGGCACAAACGAAATTACAATTACACAACTAACAACGGTGTATACTCTACCGAATCAATATATAGCGATTTCCGTGCCAGAAACCATTGCCAGGATGAAAATAAATGAACCGTCTACTGTTTCGGGGGGTTAGCCAGCGGGAAAATGGTAGGCCATCAGCAGTCAGCATCTCGATTCGGGGGTGATATTCCAAATTTTGTCAATATTTTCGACGCATATTGTCATTAATGATGATGTAGTGTATTACATTGCATCTATTTCAATACGCCACCATATTCATAACAATCGCAGCCAATCACGAGTTCTCATGCTTCGGTTTGGGCTTCCAGCCCGGAGGGGCTTTAAGCTTAAGCAGTACGTTTACGATCTCCGGGTCGAATTTTGTACCGATGTGATCGTACAGATAATTACAGGCCTCTGCCGGGGTTATACCTTTGCGATAGGGCCGCTGGCTGGTCAGGGCATCAAAGGTGTCGGCCACAGCCACTATTTTTGCGGCCAAACTGATCTGATCGCCCTTCAAGCCGTTCGGATAGCCCTCGCCATCTTGAAACTCATGATGCTCAAACAGAGCTTTGCGGGTTACTTCCGGCAAGCCGACCGATTCCATGATCTTGGCCCCGATGACCGGATGTTCCCGGATCAATACATATTCTTCTTTGGTGAGGGAATCCTTCTTTTTGAGCACCGAATCCGGAATTCCAATTTTCCCTATATCGTGAATCAAAGCACCCAAATGTATGTCCTCAACAGTTTGTGGCCCCAGGTTCAAACGCTCGGCAATTTCCAGTGAAAGCTCTGAAACTCGGACGGAATGCCCGCCGGTTATCGGATCTCTAAAATCCATCGCCATGAAAATTGCCTGGATCGTTTCCAGCAGCATTTTTTTCCGTTCCTGATTGCGCGAAAGCAGGCTGAAAAACCATGATAGGGAAAATATCAACGCCGAAAGGGTCTGAATCATCTCATCTGTCAGTTTTCGATTCAAACCGATCAATGTATAGTGCATTCTCGGTTGCTGGCCGTCTTTCTGCAGCGGTACGATCAATTTCAACCGCGGAAGACTGCCGCTGTCATCCAACAGGACGATTTTGTCTTCGGAAAGCCCTCTGGCGGTTGGAAGATTGACCAATCGTTTTTCAATCATCTCCTTACGCGTTATGCGGGGTGCGATTAGTTCTGCACCGGTAGCCTTGGCAAACTCCGGCCAGATGGAGTCAAGGTATTTTTCATAGCTGTCCGTATCTGTTTGGTTTTTTTGCGATAGGTTGTAAATTGAAGAGATTGAAAAGGTTTTCACATTCCAGTCTTCTTGAAGGCCTTTGAAACGCACCAGCCAGGCACTTAGGAAAGAAGTCAGTGTGCCGATGAAAGGAACCACCAGCGCTATCCAGCGGTGGGAGTTAATGAATGCCATGTGGTTAAGTATCACCAAAGCCGTCAAAAGAACGGCAAGATAGGCATAACCCCGATAAGGTCTCGAGATAATGGCCAAAACTGCGCCAGATAGCACCAGCAATGCTGTTATCAGCCCATCCCAGAACGGTCGAATTCTAATCGGAACCGTTCCCGCCAGAAGGGTTTTCAATATTTCAGCATTTAGCTGGGCACCGGATATTACTCGGCTCCCACCTCGCGATGGCACCACATAAAAATCTTCCACTCCTGACGCGGCGACTCCGACAACCACGATCTTATCCCTGAATACATTCGGTGAGATCAAACCGGTCATAACCTGATAATACTCATATATTCTAATCGGCTTATCGGTATAATGCAGCCACAGTCTGCCCTTCGAATCGATCGGCAGTTTACGGTCTCCCCATGATAAAAACATCATATCTCCGATTTCTTCGATTCTGGGTGACTGTGCAGTAAGAGGAGAAACCGCTGCAAGACTTAATGAGGGAACAATCAGCTCACCCACTTTTCTCAGGGGATTGGTGTAGCGGATAAGCCCGTCTTTGTCGGGTTCGATATTGGTAAATCCGGCTGCTACAGAGGCAGACAGCAGTTCATTGAACGGCGGGACTAAATGGTCATTGCCTTGCACGGAACCCGGGGAGATGTGCATAGCCACCACCACGTTTCCAAGTTTTTTTACCACTTCAACCAGCGCCGCATCGTCCGCAGGATCGCCTTTTTCAGGAAAAAGGATATCCATGAGGACAAGTCTGGCATAGCCCAAATTTCCCAATAGCTTCGCGTGATACCAACGCCTCCATGGCCACTTCCCGAACTTGGACAGCGTCTCTTCACCAGCGACTACCAGAACAATCTCAGGATCATCGGTCCGGTATCCCAGCCCCGAATAATGCCAATCAAAAACCTGCAATTCCAGTTTTTCAAATAGCAAGGGTCGTTGAAAAGCAATGGTGCCCGACAATAGGCTGAAAACCAAGATCATGATCAGCCACAAGGGCCATTTATAAAAGCGATGCATTCAGTAGCTGCTCCAGCAGTGAGTGGTGTAATTGCAGTCCAACTCGGAAATAAATATGCTAATTATATCAAAGGGTAATTTTTGAAGCAATTTAGCGAAAAACTCAGATGATTCTCGACAGGCAATCCGCGATTCTGCGCAAGTGCCCCAGCTTGACAATTGCACCAGAGGGCAATTGCGCCGAAAGCGTTTCAACCCGTCTCAAAGATCTCTGTCTGTCCCCTTGCCGTCGGACCACTTTGGCGGCGCAGGCGGATGTCAAATCCGTGCCGCTGGGAAAAGACTGGCGTCAGTGTCATCAATTCAGCGAAATCAGGACAACGTCATCAGTCGGTCATAAAATTGAGAGATCCCTTGAACCGGATGATCGCTTCACCTGCCACTTGACTTGCAGAAATTGCTGCGAGCAACCATTGGCAAGCATATTTTGTATTTTGATATATACCCGATAAAATAAGAGGTTAATTCCCTGGTTCTTCCTTATGCGTATTTAATATCAAAGTAGGTGTAAGGTTCTTACATTCGAATGTAACGGGGAGCCACAAAATAAAAGGCTTCAGAGAAATTTAACTCTGAAGCCTTTTTACATTTTCCACCCTATTTCCAACCTACAGCTCCCGTTCGTTAATTAAACCCCTATGGTCAATTATAGCTTTAGAAAATCACGGACTATCTGGGGGCAACCAGCCGGCAAGAATATGGGTCACTCTTTTGCCAGTAGAATACATCGGATAAGTAACTTGTCGCCCCCAGATGCGAGCCTACCAGCATCATTTTCAGGTTCGGAGATGTAGCAGGAGGTTTTACAAACGCACCAAATTATTACGGCTGAAATTCTTCTAATATTTTCCCCTTTGCCACGAATTTGGCTATGTCATCAATTGCATGCTTATAAACGGACATCGCTGTTTCCAATTTGACGACAGTCGGGTCGTCGGCATCCAACCTTTCAGTTGCTTGTGATAATAGATTCTCACCTTCCACGAAATGGTCTGAAATTTCGACCAACAGCTTCTTGCGCTCCTCGTGCTTTTTGCGTTCCTTGGCGATAATCGGTAAAAGCCTGCGCACGGAATACTCTACTAATGCGTCTCTGGGTGTATCATATGTACTGGATATTTCATCCAAAAAGGATAATGACCTGCGACTGATCACAAAGGTTTTCGGTACGCGATCATTAGGGTCCAATTCGGTATTCGCCAGGTCCCGGGCAATATTTTTTAAGGCCTGCGCATCTTCCATTAAATGGTCAAAAACAGATTTTTGTTTAATTCCCAGTTGCGCCGAAAGAACACTGATAGCGGCGATGCAGGCATTAGAAAGTCGAAATGTGGCTCGTACCGACTGCCTACCCCTCAGATCCGTGGTCGAAGGGTTGGAGACGGGTGGCTTGTTATCCATCTGTTTTTTCGCTTCTTTTTTCAATGCTTGGCTCCGTGGGATTACATGGATTCGTTTATATTACTTAATTATAATAAAACTAAAGAGTAATACAACTATTTTATTATTGTTTGTCTTGACAATAAATGAATAATTTTTATCATAGTATCAAAAATAGAGATTTGGTCATACGGATAAACAGCATACGGATGTTCATCGTTATTTCAGCGGAAAAAAGGAGGGTGTAAAATGATTTATCGCAGATTTTTTACCGTACCCACATTCAGATTCCGGCACCCAATAGATGAGTTGTATCGGATGAGACAACAGTTGGAACAGATGGTCGAGGACGCCAAAGCTCCAAACCAGCGCGTTAGCGCAGGCGTGTATCCGCTTATCAATCTTACCGAGGACAAGGACAACTATTATGTGCGTGCGGAAATCCCCGGCGTGAAGGGAGAGGAGCTCGATATTCAGGTTGCCGCAAATAATCTTTCTATAACCGGTGAGAGAAAGATAGCGATGGAGGAAGAAGGCGCCAAATACCACAGAAAAGAGCGTGAAGCAGGAAGTTTCTCCAGAATGATAGGGCTTCCCGGTGATATCAATCCGGAAAAGGTGGAAGCCAAATTGGACAGTGGAATCTTAACCGTCGTGGTATCCAAGGCAGAGGCCGCCAAGCCCAAACAAATTTCTGTGAAATAATACGCCCATGAAGGAGGATTTTACCAATGAATGATACACAGAGCAAAGAGTTGAAAGTCCGTGAAAAGCAAGAGGTTGCCAGTCCTGCCGAGCAAACCACGCCGGGGTTGGTATTTACACCTGCTGTCGATATATTTGAAACGGAAAAGGAGATTACACTGCTTGCCGATATGCCGGGCGTCAAGGCAGATGATCTGAATATCGACCTGCGTGACAATACGCTGACTCTCATAGCGGACGTTACTCCCGCAGATGACTCGAACGAGGAAGTTGTTTTGATGGAATACGAATCCGGTAGATATTACCGGCAGTTTACGCTCGGTGAGATCATCAACCAGGAAAACATCGACGCAAAACTGACAGACGGCGTACTTCGTTTGTCACTTCCGAAGGTTGAAAAGGCGACTCCGAAAAAAATAACTGTTACGAGCGGCTAAGCAAGGCAAGGAGCCGGAACGACCGCACAACTGAGATTTGCGCAATTCCGGCTCCGGCTTAAGCCTGAAGCGATTTGCAGATTTCATAGAATCGATCACATACATTCGCCTTTTGTTTGATTGGTGCTGATATAGACTAAAAAAATGGGAGGTGACATGATCATCATAATTCTTCTGTTTCACTTCCCCTTTCTTTTGTCATTCGGCTTAATCGACTCTTTTAAGATTAGCTGTCCAGCAACACCGATAACAGAATTCCGTGCTCATTGATTCGATGTAAAAAGGGCCTTTTTCTCTATCTATGAGGTGTTCAAATGTTTGCCATCTTGCCGTGGAAAAGAAAAAAAACGTCCGGTAAATGAGCTGCGCCGAGAAATGGACACTACATATGCCTGGCTTTTCAGGCCGAACCTTTTTCCGTCATCGCACTTGTTGGGCGAAGGGAAATGGGATCCAATCTCAGACATTATCGAGGGCAAAAAAGATATCACCTTTAAAGCGGAAATTCCTGGAATGGAAGCCAAAGATTTTGATATCACAGTTGAAGGCCGACTCCTGACCATTCGAGGCGAAAAAAGACAGGAACATAAGGACAAAGAGGAAATCTATTATCGTGTCGAAAGATCATATGGGTATTTCAAAAGAACTTTTGAACTGCCTGCAGAAGTAAATCCCGGTGATGTGGATGCCAGGTACAAGCGGGGGATCTTGGAAATCAGATTGCGAAAAGCAAAGGCATCTGAAATGAAAAGAATCCGGATTAGAACTGGTTAAGGCCGGAAATATATACTTGCCGGCCTGAACGTATTTTGTTCAGATGCCCGGGGATGGCTGCCTGGAAGCATTCCATCGAAAAACAGGCGCCTATAAAGAACCATAACCACATTTTGAGGGTCTCTGACATGGCGAAAAGCTACTTTGCAATTCTCGGTATTTCACCGCATGCAACTGTGGATGAGATCAGAAGTGCATACCGTCGTCTTGCCAAGGAATTTCACCCGGATCACTATGCGGGCAGCAGTAAGAGGTTTCGGGATATTCAGGAGGCCTATTCGGTGCTCGGGAACAACCGGAGACGGCGTGAATATGAGCACAGTATCAGGAAGGCAGCGCCAAAAACACTATGGCAACCTCCCGCATATCCTGAACCCGAGCCGCTGATTCCCGAAAAGAGCCCTGTCGATCTGGGAGAAATCTCTCCGGTGCGATCGTTTCAGTCATTTACCCCGTCATTTGACGAAATCTTTGATCGGTTGTGGAATAATTACACCGACCTCGCGCAGCCGAAATCCGGTCGTGTGGAAAACCTGACGCTGGAGGTAAAAATCACTCCGGAGCAAGCGCGTCGCGGGGGCAATGCAAAGATCATGGTACCGGTCCAGGCCTTTTGTCCGACATGTCATGGGCGAGGGGGCGTTGGATTTTACGAATGCACGCGATGTGCCGGTGAGGGGGTAATTTCTGGTGAGCTACCTATTTCAGTTTCATTTCCCCCTGGTCTAGCAAAAGACCATGCCGTGATGATCCCCTTGGACCGATTCGGCATACGAAACATTCATATTACCGTCTTATTCAGGCAAACAGGCAGTCATTCGGGTTGAGTGTGATATCCTGCTGATATGATGATGAGATGCTCACGCTGCGCTAATTAACGGAGCGCTCCGTTGTCTCGTTAAATGACGGTCGTCACCGAGTATCTGCGCGAACGTTTAACTCTGGATAGTGTCTTTTGCCTACAGAGCGGTAAAGCGCATCGATGAATCAAGCGGTCCCAATTTATTTACAGCCGCAGAAAACCCTATATTTTTTGTGGGTCCACTTGACTCACCAGGCGTTATTATTATTGTAAGGTTATAAGAATATGCTCATAACTATGCGGCATTTGCTCAGGTGGTTTATCAAATTGTAATCTTTCTCCCTGCACCTGCTTTCCGACATCACCTCCCAACGACATCTAACTCCGGTTTTGTCCTTTTATCCGCCGCAATTTAAGGAAAGGAGAGCATGCCATCATGTATGCGTTAATTTACGACGATCATGACCTCGCACGGCCATTAAAGCGCGTGATTTCCCTTCACAGAAGCCGTAAAACGGCTGAAAAGGCACTGTTTAAAAGAATGAAACGTTTGGGCAAGCGGGTCTGGGAATGCCACACGCGTATCGTGTGGGTCGATGGCAAGGTTAAAACCAATGATTATTTGAATTCTTCGATGTTTTCCACTTGGCGTTCAGGAGAAAAAATTCCCTGGGGAGAGCTACACTCGGATTCGGACTAACAATAGAGGCAAAAGGGCCGTTACGGTAGAAGAGAATCCGCGGGATAAGCGCTGCACGTTTACCATTAGAAAGGTGGGCGATTCCTGCAATCATCTTGCTTGCCAGGCTGTGAAATAGGCAAAATCACAGATAGGTTTTGGATATGCCATCAATGGGGAATGAAAGATACAGAGGCCCGAAATAGATCGAAAAGGGCATTTGGGTTGAGTGCAAAATCCTGCTATGCTTTCATCTTTAATGAAACTAAGAATAGGGGAATCCGAACTCTGAATGCCACACTGATAAACAGTAAGGTGTTATAAATTTCGGCAACACAACAAAACATTGCCGCTGCTTTTTGTGTTTTCTTTTATAACCATCTATTATTAAAGTGGATTTTAGGTTCTCATATTCAACGAGTTAGAGAGCCACAAAATCAACCACCCTGTCGCGTATCCGGCAGGGTTTCTTTTTTGGATTCGTCGAAGCAACAAGCAGCGCCGGCATTTCTTCAGGCACAAAAGCGCATCGCCGAATGAAACGGCGATCAACGGCTGTCGAATCCATTTTCCGGGTTCGGTTCTTGCCAAATCCCGTATATTTGCATATGCATACTACAGTGTTCGGGACGGAAGGCAATCCAGTTCACGATGCTGTCAAACCGCATGCCCTCAAGCACCTTTTTCGTCTGCTGCGGATTGTGGATATCGGCCTGAAAGGTCGTTACGCCGGCAGGAGCCCGCTCAGGGTGGCTCCCCCTGTTCAGGTGAAAGAGTTCATACCCCTTTCCAAGGGCCGCCACCGTGCAGTCTCGTGAAATATTGCCGGTACCGCCGATAAAAAGTACTCTCATTTGGTTTCTTCTCCAAAATCGTATCGGTATCGTTGCATCCGGCAGCTGACCCACACCATTGAAGTGACCCCAAAGAAATTTGAGATGCCCGCCTCAGCACACTTTCGGCAGATCGGGCCATCGGTTGTCGATCCTGCATGCGTGAAAGAGGGCAAGCAACAGCGCCTTGCGCCGCGGCCGACAACCTTCGAAACGAACGGTAGTTGGCCGCTGCCGAATGCAAGTATGGCAAGAAGATGCTTGTGCGTCAACTTTCCCATACATGCGGTAAGTTGGCAGAAAGGAGTTGATGCGGGCAGAAGTCCTCAGAAAAAGACAGCCCGAGTCCGATTGAATGGACCCGGGCTCATCTCGCAACGCTTTGAAGTGGTTCAGGCCTTTTCAGGCCGGAAGAAAAAGCAGTGCCAGCAAGAAGAAGACCATCCCGATAAACATGACCGCCATGCAGTATCCCATGATCTGCCGCGCCTTCAGGCCGGTCAACCCCAGCAGGGCCAGCGCCCAGAAAGGTTGAAACAGGTTGGTCCACTGGTCTCCGTACGCTAATGCCATGATGGTCTTCGGGTAACTGACCCCCAGGGTTTTGGCGGCCTCCACCACCACCGGCCCTTGCACGGCCCACTGTCCGCCGCCGGAGGGCACGAAAATGTTGACCAGGCCGGCACTGATAAACGTCAACAGCGGGTAGGTGACCTGATTGGAGATGGCCACAAACCAACCGGCGATGACCACGATCAACCCGGAGAATTTCATCATTCCCATGATTCCCGAGTAAAAGGGGAACTGCAGGATGATGCCGGCGCAACCGCGCGTGCCTTCGGCTATGGCACGCACGTAATTGATCGGTGTGCGATGCAGGAGGATACCGACGAACATGAAAGTGAAGTTCACGATGTTCAAATTGAGCTTGAACCCACTGGTGGCAAAATACCAAACGACAATGATCAACCCCATCACGCCGACGATGATGCTGATGATCATGCTGTGTTCAAGCTTGCTGGCAACGGTAGCGCGTCGCTTCTGCTCCGACTCTTCTTCACCTTGATCGGCCAGCAGTTCATCGATATTCGGCAGCACCTTGTCGATGGTTACCACCTCGCCCGTATCCAGCGGGTTTAAAAATCGAAACAGAAAGGGCAGTCCGATAATCAAAAACACTGCCACCACTATGTTCAGCGGACTGAAGAGCGTCTGACTGACGGGAATGATGCCGATTTTGTCTGCCAGAAAATGTCCTTCGGTGGCCACCAGCAGCGGCGCCGAGGCCGAAAACCCGCCGTGCCACACGGCCAGACCCGCGTATCCGGCAGCTCCCAGGAGCGGATAGTGCATGGCGACTTTTTTCTGATAACCACGCAATGCTACTTGCCGGGCCATCAGCGCTCCGACAATGATACCCAGTCCCCAGTTGATGTAAGCTGCGATGATCGCCACCAGGGCCACCAGGGTGGCGGCACCGGCTCCTGTCTTGGGAATGTCGGCCAGGGCCTCGATGGCCCGGCGGACTACTTTGGTGGTGGCCAAGGCATATCCAGTCACCAGAATCAGGCACATCTGCATGGAAAAGGTCAGCAGCGTCCAGAACCCCTTGTTCCAGTGCTTGAGCATGGAGAAGAACCCGTTATCGGTGAATATGACTCCCAGGATCAGCGTCAAAAACGTCAGCAAAATGGCGAAAAGAAAAGGGTCCGGCATGTATTTGTCGGCCCATCTGGAAAAATAGTCACCAATCCTTCGAACCATGGCAGCCTCCTTCGATTAAAGTTCACCACAAGGACCCAATAATTCGGCGACAGTTATCACCTCCTTTCCGGTAACAGTGGTCGTCAGGTCGCCACGAAATCAAATCCGTGAGACACCTTCTCAGTCAAGGGGCTGCGTCGCTGGAAGAAGAGTTGCTGGAGGCATCTTGAGCGGCAATCGCCGAGGTCGGCATCATCGGAGTTGAAGGGTCCAATCAAGTGAGTGATTCGATCCGAACAGATCCAAACGTCTGCCGAGAGAGGGTCAGGTGCATTTGCTGCAGATAGGCTAGATCAGACGCGACACGGATTTTTACCGGGCGTTGTCAATCCGCGATACTATCTTCGGCATCAGTCATAGTCGACTCGCGATTCGATGTCAACTGAAGGGTTAAAAAAAAGCGTGACGAATCGGGACGATCCGCCAAGCAGGAGATGACCGACCCGACAGTTCCGTGCAACGCCTGATGGACAAGTCCCCTCCCGCTTTTCTCAATCCACAGATCTTTCACGAATCCATTCCAATCGCCCGTCAATTGAGAACCTGCCTGTTTAATGATACACTTGCAGCAGGCTGAAAAAAAGCGGGCTCAAGATCCCCGGATCGACTGCGCATTTCTTTTACCTGCACCGCAAAACGGTCTGAACCTATGAAGAGCCATCGATTGGTCGTTTTGATGTTCATTTTTCTGTGCCTGATCGGCGCTTCGGGGCACGGCGGAGAGCTGGGCATCATCGAACTGCGACACCGAACGGCAGATGAAGTCGTGCGGATT
>Ga0209536_100009438_pt1 | contig 14508 bp, 14 predicted proteins | sample DeeMarSeWOR28_12_FD_187461 | JGI IMG/M metagenome (GOLD analysis project Ga0209536, IMG submission 187461) | Marine sediment microbial communities from White Oak River estuary, North Carolina - WOR-2-8_12 (SPAdes) (version 2) | ecosystem: Environmental > Aquatic > Marine > Intertidal zone >...
TAAGACGCTGGACCTGTTTGAACCGCCGAAGGCGGGGAGTTTTCAGCGTCCCGTCAACAGCGAGAAGCACAAGGAAGTCCAAAAGGACCGGGACAGCGGGGTGCCCTTTTCTTGCTCCTTCTTTTATCAGCATAAAAATCTACTGATGATTGACAGGGCAAGCTGTCAGTCGTCGGCAGTAACGTATGCCGACAAAAGAAGGAGACAATACACAAAATTCAATTTGATTTTAATTGTTCATTTTTGTTTGCCCAGAAACGAACCCAAAAGGGCAGCCAATCACTTGGTTCGCCAAAGGCGAACTACCCTGTGCTGCTCGGCTGCGTGAAATGGCAAAGATAAAAGCCTTATACTTGAATTCTATAAAAAAACTATTAAGTCTATAACCGTGCCATCTTAATTCATGGCTTTTTTTATAATACAAAAATACACGATCTACCCTTTTATCACCCCAAGCGGATGCAGTCTGGCAACTTTACGGGCAAGTCCCGCCTCATGGACGACCCGCACCACATCTTCCACATCCTTGTAGGCCTGGGGAATTTCTTCAATAAGGGTTGCACGTCCCGCACCTCTCACAGTCACGCCCATTTCAGCAAGCTCCGCTGTGACATTATGTCCTTTGGCTGCTTTCTTGGCGGCATGCCGGCTCATCAACCTACCGGCCCCGTGACAGGTGGACCCGAAGGTTTCCTTGAGGGCCCTGTCTGTACCGACAAGAACGTAGGAGTAGCGTCCCATGTCCCCTGGGATGAGCACAGGCTGTCCTGTTTCCTGGTAAGCTGCAGGCACCTTGGGGTGATGGGCCGGGAAGGCCCGGGTGGCTCCCTTGCGGTGTACGACAACCTCGCGTTGACTGCCATCGACCTCATGGGTTTCAAACTTTGCAATATTGTGGCACACATCGTAAACCAGCTGCAGGCCCATTTTTTGTGCACCCAGGCCGAATACCTGTTCAAAGGTACGCCTGACCTCCGCTGTAATAAGCTGCCTGTTGGCAAAGGCAAAATTGGCTGCAGCCGCCATGGCTGCCAGGTACTGCCTGCCCTCGCCCGAATGGACCGGGGCACAGCATAGTTCCCTGTCAGGCAGTTCAAAATTGTATTTTCGGGCAGCATTCTGCAGGAGACGGATGTAATCGCCGCATACCTGGTGTCCAAGTCCCCGTGAGCCGGTATGGATGATGATAGTGACCTGTCCCTTGAAAAGTCCTATGCCCCTGGCAAGTTCTTCTTCAAAAATCGTATCAACAAAACCGACCTCAACGAAATGATTACCAGAGCCCAGGGTGCCGAGCTGTGCCTGGCCGCGGTCCAGGGCCCGGTCGGAAACCACTTCGGGATCAGCCCAGCCAAGACAGCCGGACTCTTCAATATGCAGGAGGTCATCGTGTGAGCCAAAGCCATTTTTTACAGCCCATTCCGCCCCTGTTCCAAGGACCTTCTTCAGCTCTTTTTTGTTGAGTTTCAGGTTCGGCTGTTTTGATCCGACACCGGATGGAACATTGGCAAAGAGGCTGTTGACAAGATCTGCGATCTCGTCTTTTATCTCATCCTTTGTCAGGGAGGAGCGCAAAAGACGTACACCGCAATTAATATCGTAGCCAACCCCTCCGGGTGAAACCACACCCCTGTCAGGATCAAAAGCTGCAACGCCGCCTATGGGGAATCCGTACCCCTGGTGCATATCCGGCATGGCAAGACTGCGGCCGACTATACCGGGAAGCCAGGCGACATTGGCGACCTGTGATATACTTTTGTCACCCTTAACTTGCTCAAGGAGCTTTTTGTCCAGGAAAAGCATGCCGTCAGTGCGCATTTTTCCCTGTTTCGGCAGAAGCCAGCGGTACTGATCGATCTGCCGTAGGTTATGAATGGTCATTTCCTGCATGGTGTCTCCTGCTTTTAATCTGGAAAATCGTACAACATTTCACTGCCTTCAACATGGCCGGGTACAGTCTGATGCTTGCGGCAGCAATTCTCGGCCGCGTCTTGATTTCTCGCATAGCCCATGAAAACTAAATATCCAGAAATATCCTGGCCTTCCATGTATCATTTTCCCTGCCGATAAAAAGCTGATGATAGGTGACCGCTTTTACACCCAGCAATTCCTCGTCTCCGGTTTCATTAAATTCCTGCAGCCATGCCTTGGCAAGCACCCTGTCGGCCCTGACAGCCTCAACCTGGATCCGCGTGCAGACCAGCCCTTTTGCATCATAGAGATAGAGAAATTCTTCCAGAAAATTAACCAGGAGTTGTTCCAGGTCGCTGCCTAGAACTTCAATGGACTCCGGTTTGTTTTCCTGCTGCTCCTTGATCTGCCACATAATGTTGAAAAAGGCCTTGGCAGCAGACTCAAATACCTGTTCTTTCGTAGTGCCCCGGACTTCAAAACCAGTATCAGCAGTATGTTCAATAATACGGTACAATCGGGGTGCCATAACGGTATATCCCCAGCCGGGCCTGGAGGCCGGCATTAGTGTTATAACGAAGCCTCAACGATGATGCACCTTAATGAGATCAGGCACTGCCAACTACATCACCATAGGTGGTGATGTCAATGCCGTACTTCTTGGCTGCGACTTTCCATTTTACCGGATCGGGCGTATTGAAAATAACATCGTCTTCGGCAGGGAGCATCAGCCAGCCGTTATCCGTTAATTCATTTTCAAGCTGGCCCGGTCCCCAGCCGGCATAGCCAAGAAGAAAGAGATACCTGCTTGGACCTGCATTAAGGGCAATATCCTGCAAAATCCTGGGGTCACTGGACAGGCATACGGTGGCGGTGACCTGCAGCTGGCTCTGGGCCTGATAGTCTGCTGTATACAAAATAAATCCTGATCCTACTTCAACCGGCCCTCCCAGGTAAACCGGCGGCAGTTCAAAATCAGGCACCGGAATATCGGCGCTTTTCAGGATTTCATCGAGTCTGACATCCGGCAGCGGGTTGTTGACCACCAGGCCGATGGCACCCTCTTCCGTATGTCCGCACATGTATATAAGTTTTTCCTGAAAACGCGGATCAGGCATCTTTGAGGTGGATATAAGAAAACTTCCCTGTAAACTTTCCATGTGTCTCTTCTCTCTATATGTTTCCAAAAGCTGCAGAATTTTTGGCGCAAGTTCTTCTAATTTACGAGTCAGAACTTATCCTCTGTTTCCGCCCTGTGCGGGAAGCAATTGACCTGTAGGCTACCATGACGGCTTCGAATTGAAAAGCCGGCAGGGTTATTTAATGCAACTTCTCACATATTCTGATTGTTGTATAGTGTAAAATCTAATATAAGTAATAGCTACAATCCGTTCAGAAATATAAAAAAATCTGCAAATTATGCATTCCCTCTCTGTATAATTTGTCTGAAAATGAGAAATGTCAAATTATATCAGCTTACAGATTGACCGCATCATTGATTCCGACCACCATGATCCTTTCGAGGTTTTGGGGCTCCATTTTATTGACCAGGAGCCGCAGGCTGCATTGGTCCGGACTTTTCAACCCCAGGCAGAATCTGTCCAGATCGTCATAAATGACGAAAAACAATATATGTATAAAATGCGGGAGGAAGGCCTCTTTGAAATAGTTCTGCCCGAGTTTTCCGAGCCGTTTCCATACCATTTTGAAATTCAGTATTATGACAAATCAGTTCATACCACTGCAGATCCATACCGTTTCCTGCCGCAGTTGGGTGATATAGACCGCTACCTGTTCAACAGCGGGACCCATTACCGGCTTTATGACAAACTCGGCTCCCACAGAACGACCATTGAGGGCATTGAAGGTACTCTATTCAGGGTATGGGCCCCTGCGGCCCGCAGGGTCAGCGTCATCGGCAATTTCAATTCCTGGGACGGCCGGGTTCATCCAATGCGCAGCCTTGAAAAATCCGGGATCTGGGAGCTTTTCATCCCCGGAATTGCGGAACATGAACTCTACAAGTTTGAAATCAGGACCCAGTCCAGGGATCTGCTGACCAAGTCCGACCCGTTCCAGTTTTTTGGCGAGCTGCGGCCCAGGACAGCCTCAGTTGTATGCTCTTTGGAGCAATATACCTGGAACGACAGGGAATGGCTTGAAAAACGGCGAAGCAACAAGCCTTATGATCAGCCCGTGGCGATTTATGAAGTCCATCTGGGCTCCTGGCGCCGTGATCCCGGCGACCCGGAACGTTTCCTGACCTACAGGGAAGTTGCCGACGCTCTTGTTCCCTACGTCAAGGACATGGGCTTTACCCACATTGAACTGATGCCTGTCATGGAACACCCCCTGGACGAATCCTGGGGCTACCAGGTAACGGCCTATTACAGTGTTACCAGCAGATACGGGACTCCTGATGAATTCATGTATCTGGTAGATCTCTGCCACCAGAACAATATCGGCGTTATTCTTGACTGGGTGCCGGCGCATTTCCCGTCAGACGCCCATAGCCTGGCCCGTTTTGACGGCACCGCCCTTTATGAACACGAGGATCCCCGTCAGGGCGCCCATCCTGAATGGGGCACACTGGTTTTCAATTACGGCAGAAAAGAGGTCAGCAACTTTCTCATAGCCAACGCCCTCTTCTGGTTTGACAAGTATCACATAGACGGCCTGCGGGTCGATGCTGTTGCGTCCATGCTCTATCTGGATTATTCCCGCAAGGAAGGTGAATGGATACCCAACTGTTACGGCGGCAAAGAGAATATTGACGCCATTGAGTTCCTGCGCCACCTGAACAGCATCATTTATGACCATTATCCCAACGTCATGATGATTGCCGAAGAATCCACCAGTTTTTTCGGGGTATCAAAGGCGACAGACGTCGGCGGCCTCGGATTCGGCTTTAAATGGAACATGGGCTGGATGAACGACACCCTGAATTATATAAGCAAAGACCCCCTGTACCGGAAGTATCATCACAATGCCCTCACTTTTTCATTGTATTACGCCTTTTCAGAGAACTTCATTCTCTCCATTTCCCATGACGAGGTTGTACACGGCAAGCGCTCCCTTTTGGCAAAAATGCCCGGGGACCTGTGGCAGCAGTTTGCCAACCTCCGCCTCTTTTTTCTCCTGCAGTGGTGCCATCCGGGCAAGAAGCTTACATTCATGGGCAGCGAGTTCGGCCAGTGGTCTGAATGGTACTGCAAGACAAGTCTTGAATGGCATCTGCCTGAACAGGAGACCCTGCATAAGCAGCTGCAGGACTTTATCCGGGCCCTGAATCTTATGTACCTTGACAACCCTTCGCTGTGGCAGATTGATTTTTCCTATGACGGTTTCAGATGGCTCGACTTTAACGATGTAGACAATTCCGTAATCGGTTTTGCCCGTTTGGGTGGAGACCGGCGCGACCACCTGGTCTGCATATTCAATTTTACACCCCAGGTATTATCCAATTATAAAATGGGCATTCCTGAAAAAGCATCCTACCAGGAAATTTTCAATTCCGACCTCCATACCTTTGGCGGCAGCAATGTCCTGAATATAAATCACCTGGATGCTGTCAATGAACCCTTTGGTTTTGCACCCTATCACGTTAAAATAACCCTGCCGCCGCTCGGCGGTATAGTGTTAAGACCACTCTATAAATAAACCTGCCGCAGCCGGCAGGGCATGTAAAAAGGAAAAGCGCAATGGCCTCAGTAGATGAGATACTGCCTTCCGGAGACAAGATGAAAAAGGCATTATGCTGGATCAGTGAAATGATCCAGACCCATCCCGGAAAAAACAGGCAGCAGATAATCAGTGAAGCTGAAATACGCTTTGATCTGTCCCCGAAAGAGTGTGATTTTATTGACCGCAAAATACGGGATGATGCCTCCGGTTGTGACTAGACGCAGGGCGCCCCTGTAAAAAAATATCTTCCCCGGTTCAATAAAACTGTTCCCTCTCTTCCTCCCCGTTGTCCCCACAAATCTTTCCTGGTTTTTTCCTTTGTTATCTGGTATATAGAAATATATCCATTTCATCCTGGACACAGTATTTTACTGCCAACTCAAAGTGGAGGGCTTTAAATGCTTTCCCAGACTCCTGCCGCTGATTCACGAATCCTCTCCACTTACATTGCAAGAGGTCCTTTATGGAAAAAGATCTGTTGCAAGCCGTAATCAAGGTCGAATCAGAAATCCAGCAATCCATCGAATCCGAGAGAAAAAAAGCCGCGGAATGGCTTGAATCCGTCCGTGTTTCATTGAGTCGGGAACTTGAAACCCAAAAGCAGAAATTGGAAGAGGAGTATGCCCGATCGCTTGAGACAACGTGCAGCGAGTGCGAGTTAAAAGCAACAAAAGAAATTGCCGATGTCAATCTGATGGCGGATCACCTGCAGAATCTACCGGATGAGATCCTGCAGGATGTTCTGAAACCATTTCTCCTGGAAATCCTGCCCGGGAAAGAGCGGTGAGAGAACAGTGATTGTCAAGATGTCAAAAGTTGAAATTGTCGGCCCCCGCCAGCTGCTGGGGGACACCCTTTCACTGGTTCGCAAAAAGGGAGACCTGCACATCGAGCCCTCTGCCGTGGGTTTTGTTGATGACATCCATAAGCAGGAGATCCACTCCCTGCTGCCTGACGAAAAATCTCTCTTTGAAAAGATTTTTCTGGAAGAGCTTGAAGCCAAATTGAACAATCTCTTTGCATGTCTGCCGGCAGAAACGATCCGGGAGAGTTTTCTTGCTCCCCGGCCAATCATTGACACGGTCAGCAGAACCCTGGACAACCACCTTGCAATGTGCCGGGCACTCTGCGAAAAACGCACAGCACTGGAACACGATCTTTCGGAATTGGCCGAATACAGGACATTTCTGGCCACTGTCTCAACACTCCTGGACAAAATTCAGTTGACTCCTGATCTTGATTATATCGGCATTACCCTCAAGGACGAGAAATCAGTGGATGTCCTGCAAGGCAGCCTGAACTGCCTTGCCGATGCCTCCTGTGAACTGCTCACGGTTCCGGCAAAGGATGGTCATCTGGTCGGACTTATTGCTGCGACCAAAGAAATATCAGGGGATATCAGGTCTTTATTAAGTCAAAAACAGCTGCCTGAATTCACATTTCCTGAATCCATACAGAGCATGACCTTTGTGGCAAAAGTGGAATATCTGCAAAAAAAGATACTGGAAACTGAAACCTCCCTGCAGGCGGTTGCTGCTGACCTTGCGGCATTCACCCATCGCTGGGGCCCGATGTATAAAGCTGCCCGCGACTGGGTGCGCGAACAGCTTTCCATTATCCAGGCTTCGGCTTTTTCCTTTGAGACCGCCCTGTGTTTCTTTATATACGGCTGGATGCCAGCAGAGAAGGTCGCTTCCCTGAGCAGCGCCCTGCAGAAGAATTTTGCCGGAAGTGTGGTGCTGGAGGAGATTGAAATCCGCACCGAAGATCTCGACCGGGTCCCGGTGATCCTGCAAAATCCTCAATATTTCAAGCCATTTGAAAATTTTACCAGGCTGCTGCCCCTTCCTTCCTATACCTCGTTTGACCCGACCCCATTCATCGGTCTTTTTTTCCCTCTCTTTTTCGGCTTGATTCTCGGTGATGCCGGGTACGGGCTCGTACTTCTTCTTCTTTCTCTTCTGACGAAGCGGGCTGCCAGGAAAAATCAATTATTCCGGGACGCGGTCAGTATTCTGAAGGTCTGCTCCCTGTATGCCATTATCTTCGGCCTCCTGTACGGAGAACTGTTCGGGGATTTCGGGCACAAAGTGCTGGGCCTGAAACCGCTGTTCATCGACCGGAGGCAGAACATCATCCCGATGCTCTATTTTGCCATGGCCGTCGGCCTGGCCCATGTTACCCTGGGTCTGGCCATGGGAATTGTCAGTGCTCTGCGGAAACATACCAAAAAAGAAGCACTGGTGAAGCTTTTGAACATAGTTTTTATATTTCTCATTGTGGCCCTGATCATCACCTTTATCGGTTTCTTCCCTGAACTGCTGACGCGGCCTTTGATTATCTTAATCCTCATTCTCTGCCCCCTGCTCCTTTTTTCCGGCGGACTCCTGGCCCCCCTTGAACTCCTTAAAAACATAGGCAATATCATCTCCTATGCCAGGATCATGGCTATCGGCCTCACTTCGGTGCTGCTGGCCAATGTCGCCAACCAGCTTTCAGGGTTAACCGGGGATATTATTCTGGGTTTGATCGTGGGTGGGATCATTCATCTTCTCGGCATAATAATCGGTGTTTTTTCTTCATCCATTCATTCTCTGCGTCTGCACTATGTAGAATTTTTTGACAAGTTCATTGATCTGGGAGGCCGGCAATACAGGCCTTTTTCCTCCAATCAGAAAAAGGAGGAAAAAGCTGATGTTTCACAGGCTGAAAGCGAGCAGCAGGAACAGCACGCGCCTTCCCGGTAGAGTGGGGAAAATTTTTTAAGGCACGGAAAGCAGCTCCGGGTATTTTTCTAATTAATTGCGTACGAGCCCAAGTCATAAAGCGTGACACTAAAATAAATAGATAAGGAGGAAGAGTATGGAAAAAATACTGATAGCATTTGCAGCAGCCCTGGCCATTGGCCTGCCTGCCATTGCCACCGCTTGGGCCCAGTCTAAAATCGGGGCCGCCGGCGCCGGGAGCCTGGCGGAAAAACCGGAACTTTCCGGAACTGTCATCATATTGGTGGCTATTCCTGAAACCATGGTCATCCTCGGCTTTGTTGTCGCTGTGATCATTCTGCTCGGAGGATGAGGATTGGGTCTCCAGGAACTTATAAGCACCCTGAAGAAAAATGAGCAGAAACAGATAGATGATATCTGGCAGGCGGCAAAAAGCGAGGCTGAAGCCCTGCGCAAGCAGGTAGAGGAAGCAGTTGCCGATATCACGAAAAAACAGGCTGAACAGCTGGCAGCTGCCTGCCGTAAATCCATGCGCTCAATATTTTCAGAGACCGATATCAAGACCCGGGAAAGAAAACTTCTTGCCTACCAGGCTCTTGACCAGGCTCTGCAAAATGCTGCTGTCAAGCTGCTGCCGGATTTGCGGGAGGAGAACTACGAAAAGGTATTTGCAATCCTGGCGGCCGAATTGCCGGAAAGGCAATGGGAGAAGATACTTGTCAATGCAGACGATGCGGAACTGGGGCGACGGTTTTTTTCCGCGAACATTATCAGCACGGATCCGGGAATCAGCGGGGGCCTGCAAGCCGTCAGCGCTAATGGCCGGATCATTGTTGATAATACGTTTGAAAAAAGACTGGAAAGGAAGTGGCCCCATATTCTTCCTGCACTAATTGCAGAATTTGAAAAGCGCTATGAGAAAACAGGGTCTCCTGAAAAAACTGGATGAATGTGTGTATCCCGCTGAATTTCTCGTGGCCCGTCTGCGGGGAAAAAAGGGGGGGCTTTTTCGCAACTGGGAATTTCTCCTGGCGGGCAGCGATGCTGTGGCGCATTTGCAGAATACGCCGTTTTATCCCTACCTGCGGAAATACGGCCCACCTGGTATCTGGCGTTTTCTGCGCCAGGAACATCTCTGGGTTTACAAAAGGATGAACAATAATCTCCGTGTTCTTTTCAGGTCCTATTTTGTCCTGCATGAGATCACCACCCTCCTTGTGTGTCTCCGCTATCTTTCCGGCGGCAAAGAAAAAGAGCGAGTGGCCCAGGAGCTGCAGGACAGTCTCCTGCATGACGACATTCAGGATATTCTGACCGGCAGCCTGGATTTTCCTGTCATGCTCCAAGCACTGGAATCGCGCCTCAGCAGCTTTGCAGATACTTTTAAAGGCCTGGCCGATCATTATGAGAGCAAAGGCATAGCTGCACTTGAAATCTTTATCAGGAATTGTTTATGGGCCGCAATTTTTTCTCAAAAGCAACCTTCACTGCTCAGGGCCTTTCTGCAATACCAGGTTGATTATCATAACTGCCTGGCCCTGGCTAAAACCCTGCGCTGGCAGATCGAGGCGGAACCGGCCATGATCTCCGGGGGGAGTGTCCCGCTGGAGCGCCTCAAACAAGCATATTTCCGCAGGGATCTGACCCCGGTCTTAAATTTTCTGCATATCCGGAATACGGATGCAGCAGCCTCTTCCATCCAGAAACTGGAAACCGCCCTGCTGGGCTTTATAAGCGAAAAACTGAAATACTGGTCTTTACAGCGAACAGTGGCCGGCGAAATCCTGTTCTACCTGTGGGAACAGTACCGCTATACCCGAAACATCAGCATGGTTCTAACCACAAGCCAAGTGGATGATGAGCCGGTACGGGAAAGCATCGTAACATGAACAAACGGATTATTTTCTTCACAGCAGAGGATGCCAGGTATGGCTTCAACCTTGCCGGTTTTGAGCAGCATGTCTGCGCCGGCGAAGAACTGGAGCCCCTTTTGCAGCAATTTGTCCAGAAACCTGAATATGGCCTCTTTGTCATTGATGAACGGCTTGTAACCGAAAGTATTGATAACAGGCTGCGGGAACTGGAGAGAGGCTTGAACCTGGTTTTCGTCATCATGCCGCCGCCCATGAAAACGGAAGCCAAGCGAGAAGATTATGCTGTACGCCTTTTACGCAAGGCCATCGGCTATCATATGCAACTGAACATATGAAGACAGAGAACATCGGCAAAATAATATCCGTTTCAGGTGCAACAGTCCGCACCGATCTTACAGACCTCACCCTTTTTGAAAGGGTTTCCGTGGGCCAGCATAACCTGACCGGGGAAGTAGTCAGGCTGGAGAAGCACGGGACCGTTCTGCAGGTATATGAGGACCCGAGCGGGCTTGGCCTTGATGAGCCCGTGCAGGGGCATGGCGTCTCACTTGCAACTGCACTTGGTCCCGGCCTGCTGTCCGTCATGTTTGACGGTTTGCAGAGACCGCTTGATACGCTTGTCTCGAAAACGGGGCCCTTTATTCATCCTATTCACCTGCCCTCTTCTCTTGATCTTCAGAAGCAGTGGTCCTTTACTCCGCTTGTCAACAAAGGTGACATTGTTTCAGCCGGTGTCAAGATCGGTTACATTGATGAAGGCCCTTTTCAGCATGCCGTCATTATTCCACCTGAAAAAAAAGGCCGGGTGGAAGATATTGCCCAGGGCACGGTAACCCTGGAGAATCCTTTATGCCGCTTGGACGATGGCAGCAAAATCTTCGGCTACCACAGCTGGCCTATGCGCGTGCCGCGCCCCTACAGAAAGAAAATCAGCCCCCAGGGCCCGGTTATCACCGGACAGCGCATAATAGACTTTCTTTTTCCCCTGGCGCGGGGAGGGACATCCATCATCCCCGGCGGTTTCGGCACCGGCAAGACAATCCTGGAACAGACCATAGCAAAACATGCTGATGTGGATATCGTCATTTATGCCGGCTGCGGTGAACGGGGCAACGAGATGTCGGAACTGATCGAAGAGTTCCTGCAACTGGTTGATCCGCGCACCAAATGTCCTTTGATGGACAGAACCGTTCTTGTGGTCAACACCTCAAACATGCCTGTTGCCGCCCGGGAAGCATCCATCTATACAGCTGTCACCCTGGGTGAGTATTATCGCGATCTCGGGTTTCATGTTTTGCTGCTGGCTGATTCCATTTCCCGCTGGGCGGAAGCGCTCCGGGAAATATCCTCCTCTTTGGAGGAGATGCCGGGCGAAGAAGGGTATCCGACCTACCTGGCCTCCCGCTTATCATCCTTTGTAGAACGGGCCGGGGTGGTGGAAACCCTTTCCGGCGACATCGGCTCCCTCAGCATGATACTTTCCGTTTCCCCACCGGGCGGAGATTTTACCGAACCAGTGACCCAGGCCCTCCTGAGGACCTCAGGCGCCTTTTTGATGCTGGACACCGGCCTGGCGAACAGCAGGCATTTCCCGGCAATCAACTGGATGCAAAGCTATTCTCTGTACCAGAATATCCTGGCCCCCTACTTCCGGAACAATGTTGCAGAGGACTGGGAAAGCCTGCGCAGCCGCTGCCGGGAAATCATGCACAAGGAAGAATCGCTGAAAGAGATCATGGAAATTGTCGGCATAGAAGGTTTGCAGGAGCAGGACAGGGTTGTCATGCAGGTGGCGGAAAAAATCCGCAGCAGTTTCCTGGCCCAGAATGCCTATACTGACGATGCCTTCTGTGAGCCCCAAAAAACCCTCGATATCATACGTTCCGTTACCGAAGAGTATGCAAAAGATCAGCAAAAATCTACCGGTACACCCGAAGATGAGACTCTCTGAACATAAATACCGGACCACATCCAGAATAGCCGGCCAACTGCTGTATGTTGAAAATGTAAGTGCTGCACGCATCGGGGAAGTGGTCAGGGTTATCGGGCCGCATGACATAAGGCTTGAAGGGGAAATCCTTGAGGTCTCCAGGGACAATATCCTTATCCAGCTTTTCGGAGAAACACGGGGGCTTAACGCGGGAAATATGGAAATCATATTTACCGATACGGTCAGGCAGGTCCCCCTTGCCGGGGAAATTCTCGGCAGAAGGTTCAATGGCTCTTTCGAGCCGCTTGACGGGTTGCCCATGTTCTATGCAGCAGAATGGCGGCCGGCCCGGGGCTATCCCATCAATCCGGTCGCCAGGCTCCGTCCTGAAGAGTTTATTGAAACCGGGATCTCCGCCATTGACGGCCTCAACACCCTTGTAAAAGGCCAGAAACTGCCCATTTTCTCCTGTGCAGGACTGCCAGCCAAGGAATTAGTGGCACAGATCCTACAAAATGCCAGACTGCGGGACAGCTCCAAAAAATTTGCGGTCATTTTTGTTGCCCTGGGGCTGACCTTTCATGAATACTCGTTTTATCTTGAAGCCCTGCAGAATATTGAGTCTGAATTTGTTGCCATTATCAACATGGCCGACGACCCTGTCATGGAACGGTTGATGGCGCCCCGTTTCGCCCTGACTGTGGCGGAATACCTGGCCTTTGACCAGGACATGGACATCCTCGTTCTTGTTACTGACATGACCAACTACTGTGACGCCCTGCGGGAGATATCCAATGCCAGGAAAGAACTTCCCGGGCGCCGCGGCTATCCGGGCTACATGTATTCCGACCTGGCCTCCCTTTATGAACGGGCCGGGCGCATCAGGGATACCAAGGGGTCAATAACCATGATCCCGGTAATCACCATGCCGGAAGATGACATCACCCACCCGATCCCCGACCTGACAGGATATATCACCGAAGGACAGATCGTTTTAAGCCGTGAATTGCACCAGCATGGGGTTTTCCCGCCTATTGACGTACTGCCCAGTCTATCCAGGCTGATGCAGAAAGGCATAGGCCCGGGAAAAACCAGGGACGATCACAGAGAGCTGGCCAACCAGCTGTATAAAAACTATGCGAAAGGGCGGGAATTAAAAAAACTTGAGGCTATTGTCGGAAGAGACGGCATGGCAGAAACGGACCAGCTGCTCCTTGATTTTGCGGCTGCATTTGAAAGCGGCTTCGTGCACCAGGAAAATGAGGCGCGCTCAATTTATCAAACCCTGGATAAAGGACTGGAAATTCTCGAGAAATTCAACCTTGTTCCGGACAGTTTGCAGAAAAAAAAGACAGAGGCATAGGTTTATGATCCATCCAACCAGGACCAACCTCCTTCTTCTCCGGGAAAAATCGGGGTCTGTGACCAATTCCATAGGAATTCTCAAGTCCCGGCGCCAGGCCCTTATTATTGAATTCTTAAAAACTTCAACCCCCTACCTGGAATCACGCAAAGCCATCCGGCAGCTGTATGGCGAAGGCATTGTTGAGCTTTGTTTCAGTCTAGGCCATGAAGGTGAAAGTGTAATTGATTCGATCAGCACAGTGACAGCCAGGGAATTCGGGGTGGAAATTTCAGCCAGGAAACTCTGGGGCCTTGAATACAAGGAGATTTCTCCCCGGGAGTCAGCAGTGCGTCATGTACTTGCCCGGAATTATGATATCCGGGGTACCACTGCCAACCTGGAAGAAGCAACCTGGCGCTTTGAGAAAATAGTTGATGCCATCCTGGACATTGCTGAGTATGACAACAAGCTCCAGCGTTTAAGCCGGGAAATCATTCAGACTACAAGGCGGGTCAGGGTTCTGGAGGAACGCATACTGCCGAAACTGAAGAGGCAGATTAAGTCTATCACCCAGTATCTGGGGGAACGGGAAAGGGAAACCTATTTCAGGCTGAAACAGTTCAAGGAGATCAAGCACGCAGCGCAGCAGGCATAAGCCTTACTTTTTCAAGCTGCTGCTCAGGCGGAGAAAATTCAGTTTGTTTTCTTGTTTTTGACAGGCAGGGGGATTTTCAGGAGAGTGATGCCCTCTTCCTGTAATTTTTTTTCCTCAGACTCGGTGGTCACACCCCTGATATTTCGAGGCTCGGATACACCATAGTGCATTTTAAGGGATTCCTTTGCCAGATCAGGGCCAACATCCTCAAAATTCTCTTCGACAAATTTCTGCAGGGTTGCAAGTGCCTTATCTACATCTTCCGAAGATACCGGATCCGTGGAACATTTTTGGACCTTGGTTTCCTCCGCGCAGCCTGATGACTGAAAACGTATGGGGGAGAGAACTTTTCGTATCTCCCGGCTGCCGCATTGAGGACACAC
>Ga0209536_100009439_pt1 | contig 14508 bp, 15 predicted proteins | sample DeeMarSeWOR28_12_FD_187461 | JGI IMG/M metagenome (GOLD analysis project Ga0209536, IMG submission 187461) | Marine sediment microbial communities from White Oak River estuary, North Carolina - WOR-2-8_12 (SPAdes) (version 2) | ecosystem: Environmental > Aquatic > Marine > Intertidal zone >...
GGGGGGGGGGAATTTCATTCACGGATACGGCTTTCGTCTCGCCACAAGACACTGATCTCTGAATCGCCCTCTATTCGTGCAGCATTTGGCATTATTGCCGGAAACCACCATAATTGACAGAATAAGAGGGAACCGTTAGGTTAGGCGTGAATCATTGGATAAGTGACAGATAATCCATACTTTGCATTTTGAGTGTCTCGTTTTCGCAACACTAAAGGGGGATGCGGTCTGATATCTGACAACCAGAACAGGGAAAGTGGCACCATCTCTCCTAATTGATAGGTAAAATTTCCTTTTTATCTCAATTAGTTAAACTCATCCGGTGCAATCTTGCTGGCAATGGTTTAGGAATCCCTCCAACAGTCGGCACGCTTATTGCTCAATAGCTAAAGTTGCCTTACGGACCGTCAAGGAGACATAGGGAATATGTACTTGTTTTTCATCAGAGCTTTCAACGACGTTGATCATTTAACTCCGATCGTATGGAAAATGAACCGGGACAGCCATCCGGTTGCGGTTTACTGTATCAACCCGGAATATGATATTCAAAACGATTATCGGCTCGACTTTTTAAAGGAGCTAGGAGTCAAAGTCGATTATATTTATAATGATTTCGATCAAGATTTAGGTATGTTACACAGACTAATGCGTTTTCTTTTTCAAAGAAGTTATGGGCTGCAAAAAAGATTTGGCGATAATTCTCTATCACGATTTTCAATGTGGTCGAATCATCTGCGACATCTGGCTCGAACAACAGGAACTCTGTTTTATAAATTAGCGAGAAGTAAGTTTTACGATTTACCTTGGGCCCGGAATATTCTTGAGCAAACTGGAGCTCAGGCGTTGTGCTTTGACTGGGTAAGTCCAAAACGATACGTTGTTGAGGTATTGTTGGATGCAGCTCAAGAAATATCCATACCAAAACTGGCGCTGCCTCATGGTGTTTACTTGTACACCAATGAGTTAGCGAAAAGCTACTTAACAGAAAACAGAGTACACGAGAAATACAATCGCTACGATCGCGTTGTGGTGCAAAACAGTCTTAACAGGGAGTTTATATCTAAATCAGGTGTCGAGAGTGAAAGAGTTCTGGTGCTTGGAAGTGCTCGGTATTGTAACGAATGGATGGAGCAAAATAAAAAGATGCTCCCTAGAGTGACGAACTCGAAAGATATGAATACAGATAAGTTGAAAGTGGTTTTTATGACCACCAGACCTCGATACAGGGTTGATGCGGAGAGAATGATAAGAACGTTCGGTATGCTATCTGAGCTCAATGCGATTGAGGTATGGGTAAAACCTCACACCAGGACCGGCAAAGATGCGGTCATATATAAAGATCTGCCTCTCCCCAATGTCGCCCACATCTCTTCGGTGGAATTGTGTGAGTGGGCGGATGTTATGTTGGTTGTGGGTTCGAGCATTATTATTGAAACACTGAAGCAAGGCAAACCTGCTCTTTACCTAAAGTACCTTCATGAAAATACCACAGAGTACGAAGATTTTGGCGCTTGCTGGATCATCCATGATGAGACTGAACTGCAGGAAGCCTTGCTGTCATTGCGAGAAAAAAAGACAAGAGTGCCGTATAAAGATGAGGATGTAAATAGATGGCTCGCTGAGGTCATTTATGGCGGACGAAGTGAGAGGGACGTACTGAAGGATTACGAAGATTTCATAATAAATTATACTAATTCATAATTATAACAAGATGTTAAGACTAGGATCGAGCGTGTTCTCAAAAACAATGCTTGCTAGGTGATTATCGCCTTTTTGTATAACCGTAGACAGAGGGAGCCAGAGAATTGCCAGTGAAATCTTTGAAATCAAAGCTCGCCAAGTGCCAGGTTACCCTTGGTTCATGGATCACTCTAGCCCATCCTGCAATAGCTGAGATTATGTCAGCATCTGGGTTTGACTGGCTTGCCGTGGACCTTGAACACAGTGTGATTACCATCCGGGAGGCGGAGGAACTGATTCGCGTCGTTGCACTGTCAGGAGTGTGGCCCCTGGTCCGGCTGTCAGCCAATGATCCGGTTCAGATCAAACGGGTAATGGACGCAGGAGCACATGGGGTGATCGTTCCCATGGTAAACTCTGCTGCTGATGCGGAGCAGGCGGTGGAAGCCGTGCGTTATCCTCCTGAAGGGAAGCGGGGCGTCGGTCTGGCTCGGGCCCAGGGCTACGGCAGCGCTTTCGAGCATCACAAAGAATGGCTTAACCAAGAGAGCGTGGTGGTCGTCCAGGTAGAACACATTGAGGCGGTTAATCATCTGGAAGTGATCCTGTCGGTTGATGGTATCGATGGTTTTATCGTGGGACCATATGATCTTTCCGGTTCTCTGGGAGTTCCTGGGCAATTCGATCATCCTGCAATGAAAGAGGCCATGGCCAAAATTCAATCCACTGGAATCGCTTCCGGTAAAGCCCCCGGGATTCATGTGATTGAACCAGATACGGAGGAGCTTTTGCAAAGGGTAAATGAAGGCTACAGCTTTTTGGCCTATAGTTTAGACATTCGGATGCTGGATTCTGCCTGCCGTTCTGGACTGGATGCGATCCGGAGCAGGATGAGATGAAAGAGATTATTGCCATAATCCCTGCACGCATGGGCTCCACTCGCTTTCCGGGGAAACCGCTGGCCAAAATTCATGGTGTTCCCATGGTGGGGCACGTTTATTTTCGGACTAAAATGTGTTCTGTTTTGAATGAAACCTACGTGGCCACCTGCGATCAAGAGATTTACGACTATATTGAATCAGTGGACGGCAAAGCCATAATGACTGCGGATACTCATGAGCGCTGTTCCGATCGAACAGCAGAGGCCATGATGAAGGTGGAGTCTGAGACCGGTCGAAGAGTTGACATTGTGGTTATGGTCCAAGGTGATGAACCCATGGTGACCCCGGAGATGATTGAGCGAGCGATCACTCCCATGCTGGATGATGCTTCTGTGCAAGTGGTGAATCTCATGGCCCAGATGAAAACTACCCAAGAGTTTGATGATCCGAATGAAGTCAAAGTGGTGGTGGATTTACAGGGTCGGGCACTGTACTTTTCTCGGGAACCTATCCCCTCGAGGAAAAAAGGGATTAAGGACGTGCCCATGCTCAAGCAAGTGTGTATTATTCCGTTTCGAAGAGATTACCTGCTCGAGTTCAACCGTCTTCCCGAGAGCCCGCTTGAAAAGATCGAATCGGTGGACATGATGAGGGTCATCGAGCATGGTGAACATGTGCATATGGTTATGAGCGATACGGAAACCGTGAGTGTTGATACACCGGAAGACCTTGAGAGAGCGGTGGATTTGATGAAGAAGGACCCCCTGCGTAACGCATATAGTTCAACGATTGGCTGAACAACTTTGCTATAAAAAAATACTAAGGTTTCTTAAGAGGAAGTCTTCAAATTGAATCATTCAAAGACCATCATTGCTACCACATCCTCCTTTGCCAGAGAATCCCCAGAAGTTCTGGAGTCGATAAAGAATAAGGGGCTGACAGTGGTTCAAAATCCCTGGGGACGCAAGCTGAGCGAGGAGGAGCTAAGCGAGCTTCTGGAGGAATATGAACCCGTTGGCATGCTTGCCGGTACCGAACCAATCACTCGCTCGGCTCTTGAAAAGGCGAAAGGTCACCTCCGGGTTATCTCTCGAGTTGGAGTGGGTTGGGATAATGTGGACAGAGTCTTTGCCGAACAACTGGGAATTCAAGTTTATCGAACGGCCGGGGTGCTCACCCAGGCGGTGGCAGAGCTGACGGTTGGCTTGATTCTGTCCGCGTTGCGCTCCATCTCCTCGAATGATCGTTTAATCCGTCAAGGTAGATGGCAGAAGGCCATGGGTGGCCTGCTGAGTGAAAAGGTCGTCGGCATTATCGGTTTTGGCAACATTGGACAAAGGGTGGGAGAGCTCGTTGCCGCTTTTGGTGCCAGAGTGATTTACCACGACCCTCAGCCCATCAGTGTCTCTTGGGCGCAGGAGGTATCTTTGTCGGAGTTGCTGACCCAGGCCGAAATCATCACAATTCATGCCGGAGGGAGCGAGCAGATCCTTGGGAAAACGGAGCTAAAGAAAATATGCAAGCAAGGGGTGGTCTTGGTCAATACTGCGCGGGGTGGATTGGTAGATGAAAGTGCCTTGCAAGATTGCTTGAGCGAGGGCAAGGTAGGTTTTGCCTGTTTGGACGTTTTTGAAACCGAGCCTTACTGCGGTCCTCTTTGTTCCTTGGAAAATGTGATTTTGACTCCTCACATCGGCTCCTATGCCAGAGAGGCTAGAGCGCTCATGGAGCAGGCAGCAGTTGAGAATCTCATAAAAGGCTTACACGAGGCTGGTGTCCTATGAAAGACAAAGTCGTTGTAATCGGTGGTTCCGGTTTTTTGGGGAGCCATTTGGCAGACGCACTAACCGAAGAAGGGTATGCTGTATCCATATTTGACATACGACCTTCGCCTTGGTTGCGGCCGAGTCAAGAAATGATCGTTGGCGAAATCCATAATGAAGAAGAGCTGCTCAGGTGCATCACTGGGGCTCGTTACGTATACCATTTGGCGGGTATTGCAGATATCGGCGAGGCGGCGAGATCTCCTCGGTCCACCGTAGAACAAAACATTATCGGTAGCACCGCTGTCTTTGATTGCTGCCTACAAGCGAAAGTGGAAAGACTCTTGTTTGCCTCCACCTTATATGTATACAGTCAACAAGGCTCTTTTTATCGGGTGAGCAAGCAAGCGGTGGAGCTGCTTATTGAAGCCTACAACGAGCGTTTTGGACTGGAATATACAATCTTACGCTATGGTTCGCTCTATGGTCCACGGGCGCAGCCATGGAATGGGCTCAAACGCTATGTGACCCAAGCTGTTCGGGAGGGTCGTGTTGATTATCCAGGCACGGGAGAAGAACGGCGGGAATATATCTATGTGAAGGATGCTGCCCGCTTAAGCGTTGACGCCTTGGCAAAGGATTATGCCAACCAATGCCTTACCCTGACAGGGACGCAGATCTTGAATTCCAGAGAGCTACTGCGGATGATTCAGGAAATCTTGGGAGGGAAGGTAGAGGTAATATTTAATCCGGAACAGCGCAATCCCGAGCACTATGAAATGACCCCTTATCGCTTTACTCCTAAGGTAGCACGAAAAATAGTGCCCAACGTTTTCGTAGATATTGGCCAGGGCATACTGGACCTGGTGGAAGAGGTTTATCTGGAAAACAACGGGCTAAATCAGAAAAGGGATTAGCAGGCTATCCGACTAATCTCGCGAATGCTTAACATTGTCATTCTGAGTGAAGCGAAGAATCTCATAGTCTCAAGCACTTACGCTCTCGAGATTCTTCGGCTGACGCCTCAGAATGATATTGTCGGACAGCCTCTTAGAAGTGCATTATGGATGGGTCTTCTATGCCCTCGGCTGGGTGGAAGTATTCGTTAGCCTCCAGCTACGATGTAATCTGGCGGGGTTTTCCTACCTTTGAGATTTTCTTAGAAACCCATTTGACTCTCCCATTGGATTGTACTCAAGAACAAGGGCTACTGTGGATTACCAGGCATTTTTTTTTGACTTTGACGGGGTCTTGGCAGATTCAGTGGAAGTCAAAACGCGGGCTTTTGCCAAGCTCTTTGAGCCCCATGGGCCTGAAATTGTAGGGCGGGTTATGAATCACCACCGTCTTCACGGTGGCATGACCCGAGTGGATAAATTCGGCCATTACTACCGGAAATATCTTGGCACTAGCTTGAATGATAAAGAGATGGCCGACCTGTGCCGACGATTTGCGAAATTGGTGGTGGATGAAGTTGTTGCGGCACCAGAGATTCTGGGGGCAGGGGAGTTTCTGCAAAGATGGAGCTCGCAACTGGACTGTTTCGTCATCTCAGCCGCACCTGAAGAGGAAATCAGAAAGATCGTAAAACGAAGAGGTATGACAGGATATTTCAAGGAAGTCTTGGGAGCTCCAGTGGACAAAAAGAAAAATTTGCAGACCCTGCTGGACAAGTATGGTTTGAATCCCTCAAGATGCTGTTTCTTTGGGGATGCGGAAAGTGATTATCTAGCAGCCCGTGCCTGCGGTGTAGATTTTTTTGGAATCGTCCCAGATAAGGATGCCCCCTTGCTTCAATTGCATCCTGGGATAAAATGGACAAAAGACTTTAGGGATCTTGAAAAGGTACTCGTTTCAAAACTTTAAATAGGTTTTTCAGTCCAACCTCAAACAATCTCTCTAGAGTAAGGTGCACCTCAGATCAACTGCTAATGCGAAAGATATTACCGGAGATCTGCTCTACCTTCAGTTCTCCGCTTTCCCTGAGTAGCTGCTGAAACCTTGACATTCGCGCGCGCACCTCTTCAAGGGAAATCCCCGGAAAACGATGGCGCTGAACTTCCGGTGCGCCAATTGATTCTGGCAGACGGGACTTGTACCGCTTTTTGAGTCGGCGGCTAGTTGCCCTGTACCAGCCCTCCAACCGATTGACTAAAGCCGGCTTTGGCAATTCAGTACGACCATTCAGCGCTTCTTCCAGAACATCTACGATCCGCTCAGAGGCCATCGGGCCGTCTCGTGCTGCCAGATATTTGTCGATGAGCGCTTCACGTTCATCTCCTCCTGCAGCGCCGAATTCACCTGCGAGGATTTTTCCGAGAGTCACCTGCAACTCCTCGAAGTCGAAGCACTGGTGGCTCAACTCGTTGGGTAAACGGTATAACTCATTATCGTAATACTCATTAACCGTTGCTCTATAGGCGATGGCGGGAACTTCCAAGGCGTAGGCCTCTATGCCGGTGGTGCAGCCGTTATGAACAAGTGCTTTTGCAGCCATGAGCCAGGGGACTACGTTACCTTTGTTGATCACTTGCACCCGCTCGCACTTTGCAGCGATAGCATGATAGACTTCATGGTTTTCGCTTGGATGCGGTCTGACAACTATAGTATGGTTTGGAAAAGCCTGCTCGAGGGCCGGGAGGAGTCTCTTGAAGTCTACGAAGATGGCGTTTATGTGATCTCGCAAACCTTCGGCATACTCACGGGTCATACCCCTGGCCGCTCGGGCGAATCTGGGCTCATCCTCAGACTTATTCGACGGAAAGAAAAGATTCTGGACAGGAGCAAAGGCATTTACGGCGGTAAAATTGGTGTTGATGAGAATGAAATCCCCGTAGGTCTTGCGAAGTCCTTTGACCTCATCATCGAAAAATGGTCGTATTTCAGGCCGCAGCATATCGCCACGCGGGTTTCCAGTTATGTGAATCGGCGTTCCACTGTTTAGCTGGGGGTATTGACGCCACAACTCGGCGTTGTTACGACCCCAGGCGAGCAGATGGGACACGTACTTGATGGCCCGGGGAGAGATGCGGGCACTGTAATACACTTCTGGCAGTTGGTGGATAAACCCCTCTTCATCCCAGGCCATCCTTTCATGGCCAAGCCTGCTCAAAATACGGAACAACGTACCAGTGCCGGCCCCCAGGTTGTTGGCGATGTAAATACTCCTTGGAAAAGAAGGAAGGCGAAATTCGATCTCCCGGCGGGGCCCGATTACTGATAGAAATCCACGCCTTGCTGCAATGCAGGCAAGAAGAAGCTTGGCGTCAAATTCACGGACCTGCCAGTCGACTGTAATTAGGATTGAAACTTTATTATCTGCCATGCTCTAACCTGGTTTCCAGTTAGTCCCATAGACCGCAATAAGAATTAGTTCGCACTGCAAAGTGACTTGAAAGCTACTCGTTCGAACTCTCCATGTGCTTTAGAATGAATTCGGCAAGCTTGAAGTCAAATTCGGTATCAATGTTCACCAACAAATCATCAATTACAAGGAAAGATGTTCTATCACCCTTGATGCTTTTCTTATCAATGATGCAATCTCTGGTCATGGCATAGGCCACGCCATTCTTGTGATATACGGGTTTAAGCTGCTGTCTAGCAATTATGTTCGCCCCGCCCGGATCATAGTAATCTAGCATGTCATCTCGAATTACAAGTTGTTTAAGTGGGTGTGCCTTAGAGTCGGTCTCGCTGACGGTCCAGACTGCATCGTATCCACCTTTGATCAGCTTATCCACCGTCGCAGTTACATGTTTTGGCTGGCGAAAGGGAGAGGTGGGCTGCAGCATCACCACGACATCGTATCGCCTATCGTCGATTCTTTCACACTCCGACAGAGCATGATGCAGGACATCCCAGTCAGCGACGATGTCTCCAGAGAGTTCTTTGGGTCGCATAAATGGTACGTCCAAACCAGATTCTCTAGCTATCTCCGCTATTTTTGGATGATCTGTGGAGACAACGGCCCGGTCCACATATTCGAGCTTCTGCACCACCTGTCCCACCAGCGCAACCAGCGGAAAACCTGTTATGGTGCGAATATTCTTGAGCTTCACCCCTTTGCTGCCGCCACGTGCCGGGACTACAACTAGTATGCACTTGTCACCAATCATTGACTATTTTTCTTTCTCCAATTCATTTATATTTTCACCAGCTTCTACCAGGTCCCACGCGAGTGGCGTACCACGTTCTATATCTCCACTGGCGCAGCGGCCGAGTATGTCGTCAAGGTGTCGGGTATGAAGACCATGGCCTGGCCGAATGGAGCGGACGTTTTGAGTAGTAAACATCTCTCCTGCCTTCATATCACGCACCACAAAAAGGGAACGACGGAAAATACGGCTCTGGCTCTCCTTTTCACTCACGCCATACTGAACTCCACCCAATGCTTTCTCTGTGGTGCGCACAGCCTCTACCATAGATATGAACTCGCCAGGCTCAAGGGAGAAAGAACTGTCAGGGCCAGATACGGATCGGGATAGGGTGAAGTGCTTTTCCACAATGCAGGCGCCCAAAGCCACCGCGGCCACCGGCACCGCAATCCCCAGGGTATGATCCGATAGTCCGGCTGGAACACCAAAAGCACGGCTTAAATCAGGGATGGAGAGTAAATTCATATCTCCAGGTGGGGCGGGGTAAGCGCTGGTACACTTTAGTAGTGCTAACTGATCATTGCCGGTGTCACGGATCGTGGTCACCGCCTCGTCAATCTCAGCCATCGTAGCCATGCCGGTGGACAAGATGACAGGCTTACCGGTTTGGGCGATCCGCCGCATCAAGGGCAAATCGACGATCTCAAACGAGGCAACCTTATAGGCAGGTACATTCATCTCCTCTAGAAAATCTACTGCAGTGGCATCAAAAGGCGAGGAAAATAAATGGATGCCCAGCTTACCAGCAATCTCTTTCAGCTTTGGTTGCCATTCCCAGGGAGTGAAGGCTTCGCCGTAAAGGTCGTAAAGATTGCGCCCCTCCCAGATTGTGCCTTTGCCAATTCTGAAGTATTCGCTGTCACAGTCAATCGTTAGCGTATCAGGCGTATAAGTTTGAATTTTAATGGCATCTGCACCAGCTTCTTTGGCCGCCTCGATGATCTTAACGGCCTCGTCAAAATTCTGGTTATGATTGGCTGACATCTCCGCCACCACATAAGTGGGTTGCCCCGGTCCAATGCGGCGACCCTCTATCTCAATATGCGAGTTCATCTCAATTCTTCTCTTCTCAACACGAGATGATGTGCTAGATGTTTACTCTTTCTGGTGGTTCCTATAGAGACAAAACCAGCTTTCTTGAACGCTCCAACAGATGCCTCATTGTCCTCTTTTATGTAGGCATGGATCACCTCAACCTCAGCAGTCTCAAAAAGTTCCTGCGAGGCAAGGCGAAGGAGCAATGGGCCATAACCCTTGCCTCGAGACTTCCTATACAGGCTGATAGAAATTTCTGCCTCATTACCTTCACGTTCATATCGAACTTGGCCGACAGGCTCGTGATTTGTATCCTCAGCTATGTAGAAGTAGCAACTGGGATCATTCAGCTTTGACTCGAACCAGGCAACATGATTTTCATAGGGTATGGCCTCAGAGGAGAATGAGACGGCGCGCACCTCAGGATCATTGGCCCATGTCCAAATCAACCTGCAATCATCTTTAGATACTTGTCTTAGTTTGAGCATCTTGCCAGCAACTTCGACACAACTCGATCATTACCCCTGCCATCGATCAACTGGCGACCTCGCTGAGACATTTCAGTTCTCGCATCCATCTCTCCAGCCAAGCTAAGCAAAGCCTGGGTAATGTCCGTGGCGTTAAGATTATTGTGCCAACCCAGACTGACAACTATACCTGCCTCATCCAACCCTTCGGCAACAGCCCGTTGATTGTCGGCCAGAATTATAACAAGAGCGGGAAGCCCCATAAATGCTAACTCCCAACAAGTGCTGCCGCCACCGGAGATGGCCAGATCAGCCCAGGCCATAAGTTCGTCCATATTAGTGGCATTGGTAACAATTGCAATAGGTACCGTTGAATCCCGGCTCTCCACTTGTAGTTGCGGTCGATGGGGGTTGTTTGAGCCTACAACGACTACAGCTTCGAATCCGGCTATATCGATCTGCTTAACCGCTTGTATTACCTTCAGGGTCTGATTGTCAGCGTCAGCACCCCCTAAGGTAATGAGAACCTTACGGGCTATTCCAGGGATTCTTATCCTGGAAGCACCCCTGCTCAGAAATTCCGGCCGTAGCAGAACATATTGGCTTCCTAATAAAAGAAGCGTGTCGGGCTCAGACGAATAGCGCAAGAGATCAGCGCCGATATTTTGATTCAGCACTATGTCAGCATGGTAGTGTTCCAGGTGAGCCGTGTCATCAATTACTAATAGCGGCAGGCCTCCTTTTTTAACTTGGCGCTGGTACTCAGGATCGAAATGGTAGCCATCCAGCACCACCCAACCGTTGGAATGCCTTTGCAAGATTTGGGAGGTTAACTTCCAGTCCATTGGGTTAGGATGAGCACTTTCTAACGTCACCACCTGCATCCCCGCGTCAGCAAGACTTTGAGGTAAACTTCTGCTTTCACAGCAAGTAATGAATGTCGCCTCGCCACCTCGAGTTTTCCAACTCTGAGCTAAAGCCAAGCAGCGCATCAGGTGACCTGTGCCCACTTGAGCATTGGCGTCTGCCCGGATGATTAGATTAGGTTGCATAGACCCAAAGACTCTGCGCTTTGACCTCACCTTTTTGGGGGATAATAAAACCCACAAGTGAAGCAACAAGCTGTTATTGCCCTATTCTTTCTCTCTCATCCTTAAAGCAGTGTACATTAATTCAGCAGTTTTCCAATCCTCATGTGTGTCAATGTCCTGAACCAGATATCTGGGTAAAACTACAGGGACAGTGTCAACCGAAAAGAGTTCTTTCTCCTGCATAAATCTCTCAGTGTGGGCCCAATAGAATTGTCCAGCATCGTGATATGTTTCAGGCAAATCGTTGGACCTGGTATCTTTGTGGTTCTCCCATAACATCTTGATTCGGCCTTTGTTGTCGACGTTAAGTGCTCTAAATATAGGGTAAGGGAAGGTGGTGACAGAAAAAGCGATAACAGCATCCTTTTCACGCACGAGTTCAAACCCTTTTTCTAGATCTTGCGAGCGAAGGAATGGAGCAGTGGGATAAATGCAGCAAAAATATTCTGGTAGATTGCCGTGGTCCTTCAACCAGGTTAGGGCGTGCAACAGAACAGGTACGGTGCCCGTGTGATCATCTGCCAACTCAGTTGGCCGCATGAAAGGTGCTTCCGCTCCGAAGCTCTTGGCAACCTCGGCGATTTCATCTGAGTCTGTGGAGGCGATGATCCTGGAGAAAAGCCCGGTTGCTTTCGCAGCTTTGATAGAGTAAGCGATGATTGGCTTCCCGGCGAATGGCTTTATGTTCTTGCCGGGAATACGCTTACTGCCGCTCCGAGCAGGGATAATAGCTACAGCATGCATGCTTTGCCCTCTAGTGGCTTGCTGGCTCAAACTCCATTACTGTCTCGATCACTACAGAGATGACCCTTTCCACTTCCTCATCCTTCATGCGCGGGAAGATTGGCAGGGAAAGGATTTGCTCATAAGCAGTTTCAGCAACCGGGCACAAACCGGGTCCGGTGCGGAACTTGTTTTGATAAAAGGGGTGCAGGTGCACCGGAATGTAATGAACATTTGCACCAATACCCTTCTGCCGCAAAGTGCGAAAGAAGCTGTCACGGTCTGCAGCAAGATTATTGAAATCCACCTTAACGACGTAAAGATGATAGGCGTGGAGAACATCTTGACTCACAGCAAGAGGAGAAATCTGCGGGGTAGGGGAAAAACCATCATCATAGCGGGCTGCGATTTTTCTCCTCTGTTTCAGAAAGTCGGGAAGCTTCTGCAACTGAGCCAGGCCAAGGGCGCATTGAAAGTCTGTTATTCGATAATTGTAGCCGAGATCCACCATTTCATAGAACCAGGAGCCCAACTGTTCCCTCTGCAGGTGGTCAGTAGTTATGCCGTGATTCCTAAACAATCGCATACGTTTGGCCAACACCGAATCGTCTGTGGTAATCATGCCCCCTTCGCCCGTGGCTATGTGCTTGACCGGATGAAAGCTGAAGGTGCTGAGATCGGCTAGAGATCCCACCGGGCGGTTCTTGTACCTGGCCCCAAGGGCATGACAGGCATCTGCAACAAGAGCCAAGCTGTGTCTATTGGCGATAGACTTCAGATCATCGTAATCGCAGGGATGCCCTGCAAAGTCCACGGCAATTATGGCTTTTGTACGCGAAGTGATTTTAGATTCCACCTGTTTAGATTCGATTAGTAAGGTTTCAGGATCCACGTCGGCGAAAACCGGGGTGCCACCCTGGAATACGACACAGTTGGCTGTGGCTGCGAAAGTCATTGGTGGGACTATTACCTCATCTCCTGCTCCGATTTCCAAAGCATACATGGCAGCATGGAGAGCTGCGGTCCCATTACTGACTGCCACTGCTTCCTTTGCCCCCAAGAGATTAGCAAAGGCCCGCTCAAATTCAACAACCTTTGGCCCACTTGTCAACCAGTCGGAGCGCAGTACTTCTACCACGGCACGAATGTCTTCTTCGTCAATCCACTGTCTGCCATACGGAATCATAAGCCTTCTATCATTGCTCTCATTTCATCTACTGTTAAGCGCCAGGGGTTGGTCTCGGAGTTGTACTCAAAGTGGTCCGGGACCGTACCTCCGCCATCCCACCATGACCGGCTGGACCAGAATTTGAAGTTGGGCTGGATGAGATAAAAATCGTCAAATTCCAAAGCACTCCTGGCATCATCCCGGGATATCATGAGCTCATGGAGTTTTTCGCCAGGTCTGATACCAACTACCCTGGTTTCACAGTCAGGTCCTATGGCCTCGGCCAGGTCCATGATGTTCATGCTCGGAATTTTCGGTACGAAAAGCTCACCCCCGCACATATGTTCCAAGCACCACAAGACAAACTCCACCCCCCGCTGGAGGGTAATCCAGAAGCGGGTCATTCGTGGATCCGTGATCGGCAAGTAACCATTGTCTTTTTGTTTCAGAAAATAGGGTATGACACTGCCGCGACTGCCCACTACGTTGCCGTATCTGACTACGCCGAACACAGAGTGATCCTGCCCCACATAGGCATTGCCTGCTACGAAAAGCTTGTCAGAGCAAAGCTTGGTTGCGCCATATAAATTGATTGGATTTGCTGCTTTGTCCGTGCTGAGGGCAATCACTCGCTTCACCCCCTGATCGATGGCAACATCAATGATATTCTGAGCTCCAATGATGTTGGTCTTTACCGCTTCGAAAGGATTGTATTCGGCAGCCGGTACTTGCTTAAGGGCTGCTGCGTGAATAACGTAGTCAACACCCTGAAAGGCGCGGTAAAGTCTTTCTTTGTCGCGAACATCACCAATAAAATACCGAATACAGGGATAGTCCGAGACCGTAAAGACCTGAGACATCTCAAACTGTTTCAGTTCGTCACGGCTAAAGATAATTAAACGTCTCGGTTTGTATTCATTCAGGATGATTTCAGTTGCTTTTTTCCCAAAAGAACCTGTACCACCTGTAATTAAAATACTCTTATTATTGAACATGTTAAGACTCCATCCATATTGTGCTGGTTTACATCACCCAAAACCCTCCCCGGCTCGTTGCTCGGAAGCCATTATAGAAGAGTCAGGGGATAGAAAGCGTTCGACCGGCTGAGAAGAGCAAAACGTCTCGCCTTGGGCAGAGACCACTGTGACCAAGATTTCTTGGGGAAAGTATGAGGTCATAACCCCGCAAGAACTTCGTCGAGCTCTTCAAAACGGAAGTTTTCTTTTACATGAACAAATGGACAGCCGTTCTCCGCTGCCGATTTTCTGTCGGACTCCCCGTCTCCAACCACGAGCACCTGGGAGCTTTCCACCTTTTCCCGCTCCATAATGTGCTGAATAGTTTGAGACTTCTCATGGGGATATCCAAAAATATCAACAAAATAACTGGTCCAATTTCTATGGTGGATAATCTCTTTCAAAGCTGCATCCGGAGTGGTGGAGCTTAGGTACAGCTTGCATTGCTGAGCCAAGGCTGCAAGTGTTTTTTGTGCTCCTGGCTTCTCGGGGCACGTTTTTGCTCCAGCCAACACAATGTCGTTGTAACG
>Ga0209536_100009440_pt1 | contig 14507 bp, 12 predicted proteins | sample DeeMarSeWOR28_12_FD_187461 | JGI IMG/M metagenome (GOLD analysis project Ga0209536, IMG submission 187461) | Marine sediment microbial communities from White Oak River estuary, North Carolina - WOR-2-8_12 (SPAdes) (version 2) | ecosystem: Environmental > Aquatic > Marine > Intertidal zone >...
GTGCGACGCTGCCTGCTCGACGCCGTGTATCAGGCCCAGGGCAAGGGTTGCGGTCCCGGTGTTCTGGGTGTTTGCATCGGTGGCGATCGCGGATCGGGATTCATGGCTTCCAAGGAAGAGTTTTTCCGGCCACTGGACGATACGAATCCCGACCCCAAGTTGGCGCGACTCGAAAAACAGATTTTGAAGGAAGCGAATAGCATGAAAATAGGTCCTATGGGATTTGGCGGTTTCACAACCTTGCTGGGCGTCAAAATCACACATCGAAACCGATTGCCAGCTTCATTTTTCGTCTCTGTTAGCTACATGTGCTGGGCATTCCGACGCAACGGCTTTCGCATGGCCCAATCAGGAAAGATAACCCGTTGGCTCTATGACTCCTGAAGCAAAGAAGGAGAAAACCATGCTGCTGGAAGCACCGTTCACGGAAGAAAAAATCCGCAAGCTACATGTGGGTGACAAAGTAGAAATCACGGGATTGATTTTCACGGGTCGCGATGCGGTTCATAAATATCTGCACGAGGGTGGCGACCCACCCGTGAATTTTACGGATAGTATCATTTACCATTGCGGTCCCGTAGTGGTCAAGGAAGGTAAGAAATGGGTTGTTAAAGCCGCGGGTCCGACCACTTCCATCCGTGAAGAACCTTACCAAGGTGAATTGATGAAAAAGTACAAGATTAGAGGTGTTATCGGCAAAGGTGGGATGGGACCGCGAACATTGGCTGCTTGTCTCGACATAGGAGGAGTATACTTCCACGCCATTGGCGGTGCCGCACAAGTTTTAGCTGAGAGAGTGATCGAAGTTCCCAATGTTCATATGTTGAAGAAGTTTGGCTCACCCGAAGCGATTTGGGAATTTAGAGTCGAGCGGTTCCCGGTTGTCGTCACTATGGACTCTCATGGTAACTCCCTTCACGCCGAGGTCTTGGACACCTCCGAGAAATTGCTACGGAAGTTGATGGGTTAACCGGACTAGACTTCGATATTTGCTCTGTGAGGTGAATCGATTTGCCCAACGGGAAGCAAAACCAACTGCCGACATTGGACAGTTCTGGTCCTGTGGATGAGATCTCTCTCGCTCGACTTTTGAATATTTTATGGCGATGGAAGCTGATCATCCTTCTGGTCACGTTTGTGGGATTCGGTGCTGGTATTGTGTATGGCCTTGTCACCACGCCGTTGTTTCGAGCCAAAGCGCAAGTTAGGCCTGGAATCACTTCTTTTTCTGAGGGCGGTGGTCCGGTACGCGAGTGGTTACTCAAGGATATCGTAAGCTGGTTTCGGAGACAGCTCTATTGGGAGGAAATGAAAAATGAACCTCGGTGGGATCGCTACCGCGGTGCTCCCATCATCCGGGCGGAATTTATACCACGCGGGCCACAAAATCGACAAGGTGGCAATGTCATTACTCTCGATACTCTGTCACCAGATCCTTTGGAGGCTGTGGCGATTCTGGAGTCTGCTATTGAGTCTTTCATAAGACACGCTGCCGCAGAGACTCTTTCCAGCACTTTGTTTTTAACGGAAGCCGGTATCGAGGTGCGGATGGGCGGAATCCGGGACGATTTGGAGCAACTGAAGGCAGAAAAAGAGCGTTTGGACTTGGATATTGCGGAAGCGAAGCGACGGCTCGGGATGGTGGATTTGGAACGGAAGCTGATCGAGCTGGACATAGCCAAATTGACGGCTTCCAACGAATTCCACCAGCGCACCTTGAAGGTTACAGAGGCGGAGATTGAGAGATCGTTGGCTAGTTTAGCCGAAGCGCAAAATGTTTTGGCACAATCAAAGGCGAGTGGATCGGTAAATCCGGCTAGAGAAGATTCCTTGTTGGCGAGTTTGAGCCGTGACGAGTTGACACAATGGCTCCTAACAAACATAGCCCAGACGCGCACTATCCAAACCGGGGAAATGATACTCAGGGCTCAGCAATTGGGGCAATATGTATACAGGACTCGCGTCAAAGTGGATAGTTTGCAGTACCGTATCAATCTCGAAAATTTAGAAATCGACAAGTTGGAAGGAAAACGTGATCTTGATCTCGAAAAAAAGCGATTCGACATCGAACAAACAATCGCTAAATTACAAATCCAGCGTGATCGCGATCTTGAACATAGACGAAACCAGCTTACACAGGACTTAACCGGATTAGAAGTACAACTCGGTGTATTGTCGCCGTTAGAGAAAATTGGCCGGATTGCGGTATCCTCACATCCTGTGCGGCCAAGGAAACTACGTGCAACCACCATCCTGACAATTCTGGCCTTCTTGTCATCCATTTTCTTAGTTTTGGCGTTGGAATATTACTCCCGTAACAAGAAAGTGATCACTGCGAAGAGCAGGGATTAATGATCCGGCTCCCAACCTTAATCAAATTCATACTTGTGACCTTGGCATTTACCAATTCGGTCACGCTCCCTGTTGGATTCCCTTTGAAATTGTACGAAATAGCGGGTGTAATGGCATTCGGTGTGATGCTTGCCAGGACCCGTTTTCAGTTCCGCGAGCTGGGTAAAATCCCATTACTTTGGTTATTATTTCTATTTTTAAGCCTCTTTTCGTCAGCATATGGCCTTTATCTTTTGGCTGACGCAAACATTACTATGCTCGAGTGGGCGACGGGTCGTTATCATCCTATTCTCAATACAATATTTCATTATAGCTATTTAGTTTTTGACATTGGTTTGTTGATCCTTGTGTATGTGGCTCTCCGAAGTGGCCAATTGACTCATTATGAATTCGTACGTTTCTGGCTCATTGGAGCTTTCGTTACGGTGATTTACGCAGCCCTTTTGAATATGGGAACCTTAGCCGGATTACCAGCTGCCTGGTTGCTTCGCTGGGATGCTGTACAGTATATGACCGTCTCAGGAGTAAGGATTGCTCGATGCGGCCCCTTCCTAGAGGGGAATTATCTAGGTTTGTATCTCGTCATTTCCTATCAAATAGCCATATGGGCCGTAATTCGTTATCATGACCGCTTTTACCGTTGGTTGTTGCCGGTTTTGGTAGTGGGTGTGTTGATGAGTACTTCACCCGCAGCAATTGTATTCACACTTCTGCTGTCGGCGTATGTCGTTTTCTTTGGAGGATCAGGAAGAAAAATTCGTACGGCTTTCACTTTAGGAGGTATTGCTGTCCTCTTGATTTTAATTCAAAGTGGTTTATTCCAAATCCTTGTGCTGCATAAACTGAGTCTCATTTTTTTTGGTGATATAACAGATCCCCGTAATGTTTCACTAGTTCAACGCCTCAATGAATCCTACCATGCCTGGCGGATGTTTCTTGATCATCCCTTTGGTGTGGGGATGGGGAATTATGGCTATCTGTATGGTAATTATCCTGACGCCTTCACGTGGCTGACAACAGATTTCACGAATTTCAAACGTATTCCAAACAATATATATCTCGAAATACTTTGTGAGCATGGTAGCATCGTCTTTTTACTCTTCATGTATATACTCACTCTCATGTGGTTTGGTTTGCAACGGACTGGACAACAGCTCCTCGCCTTTGGATTTGTTTTGGTTGGCCTTTACTTTTTAGCCTTTCCCACCTTCAGATTGGCATTGATTTGGGCCTATTGGGGGTTCGTAGTCTCGCTAGGTAGCGGACAACCGCTCAGGTTTCGGAATACCAAATGAGAATGTCGCTGAACAGGCTTTAGTGAATGACGGCCTAACTGAACAATTTGTTCCCAGGATGTGGTCATGCGCGAAAGTCGAGGTGTATTACACGACCTAACCTGGTTGACCGCTGCCCAGATTGCCGCGCAGTTACTGAACGTTGCCGTATTGATTTACCTGGCTCGTGCCTTGGGTTCTCATTGGTTTGGTGTTGTTCAAGTGGGAGTTGCAGTCGCTGCATATGCATTGATCACTGCGGAATGGGGATTGATGTCCCTGGGTATCCGAGAGGTGGCCCGTCTGGATCGGATAACTGCCGTACATTATTATGCCCGCATTCACATGGGACTGCTTCTAATACTAGCCTTCATCGTGTTCGCTGCTGGCTTGCTGGTGTTACCGCGTTTGTCTTTTTATGCTAATGATCCCTGGGTTTTCATTTTTTATTTAGCTGCGGTTATGCCTCAGGTCTACATGCAAGATTGGATTGGAGTGGGTTTGGAGCGAATGACCTGGGTGGCCGTGACCAAAACCAGCCGGAGTTTAATCTATGCGGCTCTGATCCTGCTGTTGCTCGGCCATTTGGCGGCCGTTTCAAACTGGCCGCTCCACCGTTGGGTTCCCGTCATCTTTTTGCTTTCCTTTTCTGGCAGCGACCTGGTCATGGCTGCGGCGGTTACGCGCTGGTTGGGAAGACCGGTCTGGCCCACTTTCGATGCCTGGTCCGAGTGGCGTCGGCGCCTCAAGGAAACGGGGGCCATCGGTGCCAGCATCATGACCATGCGTATGCTGTGGAACATCGACATCATTTTGCTTGGTTTTTTGGCTGTTCCATCTGCCGTCGGTAATTATGCTGCAGCTGCCAAGATCGTTTTCATTCTCGTCATAGCCATGGAAGTACTTTGGCAAGCTTTGTTGCCTCGAATGTCCCGTTTAGCGAAAGTTTCGCCGGAAAAGTTCAGCACTCGTTTCAACTTTTACTTAGTATTTGTGACCGCAGTTCTGCTACCGGCCGCGATGGTCGGCATAGTCTTGGGGCCGCGAGTGGTTGCCGTGCTATACGGAGCGGAATATGCCGAGACCGCCGTCGTATTTCAAATTTTGTGCTTGTCTTACTGTTTGTTAGCTCTGGGTTGGCATTTTGGGAACACACTCATTGCTGCTGACCGTCAACGCGCCTATTTTCCACCGTTGTTCGTCAGCGCCATCGTGGCATTGGTGGGCAATCTCTGGCTCGTGCCGAAATGGGGAGGGGTAGGATCAGCTTGGGCCATGCTCATTGCTCATAGTATGTTGTTTCTGATGACGGCAATCGTCTGCCGGTCTTATTTCGACCGTATATTACTCCGTCCTGTTGCGGCCATTATGGCACTCCTCTTTGTCATGTATGTTCTCATGCGACTTTCTCTAGCGTGGCCTTTGATTCTTCAGATGAGTTTGATGGTTGTGGTATATCTTTGTCTGGCGGGTCCGTTGCTGAGGTGGTGGACGAAAGCACACTTTACTCACAACTGGCGGGATTGAGACGGCAGCAGGAGCACAGAAACTTGGATCAGGACGTTTTCAGGTTAGCTTGGAGATCTTGGTATATCTCTTCGAAACGAGTGACTTGACGGTCCAATGTGAAGTCGTATGCTCTTTCCCGCCCCATCTGTCCATGCTGAAGCCGAACCTCGTCGTTCTGAGTGTAGTAAGCGATTGCATCTGCGATGGTTTTGGGCTCAGGTGAGACGATTTGCCCGTCCACATTGTGACGGATCACTTCGGGAATGCCGCCCCGGTCTGATCCGATGACCGGTAGTCCATGACTGAAACCATCGAGGATGACCCGGGGAAAATTATCTGGCCAAACAGAAGGCGTGATCACGAAATCGCTCTCCCGCAGAGTAGCACTCTTGGCCTCTCCCTGGATGACTCCCAAATAGCGGCAGCGGTCTGGGTAGATCGCACAAAAACCAGCCACGTCTTCAGTCAGCTCACCCTTTCCGGCGAAAGCAAAGTGCAAACGATCACACGCGGAGTCATGAAAGAGTTGCTCCAGCGCCTGCAAGAGTTCAGGTATTCCTTTGTGCTTGGCTACGGTACCGAGGTACAACCCCGAGACCTCGTTTCGCCCCTGCCGGTTGGGAAGCTCTGTGGGAATTGATTCACAGGCGTTGGGCACTACAGCAGTTTGCGCGTCGGGGAAGGCACCTCCCGCGAGGTGTTTCTGGAGCATGAAGCGGGTGGGTGAAGTGACCATGCCTACGTTTTGAGAATGACGGAGTTTGAGATGGCTTAAAACCCGACACGGCCAACGCGGATGACTGCACAAGCTACCGTCGGAACGCAACAAAGTCGTGCGCGGACAGAGCAGATGTAAATCCCGTATCGTGTGTGCGATGGGAATGCCAAGTTCCTTGGCAGCGAGCCATACCACTGCGGTCATCCCTACCAAATTGTTGGTGTGGACGACGTCGGGGCGAGATTGGGCCAACCTGTTTCGCACTAAGCGTAACCACGTGGGAGAGTGGATGTTCAAGGCGTGATGCAGTCCGCGGGTGATTAATGAAGGTGCGGTAGCTTCTGAGGGCACTAAATCGTGGTACATTCCGCTGGCTGGCGCTTCGAAAACCTGTCCCTTGATCCCTTCCACGGTTCGGACTGTCAACGCGTGGCGATTCCCATCTCGTTTGCCTGTGGTCGCCAATACATCAATCTCGTGTCCCCGCGCCGTCAGTTCGCGGGCGAGCAGGTAAGTCGACTTCTCTGCTCCCCCGGAGAGGTTCGGATAAAAAAGACTATTCTGGATCAGGATCTTCATGGCAGTCTCACTCTGAACGACAAGAGCCAAACCTGGGCGCAACGATTGCAACCTGCATTGTACCTTCCTCCGATGCTAACGGCAAACATGTAGCCCAGGGCAAGAATTGATTCATGGCGATGACAGGAGAAATTCACTAATTTGAATCCCACATCGCGATACCAGGATCTCAATCCCACGATCTCAATCTGAAAATGGGATTTGGTCTCAGAGAGTAATTTCAGTATATTCACCAAAGCCAGCGCGCTCATCATACCAATGAGCGCCAAGGGAGGGACGGGATCCGTCGGCAAGGGACTCGTCCCTTCCCTCTTTTCCCGCCCCGGACCGCCTATCCAAAGAGGTCTAGCATGGCCCGATCATCTCAGATCATCCTCGTTTTCTGTTTGGTTCTCACCCTGAGTTGGCTTGGCTGTAATCAACAGGAGGAAACCACAGCAGACACCGACTCCGAACCTACCTTGCAAGTCACTGATGTGGTTGTCGGCGACGGTCAGGCGTTGGCCGAGGGGGATTACTGCAGTGTCCATTACCGGGGATGGTTCTATCAGGATGGTCAAAAAGGAGATGAATTTGACAATTCGTTGGGCCGGGGTGAGCCGCTGACCTTTCGCCTCGGGCGTGAGCAGGTGATACCGGGCTGGGACGAAGGCTTGGTGGGTATGCGGACGGGTGGCAAACGGAACCTGATCGTTCCTCCCGAACTTGCCTTCGGACAAAGAGGAAATGCCAAGATACCACCCAACTCGACCCTTCTGTTCGAGGTGGAGCTGGTTGACATCTCTAAGGTGGAAACACAAATCCTGACCTCTGGAACCGGTCCAGTGGGCGAGGAGGGTGATCAGGTCAAGGTCCATTTCACGGGTTGGATCGCTGAAGACGGTGGTAAAGGGAATCAATTCGACAGTACCTACGAGCGTAATTTGTCTTTTGATTTCACTCTGGGCGCTGGACACGTCATTCCTGGCCTGGAGATGGGAATACTTGGCATGCGGGTGGGGGAGAAGAGACTCCTGACTATCCCCGCCGTCCTGGCCTATGGCTCTCGGGGACGGCAGCAAGGAGCTCAGCAAATTGTCCCCCCCAACGCCACTGTTTTATTCGAAGTGGAATTACTGGAGGTGCTCGGAAAGCAATAACGGTTGATGTCACTGGCTCTTCCCACCGCCATCCAGAGATACTCTCGGCTCTGGGTCCCCCGCTGTGTTTGATTTAACAAATGAGCTTGCCTGAGGAAAGCGAGGCGGCTACCTTAGACCAAATTTTGGCGGGTGGCGGCCATTTTTTTGAGCCATTCGCAAGTCTCTCATGCGTTCACGGCGGTTTCGGGATCCGAGTCCTGGTCACTTTCTACCTTCGCCACCTCAAAAAGGAGGAGCAAGCCGATCATGGGAAACGCCATTTACCTCATTCCTGTAGCAGGGGCCGTAGCGCTCCTGTTCGCTTTGTGGAAGTCGTTTTGGGTCAAAGGGAAAGATCCTGGAAACGAGACCATGCAGACCATCGCCGGTCACATCCACGAGGGCGCCATGGCCTTTCTGGGTCGTGAGTACAAGGTTCTGGCGATATTCGTGGTTTTTGTGGCCATCTTGCTGGGAATTGGTAACGCCAACCTGCCGAATTCCCACTGGCTGATCGGCATCTCCTTTGCGTGTGGCGCCATCTGCTCCGGTCTGGCCGGTTTCTTCGGCATGAAGATCGCCACCTTGGCCAACGTGCGCACGACCAATGCGGCCCAGGTGAGTCTGAACAAAGCCCTCATCATCGCCTTTGGCGGTGGTTCGGTCATGGGTATGTCCGTGGTCGGTTTGGCGACCCTCGGTCTGAGTCTCCTCTTTATCATCTACAGCAACGCTTTCGTGGACGAGTGGGGCATCGCACGGGTTCTCCAGGTTGTCTCGGGCTTTTCCTTGGGAGCGAGCTCCATCGCACTCTTTGCCCGTGTCGGTGGCGGTATCTACACCAAAGCAGCCGATGTGGGTGCCGACTTGGTGGGTAAGGTCGAAGCCGGCATTCCAGAAGACGATCCGCGTAATCCCGCCGTCATTGCCGACCTCGTGGGGGACAACGTAGGTGACGTGGCTGGTATGGGAGCCGACCTATTCGAGTCGTACATCGGATCCATCGTCGCCTCGATGATACTGGGTGTAGCCTTCATGCAGGGCACGCCCCTGGAAGGTGAGCTCAATGCCGTGATCTTGCCGTTGATTCTGGCCGGAGTCGGTATCGTGGTCTCTATCATCGGCACCTTCTTCGTACGCACTTCCGAGGGAGGCAATCCCCAAGCTGCCTTGAATATGGGCACTTTCCTGGCGGGGATCTTGATGGTCATCGCCTCCTTCTTCGTGATCCGGGCTTTGCTTCCGGTCGACATGGCCATGGGCGTGTTCTGGGCCACCGTTGTGGGTCTGGCGGGTGGCATCAGCATTGGCTTGATCACCGAGTACTACACGGCTGAAAACCGTGGTCCGGCTCAGGGGATTGCCAAGCAGAGCGAGACGGGAGCGGCGACCAACATCATCGCGGGCCTCGCCCTCGGTTTGCAGAGTACAGCCGCACCGATCCTCGTGCTGTCGGCGACCATCCTGATCGCTCACGCCGCGGCCGGTCTGTACGGCATCGCCATCGCCGCCCTCGGCATGCTGTCGACCACGGGTATTCAGCTTGCCGTCGATGCCTACGGACCCATCGCCGACAACGCGGGGGGGATCAGCGAGATGGCGGGTCTGGGTCCGGAGGTCCGGTCGCGCACGGACAAGCTGGACGCGGTGGGCAACACCACAGCCGCCATCGGCAAAGGCTTCGCCATCGGTTCGGCTGCCTTGACGGCTCTGGCCCTCTTTTCGGCCTATCGGGTGGCTGTGGGCTTGGAGACCATCGACTTGTTGAAACCCAAGGTCTTGGCCGGTTTGTTCCTAGGATCCATGATGCCGTTCCTCTTTTCAAGCTATGCCATGGCGGCCGTGGGTCGTGCGGCTTTCAGCATGATCGAGGAAGTGCGCCGCCAGTTCCGTGAAATTCCGGGGCTCATGGAAGGTAAAGCCAAGGCTGAGTTCGGCCATTGTGTCGACATCTCCACAGCCGCGGCCATCCAGCGGATGATCGTGCCCGGGCTGTTGGCCATTTTGACACCGGTTGTCGTTGGTTTCCTCGGCGGCACCGAGATGCTCGGTGGCCTCTTGGCCGGGGTGACCGCGACCGGCGTGTTGATGGCACTGTTCCAGGCCAACGCCGGGGGCGCCTGGGACAACGCAAAAAAGCACATCGAGGCCGGCCACTTCGGCGGCAAGGGCAGCGACGCCCACAAAGCCGCCGTGGTGGGCGACACCGTGGGTGATCCCTTCAAGGACACCTCGGGTCCCAGCTTGAACATCCTGATCAAGCTGATGTCGGTGATCAGCCTCGTGATCGCGCCCATTTTGATCAAGCTGGCGAGTTAGGTCCGCTGCCGGAACTCGCTGAGCGGCCCGCCTCGGTTGGGGCGGGCCGTTCCATGTCCACAAATAGCGATTTATTGTGAAGCACGGACCAGTTTCCGGACGGGGAGGAGGATTCAAACATGATCCATGGCGAGACCATCTCTTTGCCATCGGCCGGGTTCAGTGATATCCACGACCTCACAGACGCAGTGCGGCGGATCGTGGCCGAGGCCGGTATCCGCGAGGGCCTGGTGAACGTGTTTGCCGTCGGCTCGACGGCGTCGGTGACGACGATCGAGTTCGAGCCGGCCCTGGTGGCCGACATGCAGGAAGCGCTGGAAAAGCTATGGCCCCGGACCATGCAATCGCGGCATTCCCAGACCTGGGGGGACGACAACGGTTTTTCCCATCTCCGGGCTTCTTTTATGGGACCTGGCGTGACCGCACCCGTGCACCGGGGCGAACTCCTCCTGGGAACCTGGCAACAGATCGTCGTATTGGACCACGACAATCGCAGTCGGCAACGCAAGGTTTTCGTTCAAGTCGTGGGTGAATGAATTGCCGCGAGCTTGCTTTGGCTGCTCCCATTTGCCAGTATTCAAAACCAGAGGTGATCCGTGGTTTCCAACCGGAGGCAAGGCCATGGCCCAGCCCGAACTATCCGCTCATTTCAAAAGCCGCCAGCCATCCGCTATCCGCATCGCTCAGATCAAATTCGCCGAGAGGCAGGATGACACCGAGGCGATCAATGTCGCTATTGGCAATGTCTCTTTACCGATGCATCCGGCCATGGTCACTCGCCTGCGAAATTTGGGTGGGGTTGACAGCCCTTTCCGCGACGGTGTCGTGAAATACACGGCAACAAAGGGATTGACTGAAACCAATCAAGCCTTTCTGAATATCATTGCATCCAGCGGTTTTCCCAGCGAGGGCCTCTACTCCCAGGTCACCGATGGGGGGAGTCAGGCCATGGAGCTGGTGATTGTCGGCGCTTGCGGGCCTGCAGGCTCAACGGAACGACCGTTGCTGTTGATCGATGCCGCTTACACCAACTACAAAGCCTTTGCCGACCGCGTGGGTCGCACCACAGTCTCCATTTGCCGTAGTCTGCAAGAGAACGGCAAGTTCAGCTTGCCCGCACTGGACGAGATTGCAAGCGTGATTCACACTCACCGGCCCGGCGCCATGATCGTCATCCCCTACGACAATCCCACGGGACATTTTTACGACTGGGATTCTTATCACGCCTTGGCACGCCTTTGCGTGGAGAACAACCTCTGGCTGGTCAGTGATGAGGCATACCGGGAGCTTTATTACACCGAGGACCAGCCCGTCAGCGTTTGGGGACTCAATGAAATGGATGTGCCGGGGATCACTGGACGGCGGATCAGCATCGAGACGGCCTCGAAGGTGTGGAATGCTTGCGGGCTCCGCATTGGTGGCCTCGTGACCGATAGCCAGGAATTCCATCAACGGGCTGTGGCCGAGAGTACGGCCAGCCTTTGTTCGAGTCACATCGGCCAGTACATCTTTGGCGCCTTGGCCCACGAAAGTCACACAGATCTCCAGACCTGGTACCGTTGCCAGCGTTCTTACTACCAGGATATGCTTGTGAGTTTCACTGAGCGAATGAGAGAATTGTTACCGGGTGTGATCGTCTCAAGTCCCGACGCGTCCATTTACTCCGTTGTGGATGTCCGGAATCTGGCCAAGCCTGGATTCGATGCCCATGAATTCGTGTTGTATTGTGCACGTGAAGGGAAAGTAGAAGGGAATGGGAAGCCCTTGACGTTACTGACAGCTCCCATGGCAGGTTTTTACAGTATGGCGGCAGGTGTCGCCAACCCGGGCTTGACCCAAATGCGAGTCGCTTACGTCGAGACACCCGAACGGATGGCTCTGGTACCGGATCTGTTTGCCGCCTTGTTCCAGCAGTACGAGGAGCACCGGCCGTAAGCCGGACTCAGCTTGATTTGGTTTCCACGACATCTACACTGTCCCCCACACGGACCCGGCCCGTATTCTCGGGTACGAGATTCACGCCGAACCAGATTTCCCCCTCCTGCTTGCGATAAGTCTGGAGCGTTCGCAAAGGCTCTTTGGTAGTGAGTCCTGTCTCTTGATCCACCGTCGTGATGCGGCAGCGCGAGCAAGGCTTGGCCACCCGAAAGACCACGTTGTCGAGGCGAATGCGTTGCCATCCATCTTCGGCGTAAGGTTCGCAGCCAGCGACGACCAAGTTGGGCCGGAACCGGTTCATGGCGACCGGATTATTCAAACGCGCGTTGAGATCGGCCAACGATGCCTCAGATATCAGCAGAAAAGGGAATCCGTCGGCAAAGCTGACGTGGTCGCCAGGATGGGCGTAAGCGAGGGTCAATGGACGGCGTTCGTCATCTGGTAAAAATACGAGCCGACAGTCGGTTTCGAGGAATCTACTGAGCCAGAGGTCGCTACGATTACTGATCCGGACTGCTGATACTTGATCCTCCCAGACGCGGACCTCACAACGCTCCTCGCCCTCTTGGGGGGCCGATATGGTGAGGGCTGGCATTCCCGGGGCCCTGAGAATCAAACCGCCGCCATCGCTAATCTGGACTTTGATCAAAGCCAGTCGCGGATAGTCTCTCTGAGTCAAAAAACTGCCCTCAACGTTCACAACCATCCAACGGCGGTCGTGCGTGAAACCGCGCCGCTCCACCCAAGCGGCCTCGAGTTCGACGCCAGCTGCCGATTTCAAGGGGTATACGTGGATTCCGCTCAGTGTAAAGGACATGACTCACTCCCTGGTTCTGTCCGGCCTGCACAAACGTCTTCTGATGCTTTATAGTGTATGGCTTCAGATTGGGAAAGAGCCAACTGACGTCAGGAGCAGGAACTGGGCCGGGATCCTTCAATAGTGTTGTAGTCAAGACAGAGGTTTTCTCGAGGGCATGACGCATCGGGCTATTTTGCATATCGATATGGATGCCTTTTTCGCGGCCGTGGAGGTGTTGGACGACCCATCGCTGCAGGGCAAATTGCTAAGGGTTATTGAGGAACGTGAACTTTACCGTCTGGGCAGTACCGAAGTCCGCAACGTTGATGTTCGCATCATTGCCGCCACCAACCGCGACATAAATGAGGAAATCGTCAAGGGTGCGTTTCGAGCAGACTTATATTACCGCATCAACATGTATAACATAAAAGTGCCGCCCCTCAGGGAACGGCAAAGAGACATTTTGCCTATTGCGCACCATTTTCTCAAAATTCATGCCGAAATAAATAATAAAAAAATCCGTTCGCTGTCACCTGAACTCGAACAGCGCCTCATGCAGTATTCTTACCCGGGAAATGTTCGCGAACTGGAAAACATCATCGCCGCCGCCGTCCTTCAAGAAAAAGGACAAACCATAAGTCTGGCATCTACATTAAATTTGTTGCCTTACGAAGGACCGGAGCGACGCAGACATGTCGAACTGCTCACTCTTGAGGAAATCGAAAAGCGCCACATTGAAAAAGTACTGGAAGTAGCAGGCGGCAATCGCCTCAAGGCCTCAAAAATACTGGGCGTTAATGTCTCCACGGTTTATCGAAAAATTGAAAAATACAATCTTGGTCATTAATCAATCGATCGTACAAGATTTTTCATCTTGAAAGTAACGCTGCAGGAGGTATCAAAAATATGTCGGATGGTTTAGATGTAATTGTCATTGATGATGATAAAGGCATCTGCGATATCATCACAGAGCTTGTTGAAAGCTTTTACAGCTGGGGCAACGTGATTTCATTTACAAATGCCGATAAAGCAATTGAATATTGCCTGCAGCGTGACGTTGGTGTGGCGATTTTTATTATTGATGTGTTCCTTGGCGGCCTGAGTGGATTTTACTTTTTGGATGCTATCGAAAAAAAGTTCCCCACCGCCCATGAAGACTCGATTATCATTAGCGGAAATGCCAGCGATGATGTCGTCAACATGTGTTTGGCTTCCCGGGTAAACTATCTGCTGGAAAAACCGATTAAGCCTTATGCGTTACAGCTCGCGGTGCGGTCAATTACTGCAAAATATTTGGATTTTGCCAAAAAGTTATTACAGGATCCGGCATATGCTGAGAGCGTCGCCAGCTTATAATGTCTCGGAGCGACAAATGCTATGGCCAAATCTGAAAAAATTACAGGCAACGCCATCACCAGAATCTTCGAAGAATTAATCGATTTTAAGACGTTGCTCAGAATCAATCTGTTGAATACCGATTATAAAAAACTGACCCGAATAACCGCCCTGACTGAACGCAACAATGCGCCCCACTTTATTATTGACACCCCCGAGGCATTCGAGCATGCCGCCGCCAGGGCTGCTCAGTGGCATATCCGCTGCGAATTTACGGGAAGAGATCACATCGAATATGGCTTCACAACCATCGGTGGAGAAATTCATGGCAACCGGACTTTTATAAAAATGCCCCGGGTCGTGTGGCGCAACCAGCGCCGCAAGCTTTTCCGAATCAATGCCCCTGCCGGAACGAGACTTTGTCTGAAATTCGATCGGTTACGATCTGAGCTTGAAGTGATTAATTTGAGTATCGGTGGGTCACTCGCTGCTCTGGTTCACACAAATTCAGACATCAAGGAAAGCCCGCTCTTTGCGGATAACTATTTTTTTAGGGACGCCGA
>Ga0209536_100009441_pt1 | contig 14506 bp, 13 predicted proteins | sample DeeMarSeWOR28_12_FD_187461 | JGI IMG/M metagenome (GOLD analysis project Ga0209536, IMG submission 187461) | Marine sediment microbial communities from White Oak River estuary, North Carolina - WOR-2-8_12 (SPAdes) (version 2) | ecosystem: Environmental > Aquatic > Marine > Intertidal zone >...
CCGTGGCGATCTGGAACGGCAGCGCGCCGCGCCGGGTCATCTCGTCCCCGAAGAGTCGGCCGCCGTCGGGTGCCGGCCGCGGCAGCCAGGTCTTCGGCGGCTCGATCGTCGGGTCGGGATCGAGCTTCATCATGCGAGCCAGCAGGTCGAAGCCGGAGATGCCGTCGACCAGACAGTGGTGGGCCTTGCCGATCAGCGCGAAGCGATCCTGCTCCAGCCCTTCGACGAACCAGAACTCCCACAGCGGCTTGCTGCGGTCGAGGCGCTGGGAGAAGATCCGCCCGGCCAGCCGCTTCAGCTGCCGGATCGATCCCGGGTGTGGCAGCGCGGTGTGGCGGACGTGGTACTGGAGGTTGAAGCGGGGGTCGTCGACCCAGACCGGTACCTCGAAGCGCGGCACGGTGAACAGCTTCTGGCGGAAGCGCGGGCTCTCGCCGAGCGACGACTCGACCGCCCGCCGGATGCGGTCGATATCGACGCCATCCTCGCCGACCGCCAGCGGGCCCCGCTCGAACAGCGCCACCATCCCGACGTGCATGTGCACGCCCGGATCCTGGTCCTCGTAGCGCAGGAACGAGAGATCCAGCGCGGTCAGGCGATCGTAGTGTGCGTAGGCCATGACGTCCCCTCCCCGGTCCGATCAGCTGCCTCCTCGCCGCCCCGTCCCGTCCGGGCTCGCGGCCATTCGTCGCAGCATGAACCGCTCGTAGACCCGGGGCAACAGCTGCGAGACCCACCACGCGAGACGGGCCTGCCCCGGCACCAGCAGCAGGTCCTGGCCTCGCGCCACCGCCCGGACGATCGCGCGGGCCACCTGCTCGGGCTCGATCTCCCGGCCCACGCCCGTGCGCGAGCCCGCGGCCTGGGCGCGCGCACCCAGCGCATGCTCGCCGATCGCGGTGCGTACGAAGGAGGGACAGACGAGCGTGACGCCCAGGCCGTCGCCGCGGTGCTCTGCGCGCAGCGATTCGAAGAAGCCGTGCAGCGCGTGCTTGCTGGCCGAATAGGCCGCACGGGTGGCGAGCGGCGCGAAGCCGGCGATGCTCGACATCACGACGATCCGGCCGCGGCGCTCGATCAGCGAGGGCAGCGCGGCGAGCGTGCAGTGGACCGCGCCGAAGAAGTTCACCTCGAGCACGCGGCGCAGCGCGTCGAGCTCGCTGTCGATCACGCGCCCTACCTGGGTGATGCCCGCGTTGTTCACCAGCACGTCGATCCCGCCCCAGGCCGCCCGTACCGCCTGGCTGGCGGCGTCGCAGTCGTCGGGTCGGGTCACGTCGCAGTCGATCGCGAGGGCCGGCGTGCCGCCGGCCTCGAGCTCGGCCGCCAGCTTGCGCGCGGCGGCGCCGTCCCGGTCGAGCAGCGCGACGCGGGCCCCCTGCGCAGCGAACGCACGCGAGCTGGCCGCGCCGATGCCCGATCCGGCACCCGTGATCACGACGCTTCGTCCCCGCATCGCTCACGGCCCGCGCTGGCGACGCCAGCGCTCGAAGCAGCCATCGCTGGTGAGCGTCGGTGTGAAGCCGAACCCGTGCTTCAGGCGCTGGTTGTCGAGCACCGGCCGGTAGCGCAGGAAGTCCACCTGCTCGGGCCCGCGCGACGAGAGGCCGAGCCGTTGGAGCAGCCACAGCGCGCCGGCCAGCAGCGACGGGGGCAGCGGCAGGTAGCGCCGCTCCAGACGCCGGGCGATCTCGGGCAGCGGCAGCGCGCCGTCTCCGGCCAGGTTGTAGCAGCCGGACTTGCGCTCGCGGATGCCCCGCTCGATGCAGGCGGCGACGTCCTCGTCCCAGATCAGCACGAACGGGGCGTCGCTGCCGCGGACCCCGACGACGATGGGCCGTTCGAACAGCGCGGTGATCGGACTCGACACGCTCTCGCCGAGTATCGTGCCGGGGCGGAAGACGAGCTGCAGCAGCTCCGGGTGCTCGCGTCGCTGCTCCGCGAGCAGCTCCTCGGCGAGCCGCTTGTGCCAGGCGTAGGCGAATGCCGGATTTCCCCGCAGCGGATCGGTCTCGCGCAGCGGCACCGGGTTGTCCGCGTGGTAGCCGTAGGCCGCGCCGCTGCTGAGGTAGACGAGCTGGCGCACGCCGCTCGCGAGGCAGCCCTGCACCACGTTGCGCGTACCCTCCACGTCGATCTCGTACTCGCGTCGTCGCGAGCTGCGGCGACCGGGCGTGACCACTGCCGCCAGGTGTACGAGCGTATCCACCGCGTGGTGCTCGAGCCGTTTGCCGAGTGCGGGATCGCGCACGTCGGCGGTCTCGTAGACGACGCCCGCGCGGCGCGCCGCGGGTGGCGCCAGATCGACCGCCACGAGGGTCTCGATCGTGCCCGGCGCGCGGTCGAGCCGCTCGACGAGCTTGCGACCCACCAGCCCCGATGCCCCCGTGACCAGCACGCTGCGCGGCGGCGGGGCGGAGCTCATGTTCGCCTCACTCGCCCGGCTCGAGATGCATCTGCTTGAATACGTCGAGGCCCGGCGCCCACAGGTGCGCCACCGGGTCGACGTCGACGTGCACGACCGCAGGCCGCCCGCTCGCGAGACAGCGCTCCAGCGCCGGTCGCAGCTCGCGTGCGCGCGACACGCGCTCGCCGTGGGCGCCCATCGCGCGCGCCACCTCGTCGAAGCGGATCTCCTCGAAGTCGGTGTTGAGCGTGCGGCCGGGCGGCAGCTGGCGCTCGGCCGCCATCGTCTCCGCATCGAGCGCCATGCTCTGGCTGAACTTCACCATGCCCCACTGCCGGTCGCAGAGCACCACGAACACGACGGCCAGCGCGTTGCGCACCGCGGTCTCCACCTCCTGAAGGTGGAAGCCCATCGCGCCGTCGCCGAGGATGCAGTAGACCTGCCGGTCCGGGCACGCGACCTTCGCGCCGAGCGCCTGCCCGGGTCCCGCCCCGAGCATCCCGAACTTGAAGGTGCTGAGCAGCGCGCCGGGCGTGCGGTGCTCGTGGTAGAGGTTGCTCCACACCGCGGTGTTGCCGCCGTCGATCACCAGGATCGCGTCGTCGTCGAAGAGCTCGCGACACACCAGCGGAACGTGGGCGCTGTGCAGCGGCTGCGCATCCGGGTCGCCGGCGGCCGAGCGCAGGAAGGCGCGCAGCTCGCCGGCGCGCTTCGCCCAGTCGTCCAGTCGGGCGGCGCGCGCGCCGAGGCCGCCGAGCTCGCGACCCTTGAGCTCGGCCAGCAGCGCCTCGAGGAAGACCGAGAGATCCGAGAGCACCGCCAGCTCGACCGGCCGATTCAGCCCGAGCATCTGCTCGTCCACGTCGACCTGGATCACCCGTTGTCGGGCCGGGTCGCCCCAGTGCGGCGGCTTTCCCCACCAGTCGGTCTCGCCGAAGCGCGTGCCGAGTGCGAGCACCACGTCGGCCTGGGTGCGCGCCTCGTCGATCAGCGGCGGCAGCATCGGGATCTTGTTCGGCAGTCGCTCGTCGACCGCGGGACGACCGCCGAAGCTGGTGGTGATCGGTGCGCACAGCAGCCGGGCCAGCTCCTCGATCGGCGAGAAGGCCTGCGCGTGCACCGCGCCGCTGCCCACCTGGAGCAGTGGCAGTTGCGCACCCGCCAGCAGATCCGCCGCCGCGCGCACCTGGCCGGCCGGCGCAGCGATCGGCTGGCAGCGTCGGTAGCGGGAGGGCTCGAGCAGCTCGCCCTGGGCGTCGAAGCGGCCGTTCAGCACGTCCTCGGGAATCGTCAGGTGGACGACGCCCGGGCGCCCCTCGTAGCTGGTGCGCAGCGCCCGACGCAGCCCCTCGGGCACGCGCGCGAACGAGCGCGCCGCTCCGCTCCAGCGCGTCATCGGCCGCATCACCTCGACCTGGTCGAAATACTGGTAGGTGCCGCCGCGGTCCGGCCCGACGATCGGCGACCGGCGCCAGCTGGTGAGCAGCAGCACCCGGTTGCCCTCGCCGTTCTCGACGGCGACACCGGGCAGCGCGTTCGCGGCGCCGGGGCCGTTGCTGGCGATGCAGACGCCGAGGCGGCCGCTGGTGCGGGCGTAGGCGCCGGCCATGTGGACCGCCGAGGTCTCGTGGCGCGGTGACACCAGCCGGATGCCCGCCTGCCGCAGTCCCTCGCACAGCCCGAAGTAGGAGCCGTCGACGATGCCGAACACCACCTCGACGCCCTCGGCGCGCAGCATGCGGGCGACCAGCTCGCCTCCGGTGGTCGTGGTGGTCATTCCGCCTCCTCCCCGGCGCGATGCTGGGGCGCAGCACCCCATGCGCGAGGTCTTCCCGGGCAGAGTGCAACTTCCGGGCCGGTTGCGCCCCGACCGGGGCGGGCGCAGGTGCCGGGGATCGGGAATCCTGTCGCCGGAGGAACGCCATGGACTTCGAGCACAGCGAACGCGCCCGGATGGTGATGGATCAGGTGGAGCGCTTCGTGCGCGAGCGCGTGATTCCCGCCGAGGCGGTCTACCACGAGCAGCTCACCCACAGCGACGACTGGAGGAAGTGGCGGATCCCGCCGGTGCTCGAGCAGCTCAAGGCGCAGGCGCGCGAGCTGGGTCTCTGGAACCTGTTCCTGCCCGACGAGGAGTACGGCGCGGGCCTCGACAACCGCGACTACGCCCCGATCGCGGAGATCACCGGCCGCAGCTTCCTCGCACCCGAGGTGTTCAACTGCAGCGCACCGGACACGGGCAATGCCGAGGTGCTGGTGAAGTACGGCTCCGACGCCCAGAAGGAGCGCTGGCTCGCGCCGCTGCTGGCCGGCGAGATCCGTTCCGGCTTCTCGATGACCGAGCCCGCGGTGGCCTCGAGTGACGCGACCAACATGCGCGCCACCTGCGAGGTGAAGGGCGACGAGATCGTGCTGAACGGCACCAAGTGGTGGACCAGCGGAGCCGGCGACCCGCGCTGCGCGTTCCTGATCTTCATGGGCGTCACCGATCCGAGTGCGGGGCGGCACCAGCGACACTCGATGGTGCTGGTGCCGATCGATGCGCCGGGGCTCCGCATCGTGCGCATGCTGCCGGTGCTGGGCCATCTGGGGGAGCCCCACGGCCACGCGGAGATCGCCTACGAGAACGTGCGCCTGCCGCTCGACCACGTGATCGCCGGACCGGGCCGCGGCTTCGAGATCGCCCAGGGCCGGCTGGGGCCGGGGCGCATCCACCATTGCATGCGTGCGATCGGCGCGGCGGAGCGCGCGCTCGAGCGCCTGTGCGAGCGCGCGGTGGGTCGGGTCGCCTTCGGCAAGCCGCTGGCGAACCTGGGCGGCAACCGCGACATCATCGCCGACAGCCGCATCGCGATCGACCAGGCGCGGCTGCTGACGCTGAAGGCGGCCTGGGCGCTCGACACCAAGGGCACCTTCGGCGCGCTGGTCGACATCTCGGCGATCAAAGTGGTCGCGCCGAACGTGCTCCAGAACGTCGTGGACGCCGCGATCCAGATCCACGGCGGCGAGGGCGTGGCGGATCGCGAGCTCACCTACCTGCTCGGCATGGCCCGGGCGCTGCGGCTGGCCGACGGCCCCGACGAGGTGCACCGCAGCATGGTGGCCCGGCTCGAGCTGAAGCGATACCTGGCCGGCGCCTAGCAGGCTGACCCAGGACGGGCTCCTGGAGGAGACACGATGAGCCATCTGCTGTCCGACCTGCTCGCGGAGCGCCCCTGGCTGCTGGCCGATGGTGCGACCGGAACCAACATGATGGCGATGGGGCTTCCGGCCGGACAGCCCCCGGACCTGTGGAACGTCGACCAACCCGAGAACGTGTCGCGCCTGCACGCGAGCTTCCTCGAGGTGGGATCGGACATCATCCTCACCAACACCTTCGGCGCGAACCGGCGCCGCCTGATGCTGGACAAGGCGCAGGAGCGCACCCGCGAGCTGAACGAGGCCGGCGCCCGCCTGGCCCGCGCCGCGGCCGACCGGGCGGGGAGACCGGTGGTGGTGGCGGGCTCGATGGGACCGACCGGCGAGATGCTCGAGCCCTACGGAAGCTTCACCCGCGAAGAGGCCGTGGAGGCGTTCACCGAGCAGGCCGAGGCGCTGGCCGAGGGCGGTGTCGACGTGCTCTGGATCGAGACCATCTTCGCGTTCGACGAGCTCGCGGCCGCCGTCACGGCCGCCGTGAGCACCGGCCTGGGCTTCGCGTCCACGATGACCTTCGACACCGGCGGCCGCACGATGATGGGCGACACGCCGGAGAAGGCGGCCGGCTTCATCCACGCGCTGCCCCAGCGACCGGTCGCGTTCGGCGCGAACTGCGGCTCCGGGCCCGCGATGCTGCTCGATACGCTGTGCGGCTTCGCCCGCGCCGCCGAGAGCGACGACGTGATCATCGCCAAGGGCAATTGCGGCGTTCCGAAGATGGTGGACGGAGAGATCGTCTACAGCGGCAGTCAGGAGACGATGGCGCGCTACGCGCGGCTGGCGCGCGATGCCGGCGCGCGCATCATCGGCGGCTGTTGCGGCACGACGCCGGCGCACCTGGCTGCGATCCGCGCCGCGCTCGAGGGCTACACGCCCGGACCGCCGCCGGACCGCGCCGCGATCGAGCAGGCGCTGGGCCCGGTGGAGACGCCCAGGCCGCCGTCGGGCGGGCCGCCGAAGGCACGGGGCGGGAGGCGCCGCCGGCGCTGAAGCGCGTGCGAGCGTTCAGCCGCGGCGGCGGCGACCGGCCCGCCCGCGGCGGACCTCGCGCGCGCTCGTCGCCGGCCGCTGCGGCAACGCGACCTCGGCGGCCAGTGCCGCGAACGGGTCGCTGTCGTGGGGCAGCGCCATCGCGGCCACGAAGTGCTGCTGGAACGCGGGCTCGGTCGCCGTCTCGATCTTCTCGACCTCGCGCACCCGCGCCTCGATCTGTTCGCGTGCTTCGCCGTCGAGCAGCGCGGCGACCGCACCCGTGCCCGCCGCGTTGCCCGCCGAGGAGACGCGCGCGAGCTCGCAGTCGGGGATCATCCCGAGCACCAGCGCGTACTTCACGTCGATGTGGCTGCCGAAGGCCCCGGCCAGGCGGATGCGCTCGACCCGCGGGACGCCGAGACGGTCCATCAACAGGCGACAGCCCGCATGCAGCGCGGCCTTGGCCAGCTGGATCGCACGCACGTCGTTCTGGACGATCCTCAACGGCGGCGGTCCGTCGTGCAGCAGGTAGGCGAAGGTGCGTTCGTCGGCCAGCACGCGCGGGCTGCGCGCGGCGCACGCGCCGTCGATGCGACCGTCGCGGTCGATCACCCCGGCCAGGAAGAGCTCTGCGATCACCTCGATGATGCCGGTGCCACACACGCCGGTGACACCGGTCGCCTCGGTGGCGTCGGCGAAGCCCGGGTCGTCGGACCAGAGCTCGCAGCCGATCACCCGGAAGCGCGGCTCGAGCGTCTCCGGATCGATGCGCACCCGCTCGATGGCCCCCGGCGCTGCGCGCTGGCCACAGGAGATCTGGGCGCCCTCGAAGGCCGGACCGGTGGGGCTCGAGGCGGCGAGCAGGCGACCGCGACCGCTGAGCACGATCTCGGCGTTGGTGCCCACGTCGACCAGCAGGGTCACGGCCTCGTCGTCCCAGGGCGCCTCGGCCAGCAGCATCGCGGCAGTGTCGGCGCCCACGTGCCCGGCGATGCAGGGCAGCAGGTAGGCGCGCGCGCCCGGATGCACCGCGATCCCCAGGTCGGCCGCGGGCAGCGTCGTGCTGGCGTCGGTGGCGAGTGCGAACGGCGCGGTGCCGAGCTCGATCGGGCTGATGCCGAGCAGCAGGTGGTGCATGATCGGGTTGCCCACGAACACGAGCTCGAGCACCTGCTCGCGCGATGCGCCGACCTCCGCGCCGAGCGTCCCGACCAGTGCATCGAGCGCCTCGCGCACGACGCGGGTCATCTGCTCGGCGCCGCCGGGATTGAGCATCTCGTACGAGACGCGGCTCATCAGATCCTCGCCGAAGCGGATCTGCGGGTTCGCGGCGCCCTGGCTCGCGAGCACCTCACCGCTGGCCAGGTCGCACAGGTGCGCCGCCAGCGTCGTCGAGCCCACGTCCGCCGCGATCCCCAGCAGCCGGTCCTGGAAGCCGGGCCAGATCGCCACCAGCTGACCCGCGCGCACGGCGACCGTCACCCGCCACTCGCCCTCCCGCAGGCAGCGTTGCAGGCGCGGCAGCAGGTGGGGATCGCACGTCAGGTCCGCGAGCTGCCACTGCTCGGCGAGCGCGCGCAGCAGGCGCTGGAGGTCGCCGCTCGGGTGCTCGAGCTGCGGCTTCTCCACCTCCACGTAGTGGAGGTGCACGACCGGATTGACGTTCAGGTCGCGCTGCTGGAACGCCTTGCGCACGACCTGGCGGTGCACCTGGCTGCTCTCCGGGACGTCGATCACCACGTCGCCTTGCAGCAGCGTGTGACACGCGAGGCGGCGGTCGGCGGGCAGATCGCGGCTGCGGGCGAAGCGCCGCTCGGGCTCGGACAGGGGGCTCCAATGAGCCGATGTCGAGCGGATGCCGAGCTTCGCGAACTCGCCTTCGCAGGGGCGCACCATGCAGCGGCCGCAGATGCCGCGACCGCCGCACACCGAGTCGAGGTCCACGCCCAGCTGGCGGGCGGCCTGGAGCAGCGGCGTCCCGATCGGGAAGCGCCCGCGCTTGCCCGACGGAGTGAAGACGACCAGCGCCTCGGGGGTCCGCTCCTTCATCGGACGCCGGGCTATCCGTCGCCCTGCTGGCTCAGTCCCCCCGCCCGCACGACGGTCTCGAGCAGGTCGGCGGACCACTCGCCCTCGAGTCGCGACACCGTCTCGGCCACGGCCTGCTCGAGGTCGCCCTCGCAGGGCTGGCTCTCGCGGCGCCAGTCGGCCAGGTAGTGATCGCTCGAGCCGCGGCCGGCGCGCATCGCCGCCCGATCGATCGCGCGTTGGAAGCGCGGGTGCAGCACCTTCTTCACGGCGGTGGTGCGGCCCTTGCGTCCGATCACCTGAGCCGGAATGTCGCGCCAGTAGACGATGATCAGCTTGGCCAAGCGGCGCCGTCCCGGCCGGGCTCCACGTGGCTCGCGGCGAGTGCGCGCGCGAGCGGTCCGAGCCCCGTCGGCTGGATCTCGAAGGCGAGGCCCAGGCGCTCGGCACAGCGACGCGCGCGGGCCTCGAGCTCCGGCGAGCGCGTCTGGGCCAGGTAGACCACCCTCCGGTAGTTTCCGAAGTAGTCGGGCAGCAGCTCGGGATGACGGTCGAGGCCGAGCCCGCGGATCACCAGCCGCTCGAAGTGTCGGACCAGGAAGTCGGTCAGGTAGAAGCTGCCCGGCTCGGCCTCGTGCAGCGCCGCGAAGCGCTCCTCGCCGGCAAGGAACGCATAGCAGTGCGGGCCGGGCAGGCGCTCGATCCCGTACTCGTCGAGCAGCGCGTCGAGGCGCCCGCCGGTGCCGCAATCGGCATAGGCCACGAAGATCTGGTCGTAGCGCTGTCTCGCGGCCTCGAGCCGGGCCCTGACCGCGCCGGGGATCTCGGCCGGCGTGTTGTGGAGCTCGGCGGGCAGGCAGTCGAGCTCGACGTGGTCGCAGCCGCCCTGCTCGAGCAGCAGCGAGAGCTCGCGGGCCAGCGCGCCGCAGGCGAGCAGCAGCACCGACCCGCAGGACATCAGACCGCAGCGACCCGCTGACCCACCAGCTTCTTCGCGGTCTCGACGGCGGTGGCCGCGTCGCGGCAGTAGGCGTCGGCCCCGATCTGGCGCGCGAACTCCTCGTTCAGTGGAGCACCGCCCACCATCACGATGAAGCGCGAGCGGATGCCCTCGCGCTCGAGCCCTTCGATCACGACCTTCATGTAGGGCATCGTGGTGGTGAGCAGCGCGGACATGCCCAGGATCTCGGGCTTGTGCTCTTCGAGGGCGGCGTAGAACTCCTCCCACGAGGTGTTGATCCCGAGGTCGACCACCTCGAAGCCGGCGCCCTCCATCATCATCCCGACCAGGTTCTTGCCGATGTCGTGGATGTCGCCCTTGACGGTGCCGATCACCATCTTGCCGGCCGGCTTCGCCCCCGTCTCGGCCAGCAGGGGCCGCAGGATCGTCATGCCCACCTTCATCGCGTTCGCTGCCAGCAGCACCTCGGGCACGAACAGGATGCCGTCGCGGAAGTCGATGCCGACGATCGTCATGCCGGCGACCAGCGCCTCTTCGAGCACGCGGGTGGGGGACCAGCCCCGGTCGAGCAGAATCTGGGTGCCCTCGCCGATCTCCTCGCCGAGGCCGTCGTACATGTCGTCGTGCATCTGCTGGACGAGTTCTTCGTCGGACAGATCCGCAAGGACGACTTCGGGCTCTTCGTTTTCGTTGGCCACACTGACTCCTGTGCTCAATCTTCCCAGCGTCCGTTTCCGGGCCGCATGTCTTCGGGGGCGAGCTTGATCGGGAACTCGGCCCGGATCGCCGCGTCCCGCGCCGGATCGATGTAGCGCGGGTAGTGGCTCGAGAGGATCTCGCGCACCTTCTCGTGGGCGAGCTGGTAGACGGTGGGGCTCCCCGCCTCCTCCCAGTCTCCCACGGTGCGCCTGTCACCGACGTCGGGATAGAGATACTCGGTCTGCATCAGCTCGAGCGTCTGCGGCTGGTTCAGGTAGTGCCCGGAGCCGAACACCGCCTTCTCGATCCCCTCGTAGGCGAGCGTCTCGTCGGTGACCTCGATGCCGCGCAGCAGCCGCTGCACCATGCCCATCATGTCGTTGTCGATCACCATGCCTTCGAAGGACTGGCCGATCAGGCTGCCGACGATGCCCGGGTAGGTATTGAGCAGGTTGGCTCCGGCGAGCGCGGCGGCCAGCGTTCCGAGCGCCTTCTCGTAGCCGGCCTGCGCGTCCATCGTCTTCGCGTCGGTCATGCCGCTGGGCACGCTGCTGATCAGCCCGTAGTGGTTGCAGAGCTGCACGGTCGCCGCCGTGACCAGCGCCTCTTCGCCGCTGCCGCCGCTGAAGGCGCCGGTGCGCAGGTCCGAGATGAAGGGCCACATGCCGAAGTTCATCGGGTTGCCCGGGTTGACCATGTTCACGACCGCCAGGCAGGCCAGCGTCTCTGCGAAGCTCTGCACCAGCGCGCCGGCCAGCGGGGCGGGGGCCGTGGCGCCGGCCTGACCCGCGATCGCGATGTCCGCCACCAGGCCGAGCTCCGCCACCTTCACCAGCACCTGGGCGTTCTCCTCGCCGAAGCGCAGCGGCGAGACGATCGGGCAGCCGCCGAAGATGCAGAACGGTCGCTCGAGGAACGCGCCCTCGCGACCCAGGTGCAGGTCGAACAGGCGGATCAGCGGATCGATGTGCTCGACCATCGCGATGCCGAGCGCGAACGACTTGCGCGTTCCCGACAGCTCGGCGTATGCGATGTTCATGTCGTGGACGTAGACGTCGTGGCTCCACTCGGCGGCGATGAAGGGCTGGCCGAAGGTGTGGATGTGCTCCATCCGGTCGCCGAGGCGCGCGGCGTCGTAGAGGTCGGTGAGCTTCGTGGGCCGGAAGCGCTGGGTCTCGTAGTCGAGGATCTTGACCGCCTCGCCCGAGGTCGACATCAGCACCTGCTGCCCCTTCACCTCCAGATCGAGGCTCGGATCGTGCGGCGAGTGGAGCACGTACTGCTTCCGGGTCAGCGCGATCATGTCCTCGACCAGTGCGCGCGGGAAGCGCAGGCGGCCGTCGTCGCCGAGCTTGCAGCCCTTCGGCAGGGCGTAGTGCAGCACCTCGGGGATCGGCGAGCCGATCCCGATGTTCTCCAGCACGTCGAGCGCGGTGGTGTGGATGCGCTCGATGTCGCGATCGCTGAGGGGCTTGTAGGTACCGCCGGAGTGGCCGGGATGGACCGCCATGCCGGCGGCCCCAGCCCGACGTGCCGCACGCCTCGCCTCGCGCCCACCGCTCTTGCGGCCGGAGCGGCGACCCGCACGCGGGGGTGTGGTTTCGGTGGCCATGGGCACGCCTGGTGAGGGGGCGAGGGGGGACCGCGCGAACGCGGCCCGTGGGAGTCTACCACCGAGCCCTACCGATCGGATACGGGTGCGATTCCCTACCCATTTGACGCACTGCGGCGTGCCGTTTCGGAGCGCGTAGGGCGTGCTGGCGCCGGCCCGCAGGTCTTCGAAGATCGGGTCGGGCGGTCAGGCCGCGTCGAAGATCGAGGGTGCGCGACCGACCGGGACGGCCTCCGGATAGACCTCGTTCACGGCGGCGATCAGGCCCGGATCCTCGAGGTGGTCGAGGTCGAAGCGGATGCCGGCCCGCTTCTGCGCGAGATCTCGTTCGAAGATGCGCGCCACGTCGGGAAGCGAGAGCGTCTCGGCGGTCTGCCGGCGGCGCTCCGCCTCGTCGCGGTAGACGTCCGCCTTCCACAGCACGCTCACGCGGTAGCGCTCGAGCGGCGCCTGGTAGCGCACGCTGCCGCGGTCGCTCACGGCCCACTCGCCGCCGGCGTCCTTCGCCGGAGCCAGCTCCGCGCGAGGCGTCACCAGCAGCGGACCCCGATCGAACGGGCCCACGGGTCCCACCTGGTGGAACATGCCGTGGTTGTCACCGACCATCGCCGTGTTCGCCATCTCGCCCACGTGCTCGCGCGGCGCCGCTTCCGGACCGTCCGGCCAGTAGCGGAAGGCCCCGCCTTCGACGTCGTTCATCCACCAGATCGAGGTGGCCTGCACGATGGCGAAGCGGTCGAAGAGTCCCGACCAGAACATCGTCCGCAGCAGCCACATCGGCGTGTTGCTGCGGTCGCGGCCCTGGAAGCGCGGGTTGTCGGTATGGGCCGGACCCGAGCGCTCGATCGCGGCCATCAGATTCACATAGACGCTGTGCGGAACGATCACCTGGGCGTCGTAGAATTCGCGCGCAGCGCGGGTCACCCGCTCGTGGAAGAGGAACAGCTCCGCGCCAGCGACGCGCAGATCCGCGTGCACCCAGTCGTTCTGGAACCAGAGCGGGCTGTTGGGGATGCTCTGCTCCGCGTCCGGGCGGTACCAGCCCCCGAGCGGCGTGTAGGGCGCGTTGCGCTCGAGCAGGCGGACGACTTCTCCGACGTCCTCGATCACGTCCCGCAGCAGGATCGGCGGGTCGCTGTAGCGGATCACGATCCGACCCGGCCGGCTCAGTCGCGGAGCACGGCTTCGGTGAGCAGGTCCTGCTCTTCGTGCTGCATGTCGAGGCGCACGTAGGCGACGAAGTTCCGCAGCTCGCGCGCCACCAGCAGGGTGGGGGTGGTCGAGTCGCCGAGTCTTCCGAGCAGGTAGCTGAGCAGCTCGCGCTGCTCCCGGTGCTCGTGCTCGAGGCGGTTGGCGAGCCGCTCGCCCTGCTCTCCCAGTTTCCGGAGTCGGGTCGCCAGGTGCTGCTCTTCGAGCTCGAGGTGACCCGAGAAGCGCTTGTAGAAGTCGAAGCCCGTCTGGCGCAGGCTGCGTCCGACGGACTCGTCGCCCTGCTCGAACAGGTCGGCGAGCCGCTCGACCTCGTCGAGCATCGGTCGCAGCGCGTCGTGATCGTCGATCACGAGCTTGCGAACCGCCGCGCCGCTGGGAGCCTGCGTGGTGCTCATGCCGATAGACTACCCGGCCCTGGGGCTCCGCACAGCCGATGCGCGGAGGGCACCCGGCTCTCAGCCGAAGGTCCGCTCGAAGAGCTCGTCGATCGCGCGTCGGCCGTTGTCCTGCAAGAAGCGGGTGCCGGTGCCGGCGAAGCGCAGTCGGCCGATCGACGGGGGCGGGCACTCCCGCCAGGCGTCGCTGCTCCAGCGGTACCAGCCGTCTCGCTCCTGGTCGAAGACGTAGAGCGGCTTGTTGTGCAGCTTCGCGAGCTCGGCGCCCCAGCCGGTCCCGCCCTTCACGGTGTCGTCGTCGAGGATCTGCCCCACCACGTAGACCTCCTCGCCGTGGTGGACCTGGTGCCAGATGCTCTGGAGCACGCTCTTGAAGAGCGGGGTGTCCTTGTACTTGCGGTGCATCATGCGGCTCACGTAGGAGAGGCTCACGTCGCCCTCTCGCAGCTCCGGCCGGGTCAGCACGCGGATCCCGCGCGTGCGGGTGTCCCGATGCCCCTCGAAGGTGAAGTTCACCTCGGCGACGCCGTGTCGCTCCGCGGCCTCGCCGAAGGCCGCCTCGGCGCCGTTCGCGGCCCCACTGAACAGGACGCAATCTTCCGGCTTCACGCTTCCTCTACCTCCCGGGCAATCCAGGGGCAGGAGGGTGCCGAATCCCCGGCCCCTCCGGATCCCTCTTCCAAAACCGAAGCGAGTTCCATAAAAGGGTCCCTTGGCATATCCGGAACCGGAAGACATGCCATATGGGGAGCAGAATCCGTGCCCGCCACCGGTCGTGGGACCCAATCCCATGGGCCCTGTACCATCAAATCCTGGCATATTTAACACCTCCTTTCCATCAGAGGCCGCCCCGCCATCTGCGGCGCCTCCCTTTTCCCATTGGCGGCATATGATAATGACCGCCCTCTATCCGGAGGACCTTGCCCATCACGAGAGCATCTGCAATGATCGCTCTGGCCTCAGCCAGAATCCTTCCTAAGGTTTGTCGAGAGACATTCATCAATCTGGCTGCTGTCTCTTGG
>Ga0209536_100009442_pt1 | contig 14504 bp, 14 predicted proteins | sample DeeMarSeWOR28_12_FD_187461 | JGI IMG/M metagenome (GOLD analysis project Ga0209536, IMG submission 187461) | Marine sediment microbial communities from White Oak River estuary, North Carolina - WOR-2-8_12 (SPAdes) (version 2) | ecosystem: Environmental > Aquatic > Marine > Intertidal zone >...
GTTATAATTTGATCTCATGGAAGTATTCTTTCGAGAAAATAAGCAAGGATTTGGAATTAGCAAGGAAAAAGAAGCAAGCTCTTGACAATCTTTACAATTCGGGCAAAATTTCGGTATCTACGTATGATTCTATCGATAATGAACTTTGTAGTATGATTTCCGATATTGAAATTCGACAAAAGAAATTGGCTAACGCGCTCTCATCCAAGGTGGATGATCTTGAACAACAAATCGGTACCTTAGAAGTATTTCTCGCCAACTCTGAAATCCAATATGTTGCTGGAGAGATTGACGACGAGTTACATGCCAACGAAAGTAGTGCATTCTTAACTGGGTTGTCTTCATTGAAATCACAATTGACGTACCTAAAGGAAGCAGTATCTAATTTGGCTCCAGAAATTGAAGCTCCAGAGGCCCCAATCACCGAAATAGAAACAACTGAACCAGTTCAAATTTCCGAACCAATAATTGAAGAAATTTCTGAACCGTCCATTGAAGAAACTGTTGATGTTTCAATCGAAGTTCCAGATTTAGATGAGTTTGAAGTGCCAGTTGACACGGATATCGAGACTCCAGTTGAAGCACCTGTTGAATCTACTTTTGCAGCAGATGATGTTCCCACTGAAGCCTCTATCGATGCTACAGAGCCGGCTCCTATTCAGATGTTTAGCGAAACACCAGGTGAAGGGACATTAAATATGACTATTCAGGCTCCAATAGAAGATCCGTTTGTTAATTCAATAGAACCAACATTTGAGGAAGAGACATTACAACCAACAGAAAATATCGCATATGAACCTGCAGTTGAAACTCCTGAAGTAATTGTTGAGGAGGCAGTTGAAGAGACACCTGTTCCTTTTGTTGAGGATACTGTAGAAGCTGCTGTTGAAGAAGTTGCTGAAGTGTCTGTGGACCTTCCCGAGATTCCTGTTGAGGCTCCTGTCGAAGCTCCAGTTGAAACTCCAACTGATGTTCCTGTTGAAGTTCCAGTTAAAGAAGAGATTTTGGATGCTCCTGTTGAAGATGAAATGGAAATTGAACCAGTGTTTGAGGACTTGGCAATCAAAGAAAGCCCAGAAACATCAACAACTGAAATTGTAGAAGAATATGTTGATGCACCAGTTGAAGAAACCGTTGAACTCCCAAGTACCGAAGAAATAACTGAAGTTGAAATCCAACCTAAGGCACCAGTAGAAGAAGTCAGCAATATTGAAGAAGCATCTGATGAAGAAGTTGATGAAGAATCTTATGTCGCAGAGGAGGCAGTTGAAGCAAATAGTGACGATGACGATCTTACTGAAGAAGTAGTAATCGAAGAAGAAGTTGCAGAGGACGAAGAATTAACAATCGAAGACGATTATGATAGCTATTAGATTTTGAAAGGCGTAAATCGCTTTTCCCGATCTTTTTTTATTTTTGTATTTTTTCTCTTTTTTATCGGAGTCTGATTTTTTCCATGTAGCATTTTCTTGGTCTATCTAACGGTTTAATTTTATAACTTGAGTTTACCCCTTTTTTGTGAGTTGACATATTGTATGCATAACATTTATGAATGTTGTTTGAGGCTAGACATCAGCAGATAAGCCTAGTAATTAAGGAAGGATATATGTGTCAATTCAAAAAAGCGACTTTATTGTTGTTGATTACACGGGTAAAGTTAAGGAGACAGGAGAGGTTTTCGATACAACCTCAGAGGAAATTGCTAAAGAGAGCAAACTCTACAAAGAGGGAGACATCTACGAGCCAAGACTAGTAGTAGTCGGTGAAGGTTGGGTGCTAAAAGCTCTAGATGAAGCTTTAATGGGATTCAAACTTAATAAAAAAGATTCGGTGGAAATTTCTCCAGATAACGCCTTTGGAAGCCGAGATCCCGAAAAAGTAAAACTAGTTCCCTTACGAAGACTTGCAGCCCGAGGAATAACCCCAAAACTTGGAGCTCAGATCGAATATGACAAAAGACTTGCAACAGTAAGAACTATGGGATCAGGACGAGTAACACTTGATTTTAATCCACCGTTGGCAGGAAAAACATTGGTTTATGATGTTGTTGTTAAGAATAAACTTAAAACTAATGAAGAAAAAATTTCAGCTCTTATTCATCGGCGAATACCTGCTGTAGAAGCCGAAAAATTTGTTTTCACAGTTGAAAAAGCAGAAGTTAAAGTGAGCATCCCTGACGAAGCTCTTTATGCTGAAGGAATCCAGCTAGCAAAAAGAGGAATTGCTTTTGATGTTCAACGGTTTCTTCCAGACCTAATTACTGTCAAGTTCATTGAGACTTTCATAAAACCTGGTTCTAATGTAGAATCAGAGAAGGAAGCTAAAAAGAAAACCAAAAAGAAGACCACTAAGACAGTTAAGAAACCGGTTAAGGATGCTAAGAAGACGGAGAAGAAAACTACAAAGAAACCTGCAAAGAAAGCAACAAAGAAAACTTCGAAAAAAGTTACCAAAGAAACAAGCTAAACTTTTCCACTTTTTTTATTTCTGTCTAATTAGCTTAGATCATTCTTTGTTTGATTATTGGTTTTTTTAGGATTACCATGTGGACAGCAACATATGCATTGGTTGGTGTCTATGTTTGGATCAGAAATCTTACATATTATACACATCAACCCGCTTTGTCTGATTATTCCACATACGATACACAATTTTTCTACGAGTTCATATTTGTTCATATTGCCATTAGCTAATGAAAAAACGGTTTCAGTGAAAATTGGTTTAACACCTTCTACTTCTGTAACTTCGAAAATTGCGCCTCTGCAATGACTTGTATATTTACTTATTGCAGTTTGGGTTACTCCTAGGAGTTTAGCTGCCTCTTTTTGTTTTAGTCCATGATTTTGTGTTAGTTCTCTTGCTATGGCTGATCTGATGGCTGGGATTACTGATTTGACTGCAACTTCACAAGGGAGAAGCATATTTTTTTGGCACCGGTAATAGTTTAATTATTGAACATATATAAGAATGACGTATGTCATATTGATTTGGAACATCTCGAACAGTTGATAAATTAGCTTTACTAAATCACTGAATTATATTTTAATTGAAAATAAATTGCAAAACTGTCTCTTTTTCTACTAAAGAGTTAACTACAATATCCGGATGCTCTTGCTCTAGTTCTTTTTTGTTGTATACTCCAGAAGGAACTGCTATGCATGTCATTTTTGCCTTCTTAGCTGCTCTTACTCCGAAGATAGAGTCTTCTATTACTACACAGTCTTTTTGGTCAACTCCCAGCTTTTTGGCAACTGATAAAAAAATTTCTGGATTAGGTTTTGGTTTATTAACTTCATCAGCAGTAACAACTACATCAAAATAAGTTTTGATTTTTTTTTCTAACAATATTTTGTCAACGACTCTTCTGCTGCTCATCGTTGCTAATGCAATTTTTGTTTTTCCATGCAGCAACTCGAGAAGTTCAATTGCTCCATCAATAAATCTTACATCATTTATGAGTTCAGCTTGAATTGTGACTTTTTCTTCAGCGAGTTTTTCTAACGTCGAAACATCTAGTCTCTTTTTGCATTTTTTGAACGCTTCTATGATGGTTTTCTTTGTGCCTATTCCCAATAATCTTAGAATAAATTCGTCAGTAACATTGCAACCTGCTTGTGTCAAAACCTTTTGAAAAGACTGAATCACTGCCTTTTTGGTATCTGCTATTGTTCCGTCCCAGTCAAAGATAACTGCTAGTATCATTAACATCACAAATTGAACTGCTTAACGTTCCAAAATGAAAGGTTTTTCGTAGTAAATCCTCTTGCTCGGTATGCGGTCAATCAACATTTTTTCCCCAAACTTACCCGTTACTCCTACTGGATTAAGTGTCTGATTTAACAGAACCGCTGACTCAAGTTTTTGATTATTTTTACTAAATATTTGATATATTGTATCCCCATTCTTGACTTTGTCTCCAAGTTTCTTTTTTAACAGAATTCCTGCTCCTTTGGTTTTCGGAGCACCTGCAGTTCTTGCTATTTGAGCCATAGCTCTGTTGTTTATCCACTGAATACTTCCAGTTTGCTCTGAAGTTATTTCTGCAATTTTGTTTCCAATCTCTATGTCTTCCGGATTTACATCAGCATTGCCGCCTTGAGCTGCGATAATCTCTCTTAGTTTTTTCTCTGCTTTTCCAGATTTGAGAATTTTTTTTGCCTCTTGAATACCATCCTTGGCTCCCATCATTTCAAAGAGTAACCCTGCTAAACTAACAGCTTTGTTCATCAAGTCTATTGGTCCTTGACCCATTAGGGTTGATAGTGCTTCTCTTGCTTCAAGGGCTGGTCCAATTGCACATCCAATAGGTTGTTCACCAAATGTGATTCCGCACTGAACGTTAATGTTTAATCTTTTTCCAATTTCTATGAAATCCTGAGCTAAGGTTTGGGCTTCACCTATGGTTTTGATTTTTGCACCTCTGCCTGTAGGTATATCAACTACAACGTAGTCTGCACCTATCGCTTTCTTTTTACTCATAATAGATGGTAATAGAAGCGGATCAATAGAAAGTGGATACTCAACTTGGATCAGCAGATCATCTGCTGGTGCAAGATCAAGTGCTCCTCCCCATGTTAGACAAGCATTAGTTTGTTCTACAGCATTTCTGATCTCTTCACATGTCAAGTCAACCGGACATAGAACTTCTACTCTGTCTGCTGTACCTGCTGGAGAAGTTATTGCACGAGAAGATGTTTTTGGAATTGTGAAACCAGCTGCTGCAACTATTGGAACTACAAGAATGGTGGTTTTGTCTCCTGGGACTCCGCCTATGCTGTGTTTATCTAAGATGGGATTTTTTCCCAGTTTTATTGTCTGTCCTGTTTGTACCATAGCTTTTGTTAGAGCTTCTATTTCATCCATACTGGTTCCGCGGATATAGAGAGATGTGACAAATGCTGCTAATTCAACGTCGCTTAGATGTCTTTCAACAACGTCAAGTATTATGCTCTTGATTTCTGAAGCTGAAAGTCTTCGTCCCATAAGTTTGTCTCGGATATGTCCAAGGGATTCAGGTCTTTCTGCTGGTCTAACATTTACTGTTTCGTTTTCTTGGGTTTTCAGTATGTCTTGGACTTCTTCGTAGATTCCTAGAGTTTTTTTAGGAAAGTCTGTCGCAACGTTTGCGATAGCGATTAAGGTAAGTTTCTTGCATGTAATTTCAACCCTATCAGAGGAATGTATGCCTAAACTGCTTGCATGTTCGTTATCCATTATGACTATCTGTTTTCCGCCAGCACTAATTCCTAGAAGCTTAACCTTAAATTCCATATAATCGCCAACCGTTAATCTATTACTTGCAACAACTATAATATTAGTTGAATATCACTAAAGGGTTGTTGATCAGTATTGAGATATGTCGATTTTGTTGACCTTTCATACAAACCAAAGACAACAGATTTGATCTGTGATTTTTATGTTGAACCTGAAGGTATCAGTTTGAAAGAAGCAGCTGGTGGGGTTGCTGCCGAAAGTTCTGTTGGAACATGGACAGAACTCACCACAATAAAGCCCTATGTCGAAAAACTAGCTGCTCGAGTGTTCAGCATTAATGGTAACCATTTTCGTGTAGCATATTCTACAGAATTATTTGAATCTGGTAATATGCCAAATATTTTGAGTAGTGTTGCTGGGAATGTATTTGGGTTGCGTGCTCTCAAGAACCTTAGGTTAAACGATATTCATTTTCCTAAAGTGTTGGTTGGAAGTTTTAAGGGTCCTAAATATGGCATAGCTGGAATCCGGAAACTGTTGAAGGTTCATGACCGCCCGTTCGTTGGGACTATTATTAAACCTAAATTGGGTTTGAAAACCGTAGATCATGCTAAAGTAGCCTACGACGCTTGGGTTGGTGGCTGTGATATCGTGAAGGATGATGAGAATCTTAGTAGTCAACGTTTTAATCCTTTTAATGCTCGAATTGAGGCTACCTTGGAGATGCGGGATCGTGCTGAAAAGAAAACTGGAGAAAAGAAGGTTTACATGGCTAACATTACTTCAGAAACTGAAGAGATGCTAAAAAGGGCTCAGTTTGTTAAAGATCATGGGGGCCGATATATAATGATTGATATTTTGACCTGTGGGTTTTCTGCTTTGCAGACTTTACGGGATCACGATTTTGGTTTAGTAATTCATGCCCATAGAGCTGGACATGCAGCATTTACTAAGAATCCTAAGCATGGAATTTCGATGAAGGTTATAGCGAAAGTTGTAAGATTAATTGGTGTTGATCAGCTTCATGTAGGTACAGTTGTTGGAAAAATGTCTGAGACCAAAGAAGAGGTTTCAGAGAACCGTGAAGCATGCACGATCGAGCTTGGTGGGTTAAAGAAGGTTTTACCTGTTGCGTCCGGTGGTTTGCATCCTGGTTTGGTTCCTGCTTTGATGAATTTTTTTGGTAATGATTTTGTTATTCAGGCTGGCGGTGGCATTCATGGACATCCTGATGGAACAGTTCTTGGGGCTATTGCTATGAGGCAAGCTGTTGATGCGACGTTGCAGGGTGTATCATTAAAAGAGTATGCAAAGAATCACAAGGAATTGCAAGAAGCATTGAACATTTGGAGTTAAAATTGCATTTTATTGTGCTTCTCTTTTGAAGGGTGTTTTGTAGCCTTTTTCCACCAATTTTGAGTGGATTGTGCTCTTTAATTCACCTATTCCTGTTCCTTTTTTTGCACTAATCAGAAATACATGATTTTTGATTTTTGTTGGCTGGTTATTGCTTATTCGGTTTTTGAACTCATTAAGGTTGGCTTCCAGTTCATCTTTATTTATTTTGTCGATTTTGTTTGCTGCAACTAATGGGAACTCTCCTAGTATTTCTGCTAAAAATTTGACCATCTCTACGTCTACTGACATTATTCCCTTTTTTTCTAGTCGCCATGTTACTTCTAGAAAAGTGGTTATGTCTAAAACCGCAACAGCCAGAATTATATTTTTGGTGTTGGTTTCCAGGAATTCGATGATTTGTTGGTTAACTTTTTCTTCTAACTCTTTGGAGGCTTTTGACATTTTACCTAATCCCGGCAAATCTATGAGAACTAAGCCGTCGTTTAGGGGGTATTTTTTGACTTTTCTTGTGGTTCCTGGATGCTTACCTGTGGCTATGTTAAGGCCTGTTAGTTCTTTGACTAGGCTGCTTTTTCCTGCGTTAGGTCTTCCGGTGAATACTACGAACTTTTCCTGCATACTTTATAGTAAAGGGAATCATGCACTTGAAGTTACCTTTAAAAAATGGTTTGTTTGGTTGTGATTAACCGAAAATTACAGATTCAAGTAGTCTCCAAATAGCTAGTATTAGATACCAATGTTGGAGTCAAGTAAAGTATGAAGTCTAAAAATTTATCTGTTTTAGATAAAATGCGCCAACAAAAGATCAGTTTTGCAGGATTTCCTACTCCTTTACAGAAGATGCCTCGCTTGTCAAAGGTGTTGAACGGTCCAAGACTCTTCATTAAACGTGATGACATGACTGATCTGGCCTTCGGAGGCAACAAGGCAAGAAAATTGGAATTCATTTTTGCTGATGCTAAAAGCAAAGGTGCTGATGTTGTGATTTCTGTTGGAGCTGTTCAATCCAACTGTGCCTGTATGGTTGCAGCTGCTGCTAGACGTTTAGGTATGAAACCAGTACTGGTTTTGGTAGGTAAAGAACCAGATATTCCTAATGCGAATCTGCTTTTAGATAAGTTGTTATCTGCTGAAATTCATTTCTTGGAAGCTTATGGTTCGCATGTTGAAGAGTTTATGAATCAATTGGCCGACGAATATAGAGCTAAAGGTCATACTCCTTATCTTGTTTCTGCTGGTGCCTCTGTGCCTTCTACTGTTCCAGGATATGTCCTTGCTACGGAAGAATTGGTTAATCAATTTAGTCAGCTTGGAAAAAAGGTTGACAATATTGTTTGTGCTTGTGGAACCGGAGGAACGCAAGCTGGTTTAATTCTTGGAGCTAAACTACTTGATGTTAAAACAAAGATTCTGGGTGCAAGCGTTTTTGCGAACAAGGCTGATGCCTCTAAAACTGTTGCCGATTTGGTAAATGATTCAGCAGAGCTTCTTAATGTAGATGTTTCTATTGTACCTGAGGAAGTATATGTTTTTGATGACTATATAAAGCAAGGATATGGGATAATAAACGACGACGTTTCTTATGCAATCAAGCTTATGGCTGAGAATGAAGGAATATTTCTGGATCCAATCTATACTGGGAAAGCTATTGTTATGCTAATTGATTTGATAAAAAAACGCTTCTTTAAGAAAGATGAAAATGTTGTCTTCTTTCACACTGGTGGATTGCCTGCAATATTCTTGTTCCAAAAAGAACTAAATCTGGCCTAAAAAGGACTTACATTAAATGGTATTGTTTATATTTTAAAAAAATTATTGGTGGTATGCATTGAACAAGGCTCTAATAATATTTCTCATTGTAGTTTTGTCCATTTCCTATGTTGGTGCATTTACATTAAAAGAAAGCTTGCCTAGTAACAGTCAAATCGTTGATGAAATTTATTTAGGGGTCACTGCAGATGGAAATGTTACAAGAACAAAAAATCTAATCGATAAAGTAAAAGATTACACAAATATGCTTATTATTCTTAATCCAGAAATCGTCAAAAATCAAACCTCACTAAATGAGGTATGCGATTACACCCATCAAGCTGGGATGTCATTTTTTGTACATATGGGACACCCTTCCTACTGGAAATACGATCACAATCCCCTCGAATGGATAACTTACGCAAAAGATCAATATGGGAAACATTTCCTGGGAATATACCTTTATGATGAACCCGGAGGAAACCAAATAGACTTGGGCCCTTTTAGAGAGTTTGATAAAACAACTATGCCATACGATTACCGTGATGCAGCAAATACCTATGTCTATTATCTGTATGTCCAAATGCGTGACTTCATTAAAACCGATAAACTAGTCACTTCAGAATATGCTCTATTCTGGTTCGATTACGAAGCAGGTTACGATATGATCTTTGGTGTATTTGGAAGAGCTGTAAACAAAAACGCAACCATTCCATTGGTTAGAGGAGCAGCAGAATTGCACAATAAAACATGGGGTATAATTATCACCTGGATACAAAATGAGCCTCCTTACATCCAATCACCTGAAACACTTTACGATGATATGGTTGAAGCTTACAACGCTGGAGCAAAATATATTTCTGTTTTCAATTATCCCCAGATTGAACCCTATGGTCTGTTAACTGAAGAACACTTCAATGTCATCAAACAATTTAATGAATATATTTCCGAAAATCCTCAGAAAACGTTTTTAAATACTCAAAAAATTGCTTTTGTTCTTCCCGAAAATTATGGTTGGGGAATGCGATACCCTACAGACAAAATATGGGGTGTATGGGAAGCTGATGAAAAGTCTCCAATAATTTGGGATAGTCTCAATGATATGATAATAAAATATGGATATACTTTTGATATTGTTTATGAATCGCTTTGGACCACTGCCTTTGCTAGACAACATTACGACACTCTAATTTGGTGGAACGGAACAATCCAGCAACTAAACTAAATAAGTAATTTCCACCTAACTATTTAATCCGTTGATATCAGGGGTCTCCTATGATTTTTTGATCCTGAAAGGTTTAATACTTCTGTTTGCTGTTTCATTTTTCGGTGTTAACGTTGAAGTTGTTTACTGTTGGTCCTGTTGCCTGCTACCCCGCAGTCTTAGAAGCGATGGGAAAGCAAATGATTAGTCATCGTAGTAAAGAATACAAGAATCTGCATTTTGAAACTGTGGCAATGCTTCAAAATATCTTGGAAACAGAAAATGAGGTTTTCCTTTTTTCTAGTACCGGTTCTGGATTCATGGAAGCTTCTGTAAGAAATTGCGTTAAAAAGAAGATGTTATGTTGTATTTGTGGAAGTTTTGGCGAACGATATGCAGAAGTGGCAACTTCAAATGGGAAACAGGTAGAAAGGCTTGAGGCTCCTTTAGGTGAACCTATTCTTCCAGGTTTGCTTGACATGAAACTTTCAGAAACTCCGGATGTAGAAGCTGTTGCTATAACTCATAACGAAACAAGTATGGGATTAATCAATCCTCTAAAAGAACTTGCTGAAGTTACAAAAAAGCATGGAAAACTGTTGTTTGTTGATGCAGTAAGTTCAATGGGTGGAACCGAAATTAAAGTCGACGAATGGGGTTTGGATGTTTGTTTTTCTAGTTCTCAGAAATGTTTTGGGGTTCCTCCTGGTTTAGGTGTAGGAAGCGTAAGTGCTGAGGCGTTAAAAAAGTCTGAAACTGCAGAAAATAAGGGTTGGTACTTCGACTTTAAGGTGTGGGAAAAGAATCAGAAAAAGAAGGGAACGCCTATGACTTCTGTTATTCCTCAGATCGCTGGTTTACATAGTATCCTCAAGTTGATCGAGAGTAAGGGAGGAAAAAATTGGTTTTTTGATCTTTATGCAGAACGTAACCGTCGGATTAGGCAAGGTGTCCAGAAATTAGGTTTAACTATGTTTCCAAAAGCTGGTTATGAAAGTCCAACAGTGAATTGTGTAAATGCTCCTGTTGGTATTAATGGAATAAAAATTTACGAGATGATGCGTGACGAAGGGTTTGAACTTGCAAAAGGTTATGGTAGTGTGCAAAACTTAACGTTTAGGATTGGTAACATGGGCTATATTGAATCTGAGGATATAGACTCTATGTTGCAGTCTCTTGGATCTGTGCTAGTTAAGCTTGGATGAAAATGTTAACTTATTTTAATTATCCATAAATGCTTAAATAATGCTTTGCGATCTCTCCCTGAGCTAAAGAGTTCTTTAGCAAGAGGGATAATTTGGGTTATCACTGGATTTCCCAGGTTATTTTCAAAAGAACAGTAAATGTTGATGTGTGATTAGTCAATGCGTAGCCATACAATACTGGTGTGTGACAACTTCGGTCAGGAGTTTCTTGATCGTTTGTCCAAGTTTGGGAAGGTTTTTCAATCCAGCGATATCGATTACAGTTTACCTTTAGATAAGATTACAATTCTTGTTGTTCGTAGCAAAACAAAAGTTAACAAAGATTTAGTTGATGTAATGAAGAGCTTAGAGTGTGTCATAACTGCTACTCATGGTACTGATCATATCGATATGAATTATTTAGACATTAAAGGAATTAAGTTCTATAATGTTCCTGCTCAATCGTATGATGTTGCTCAAGGTGTTATAGCGTATATTCTTGCACATTGCACAAACCTTGTTGAAGGTGACAGGTCAATGAAACGAGGTGAATGGAAGAAAACTTCTTTGATTGGTTGCCGAATATCTGGGAAAGTTTTGGGCATAATTGGATGTGGAAAAATCGGAAAAGAAGTTGCCAGGTTAGGTGCTGCTCTAGGAATGAATGTTATTGTTTCTGATCCATGTATTCAAGGTGCAGAGGTTACTCTTGTTTCGTTAGATGAACTCTTGCGGACATCTGATTTTATTACTGCTAATTGTCCATTGACCAATTCAACTAAAGATTTGATTGGGAAAGCTGAAATAGCAAAGATGAAAGATGGCGTGTTTCTTGTTAACACGGCAAGGGGCGGTATAATTAACGAAGAAGCACTTTTGGATGCTGTTTGTTCTGGAAAAGTTGGTGCTGCTTTAGATGTTTTTTCCACTAAAACTCCATTTGATGACAAGGTTTTGAGCAGTTTAATAAAACATGAGCGAGTGATAGCTACACCTCACAGTATCGGTCAGAGCCATGAAGCAATAGACGAGAAAGGTGAAGGTGTAATAAAAGCCATCGAAAAACACGTTACAGCTAATCCGTAATCAGCATATTTTTGATACTTTGGTTCTTTGCATGCAATTGTTATCTCTCTTTTCTTGAATTATTTTGGTTCAAGTTCGTTGTCTAATCTTTAGCCTTTTAAGTAGTGATTGACATTTTATCTATATAGAAATTCGATACGGGGAATTGGTTTTGCAAAAAACTGTTTCAATTGTAGCTGATAAGATAAAGCGAATTGAGATTCAAGGAGCCCGAAACGTGGCAATAGCTGCAATAAACGCCATTGTAGAAGGGGCAAAAGAATCCAAAGTAGGAGATAAAAAAGGATTTTTAAAGCAACTTTCTGATGCTAAAGAAGTTCTTTTTGCTTCCAGATCTACAGAGCCACTTATGAGAAATTCTGTTCGTTACCTTATTAATTCGGTGGAGTCCAGCCAAAAAGACTCTGTTAATGATTTAGTAGATATAGTTTCTAAAGTTGGTGAACAGTTTTTAAAGAATCTTGAAACGTCAAAGGAAAAGATTGCTGTGGTAGGCTCTCGAAGGGTTTTTCATCACTCGCGAATTCTTACTCATTGTCATTCCTCTACTGTTACTGGTATTTTACAAAAAGCTAAGTCGGATGGAAAAAAGTTTGATGTAGTTTGTACTGAGTCAAGACCTATTTTTCAGGGTAGGATAACTGCGAAAGAGATGTTAGATGCAGGAATCAAGACGACAATGATTATTGATTCTGCTGTTCGTCATTATATTAATGAAGTTGATTTGGTTTTAGTTGGTGCTGATGCAATTACTTCTGAAGGTAATGTCATAAACAAGATTGGTACAAGTATGGTTGCTCTTGCTGCCAAAGAGGCTAGGACGCCTTTTTATGTTGTTTCAGAGCTGTTAAAGTTTGATCCTTTGACAATGCATGGAGATTACGAAAAACTAGAGGAAAGAAACCCCAAAGAGGTTTGGGATGCTCCTCCTCCTGGATTGATTATTAGAAATCCTGCTTTTGATGTTACACGAAGAGAGTTTATTCATGGAATTATATGCGAATTTGGTATAATTTCTCCCCATTCGATAAATGAGTTGATACATCGGAAATATCCATGGATTCTAGATGTTTACTAGAATTCTTTTCATTCTTTTTCTTGATTGCGGGGTCTGATAATCTTGATTTTTTGTTCTAGTGCTATGAACTTTTTTTCTAAATTTCTGATTTTTTCAGCATAACGTTCCAGTCTTTTTCCGTCTATTGCTATCCAAAGTGCAAGTGCAATTCCTGAAAGTCCCACTATAATGTAGTATATATAAAGTGTTGAAATCCATGCTTCCAGTTCTCCCCACAGGCTATTAAGAATAAAAATTATTGAGACAATCATTACTAAAAAATTTATTAGATGAAAACCAGCTAAGAAACTTCGTATTCTCAATAGTTTTTCACGCCTTTTATATTATGTTTTGCTTTAAGGTTAAAGCTTTACTGAGTTAAACTAAAGGTTTTTTCCTCTTAATTTTAACATCATAAAAACAAGTTTGGTAACTTATTTGTTATCCATAAATCTTTTAGCTATTCTTGATAAAGTGTATTAACAGAGATGGAGGTTTATTGATGCGAACATTAAGAGAAATCAGGAACAGAATTGCAGATCTAGAAAGCGAAAAAACTAAACTTAATGCAGAAATTGAGGAACTCCGAGAAAAGGCTGAAACAAAAGCAGAGGCTCTGGAAGAAGAAGTTTTACAGCTACGAAAAGAAGCAGAATCCCTCAAAGAACTTCTTGATGCCTAATAAAAAATTAGTTAATACTCCTGGTGTAACCCTGAAAGAATATGAAAAAAATCTGAAATCTTTTAGGGTTCTACTCTTGAGTATCTAATTTGTTATCTTTTTGCTTTTTTTGTTTTCAAAATCTGTGTCTTTAACTGACCTAATCTTTGATGTCAATGGTTTGAAAAGGGAGTTTAAGTTTTGATTTAGTGTTCATAATTCTTTTTTATGTTCTATTTGATACAATATTATGTTGCTGCAAAAAGTTTGGTAAAAGAAGGAATAATAAGTGGTTGCTGCAGAAAAAAGCGTTGCTTTAAAACAGGATGCTGTTGAAGAAGAACCAACTATCGTTTTGCAAAATTTGATTCGTGCAGAAGGAACTCTAATGGAAGAGAAGAAAAAATTGGTGACTTTAAGAGATAAATTGAATTTAAAAGTCAAAAAAGAGATTAAAAGCAAAAAAAGTAATATTCAAAAACTCAGAGCCGAAATTTCAGATTTGAAGTTTGATTGTGATAAGCTTTCCAAATCATTAGTTGCTGGAGACTCTTCGAAATAGTTCAATAGAGGCAGAGAATATTGGTTTTTCAAAAAACTCTGCTTGCAATTAGAGTGCTATGGTTGGCTGTTTCTGGTATATCTTCAATATGGTTTTCATATTGGATATTCTATGAAGCCTTTTTTTGGAACAAGTTATTAGCTCAAGCCACTCCAATTAATTATGTTGCTTTAATACTGTCCCTCACTTTGTTTATTATTGGCACTCAGTTTGGAAGACTCGGTTATTTTAAGAAACAAAAGTTTCACATCAAAGTAAATTCTGCAGAAAAGTTGTCTGAAAAAAATCGAATTGTCTCCACTCAAGTAACATCGCAAGGAGAGCAAGTTCAACAGATTCAATTAAATAGTGATGAGAAAAAACGTAAAACTTTGATGCGAAAGGGTCCAGCTGGATGTAATTTCTATTTGGGATATTTGCCTAATCGC
>Ga0209536_100009444_pt1 | contig 14504 bp, 16 predicted proteins | sample DeeMarSeWOR28_12_FD_187461 | JGI IMG/M metagenome (GOLD analysis project Ga0209536, IMG submission 187461) | Marine sediment microbial communities from White Oak River estuary, North Carolina - WOR-2-8_12 (SPAdes) (version 2) | ecosystem: Environmental > Aquatic > Marine > Intertidal zone >...
ACTGTGTTAGTTTAATGAATAAGGTGTTGAAATAGTTTGGCTGTTGAAGGTTTTTTCGAAAACAAAAGGCAACCAGTAGAAGCCAAAGTCGGCGAGTTAACCCCACAATCAAGAGCGGTTAACGTCACGGCAAAAGTGGTTTCGAAAAGCGAAATCCGCGACATTCCAATGGGAAGAGACGGATCTGCACACAAAGTCTGCGACGCGTTAGTAGGCGACGAGACAGGCAGCATCTACCTGACCCTCTGGGACGACAATATTGAAAAAGTGAATGAAGACGACACAATACGCATAGAAAACGGCTACGTAACACTGTTCAAAGGCAATATGCGCCTAAACATCGGCAAATACGGAAAAATGGCCCCAGCAGAAGAACCGCTCGAAGGCGAAGTTAACACTGAAAACAACGTTTCCAGCAAGACATATGATCAGCCACGAAGACCGTTCAGGCGTGGCGGTGGATACGGCGGCAGACGCGGTGGCGGCGGCGGGTACGGCGGCAGAGACAGACGCGGTGGCGGCGGCGGGTACAGACCCAGATACTAGCGGCAAAGCGTAGAAACAAAACCTTTTTTCGTTTTTTTATAATACACATTTCGCTATGATTCTCTGTTTAAGACACTGATTCTTCATTCGCGGTTTTGAAGAAAGAAAAAGGCAGCAGCCGTGCTTTTTGCGGTTTGCGCTTTATTGGTAGCGTGTGAACTGCGTTTTATCCCCTTATGGTTTTTGGTTAAAAAACAGCCAATACCGGTAGACCCTCTCTACTGGTTTCTGCATTGATTGGCTATTAGGCGGCAAATATGCTGCTTATCCTCTTTGTGTGCACTTGAGGCTGTAATGGTTCTGTCAAAACTAAACTATGTAGCATACTTTGCCGTTTTCGCCGACTTGCTTTTTCACCCATTCTTCGCTCATGAGACACCATTTTGATTCGTTGCCTTCGATGCGCAATACCAGTATTAAATCGAAATTGTCAAGTTTCGCGTATTCAATTAGCATGTTGTAAGCGGCTTGGCTGATTTCAACCTCAAGATTTTGAAATTGCTCGTCTTTGGCTTTTCTCGCATGAAAAACAGCTTTAAGCATATCGGCGTCTTCTCTGAATTGGACATTCACCTTGTTAACAAAGTAAACAGTGTCACCATAACTCAGGATGACATTCCGTGCATTTTCCGATTTGACTTCGCTATGTTCCCTCACGGGCACTCAGCTTCCTTTGCTGACATGCTAGAAAAGGACAACAATTAAGCCCTCTTCCATCTAACGGAATATTTCTTGTTTCGACTGGACAAATCACCGGTGCAGCAAAATGGGTTGTGGCGTTAAGCAGAGTTGAAAAGGCATATCAAGCTTCAAGCATTCTTCTGCGCTTTGTTTATGAACTGACCCACATCTAGGACTAAGACTACTTGCCCGTCGCCTAAGATTGTGGCGCCGCTGATTCCTTTAAGTCCCTTCAAGGTCTCGCTGATCGGTTTCACTAGGATATCCTGTTGTCTCAAAACTGAATCTACCACCAAACCGAGTTTTGTCTTTTCATCGCCTAGGTGCGTTATCAAAAGTTCAAATTCTTCTTCGTTCGCGCCTTCAAGCCCAAGCAACTTATGCAGATGAACAACTGGAACGACTTTACCTCTGACAACTATAGCGTCTGTTCGCCCCAGCAGTTTTATGTCGCTTTTCTTCGCTTTGACAATTTCTGAAACTTGACTTGTTGGTATTGTGAAAGTTTGTCCTGAGTCCTGTACGAGTATCGCCTTAATAATCGCCAACGTAAGCGGCACTTTGATGCTGGTCTTCGTTCCCCTACCCAACCGTGTTTCAAACTGAACAGTGCCCCCGAGAGCCGCGATTTTTGTCTTCACAGCATCCATTCCGATGCCTCTGCCGCTGGTTTCAGTGACTTCTTTGCTTGTTGAGAAACCAGGCAGGAAAATCATGCTCACCAGCTCGTTTCGGCTCATTTTCTCAGCTTCGTCTTCGCTTGCAAAGCCTTTCTGAACTGCAGATTTCCTAAGCCGCTCAGGGTCAATTCCAACGCCGTCATCTTCAACTTCAATAATGACGTTGTCGCCACTTCGCTGCGCTGAAAGCCGTATCTTCCCCACAGGATTCTTGCCAGCGTTACTTCTTTCATCAGGCGTCTCTATCCCATGGTCAATGCTGTTTCTAAGCAGATGTATAAGTGTCTCGCCAATCTCATCCAATACCGTTCGGTCAATTTCAATGTCTCTCCCTTCCATCACAAGGTCAATTTCCTTAGCCTTCTGCAGTGAAAGGTCTCTTACCAACCTCGGAAACCTGTCAAAGATTTGACTCGCTGGAACCATTCGCACTTTCATTACAAGATCATGAAGGTCGGATGTGAGACGGTCAATGTTTCCCGCAATACGTTTTATCTCGCCGTTTCTATTGTCCGAAGTAACTTGGAGCAAGGCAATCTTGTTTATAACTAGTTCGCCAACCAAATTCATTATATTGTCAAGCTGCTCGAACTTCACCCTAACAGTCTGAGCAGCCCGCACTTCAGCAAACAGCCTTGTCGCTTCAGTCACTGGACCACTTGGCTCATTAACACAAGGTTCCACAGGAGCTTCCTCAACCTCCACAGAGGCGCTTTCAACAGCCCCCACATCCAAAAACTCGGCCTCTTCAGGCTCCTCCAGCACAGCCACCTGCGGCGCCTCCTGAAGGACCGCTCCGGAACTCTCCTGCATACTCTCAGCTGAACCTATAACATAAGACTTGACTTCTGGCTCGCCTGCTTCAGCGTCTTCATCGTCTTCAGCGGTTATTTCGTCTTCTGTCACGACTGCTACTTCCTCGTCTACTGTGGTTTCAGCTTCATCGTCGCCTGCCTCAATTACCGTTTCTGGTTCAAAGGCTACTTCTTCAACTGCGGCTTCTTCAAGGGTGGTTTCTGGTTCGGGTTCTGTTTCAACGGTTGTTTCGGGTTTTGTTTTTCGTGTTCTGGTGGGATCGAAGTGAACAACGTGCACGTCTTCTATTTCGCAGACTTGTCGGGCGCATTTTTCAATTTCTTTTGCTTCATATTTGCTGGTGATCGCTATTTTTAATCCGAAGTCAAGCTTTTCCTCTTTAAAGGCTTCAAGTTCTGTTTGTTCGGGTTGTGTCTTGATTATTTCTGCCAGCTCTGAAATTTTACTTATAACCAAGATTGACCTGACGCTTTTGAAGGCGCAGTCTTTGCTGAACTTCAGGTCTACAAAGTAGCAGTGTTCACCAAAGCTTTCAGCATTTAATACTGCTTCTTTTTCTGTTTCACTGAGTATTATACCTGAAGTGTCAACAGTCTCCAGAGTTTTTATGGGTATAAAAGTTGTTTCTTCAGGTTTTTCAGGCTTTTCAGGCAGAGGCAGTTCAGATGCCGCTTGAAGTTTCCGTATTAAATCTGCAACGTCGATTTCTCTTTCAACCATGTTCTGTATGTTCTCTAATTTTGATGAGAGCGCATCTACACATTCAAGAAGAACGCTGATTAGATTGCTTGAAGGCATTTTGCCCTTTCGCATGTCATCAAAAACGTCCTCCATTGCATGGGTGAGGCCTTGGAGGTCTGCGTAACCCATCATACCCGAAGAACCTTTAAGGGTGTGCGCTGACCTGAAAAGCATGTTGACGACTTCTATGTTTTCGCTGCCTTTCTCCAGAACTAAAAGCGACCTTGTAAGCTCATCAATATGTTCTCTTGCCTCTTCGATGAATAATTCTCTATATTCATTACTCTCCATTGGCAAGTAACCACCCATTTTGCTTTTTAGAGCCTATGCTGCTTTTCCAGGCCTTTTCGAGTTTACTGTACAACTAACCATGTCCCCCAGCCGAATTATTTAGACTAAGTGTGTCTGCTTTCGCTACACGCAAATCATCGGGCGACTTGGAACAGCCGCCTGTAAACGACTTTTGGTAAACTCGGCAGTTAACATCATCACACAAAAATTTCTCACTTGGTTCACCGCTCAGCACTTCAGCTTTTCCAATCACAAGGTACCCGCCTTCTCGCAACGCGTTGTAGAAGTGCATGTGAATTTGCTGCTGGCTTTCCCGTGAGAAAAATATCATGACGTTCCTGCATAGTACCAGGTCAAAGCCTTTACGCAAAGAAGGCTTCATCAAATCATGTTTTTCAAAACTAACCAGTTGTTTAACAAAATCCTTCACCTGATACAATTCACTATTATTCGAAAAATACTTGGCGATTAACGAGACTCGCATACCATTCAGCTGTTTTTTGCTGTACTCAGCCTTTACAGCTTTAGCAAGATGGTCCTCGTCAAGGTCTGAGGCTAAAATCTCAACATCATAATCTGACAGTTTCTCACCAAGCAGCTTGTGAACTAAAATAGCTAATGAGTACGGCTCTTCACCTGTTGCGCACCCCGCGCTCCAGATTCTAACTTTATTAGACTTGAAAAGCCTTGGGAGAACGCTTTTTTCGAGGTGGACGTACACATCGTTGTCTCTGAAAAATGTGGTGTAGTTAATTACCAAGTTGTCAATAACCAGATTGTACTCTTCGGGGTTTTTTTGCAGGTACCGCACGTAACGTCTGTAAGTGTTGCTGCCTGTCGCTCTCAATCGAATTGCAAATCGCCTTTTGAGATATTCGTCGCGGTAACCATTACAGTCAAGCCCAACTGCTTCATGCAGTAACCTTTTCAGTTTTTGGTAAGCCACATTTTCAAGGAAGTCTTCAACCGACATCATCTCAACCGAATTCCCGCTGTTTTGCTTAACTTGTGTGACACCCATTTTCTCACATTCGTACCTTCGCTCTGCCTAAATTCACCTCAGTAAAGCGGGCAGCATGTCTTTTTCCACGGAACGTTCATTGTCCAGCCACTCTTTTCCTTTTTTGGCAAGCATTCTCTGAAGCTTATAACTGGGAAAAGTTATGATGAAACCTTCTGTTGCGCTGTTACATCTTTTGAAGCGAGCATCAAAAATTACCGCAACTTCCGAGCAGAGTGCCTGTTTAATTAGAAGACTATCGATGATTGCGTCAAAGGAATCGATGATTAGTTGCGGTGGGGGCGAGATGAGCTTAGTCAGCGTAAAATCTGCCATGGCGTTGAGGAAGGAACACAGCACTATAGACCCCATTTCTTCTATCGCAGACACCTCCAGTTCTGGGGTGACTTCACCGCCTGCTACAGCGTTAATCATTAACTCAGCGATCTTCTTGGATTCTTCTTCCTCGAAAATCAGCATAAGGTCACAGTCTACAATGCCCCTTAGCTTCAGGAAAATGGCAGTGACAATCGTGTCATGTTTCGCATAAATTCTCGGAACAAGATGAGGCGGCGCAATGTGGACTCTTGGCACTTCAATTTTTATGGGTTCATGCAGAACCTGTGAGAGAGTTGTGGTCGCATGGCCAGCGCCCATGCTTCCAATTTCAAGGAGTATGTCAAGATCAGTAAAGCTTTCTTTGGGGTCCACGGTTTTTGAGTTCGTTGATCTCTTCATCATCGTTAACCAGCTAATTTGATTTTTTCTGCGGCTTTGTAACGTTGCCAGCTTCGATTGACAAGGTTTCAGCGCATATTAGTTCAACGTTGTCGCTTTTTTCAACTTCATCGATAATTTCAGTGGATTTGCGTGTCAGTACCTCTCGCAGTTCAGGGCTTGGAAATATCATGAGCTGAGCAGGTGCATAATAACCGCCTGCACGTTTGAAGCAAGTATCGAAAACTAATGCTTCACCAGAGGCTGAAGTTAATTTAACCACAAAATCGTTAATTATGGAGTCAAAGGGAGAGCCTATGAGTAGAGGTGGTGTTGAAATAAGGCTGATTCCTGTGAAGTTAGAAATCGCTGTGAGGAATGACCCGATTAGAATATTGCCAAGTTCTTCTATTGCTGATGACACCATAGAAGCTTCGCATTCTTTCTGAGTAATACTTCGAGTCATGAGAGTTGTGATTTCTTTTAATTCAGGCATTTCAAAAATGAATAGAAAGTGACACTCTAGTTTTCCGATGAGGTGTATGTAAACCGCAGTTGCTGGCATATTGTTACTTTGATAGAACTTAGGTAACATGTTAGGGGGAATAGTGCCGATTCGCGGTATGTCTATCTCTACTTGCTGCTGAAGAATCTCCGACAAGGAAGTTGCAGCATGCCCCGCTCCGATGCTGCCCAGCTCCAAAAATATCCCTAAATCTTTTTTGTCTGCAGCTGTATTTGATGTGGTCTTGATTTTTCTTTTCATAGGTTCTTAATCTCTCCGTTGGAAAGCCGAATGGCTACAACTCCGCTCCTAATGTTGAAGTTGATTCTACGTCCATAGGAACCTCCAACATCCTCAGCAACCAACCTGATTTTGTTGGCGTTCATCGACGTCTTGACGGCGGCGACGTTTTTTGCGCCAATGTGCGGACCACTGTTGTTCTCAAACTTGAATATTTTGGCTCCACCTGCTATTTTGGCGGAAAGGCGGGTTTCTTTTCCGCTGATTTCTCGCACAGCGTCTGCTAAAGCAGGGATAGCAGTATCAGCAAATTTGCATGCAGGAAAGTCTTGAGGTGCGATGGCGGAGTTCGGAAGCATGATATGAGCTAACCCCCCACACCTATTCGTTGAATCGTATATGCAGATGGCTACACACGATCCAACGCTTGTAACTAGCTCGATTGGTTTGCTTTCGACTTTCATCTCCGCCATGGCTACACGCACCTCTTCGATGGTCTGGTTCACTTGAGAGTACGCTATGCATTCTGTGGCAATCTGTGCACGTGAGTTCAGTCGAGTGCTCAGTCTTTGTAGTTCCATGATGTTGACTAAAGGAATAGTCTTTTCTACTCTCAAGTCTTGGTAATCTAACAGGTTGGTCGGCAATGGCTGCTCCTCAGCAATACTTGACGAGCGCTTCCATCACTTTCTGAGGTTGGAATGGTTTCACAATGAAGTCTTTGGCGCCGGCTTTGAGGGCTTCAGCTATTAGTGCTTGTTGACCATAAGAACTTACCATCACGATTTTTGCTGTTGGGTTCGCTAGCACTATGTGCTTGAGAGCTTCGATACCGTCCTTAGCTTTTGTTCCTGGGGGCATGACTATGTCCATTAGCACTAAATCGGGTTTTGCTTGTTGGAATTGTTGGATGGCTTCGTCGCCGTTGGAGGCTTCTGCTACTACTTCGTGGCCGGTTTGCGCGATTATTTTTGTGAGTACGGCTCTCATAAATTTGGCATCATCTACTACGAGAACTGTTCCCATACTATTTTGCCTCGCATATGCTCTTTCTAAATTCGGATTCTGAATATAAAAATCTTGTGTATTAATATATACGATTAGGTATACTTGCAGCGAACATCACGTTCAAAACAAAGACACAAACCCAAAATTCCTCAATAAATCAGACAACACAATTACTCCCACACGACAACTAAAAGGAAAACGCATTAAATCCTTTCCCAAACCAACAGATTTCCTGCCAAAACATGACTAAACTTGTGACGCAAAATCAGTATATAAAAACCATTCTCAGCCATTGAACTTTCAATACATATTCTTTTTTCATAAACAAATTATCTTGCAATTGTTACGCTTATTTTGGGTGAAACAAAATTGAGCACATCTCTTGAAATTGAACAATTACAAAATGAAAAAACGCGCCTAGAAGAAGAAGCACATACTTTGGACGAAGAACTAAAACAACTAGAGACGCGCTGGAAAGTACTTGGCGAGAAAGTAGCAATTGAGGAATTAAAAAACGAAAATGCCGCAAAAAAAGAGACAATAAATCAACTGAAGACTAAAATTGGCTTGTTGGAAACGCAATTGCAGAAGTCGTCAACGGATAGCACCATCAACAAAGACGCGGCTACAAGCGAAAATTCTGAGAGTCAAGAAACCGCGAAAGATACAGCCTATGCTTCTGAAGAGAAACAAGAAAAAGATGAGGACATTATTATGGTGATGGCGCTCGACAACGAAGATGAGGTAAACAAAAACCTCGAGGCAGAACAAGAAAAGAAAAACCAAGAACTCTTCTACTAAAAAGATGCTTCGCCTTAAGCCAATGCAGCCTTAAGGCTTCAAAAAGATCAGCCCTCACCTCTTTCAGAGCTACAGATAAGCAACCGCCCCTTCGCTTTTTGAGCCCAAAATAAACGCGCCGATTTCGTTTTCTTTAGGGATAAAAGGAAGATTCTATTGTTTTCTCCGATTAGCCAGATTATAGAAAGTCTACGAGAGTTTTTTACGAAGTTTTTTAAGTCAAGAAACAATAGATAATGTTTTCGTTGAATTAAGAGATTGGAGAAGACTCAGCGTTTGAGAGTTAATGTCTATGCAATCAAAACAACTTCATTCAATAAGTCTCAGGGAGGTGAGGATTTATGAAGAGTAAATTACTGATAACTGCATTTATTGCGATCCTTCTTTGTTCAGCCTTGAACGTGGCGTTAACCACGGCGCAATGTCCAAGATGCGACGGAACGGGAGAGATAGAATGCCCTCACTGCGACGGCACCGGTGAAATAACGGTAGAAGAAGGAGAACCTTGCGGGCATTGCGAGGGAACAGGGACACTGGAGCCAAATCTCATCATGAGGAGCAGGTCCCACTACCTGAGCGATGGAAAAGTATCGTTTAGTGTCGCCTACCTCAACGAGGAAGACGTTAACGTTCACGGAAAGGTTACCGCGGAGGTGGAAGCTGAAAGCACCACGTACACAGGGACCTCAGCTGCCACCACGTTTCCGCCAAATGAAGAGATTAAAGTAACGTTCACCGTAAGTGGGATTTCATCCGCAGACTACACTTATCTAGAAAATAACCCCTTTTACCACACAAGCATTACCGTTGAAGTTGGCGAAATCACTTGCCCATATTGCGAGGGAACTGGTCTTTCTCCCACTACAGTAGAGTGCCCGTATTGTGGTGGAACTGGATTTATAGAGTGCCCAACGTGCGGTGGTACGGGAACAACGGCAGCAGAAGAACAGGACGGAGCCCTAGATATTGGCGGAGCTATATATGGTGTGGTTGCTGTTGTCGTGGTTGCTGGAGTTGCCATTGGTGCATTTGTCGTAGTGAAGAAAAGGGGCGTGAAGGAAGAAGACCTTAAAAAACTTCCACCCAACGAATTTCAAGATTGGATTCTTAAAAGAATAGGTGGCAAATCGTCTTCACAAAGCGACGCTCGCATGGGAATAGACGGATATACGATTGAAGGTCAACCTGTTTCGATCAAACAGGCAAATGATGTTGGCAGAGACGTAATTGAAAACTTTGCAGCTGCAATGGGACGGCGCAATGCTAAGAACGGGTCAATTATTGCTTTCAGTTTTGGTACTGATGCAATTAGAGGAAGAGTCCGAGCTAAACTCAGTTATGGGCGTGAAATACAGATGATAACGGTTAAGGAGCTAATAGAAGGCGGAAGTAGAACACTGATGGCAGGATGACGCGGTTTTCTATAAACAAACACTTTTTTCCTTCATTATTTGGCGCTTCCTAAACAATTTTTCCATATTATTAGCGCGCGCCGATATCTCCTCTCAATATACGCAATATGGATTATGAGAAAACCACATAAAAACAACTTTGAACCAAATTACACTGAAAAATACGGGGATGAAAAAAGTGTTATCGCGAGATTGTGACGGTTGTTCTCAATTTAAAGCGTGTAGCAAGCGCTACAGAAAAGTCGGGAAAGGTGGAAAAGTCTACTGTCCAGACGGCACAGCCCACCTAATAGATCAAGACATTGAAATGCAAGTTGTCTCTCTGGATGAGCAACGTGTGAAGCAGACTAGATAATTCAACTGCTTTTTATGTAAAACCATCAGATTTGTTTTCTGCGAGTTTCACGTGTGGCTATGGCGTTTTTCACTCAATCAGTTCGATGAGCGTTCCGTCAGAATCTTCCACAAAAGCTATCAGCGAGCCTGTCGGGCTGAACTTGAAAGGTTCATCAGTTATCGTGACCTTTTCTCTTCTCATTGCCTCAATTGTCTGGTTCATGTTCTTAACTTCGAAGGCAAGATGGTCGAACACACGGTCTTCGTAGTCTGGTTAACTGAACTTTTTCTGGTTGTGGTAGAAAGTCAACTCAAGTGTGGCGCCTTTGGCTTGTAGGTCTCGGAGAAAAGCGATCTCGGCGTTGTTTTGCGGTATTTCTCGCCGACTGAGAAGAGTGAGACCAAGAAGTCTGGTATAAAAGTCAATTGACCTGCCCATGTTGCTTGTCCGGATTCTTGTGTGAACAAACATGTGTCTTTTTCACCTTGTGTTAGGAGTGCATGATTCATTAAAAAGAAGTTGCGATTTCACAGGAGCTAATTGCAGAGCAGTTACAATTTGCGGCTATTACCACTAGAGTGTTAGCTAAATTCCCCGTCTAACGCTTTATTGACAAGTGCGTCTGCTTTTTGAATCTGAATGTTGGTTCGGGGCACGCTTATGAAACTGGATTTTTTGAAGCGCTTGGTTAATTCTTGGATTTTCCGCCACAATTTCCTCAGTTCCGAGTTTTTCACTCGGTATTCTCCGTTGAGTTGCTTGACGACTAGTTCGCTGTCGAGGTGACAGATGACTTCCTCAGCCTGAAGCGCTATCGCAGATTCTAGTGCTGCGATTAATGCTTCGTATTCGGCTTGATTATTTGTGCGTGAGCCTACATAACGCGATTTTGCCATCAAAACTTGCCCCTTGTCCGATAGAATTACGAAACCGATAGCGGCTGGTCCTGGGTTGCCTCTAGCACCACCGTCGGAGAAAAGAGTTAATTGCTTAGGTATGTCTGTTCCCTCGCTTTTGTGTTCTTTGCGGTCGTATTAAAGAGTGTGGGCGCGGTTTTTGCGGTTTGTGTTGTTGTAATGATACAGTCACATTGTTTTATGAACATGTTTTGTCCATAGATGTGTAGGGGGAGGAACATGGCAAGTAGTATTTTAAGAGCAACTAAGCTAAATGCACAACTATCGGTGGCAACAGTAGCGTACGGGGATGAAACTAAATTAACAAAGCTAGGACAAAACAGCAGCTGGGGCTTCACCAAAGGGTCAAGAAGAGGGAGGCTGGAGATTATGGCAGAAATTCTGTGCTATTGCGATCAACAAAAAACCAAGACGGATATAATGTACAAGATCAACCTGAACTACGCACAATTGAAAAAGCATCTAAAGTCTCTAACTTCTCAAGGCTTGCTAACGACCAACAAAAACAAGTATGCCACGACCCAGAAAGGCTACCGTTTTCTGAAACTATTCGTCCAACTGAATAACATACTCAACTCTTAACTGAAAAAGTTTATTTGCGTTTTTTCCATGCAGCTTTCAACTTCGAAACGAAGGTAGCTTCGTCTTCCGAGATGAGACGTTTTACTTGTCTCCAAGCAGCTGGACAGTTCTTGTAATTCACACTCACAATATCATGAATAATCCTTTCTATTTCCTGTCTATTTGCGGGAGTAACCTCTATGTCTGCTTTTTCAAAAATCTGCGTAAGATGTCTGAAGTAGCATGTCACGGCAGTTATCCTCTTGAATAGGTGTGCTGGCGGTTTTGTAAATTTTACGCTGTAATTTGGCGTCACAAATGCAATGGGCGTTTCAATTAATATTCCGAGTCTGAATTGCGGTTTCATAAAAATTATGGGCTGAAACACTAGAAATATAATTGTAATGGCAAATCTTAGACGTTCACCCGTAAATGTGCTTATTATTTTAGCGTTGCTTAGTGGCCTCATAGCGCTTGGTCAGGCGACAATGATTAGCTTTACAGTTAAGGCTGGGGAAGAAGTGACTCACCCAATAAATCTCATCGTGGAAGACCGCGTTTTGATACAATACAAAATTGTTGGAGAAAACGCTAACGCCATGCAGTTTTCCATAGGCTTTCCAAACGACACAGTGAAAGATTTCGGTGGGTCGGGTGATTTCAGTTATAGTTTTATCTGCGATGTTGAAGGCGAGTACGTGCTGCACTTCGTGAACACAGATCAAACGGAAATACATGTAACCTTAGACTATGAGGTTCAGCATTACATTTTTGGAATGCCACAGATGCTCTTTATGGTCATTCTAATTGCGATTATCAGTGTAGTCGGCGTTGCAGTTTTTATAGGGTTAAGCCAAAGGCCGTAGAAAGCTTCTGTTCGCAGATTAAGCTATAAATAATAAACAATGCTTGGAGTAGCATAACCTAAGCAAGGATAGATTCAGGTGCGTGGAGTTGGACTAATGCCTTATTTTATTAGCAAAAATTTTATTAAAATATATTTGGTAAGCACCTTACCCGATTCTTAATTTCAGCTTTCGCTCGCACAATATTAGTTAATATTCAAATATCTTATTTGAATATAGGTAGGTTAATCGTTGATTTGAGGAAGTGGGTATATCGTGGGAAGAGAATCGTTTGAAGTTGATAAAATTGCAATGGAATTGGTCATGACCCAAAATGCAACAAAAAAATTGCTATTGGCCAAAAAAATCTTCGAAGTTGCTTATAAAGAGGGAGTTTATCCCTCAAGCATCCATGAATTTTACATGGCTCGTGGAAGGGGCGAATTCAAAGGTTTCACAGTCCCCGCGATAAACTTGAGGAGCATGACTTATGATTTAGCTCGGGCGATATTTAGAGTGGCACAAAAAAATAATTCTGGCGCCTTTGTCTTCGAAATTGCTAGGTCTGAGATCGGTTATACCGATCAACCACCGATTGAATATGCAAGCATGGTGCTAGCAGCAGCAATAAGGGAAAACTATTCTGGTCCAGTCTTCATCCAAGGAGACCATTTTCAGGTCAAAGCCACCAAGTTCAAAGAGGATCAGGATAAGGAAATTGAAGGATTGAAGACTTTAATTAGAAACGCTATTAGTTCTGGTTTCTATAATATCGATATTGACTCGTCAACACTGGTTGATTTGTCGAAGCCGGATTTGAAAGAACAGCAGCTTCTGAATTATGAGATCTGCGCAGGGCTTTTGCGGTTTATCCGCAGTGTTGAGCCTAAAGGGATTACGATTTCGGTGGGTGGAGAGATTGGAGAGATTGGGCATCAGAATTCTACACCTAAAGATCTATATGCATTTATGGCTGGCCTCGAGGACAAGCTGGGCAAGAATTTGTCGGGCATTAGTAAGATTTCAGTTCAGACGGGGACTACGCATGGGGGCGTAGTACTGCCTGACGGGTCCATCGCTCAGATCAAGCTTGATTTTAATACGTTGAAGACTCTTTCTGAGCTTGCTCGCGGAGAATACGGGTTGGCTGGGGCTGTGCAACATGGAGCGTCAACTTTGCCTCCTGAGGCGTTCCACAAGTTTGTTGAATGTGAGACTGCTGAAGTGCATTTGGCAACACAATTCCAGAACATGATTTACGAGTCAAAACACTTTCCGGCTGAACTGAAGAAGAGAATTTACGAGTGGCTAAAAGTTAATGTGAGAGACGAGGCTAAGCAAGGGGAGACTGAAGAACAATTCCTTTACAAGACTCGAAAGAAAGCGTTGGGTTCCTTTAAGGAAGAGATTATGGGACTGCCTCAGGAAACCCGTGATGCGATTGCAGCTGAAATTGAGAATACATTTGATTTCCTCTTCAAGCAGCTTAACGTTACAAACACTAGAGCATTAGTTAACAAGTACAACACACTTAAGAAATAGCAACACGTTTTTGTAAAGAGGTAGCACGCGCTTTTGCATTATGACTGAGTTTTCAGAATATTGCTATTGTGTTGGGCAGTAAATTTAAGAATAGCCTTAATAACGACCAATACGTTAATGGGCAGAACTCAAATAAAATTAGTTATCTCAGGAAAAACACAAAAGAGCCATGAGATAAATAAATATTCTTGCGGCTCGGAAAAGATTATAGTCCCCTTACATAAAGGATGAAGTTCAGGTTGAACTTTGTTGGTTGCTGGTTGGGGCGGGGATAGCGAAGTCATTGTAGAGATTATAGAGGAGCAAGCTTGTTAGAGTCAATTTGTGCGATCATGTTTGACATTTTCTTTTTAAACGTTCTCAGCAATAGGAAAACGGTGAGAGCGAAGCCAATAACAATCCCTCCCGACGCGGGTCCGATAATGTTGAGCGTGTCAGCATTCAAAACGTTAGTTAACCCAGTCATATCAGTAAAGATTGGGGCTAAAACGCCACCTACAGAGACAAGGAACAGCGCTAGAGCAGTTAGCCCTATCCACCTGAACTTGTTCATGACTTTGAGAACGTCAAGCAACTCTTTTCGTGTTACAGAATCAATGTCTTGTCTCTCTTCAAGTGCAGCCATAAGCCTTCCCGAGTATCCCGTTTGCATCCAAAGAGAGTCAGAATCCTTTGATGCCACCTGCCGTATGAAATGGTAGAGTCTATTTCTATCCACAATCAACGGCGCTTTATGGTATGAATATCCGGTGAAAAGCACAAAGACTTGAACTTCATTTTTCTTCTCAAACTGACGGAAACGCCATCCTGACACTGCTGAGAAAACGGGGAACGCGGGTAAAGTTAGATAACCTGCAAAAGGTA
>Ga0209536_100009445_pt1 | contig 14496 bp, 11 predicted proteins | sample DeeMarSeWOR28_12_FD_187461 | JGI IMG/M metagenome (GOLD analysis project Ga0209536, IMG submission 187461) | Marine sediment microbial communities from White Oak River estuary, North Carolina - WOR-2-8_12 (SPAdes) (version 2) | ecosystem: Environmental > Aquatic > Marine > Intertidal zone >...
GGTGCAGCAGCTCGCCCAGCCTTTCGGGGTGGTATTGCCGCGATATCTCCAGCAGTTTCAGCAGGTAGATGATCTGGTGGTCGCCCCAGTAGCCGATGTAGCTCCACGGGTCGTCCGGCTCTTCCACTTCCCAGTCGATCCCTTCCTTGGTGATGCGGTAGGGGTTGTAGCCGTCCAGCGTCGAGGCGTTGACGAACTTGGCGATCATGTTTTCGATGAATTCCGGGTAGCTGAGCGCGAGCGCCTCCCAGTTCTGGAAAATGTCGCGCCAGTTGCCCTCGTAGGAGAGCAGCCGATTGCCGTGGGCATCCCGCAGCCTGATCGCGAACAGGTTCCAGGGCCGGCTCGGGTCGCCGTGACGGCGGCCGAAGGTGATCGGCAGGTATTCTCGGGCGAGCCGCTCGAGTTGCCGGTCGCCATGCTCCTCGATCGTCTGCATCAGTTGATTGAACTCGATGTGCTCGGGCAGCGAGCCGAGCATTTCCCGGCTGTTGCGGAAGACATCGCCATTGAACATCCTGATGGTCCCGGCGAAGTCTCGCGCCGACACCCGGTACTGGTCGTCGAAGATGCCGCCGCGCAGGACGTTGAACAGCACGTTGGCGTAGTGGTGAACCGAGACGTTTTCCTCTGCGCTCGCCTGGAAGCCGTCGCCGCGCGCCATGATGCGGCCGAGCTCGTCCGAGCCCCGGTCGATGGAACTCGCCACGGCTGCGGCGATCTCGGCGGGCTTGCGTAGCTGCCCGCGCAAATCGGCGACCTGGCTTTGCGAACGTTCCAGGTCGGCGACGATTTGCCATTCGTGGCCGGCCCCGGGCGCCAGCTCCAGCGCCGTGTTCAGCAGGTAGGCGCCGCGGATGCCGCGCGAGCGGCTCTCGTTGTGCAATGCCTTGCCGAGGCGGAAATGTTCGAGCTGCGATGAGGACAGCAATATCCTCGCGCCTTCGAGGCCGAGGCTGAAAACGGTCGTCGCCTTCAGCGACTCGCAGGGCTCGGCGCGGTCGCTGATGCCGGAGAACAGCGTAAACAGGGCCAGCCCGGTCGCCTCGTCGAGCTCGTTCCACTTGTAGGCGTCGACCAGGTTGCTCTTGGTAGTCTGCGCCAACAGCGGCGTGCCGGCGGGCAGGATATCCAGCAGGCCGTCGACCAGTTCGACCCGGGCCTTGCGCTCGGCGAGATTCGACAGGCTGCATTGCCGCACGAAACCGTAAGCTTCGGCAGTGGCCCAGGTATACGAAAACGACATCTGCAGGTCGTGGTTGATTTCCTCGAAGCGGATCTTGTTGCCCAGCGTGTTCTTGTACAGGTTGCGGCTGATGCGGTAGCGGCCGTCGTGCTCTGTGTTGAACGGTTCCCATTCCTGCGGTGCGCCGACCCTTGCGATCCGCAGCAGCGTTTTGCAGCCGGTATGGCTGCCGCAGTCGTGCACCTTGTCGACGGTGACGTAGGGGAACAGCGCCTGCTCGGGCGAAACCCGGCCGGCGGTCAGGCCGCCGTTCGAGGATACGAACAGCCAGTGGTCGCTGTTCGAGACCACGCTGATAAAAAACGGCGCCATCCGGTCGACGTTGCGGATGGCATAGTAGCGCTCTCCCGCCAGGTCGATGAATTCGCCCGATACGTCATCGGGATTAACAGTGGCTGAGTTCATTTTCCGGTCCTTTTTGTCTCATTGTTAACTTCAGGGACTGGGTGATGCCGGCAGTTTCGAGTTGCGCCGAGGCGCCGGCAATACAAACGCCGGGCGCATCGAAAACGGGAATATCGACTCACGTTTTATTTTGATTATGGCGCCGTATTTTAAACGGTTATCGCCATGAATTCCTTATCAAAAAGGGCCCTCGAGGCTGAAAAATCGATTCGCCGGCGACGCACCCGCGGGCGGCGCACTGCTATTTGTGATCGGCGGCTATACTGCCCTGCAAGGTCGCGCATATAATCGGCACGATGTACCTGCCGGAAACCCGACCATGAGACTCGCGCCGCCGCTCGCGGCGATCGCGTTTGCCCTGGTTTTGTGCTCCGGCGCCGGCCTTGCCAGCGACTGGCCGGCAGAACGCCTGCTCGCCTTCACCGAGGCCAGCTGTCGCGGCTGGGACGCGTCCGAGGCCCCGGCCGAGGGCTATGCCAGCGACGAGATCGTTGCCAGCGACCTGCGCTTCGGCGAAGTCGTGGTCGGCCGCCGCTTCCGCGTGCCGGTGGCCTCGGGCGGGCTGGTCGAGCTCGACGTGGTCGAGCGCGATTCCCGCGCGGTTCGTTTCCTTGCCTCGCAGTACAACGAGTTCGGCGATCCGCTGGTGCTCGCGGTGCTGGCCTCCAATTGCAGCCTGCAGGGCATCAGGCGCCTGACTTACAGCGCTCAGGGCCAGGCGATCGGTATCGAATCGCTGGACCGCGACCTGCAGCCGCTGGGCGAGCCCGAGTGGCTGAACCCGCCGCTCGAATTCATCGAGCGCGCCGCGCCGATGCCGGAGAGACATCCCGGTGATAAAGCGGCGCTACGCGTCGGCATGGTCGATTCGGGCGTCAATTACCGCCTGCCCGAGATCAATCGCCGCCTCGCGCGCGGCGAGGACGGCAGTCTGATCGGCTACGACTTCTGGGAAATGGACGACCTGCCTTACGACAGCCACCCGGTCGATTCCGGTTTCTTCGTGCAGCGCCACGGCACCCGCAGCGCGTCGCTGCTGCTGCGCGAGGCGCCTTCGGTCGAGCTGGTGCCCTACCGTTACCCGCGGCCGGACATGACGCGCATGCAGGCGCTGGTGGAGCACGCCAGCGCCAACGGCGTGCACATCCTCGGCATGCCGCTCGGCAGCAACCGCGCCGAGGACTGGAACAGTTTCGCCAGCGCCGCGCGTGAACATCCGCACATGCTGTTCATCGCCTCGGCCGGCAACAACGGCCGCGACATCGATAGCGAGCCGGTGTTCCCGGCGGCTCTCGACCTCGACAACCTGCTGGTGGTGACCTCGGCCGGGGATTACGTCACGCCGGCAGACGGCGTCAACTGGGGACGCCGCTCGGTCGACTACCTGGTGCCGGCGGAGCGCCGCGTCGCGCTCGACTACTCTGGCAAGGAAACCCTGGTCTCCGGTTCCAGCTACGCCGTGTCGCGCGTGACCGCGCTCGCCGCGCGGCTGAAAAGCGAGCATCCGGACTGGGACGCCGCGCGACTGATCGCGGCAATGCGCGAGCGCTATACCAGCGTGAGCCCCGACGTGTTCGGCTGGGTCGGCAGCGGCTATATCGCCGATCCGCTGGCGGGCGCGCCGATCGGCAAGTCGGTGCTTGGCGACTTCGATGCCGAACTTGCGGACTCGAGCGGCGACCTGCGCCTCGACCTCGATTTCCTGCTGCTCGACCAGCGCTGGTCGATCGGCCGCGTGCGCGACGCGTTGCGGGCGGCCTACCGCATACTCGCGCAATGCGGCCTCGGCGCCGGCGAAGTGACCGGCTTTACCGTGCAGGCCGAGGATTACCTGCTCGACCTCGAAACCGGCAGCGCGCGCACGCTGCTCGAGGCCACGGTACCGCGGCGTCCGGTCATCGTCTTCGCTCGCGATACGCGCATGCGAGACGCCTACCTCGGCGAGGCTTTCGGCCTGGCCAACACCGAGCGCCGGCCGTGGCTGGCGAACAGCCTGTGGCTGATGCTGGACGTCGACGACGCCGGTATCGCGCTCGCGCACGAGCTCTATCACGTGCTCGCCAACAGCGGCGCGCACGTCACCGATCGACCCAACCTGATGCAGCCCGATACCCGTCCGGAAAGCACCGAGCTGACGCCCGAGCAGTGCAGCCAGGCGCGTGCAAGGGGGCTCGCCAACGGATTGCTGTCGGTGCGATAGAGGCAGCAAGACAAGCTTCCCGGAACTCCCGCGGCGGTATTTGATCCAATTCTCTCAACACGGGCCGTAAGCCCGATGGAGGATCGGGGTGAATCTGCCGCAGCAAACGCAAAGCCGCGCCGGCTTTCAGCAGGGCCTGTCCGTTGCCGACAGCGGGCGCATACTGGTGGTCGAGGACGACCCGGATATCAGTCATCTGCTGCAAATCCAGCTGCGCGACCAGTCCTTTGAAGTCGATGTCGTCAACGACGGCGCCGAGGGCCTGAAGCGCGCCAGCGCGATCGACTACCGCCTGATCGTGCTCGACCTGATGCTGCCGGGCATCGATGGCCTCGAGATATGCAAACGGCTGCGCGCCCAGGCAAGCAGCGTGCCGATCCTGATGCTGACCGCGAAGACTACCGAGCTCGACCGCGTGCTCGGGCTCGAACTCGGCGCCGACGATTATCTGACCAAGCCTTTTTCGATCATGGAATTACAGGCTCGTATCCGGGCGATACTGCGGCGCGTGCAGCAATCGTCGCGGCAGGACGGCGAAAACGCCGACGCCGTCATCGAGGCGGGCAGCCTGCGCATCGACGCGGCCCGGCGCCAGGTCAGCCTGCAGGATCGGCTACTGGATTTGACCGCCAAGGAATTCGACTTGCTGCTGCACTTCGCGCGCAACCCCGGGCGGGTTTACAGCCGCAGCCAGCTGCTCGATCTGGTCTGGGGCTACAGCCACAGCGGTTACGAGCATACGGTGAACACCCACATCAACCGCCTGCGCAAGAAAATAGAGGCGGTTAGCGAGCAGGCGTATATCGAAACCGTCTGGGGTGTCGGCTACCGCTTTCACGAGTTTTCCGGTTGCTGAGATGCTGCACAGCCTTTACTTCAAGCTGGTGCTGGTGCTGTTCCTGCTGTTCATCATGGTCGGCGCCGTGTTGCTGTCGGTGGCGCTTTACACCGCGCCGATGTATCAGCAGGAAGTCAGCCAGCAGCTCAATCGCGACCTGGCCAACTACATCGTCAAGGAACACGTCCTGATCGAGGACGGCCGGGTGCGGCAGGACAACCTGGAAGCGCTGTTTCATAACGTCATGATTATCAATCCGAGTCTCGAACTTTACCTGCTCGACCCCGAGGGCAGGGTGGTGGCGCATTCGCTGCCGCCGGAGCGAATCGAGCGCAGGCGCGTCTCGCTGCAGCCGATCCGGCGTTTTCTCGCCGACGAGGCGCACGGCCTGATCATGGGCGACGACCCCGGCAACCAGCGCCGCCAGAACGGCTTCACCGTCGCGCCGATCGACTACCAGGGAGATCGCCAGGGATATATCTACGCGATTCTTGGCAGCGAGAAGATCAATCACGTCACCGACGTGCTGCAGCGCAGCCTGATCATGAAATGGAGCACCGTCGCGATCCTCGGCGCGCTCGCGCTAGCCTTTGTCGCTGGCCTGTTGCTGTTCTTCTTCCTGATGCGCAAGCTGCGCGTGCTGAGCCAGGCGATGCAGGAATTCAGGCAGCGCAATCTCGAGCAGGGCGGCGACGGTAGCGGCCGGCGGCAGGGTCGCCCGCTCGACGAGATCGACAGCATGACCGGCACCTTCCGCGAGATGGCCGGGCGAATCCAGTCGCAGGTGAATCATCTCAGGGAAATGGAAGCGCTGCGCCGCGAGCTGGTCGCCAACGTGTCGCACGACTTGCGCACCCCGCTGGCCTCGCTGAGCGGCTTCCTGGAAACGCTGCAGCTGAAATCGGACGAGCTCAGCGACAGCGAAAGGCAGACCTACCTGAAGATCGCCTGGGCCAACGCGCAGCGGCTGAACGCGCTGGTCGAGGAGCTGTTCGAACTCGCCAAGCTCGAAGCCAACGAGGTCCAGCCGCTGCGCGAACCGTTCTCGCTGGCGGAGCTGGCCTTCGACCTGTCGCATCAATTCCAGCTGCGCGCGCGAGAGCGCGACATCCGCTTCGATGTCGTCGCCGACGAGACCGTGCCGCAGGTGTCTGCCGATGTCGGCATGATCGAGCGGGTGCTGGCAAACCTGATCGACAATTCCTTCAAGCACACGCCGGAGCACGGCCGGATAAGACTGCAATTATCGGCGCGCGATAACAACGTCGACGTGTCGGTCAGCGATACCGGCTGTGGCATCGCCGAAGAGGAACTGCCGCAGGTGCTGCAGCGCTACTACCGCAACGGTAACGGCGACGCCGAAGGCGCTAGCGGGTCGGGCCTCGGCCTCGGCCTTGCGATCGCGTCGCGCATCGTCGAAATGCACGGCAGCGAACTGACGGTCGCGAGCGAATTGCGTCGCGGCACCGAGTTCCGCTTCTCGCTGCCTGCCTACCCCTGGCCGGCCGGGTCCTGCACGGCTATCGCAGAGTAGCCGACAGATCGAGCCCGGTACCAGGCAGTCGCCCGGATCCTGCCCACCTCCGACACCCGCGCATCGCAAGAAGTCCTTCCCGCGCAAGCGGGAATCGCCGGGTCACCAGCTCCAGCCAAAGATCCTGGGGCCCTGGAAAATGACAAGCATGAGAACCAGCCAGACAGAGAAACAGACAGCTGCCGCGACCAGTGCGAATTTTTGCCAATCGCGTCCGCGAGCGATCTGCATAGTCGCGGGCAAACTGGCTAAGGGGATGAGATACGGAAATCCAGGCATGCAAAAGTCTTTGGCAAACGACCAGATAGCCGGTGGCTCGAAGACACCTCCTATTGATAGATATACCCACATGTCGAGCGACCACGCGGAATACACGACTCCGAGCATAAGGCAGAGGGCAAAAAAGCCGGCTCCCCTGGCGATGTTCTTCAGATTCATAGCTTCTGCCCTGACAAGACAAGGCACTCGTAGTCCGTTTTTTCGGGCAGAATAGTGCTCGCCATGCGCCAGCTCGTTGAGTTAGATCAAGCTGGAATTAAGGATCCTCCTTTCTCGCCAAACTCAGTGGTAGGCGGGGCGAGCGTTCGTTTATCGTCGAACGGCGCCTGTTTCGGTGAGTAGCCTGGCCACTGCAGAGGCTCGATCCATGCCCGTCAACGATCCTGGCCGGTCTGCTAATCACTTCTAAACTGTGAGCCTGGGCAAGTTAAGCCAACGAGGAAGCGATTATTTCGGCATTATTTCGGCTTGCGCTACCAAACCTACTATAAGTTATGAATTACAGGTTAATGGCGCAGTAGAGATATTAATTATCTGTCGTGTGATTGATTATGAAAATGCTTAACAGGTTACAGGGCTTAGTAGGCAAGAAATCGTCGGGGGATGAGGATGCCCCTGCAGCGAAGCCGATGGTTGCCGAAGCCGCAGAGAAAAAAAAGGACTCCCGGCTCTTTGTCTTGCGGGCCTTGCAGGAAGTAAACAAGCTGGAGCGTGAAGGCGGCACGTTTGTCTGCGCCAGCCCTGATTTCGAGTGTTATTTCAAAAAGGCATATATGCCGCTGTTCGAGGAAAAGAATGCCTATATTCATATCGCGTTTGACGAGGCCGACAATGTCACCCATGTCTGCGGACTGTTGCCCCGGGTTCAACATGAGAAGGATCGTAACAAGACCGAGGATGAACAGATAACCCTCGCAAAAATGCCTGACTGTTTGCTGTCGCAAGCCATTGCAGAGGTTTCTCGTTCCGCCAGTGTTGAAGCCTCCAGGGCTGGAGGTGTGATGTTTCACGGCCATATGGGTTCAGCGCAACAGCACGATTCCAATTTCGTGTTTGATCCGCTCTCTGCGGAAAACTCGCTGGACGACGCCGAGAAAGAATGGCTGGAAACAATGCATGTTTCTCTGGTCGACGGTGAATACAAGATCCTGATGCACCTTATGCAGTACTTGATCGTAACCCGCGGTTTCCGGGAAACGATAGAGAACTTCCTGGCTACCAGGCAGGAATTGCAGCCCGGCAGTCGCAGCAAGGTTATCGAGTCGTTCAGGTATCTCGCCAGGGCCTTTCAGGTCGACGAGCAAACCATAACTGTTGCGCGAATTGGATCCAGCCTGGAGCAGGCGTTGAATCTGACGCCAAAGGCAACCTTCAGCGTGATCGTGGAGCTCTTCTTTTGCCTCGGCTACGACAAGGAGATCAAGGGCTATACCACGGGATTCATCGAAGCGGTCTAGGCGGATTTTCTTCCGCGCGCCTCTCTTACCTTCGTCAAAATGCTGGCTCGTCGCTAAAAAACCGTTACCGGATATTTTGCGGCCCACGCATGTAACACGCCCCGGTTCTTACCCTGATTGGGTGATGCGCCGCTTCGGCCGACCTGCCAGGATATTTAGTTAACTTCTTGGTTTTTTTCTTATCGAGGCTCGGGTCGACGAGCTTGCCGGCTGAAAATAGCCGATCCAGGTTCATGTCGATGCCCGGCGAATAAGAACAAGTTGGAGGGGCCATCGTGTTTTCGTGTAACAAACCGAATTTCTATGCCGGCGCCATGCTGCTCCTTTTGACCGCCTGTGGCGGTGGCGGTGGCGGCGGCAGTGACGATAACGTCGGAGACAATGGCGCCGACACCGGCGGCAGCGTCACGACCCTGGCGGCGCCTCGCTACGCTTTTGTCGCCAACACCTCGGATAACTCGGTCTCCAGCTACCGGGTCGACAGCGACACCGGCCTGCTCGTCCTGGCCGGCAAGGTTGCGGCCGGCACCAGTCCTGTCTCGGTCGCCGTCGACCCATCGGGCGGTTATGTTTACGCTGTGAACGCCAACAGCAACTCCGTTTCGCAGTACACCGTGAGCGACGACGGCACTCTGAGCCCCATGAGCACGGCGGAGGTCGCAGCCGGGACCAGTCCCTACGCGATCAGCATCGATCCCGACGGCAAGTATGCCTACGTGGCGAACATCAACAGCAATGACGTTGCGCAGTACTCTATCGGCCGGGACGGCAGCCTGGCTGCGATGACCCCGGCGACGGTCAGGGCAGGGGTAAATCCTGTTGCGATTTCCATCGACCCCGCCGGTCGACACGCCTACGTGGCGAATTCCGGTGGCGGTAGCGTTTCGCAGTACGCCATCGGCAGCGACGGCAGTCTTGCGCCGATGACTCCTGCCACGGTGCCGGCCGGGGCCTCTCCCTATGCGTTCGCCATCGCCCCCTCGGGTCAGTACGCCTACGTCGTGAACCGCAGCAGCGATAACGTCTCGCAATACAGCGTCGGTAGCGACGGCAGGTTTAGCCCCATGACCCCGGCGACGGTGGCGGCCGGGAATGGGCCTGTCTCGATTGCCGTCGATCCTACGGGCAGTTACGCCTACATCTCCAACTACGACAGCGACAGCGTCTCGCAATACGGCATCGGCGGTGACGGCGGTCTCTCGCCGATGACCCCGGCGACGGTGGCGGCCGGATCTTTTCCCTGGTCGGTCACCGTCGACCCCTCCGGCAGGTTCGTCTATGTCGGCAGCACCTACGGCACTACCGTCGCGCAGTACGGCATCGGCAGTGGCGGCGGTCTCACGACGCTGACCCCCGGGGTCGCGCTCGCTCACGCACAACCCAGGGCGGTCGCCGTCACCGGGCGGCAGGAATAGCAGGATAAGGAATCGCCGCCCTGAAGTTCGTTAAGGTTCGTCCCGATTGCCGCCAGGCCTGGTCCTAATCCGCGGAAACAGGTTCGGGCCGATCGCGACGGTTGCGTTCCCGGTAAATGATGTAGCAGCCGCAGGCGACAATTATGACGCTGCCGATCACGGTTCTCGCGCCGGGCACGTCGGAAAACATCAGGAAACCGATAATGCTCGCCCACAGTATGTATACGTATTCGAACGGCGCTACCGTGCTGACAACGGCAATGCGGTATGCCTGGGTGATACTGAGCAGGGCTGCTGCAAATATTACGCCCGCCAGCAGCAGCAGTAACCATTCGCTGGTTTGCAGCATGCTCCAGTCCTGAAAGACACCGTTCAGCGTCGAATTATCGCTGACCGGTGCGGGAACCACGGCAATCGTCAGCGAGACCAGAATCATCAATACGAAGTAAGCGGCGGTGGTATAAATGCCCATGGTCAGGGCGTGTTCGCTAAGACCGATATGACGGTTGATGATCGGGATCAGCGCGTAACACATCGCGCTGAATAATGGCAGCGCTGATTCGATCCTGAACAGCGTCGAGCCGGGATTAAGCATGTACAGCACGGCGCTGAAGCCGATCACGACCGCGCTCCAGCGTTCGACGCCGACCTTCTCGCGTAAAATCAGGGCCGATAACAGTGTCACGAATAACGGCGCCGTCATATAAACCGAGGCGGCGTCGGCGAGCGGAATGCGGCTGAGCGCAATGTAATAGGTCGTGAAGGCAAAAAAAGCGAGCACGCCGCGAGCGAACAGCAGGCGTGGGCTCCGGGATCGAAATACGCCAAAGCCGCGCAGCGCAATGCCGACCACGCTCAGCAGTGCCAGAACGATCGCCAGCCGGAACATCAGGATTTCGATCACCGAATAGCGTTCCGACAGGTACTTGATGATCGAATCCTGCAGCGCAAATAAAAACAACGCGAATATGCAGAACAGGATGCCGGCGAACGGACGATGGGTAGTGTTGATCTCTAGGTCCACCAGGTTTTAAAACAAGGCAGTTTACGCCGGGAGGGTCAATACGCAATCATCACATCGACAAACGAAAGCAAAGCGAATTTAAGGGATCCCTATCTTGATTATTTTGTCCGGTCGAGTTTGTACAGCCTGGATAAGACCAGGTCGACAAGGCTGAAGATCGCAGTTGCGGCGAGTATCTCTGCTGCAGTGCCCCCCGTTTTCGACTGCAGCAGCCAAAGCGGCAGTAAGGATTCCGGGACCTGGTCGAGCAGCGGTACGGAGTGGCCCGGGGCGAATCCAAGTCGCCGTTTTATGAAACTGGAGCAGAGATCCCCGAGCATTGCCAGGCCAGCGAACGCTGCGCCGCTCGCCGGCGAGAAGCCAAACAGCGGTGCCAGCAACGAGGTAACCAGGACAGAGCTGAAAACGCCGCGAATTGTTTTGGAGCGTCCCAGCAGCGGGCGCTGGTCAGGCAACTTGAGACTACCGTCGATTGCTGCGTTCCAACGCTCTCCCAACAGCAGGCTGGCGATTACCGGCGCGATGTTGGCAGTGATGGCCAACAGTGTCAGATTAGCGACCTGCGTGGCGTCCATGTTTTCCTGACGAATTCAGGCGTGAGGAAGTTAAAGCCTACTCGTAAACAGGACAGGATGCGAGACCGATCTTTCGGCCAGCAGCATGGTGCAGGCATGACTGGCGGATAGAATGAAAATCGACTGCCTGGGCGAACAGCCTGTTCCCGAACCAGGGTCATCTCCCAGCCTTTGCGCCAACTCCAGTTCAGCCAGGCTGATTGTCGGCGGCACTCCCCCTGAATCGGCAAGCCTGACCGGCGGTGTCTTTTCCCGGGCCCTTCGGCCGTTTGCCTGACAATCATTTGTCACCGACCACGGGTCCGGTACCATACTCCCGGTGTATTTATTACCAGGAACGACTGATGACTAGTCCCGCTGCCCCGATCCTCCAGATAGAGCAACATGACGGCCTGATGCGGCTCACGCTTAATCGGCCCGACAGTGCCAACGCGTTGAATCCCCGGTTGACCGAGGCCTTGATCGAAGCGATTACCGCCGCGCAGGACGTTCGGCTCTGCGTGCTTCGCGGCGAGGGCCGGCATTTTTGCGCGGGCTTCGACCTTGCCGACCTCGAAGACCTGAGCGACGGCGATTTGCTCTGGCGATTTCTGCGCATAGAGACGATGTTGCAGGCGGTCTACCACGCGCCGTTCCCGGTCGTTGCCTTCGGTCAGGGCCAGTTGGTCGGCGCCGGCGCCGATCTGTTTGCTGCCTGCTGGCGCCGCGTCGCCGCGCCCGACGCCAGGTTCCGCATGCCGGGCTGGAATTTCGAGCTCGCGCTCGGCACCCGGCGGCTGGCGAATTTGATCGTCCCGGACGCGGCGCGCGACCTGCTGATCGACACGAAAGTGGTATCCGCCGAGGAAAGCCTCGCCTGCGGCCTCGCGACCGACCTTGCCTCGCCGGAGGAATGGCCCACGCTAACCGACGACCTGAAGCAACGCGCCAGCGCGCTGTCATCCATGGCTGTCGAGCACATGTTGCGCTTGACGGCCGGCGACAGCCGCGCCGACGACCTGGCCGCAATCGTTGCGACGGCCGGCCGGCCGGGATTAAAGGAAAGAATCATGGCTTACCGCAGCCGGTTGGCGAGCAAGGGAAAAGCGCCCCTTTAGGACAAGCTCGAGTATCGGGCGGCTTAACGAGAGGGGCTGGCCAGGGCGGGTTTGACCTGATTGCCGTTTCTATCTGGCGCGAGCGTGAGTGCGACCAGCGTCTGGTTTGAATGCCGAGGCTACGAGTCGTGCCCGACGACGCGCCCCTTGCTTGCCCGTTTGGCGCGGTACATCGCGGCATCCTCCCTGCAAATCACGCGGCCAGCGCAAAAGGCAAAAGGGGTCGGTGACAAATGATTCTCATTCGCATTAACTAGCGGTAAGAAGGGCGCTGGCAAATGATTGTCGCCCTTATAAATGAGAATGAGAATCATTTGTCACCGACCCTTAACCCTTCCGACCCTTAACCCTTTGCTGTTGGCATGTCGCTGGCCTGCCATTGCCCTTTTGCCTAATTGATCTGCTCAAGATCGGCCTGTGCTGCTGCGCCCTCAGTTTGCGATCTTGTAATCGAGCCCGCGTTGTTTCGCACTGTACATGTTATCGTCGGCCACCTTCAGAAGCTCCCCTTCGGTTTTACCGTCGCGGGGAAACTGGGCACTGCCGATATTGACTCCAACCATATTATTAGTATCGCCGATTCGAATCGGCCGCCTGATATTCCTGGCAACGACTGCTGCGCGCTGTTTCAGGGCCGCGCTGTCGATCAACCCGTCGAGGACCAGCACAAATTCGTCGCCGCCCAGCCGCGCAGCGAGATCCCGCGACCTGATCGAATCCTGTAGCCGCCGCGCGACAATTTCCAGCACCTTGTCACCGGCTTCATGTCCGTAGGTATCGTTAAGAGGCTTGAATTTTTCGAGGTCGAGGAACAACAGGCTGAATGGCCTGGCTCTGCCGATTGCCGACTTGATCGCATGGGAAAGACCGAGGCGATTGGCAAGACCGGTTAGCGGGTCGGTCTCGGCCTGAATGGTGATCTCGGTGATCTCCGAGTGGAGTTCGCCGGTATCCCGAATGATCGCAATCGAAAACTGCTCGCCGTCGAGTTCTATATTACCGACAGAGACCGAAACCGGGATTTCATCTCCCGATTTACAAAGACCATACACAAGAGGTCGATTGGCCATCGCGATCGATTTGCCCTGCATTCGAAACCTGCCGAAATGAGCCCGGTGTTGCCTGCGATAGGCCTCGGGAATCAAACAATCGAGCGTCTGGTTCACAAGCTCGTCGGGGTCATAACCGAGCAGGTTACGTACTGAGTCATTTGCGAACCTGATCCGACCCTCGGCGTCTACGACGACTACCGAATCCGGAAGAATGTTTAACAGTTTATCAAGCGCAAGACTGGTATTTTTCATGATGCACCTTTTTTCCAATTCCCTTTCCATGTTCCCGGGGCAGGATCCAGTGCCTCGAATTGTCATTCATATGCCTGATTATTAACGAATTTGCGAAAATTTCCTGATTATTGAGTGATTGCGGGCAAGTGCTGACGAAAACCGGGCAGAGCCTTGGTGACATGCCTTTTCGAGCAGGTTGTGATCTCGTTGTTCGCAGCGCCCTGCATTTTCGAGTTTGAGGAATTCAAGAATTCCATGTCGGCAACCATTCCTCCTGTCCGGCGTCAGCGGCAAACTCTTGTTTTAACCGGCACCCTGTCAGGTTGCCGCCGGCGTTTGCGAGATCCGGTGTCGGTCAAGGGAATGCCCTGGTGATGGCATTTCAGGCGGCCGCCAGCGGAAAAACAGGTGCTCGTTCTGGCCCGGTCGATGACAGTGCTCTCGCAAGCATTCAATGCAAACATCGCCCTGGAATCAATGCGCTGATTCGAGCGCGGCGGATCACGCCAATTTACTGTCCGCCGTGATGAAAATGTTAAAGATTGGTGATCGCCGCGTGATCTCCGTTTTTCATAATCATTGCTCGATTCACGACGAGGAAAGATCATGTTCAAGCGCAGCAGAAATATCGCCCGCCTGGTGCTGGCGGCCCTATTCGCGCTGGTATCTTCGCAGGCCGCCGCCGGCGGTAACGCGAGCTACCATGTCACCATCACCAACCTGACCCACGCGATCAGTTTCACGCCAATCCTGGTGGCGAGCCATCGCCGCCCGCTTTCGATCTTCGAGCCCGGCACCCCGGCTGGCGACGACTTGAGCTCGATCGCCGAGGCCGGCGATATCGGTCCGCTGACGACAACGCTTAACGCCGACCCGCAGGTCGTCGACGTACAGCACTCGGGCGGACTGCTCGGGCCGGGCGAATCGGTCACGGTGATTGTCGACGGCGAGCGTGGCGTGAAATACATAAGCCTGGCGTCGATGATGCTGCCGACCAACGATGGATTCATCGGCCTGAACAGCGCCCGCGTGGCGAAGCGGGGCAGCGTGACCTACTACTCTCCGGGCTACGATGCCGGCAGCGAGGCCAACGACGAAAGCTGCGCCAATATCCCGGGTCCGACCTGCGGCGGTGTCGGC
>Ga0209536_100009446_pt1 | contig 14494 bp, 11 predicted proteins | sample DeeMarSeWOR28_12_FD_187461 | JGI IMG/M metagenome (GOLD analysis project Ga0209536, IMG submission 187461) | Marine sediment microbial communities from White Oak River estuary, North Carolina - WOR-2-8_12 (SPAdes) (version 2) | ecosystem: Environmental > Aquatic > Marine > Intertidal zone >...
TGTGAGCTGTCATGGGCATATTCAATAGAATTTCCGGCCATGTGTTTTGTGCAATTCCATTTACTTTTTTTGCATAGCTGTTCATCACCTGCTGGCCGATAGGAATATAAACAGGTACTTTTACATCCTTGTCATTTTTTATGGACATTCTACTACCAAATATGCCTTTTTTCCATACCATTCTCATGGAATTATCCAGAGATTGCATGACTAAAAAGATGATCGAATTTTTCCCCCAATTCTTAAATGTAAAGGTCAGTTTGAGGAATTTAACCGGGTGCAAAAAAGCAGTGACGATCCATTTCAGGAAACGGATAAACCCATTTCCTTCACCAACAGCCAAGGTGGCCAGTTTTCCCATCGCACCCGAACCATCATTATATTTTACCACTTCAATGTGCGTATGATCATCAGGATTGAAATAGGAAGATATGGCAATTCCATTATTCAATTTTCTGTCGGCGTGGCTTACTCCACACAACGATTCAGAATTAGTCAGGATATTTTCACCTAGTTTGTCAGAAAGATTAGATAGTGTTTGATATTTATACTTTTGTTTCAATAATAAATCCATAGTGCCAAGCACACCACCGCTAATTACCAATCCCTTTGCTTTAAATGTTTTTTTATTTTTTCCAAACCATGAAGTACTATCTTTTGTATGAATTTTATAAACCCCATCTACGTACTCAATTCTATTAACAACAGTTCTGTCCAATATTTGAGCTCCAAAATATTCAGCAAAGAACAGATAGTTTTTATCCAAGGTATTTTTAGCATTGTAGCGGCAACCGACCATGCAACCCGCACATTCTCTACACCCAGACCTTAAGGGACCTTTACCATTAAAATATGGATCTGTCTCATTTTCTGTGTCTCCAAAATAAACACCTACATTTACTCCTTTGAAAGATGCCCCCTTGCCCATTTCAGCAGCGACTTCTTTTAAAAGTAAATCTTCTTCATGGTATTCCGTAAGTGTTTTTGTGCCAAGTATTTTCCTGGCCAGATCGTAATAGGGAGTTAATGTCTCTTTCCAATCTTTAATATGTGCCCAGACAGGATTATTAAAAAATTGATCAGGAGGAAACATGTGTGTGTTTCCATAAACAATGGAACCTCCGCCAACTCCCACGCCACTTAAACCGGTAACTTGTCGAAAAAAGGAAAGTTTCTGAAATCCAAACCATTTTAGTTTTGGCATCCACAAAAACTTTCTGAGATTCCAGTCAGATTTAGGGAAATCTTCCGGTTGGAATCTTTTACCTTTCTCTATTACAAGGACTGAATACCCCTTTTGAGCCAAACGCATCGCAGAGACACTCCCCCCAAACCCTGAACCAATCACAATATAATCGAATTCTTCAGCCATCTTAAATTTATCTTACGTCGAATAAATAGGTTAGCGAAAATTTTAATATTGTTGTGTAATTACTAAATTAAAGTTGGCAGGTTGTTGTTTAAATTTAGTAGTTTTTTTGAACAGGATTAATAATATTGTTGATATAATTCATTGATAAGCTTTTACCTTAAAATTTTACATGTCGAAAGCGACTTTCTTAAGCAATTATGAATGATAAACTAGCCGTAGTCTCTGAGAAATCGGATTGGTATACTGACCTTTCGCAACAGGCAGAAACTAATAAACACATCATTCATGAGTATTTCGATTTGAAATTTACAAAAGCCATCATCGAGCATGTAATTAAATATCTCGAATCATATTATTTCAGACCAGAATATATTGGTTTTGAAAACATGCCAAAAAGAAATAATCCCAAGGTGCCTTTGATATTTGCCAGCAATCATTCCGGAATGGCCTTTCCCTGGGATGGGATTGTTTTAGCGTCGGGGATATATGAACTTTTTGACTATGGCCCGGATTGTATGCGCCCTCTGGCTTCACCCATGCTTTCGGAATCCGTATTGATGAATCCGTATTTGCATGAAAATTTATGGAAGATTGTTGGGTCTGTAGATGCATCATTTTTGAATTTTGAAACCATGATGCTCCAAAATGAGCATAATTTATTGATATATCCAGAGGGCGTACCCGGGATAGGGAAAGGATTTAATAAACGATATCAACTGCAGCGGTTTTCTTCATCATTTATCACCATGTCAATCAAATATAGAACAGATATTGTTCCTATATTGACAGTGAACGGGGAATACATCAATCCATATGCGTATCGTTCGGGATGGTTAAACAAATTGGTAAATAAGATAGGTGTTCCTTTCCTCCCAATTGGACTTATGACACTTTTAATTCCTTTGCAACCCTGGATATTTTATATGGGTTTCCCTGCAAAATTAACCTATGTGCTTGGTGAAACTATCAAACCGTATGAAATGACTGATAAACCGATAGATCAGCTCTCATATGAGGAGTTGGTAGAAATTAAAGAGAAAGTCCGCACAATAATGCAGCAGCAATTGACAAAAGCCAGGGCAATGTATGGATCAAAACCATACAAATTGAAAGAATTTTTTAACATAACCTTTAAAAATCTTCGTAAGTTACCATATTCCATGCCTTTTGGTTGGCCTCTTTTGTTTCAGCATTTCATTGATGAATGGGGAAAAAATAAATTAATCAATAAACCGTTAAAATTAGGATTTTTATCATCTTTGAAAATATTAATTCGATCACCAAAACAACTCTTCTTTTATTTACCTATTATTGGTTGGATACCTTTATTATTTAAAGGATTAAAAAGAAAAACCTAGCTCTCAGCCAAGTGAATAGCTAATATGTGAAAAGAGAATGACGTCTTTTAAACATGTTTTTTTAAAGGGAGTTTTAAATACATTGAGTCTGCCAATGCATTGGAAGCTCCCTCCAATTAATCATCTGAGGAGTCTACTTGAAACATCGACTATGATGTCGACATTACCGTGGGGTGTTTCATTTACAAAAATTGAATTTGATCTATTTGGTGCAGAATGGTTGCATCCACAAAATATAATTAAAAAACGCGTACTACTTTATTTACATGGTGGTGGTTATGTAATAGGTTCTCCTCATACGCATCGGGCATTAGCCGGTAAAATTGCCAAAGGAATATCCGCAGATTGTTTGTTGATCGATTATCGAAAAGCTCCGGAAAATCCATTTCCAGCTGCGTTGGATGATGCCTATTTTGCCTACAGCTATCTATTGGAAAAAGGATACCAACCTGAAAATATTGTCATTGTTGGGGACTCCGCCGGAGGTGGATTGGCCATTGCGCTGCAATATGAACTCAAAGATTACCAGATTCCATTGCCATTATGCTCAGTCCTTTTATCTCCATATCTTGATTTGACAGGAACTGGAAAATCGTTGGAGCATAATGCAAAAAATGACCGGTTTCTCGATGTATTTGAAATGAGAAAATGGGCAACAATGTATGGGGGAGATCATGATTTAGCAAATCCGATGATCTCACCACTATTTGGTGATCTTACAGACTTTCCTCCGATTTTGGTACAGGCGAGTCGAAGTGAGGTCTTATATGATGATTCCATCCGCTTTGTAAAGGAAGCAAAAAATAAAGGCGTAGAAATCACTTTCCAACAATGGCATGGATTAATTCACTGGTGGCACATGTTTGGTACCATGCCAGAAGCAAAGGATGCCATTGACAAAATTATCGCATTTATCAACGAAAAATACAAGCGTAAAAGAATAAAAAAGAAAAGTGCCTGAAGATATAAAGTGCTTCCAGGTGTAAATCAACTCAATTTCTATTGACTTTTTTAATGTTTTTTGTCTGCAACTTATGTTTAAGGAATACCCAGGTCGAATTTTTTAAGAATCCATAGAAAATTTGAATAAAATCGAATCATTTACCTGCATAAAACGTTCTACTTATGTAAATTGAAGAATCACAACTTTAATCTAAATTCATAATGGAAGATCTATTTAAAAAATTTCTGTATACGGGAGTCGGATTGGTAGCCATGACTGCTGAGAAGATCCAAAAATCTGTTGATAAGTTAATTAGCGAGGGAAAACTTTCTATTGAAGAGGGGAAAAAGATCATTGACAAATTGGTAAAAGAAGGCAAACTTTCGACAGAAGAAGGCAAAAAAGTAATTGATGATCTGGTAAAAAAAGGTAAGCTATCTGCTGAAGAAGGCAAGAAAACAGTAGATGAATTTCTGAAAAATGCTAAAACCAAACGTGACGAAGTAGAATCACAACTAAAAAGCATTGTTGAACGTATCGTTAGCAGTTTTGATTTTGCTACTGAAAAAGAGGTGGGAGATCTTAAAAAACGTGTTGCAGTACTGGAATCAAAGTTAAAAACATCAAGTAAACCGGTGACGAAAGCAACTCCGAAGGCAACCAAAAAGGCTCCTGTCAAGCCAAAAGAAACTGCACCGGCATAATAATTTAATTTGTATTGAAATATGTATGAAATGCCAAATTCAACCATGGATTTGGCATTTATTTTTTAATGCAGTAATCCTTACCATAGTTTTTATATATTAGCTCAAAATACTCGTCCAATATGCTTTTTAATAGTACCATCGAAAATATCAGCAGGATTCGCAAACTGATAGAAGTCTTAGTAAAGTATGGATTTGAAGACATCGTTGTAAGCACCGGACTGAAGAATATATTAACGCCCAGAAGAAAGTCCACAGAAAAAATTTCAGAATTAGAACAGCAATTCACTCAAACGAGATGGGAGAGGATACGGCTTATTATGGAAGAGCTTGGGCCTACGTATATTAAATTGGGTCAAATGCTCAGCAACAGACCGGATCTAGTGCCTGAACCATTAATTAAAGAGCTGGAAAAACTCCTTGATCGCGTACCTCCATTTAAAACTGAAATCGCAAAAGAAATCATAGAAAAGGAAATAGGAAGGCCCATGCACGATATTTTCCTTTATTTTGATGAGAAACCAATTGGTTCAGCAAGTATTGGTCAGGTACACCGGGGACGTTTGAAAGAAGGAGATGATGTAGTCGTGAAAGTTCAGCGACCCAATGCAAAGAAACAAGTCATCGCTGATTTATCGCTGATAAGGGAATTCGTAAAGCTCACCGAAAATTATTTTATAAAGGCCGGCATACTGAATCCGCTTGAAATTGTAGATACATTTGCAAAAAGCCTTCAAAATGAGTTGGATTATTTTACGGAGGCGAGAAATCTGGAACAATTCAGGTCATTATACAAAACGTACAATGAACTTTACGTCCCAAAACCATATCTTGATCTAACCACAAATAAAGTATTGACCAGTGAGTTTATAAGCGGTTGCAGAGTGAGTGATGTCGCTACATTAAAATCCTGGGGACTTCGTCCGCCAGATATTGCAAAAAAAGGATTAGATCTGTATTTAAGGCAAATCTTTGAAGTTGGAATTTTTCATGCAGATCCTCACCCTGGGAATATTTTAATAAAGCCAAATGGCAAAATAGCGTTGATTGATTTTGGGATGGTTGGAAAACTTATGCAATCCCAGAAATATGCCTTTGCTGGTATTTTCATTAGCCTGGCAAATAAAGATGCCAAATCAATGGCTACAAATTTACGGCGTTTGTCTATAGATCACGAAATAGACGATATGCGCGCCTTCGAGTATGATCTAAATGACCTGATCCAGGATTATATGGTGCTGGCACAGGAAAATATCGGTGTGAAAGATTTTACTGCCAGATTACAAAAAATAGCTTATAAATATAAACTTCAAATACCAGGAGTTATCTTTTTGATATTGAGGTCATTGGCTATTTTAGAAGGAGTGGCCAGATCCCTAGATCCTGAATTTGATGTCCTGGAAAATATCAAACCATTTGGGATCAAATTGATAGCGGAACAGTACAGCCTGAAAAATATTTCAAGCGAAATGAGTCATTATTGGGCACAAGCTTTTTCCTTGTTCTACAATCTGCCATTGGAAATGAGGGATATTGTAAAGCAGATACGCAAAGGAAAAATTGTACTGAATACACGACAAATGGGATTTGATAAATATCAACGCCAATTGGATTTTATGACCAATCGGGTGATGTTATCTATAATTATTGGAGCGTTGATCATTGCTTCTGCGTTAAGTTACGGCAGTGCATTAGGTAAGGAGGTAGGCGGACTATTGGGTGTCCCATATTTTAGTATTTTTTGCTTGTTCGTTGCTGCCTTCCTCGGTTTTATTATATTTATCAATGATTACCGCAGCGGCAGAAACAGGAATCAATAAAATACGACAAAGTATTGAAGTAATCCTGCGATTCCACCAAGTATAGCGCCAATGATGATCAGGGTTGTTTCGTCTTCCTTAAAGACCGGCCGGAGGAAAGCTTCAAATTCTACTGATGTTAGTCCAATCATTTTATCTCTCAATATGTGCTCCAGGTCCAGGGCGTTTTCTGCATATCCAAACACATGACGAATATTCATAGGTAATTCTTGCATGAATCTAAAAGTGGCAATATTCCGGATATGAATGAAAAGTTGGCTACCTGTTGAAATTTCTACCAAGGATTTTAATAGCCCGGCCGTTGAATCAATCGTATATTCAATCAGTTGTTGTACAATTTTTTCAAGTTTCTTAGATCCAGGACCGCGGATAATATATTCAAATATATTTTCAATGGTTATGATCTTTGATGCAACAATTCTAGAATATTCAGTTGCTACCTCAACCTGCCTTCTGATAAACATCCCCTGAATGACCAGTTTCCCTATTTTTATTGGATCCAGCGGTCTGAAAATCATTTTTAAGGCAAGAAAGTTTGTGAAATATCCAACGAGGATACCAAACATTGGAAGGATCCACCACAGTGGGAAAAAATACCAAACAACCATTTGAATCAGTCCGAACATAAAACCAAAGTAAAGCCCAGACTTTTTAATGAACTTAAATTCTTCTTCCCCACATTTGAGGAACATTTGGTTGAGCAAGATCTTATTTTGTGTCAGCGAGCTCACTGCCAGGTACTTCAGGTCCAGCATCTCTGAAAAATTCAGTTTTACGCCCTTCATCATTTCCTCCACAATAAAGGGAAGGCTTTCGCTAACTTTCACATATACATTATGCTTTATATTCTCAGGTGCGCGTTGCCAGATTTTCGGCAATTTTGCTTCCATCACCTCATCAATGATCTGTTTTGACAGGTGATCGATGGATGGGGCCATCTCTTCGGCAACCTTTTCCGGCTTAATTTTCGAAAATTGCGTGCCGATATCAAGGAGCTTGGTTGTCCATAAATCAACGGCTGTTTCAGCCATCTTCCTTGCTTTGGAAGGAATGATGCCCTGCCAGCCAAAAGGCCTGATCCCGACATAATTTATCGGATAAAACGTCATCTGGATGGCTACAATATTTGTAATCCAGCCAACAAGTGCGCTGACTATAGGAATACTCAGGTAGGGGAGAAATTCGATGATGACATTAAAATTAATGTGCATTCCAGGCAAAAACTTTCTTATTTACTTTCAATCAAAAGAGATTGAATTATTGATTGGCAATTAACCTTATTTTTTTCAAAGTCTATCAATTTATTGAGTAAATTTAGGCGCAATCTAAATGAAGATCACATACTCATGCTCATACCTCAATTAATACTCCGGCAACTTTATACCAATGGCAGTCTAAAGAATAATGATGAGGGCATTCAATTTTCTCTTAAAAATCGTCTTGCCGATGCCAAACTACTTTCAGTCCAGGAAATAAATATCGATGATAAAAAGATCAATTTGATACATGCGAAAGTATATCTGGATAGTGGAAAAGAGATTCTGATTAATCAAATCGATGGAAATCCGATAGATTTTCCGCTAAGAAAGATTTTGCATATCAAAATTGATAATTTGAAGCTAACGGAAGAAAAACATAAAATTAAAATAGCCTTTAAAGCCGATCCATTTGGAAAGTTAACGCTTAAAGTTGAGGATGCTATCGCCGCAGATACGACACATATTACAAGGATCCCGAGGGATAATGAAGATGATTACGACGACTCCATTGTAAAAAAGAGACAAAAGTTCATTGAGCGGTATTCGGGGAAAAAGTTTGATCATCTTTTTAAATATTCTTTTGATCCACATCTTGCCCAGGGTAACGTTGAGAATTTTACTGGTGTAGTTCAGGTCCCACTGGGATTTGCCGGACCAATTAATATTGATGGGGAATATGCCAAAGGAGAATTCATCGTACCGCTTGCTACTTCAGAGGGCACGCTTGTGGCTTCATATAATCGAGGTATAAAAGTAGTAAACCTTTCAGGCGGGGCGAAAGTAACCGTAGTCGGTGACGCCATGCAGCGAGCTCCAGTTTTTGTTTTTGAGGACGCTCGTGATTCCAGAGATTTTATTGCATGGGTGCAGGCGAATTATGAAAAAATCAGGGTAGAAGCCGAAGCGACCTCATCAGTAGCGAAACTCAAATATATCGATCCATATACGTCAAATAAATTCACCTATTTGCGGTTTAACTATACCACGGGTGATGCTGCCGGCCAGAATATGGTGGGGAGGGCTACATTCGCTGCCTGTAGCTGGATTTTGGACCATTATAAACGCGGTGTGATTAAGAATTTCTATTTAGAATCAAACCTGGCCACCGATAAAAAAGCTTCTCAAATCAATGTAATGCACAGCAGGGGGAAAAGAGTGATTGCCGAAGCGACAATAAATAGGGAAGTGCTGGTCCAGCACATGCGTGTTGAGCCAGAAAAAATTCATTATCATGCCAATATTGCCAATGTGGGTGCGTTTTTAAGTGGTGCAAATAATAATGGAGCACATTCCCCCAATGCCATCACGGCGATGTTTATAGCTACGGGCCAGGATGTTGCCAATGTTTCGGAATCTTCTGCAGGTATCCTGTATACAGAGATGACACCAGAGGGAAATCTTTATATATCTTTAACTATTCCATCACTTATCGTAGCAACCTATGGTGGCGGAACAGGTCTTCCTTCTCAGAAAGAATGCCTGGAAATTATGGATTGTTATGGTAAAGGCAAAGTGAATAAGCTTGCTGAAATAATAGCAGCAGTTGCACTGGCAGGGGAGATCTCATTGGGAAGCGCAATATCATCGTCAGATTGGGTGTCCAGCCATGAGACCTATGGGCGGAACAGGTGATTTTTCGGCAAATTATCAATGGTCGATAGTAAGCGGTAAATAATCAATAGGATAAAGATAAAGATCAAAAGAGTTGGGAATTGAGAATTGATGGGTTTTTCTACCTAATAATCCATCATAAATTCATCATAGGCATTCTTTAATTCCCGAAGAGCTAATTCTTCATTATTTGCAGCAGCGATTTTCATTCCTTTTTCAAAGGTAGACTTGGCTTTTTCTTCGTCCCCCATTTCAAGATACAAATACCCCAGGTGGTAATAAGTGGCAATATAATTCGGATGGTCCCTGATCAGAATTTCGAAAAAAAACAATGCTTTATCATGATCAAATACCTTATATTCATTTGCCATGGCATAGATGGTAAAGGGGTCATTTGGGTCTTCTGCATAAAACTTTAAAAGTTGTTCAAGTCTGCTTTTATTCATTTTGGGATTGATTTTTATTTATTGATTTTAATACTAACTTGTCGAACGTATAATACAGTAAATGTTGGAATAATTTATTGAAAAATGAAGATTTTAGTTTGCATAACCCATGTACCCGATACTACCTCGAAAATTTCCTTTATTGAAAATAATACAAAGTTTAACGAGGCAGGAATTCAATACATCATTGGGCCATATGATGATTATGCACTTGCCAGGGCTGTAGAGTTAAAAGATACGCACGGGGCAACAGTCACCGTATTGAATGTTGGTGAAGTCAACACCGAGCCCACGATCAGAAAAGCTCTGGCCATTGGCGCAGATGATGCCATTCGGATCAATGCAAATCCTGCTGATTCAATGTTTGTTGCACAGCAAATAGCTGAAGTGGCTAATCAAGAAAAATTTGATCTGATTTTGATGGGAAGGGAATCCATAGATTATAATAGCGGTGTTGTCCATGGAATAGTAGGCAGCTTGTTGAATATCCCTTCCATATCCCCGGTGATGATATTGGAATTAGATGGTGATTTAGCTAAGATTACCAGGGAAATCGAGGGAGGGAAAGAGTTCCTGGAAGTGAAATTACCTCTTGTTGCAGGTTGCCAGGAACCCATTGCTGAATGGAAAATACCTAATATGCGTGGGATCATGACTGCCAGGACTAAACCGTTGAGAGTATTGGAACCGATTGAAGTGAATCCTCACACCACGACAATTTCTTATGAAAATTTGCCTGAAAAAGGTGCCGTAAAACTAATCGATCCTGAAAATGCTGAAGAATTAATTGATCTCTTAAAAAATGAGGCAAAAGTTTTGTAGAATTTCCTGAGTTATAAAATATTGTGACATGTCCATATTAGTATTTGTAGAAGGATCCGGAAGTGAAATAAAAAAATCCTCAAAAGAAGCAATTACCTACGCTTTTGAAACTGGGAAAATTACTGGTGAAAATGAGGTCATTGCCCTAGTTCTGGGCAATTACTCAAATGAAGAACTCGAGAATCTTGGGAAAAATGGCGCTTCCAGGGTAATTAATATGAGTGACGAAAAACTGAATAATAACCAAATTGGAGCATTTTCTGATATAATAGAAAACATAGTCCAATCAAGATCGGTCAGTTTAATTTTGATGACAAAATCGTCGTTTAGTGATAATGTCGGGGCCAGAGTCGCTGGCAAAATTGGTGCGTCAATAGTATCAAATATCACTTCATTACCGGATACATCCTCAGGATTTTCTGTTCGAAAAAGTATTTTTACTGGCAAGGCATTTGCCACCGTATCCATGTCTGGAGAAATGAAAGTTTTAATCATCAAGCGAAATACAATTGAACTCCTTGAAAGAGATGCCAAGGCAATTGTCGAGAGGATACCTATTCCGAACAACATAAGTTTTGCGGAAATAATCACGGGAGATGAAAAGGCAGAAGGAGACATATTATTAGATGACGCTGAAATTGTTGTTTCCGGTGGCAGGGGGTTGAAGGGACCTGAAAATTGGGGAATGATAGAGGATCTGGCAAAAGCATTGGGTGCTGCTACAGGCTGCTCGAAACCTGTTTCAGATCTGGGATGGAGGCCTCATCATGAACATGTTGGTCAAACAGGTGTAAAAGTTAGCCCAAACCTTTATATTGCCATCGGGATATCGGGTGCCATCCAGCATCTGGCTGGAGTAAATTCTTCCAAGGTGTTGGTGGCAATTAATAAAGATGAAGACGCGCCATTTTTTAAGGCAGCAGATTATGGTATAATTGGAGATGCCTTCGAGGTTGTTCCAAGATTAACCAAAAAAGTTAAATCATTATAAATCAAATTTTTACGTGGATAAAATTAGACTGGAAATATTAGGACTTTCATCAAGTCAATCGCAGAGTGGATCATTTGCCTTGGTTTTAGGTGAAAAACCTGGAAAAAGGAGATTGCCGATCATTATTGGAATGTTTGAAGCACAGGCTATTGCAATAGAGATTGAAAAAATAATTCCCAACAGGCCAATGACGCATGATCTGTTCAAATCGTTTGCCGGGAGTTTTGATTTTTCCATTAAGGAAATCATTATTTCAGATCTGAAAGAAGGTGTATTTTTCGCTAAAATTGTTTGCGAAAATAATAATAAGATTATCGAGATTGATTCAAGGCCTTCTGATGCTATAGCCATTGGATTGCGTTTTAATGCCCCGATTTTTACCTATGAGTCCATTCTAGCTGAAGCCGGTATCGAGCTTTCGGAGGAGGAGGAAGAGGAACCGGATATTCAGAAGGAATTAGAACAAATTCAGCCAAAAAAAGAAAAGCCAAGCCCAAGCTCAGAAAAACTCAAGGACGTTTCGATGGAAAAGCTAAAGCAAATGCTGGACAAGGCGATTGAGCAGGAAGACTATGAAAAAGCTGCCAAAATCCGGGATGAAATCAACAAGCGAAATTAGCCTTTCGTAGCCGATGGGGATACTTCGTGCATTTTTTGGACTACTTTTTATTGTTGGTGTAGCATGGATATTCTCTAAAAATAGAAAATCCATCAATTGGAAGCTGGTTGTGGGCGGGTTATTATTACAAATCACATTCGGATTTTTAATCACGCAAGTTGATGTTGTAAGTGCTGGCTTTGGTTTTATCAGCAAGTTCTTTGTAAAAGTAATTGATTTCACCAATGCAGGTACAAAGTTTTTATTTGATGGATTGCTTACCACGGATGAATTTGGATTTATTTTCGCCTTAAAGGTCCTTCCCACGATCATTTTCTTTTCTACCTTATCAACAGGGTTGTATTACCTGGGAATACTGCAAAAGATAGTGTACGCGTTTGCTTGGGTCATGTCCAAAACGATGAGGCTATCCGGAGCGGAAAGCCTGTCTGCTGCGGGTAATATATTTCTCGGTCAAACTGAGGCTCCATTGTTGGTGAGGCCTTTTATTCCTGACATGACAAAATCTGAAATAATGTGTCTGATGACCGGCGGTATGGCAACCATTGCCGGTGGAGTTTTGGCTGGGTATGTGGCATTTCTTGGAGGAAACGATCCCGCAGAGCAGGCAAAATATGCGACTTTCTTATTGGGAGCCTCCGTCATGAATGCGCCTGCTGCTATTGTCATGTCAAAAATTCTCATTCCGGAATTGCATTATGAAAGGTTGGACCACAATTTAAAGATCAGCAAAGAAAAGACTGGCGTCAATTTGATCGATGCCCTGGCAAGAGGAGCTTCCGACGGACTCAAACTGGCTCTCAATGTCGGTGCAATGTTGCTTGCATTTATCGCTGTGATTGCGGCAATTAATTTTGTGCTCAAGGATGTAATTGGTGATCTCACTGGACTTAATGAGGTAATTGCCCAATCTACCAACGGTACATTTGATGGATTTTCAATGCAGTATATTCTGGGGAATGTATTCCGGGTATTTGCCTTTATGATGGGTGTTGACTGGAGTGAAGCGTTACAGGTAGGGAGCCTGCTTGGTCAAAAAACAGTGATTAATGAATTTGTGGCCTATCTCGATCTGACATCGATGAAAACAGCAGGGGTACTCAATGATAAATCACTGATTATTGCTACTTTTTCACTTTGCGGATTCTCCAATTTCAGCTCTATTGCCATTCAAATTGGGGGGATTGGAGGAATGGCGCCGAATCGTCAGGGAGATATCTCTAAAATGGGAATGAGAGCCCTCTTGGGTGCGTCCTTGGCTACGATGCTTACAGGTACACTTGCCGGCGTACTGCTTGGATAAACATATACCAGTTTGTGCATGTAAGTGAAAACCGGTTGGAATTTTTTGACAATCCTCACGTGGTGTCTAAAAATGAACAGTTACAATCTCATTATTGGTCATTTTTATTCATTATGTAAACCTTAACTTACTGATTTTAAGCTTTTTGAAATTATGGCACGCATTTAGTTTCTGCATTGCCAAACACTTTTTTCCCACTATGCTCAAAAATTATATCAAAGTCACTATTCGCAATATGGTGCGAAACAGGCTTTTCACCGCAATTAACATTTTTGGAATGTCTGCAAGCCTCGCCTGTTGCCTATTATTGTTCTTTTACGCGACTAATGAACTCAGTTTTGACAAACATCATGGCCCTGATGTTTTCAGGCTGAATTCAACACTAAGTCAGAAAGATGGAGAACAACTGAGAGTTGCCAGCTCTTCAATTCCAATAGCCTACGCTATCAAAAGTGGCGTACCGGAGATCATAGGTGCCGCCCGTGCTACCAGCAGCGATCTTTTCGGAGGAAAAAATGTAATCATCCATCAGGAAGATTCATGGTATATTGAGAAAGGCTACATCGTGGATACAGCATTATTTGATGTTTTGAAGTACGATATTGTTGCCGGTAATAAAGTCGCCCCAATAGCTCATCCTACTGGCATTGTTCTCGAAAAGCAATGGGCCCAAACCATTTTCGGAAATGACGATCCGATAGGGAAGAGGTTGCAGATAAGTTCGGTGTTTGGAGACTCAGAGTTTGAGGTTACTGCCATCTATGATCAAAAAACTTACCAGTCTCACCTAAATCCTTCATTTTTCGTATCCATGGCTCATCCTAGCTGGAACGGCTTTTTTAATAATGAATCAGCAAGTTGGATTGGGAATAATATTGTATTTACGTATGTTAAGTTAATGGACGGTGTGGAAATAAAGGCTGTCGAAGAAAAGATACATGCAATTTTTTTGCAGAATGGAGCCGAAGCGATGGAAGCCATGGGGGTTTCAAAAAGAATGGATCTACAACCGGTGAAGGATGTGCATACGGACACGGATTTCCTGTTCAACGTGCCCGGGACAATCAATTTGACTTTTATCAGGGTGCTGATGTCAATTGGGTCACTCATTCTGATATTAGCTTGTGTAAATTATATTAACCTGTCAACAGCACAGGCTGGCAGGAGAGCTCTGGAGGTAGGAATACGAAAAGTGATGGGAGCCGGAACGGGAAATATCCTGTTCGCCCACATCAAGGAACTGATG
>Ga0209536_100009447_pt1 | contig 14494 bp, 14 predicted proteins | sample DeeMarSeWOR28_12_FD_187461 | JGI IMG/M metagenome (GOLD analysis project Ga0209536, IMG submission 187461) | Marine sediment microbial communities from White Oak River estuary, North Carolina - WOR-2-8_12 (SPAdes) (version 2) | ecosystem: Environmental > Aquatic > Marine > Intertidal zone >...
ATGTGCCCAGGCTCAATAAAAAATGGGCATACTTGTTGAACGGATCTCGGTCCGGATTCAACAGAGCAAGGTTCCCCAGTAGATGAATAACAATAAATCCGCTTAGTGCCAGACCTGTTATTCCCATGAAGATCTTCTTGCCCAGAGTAGATACCATGGTTCTGGAAAAGGGCATCATAGCTAAGACTCCAGTTGAATTGATTTATATTTTTGATAAAGATGAAATTGCCGGTACAGCCAAAAGACGATTCCCTTCAAATGCATCCATCCCTGAGAAGAGTTGAAGATTGTTTGGATTGGTTGGCCATCCTGTTGTGAAATTTATTGCAATGTAGAAAGAAAATTAACTTTCAAGATCAAAAAAATCAAGCGATTTTTCCAATGTGAAAGTGTTATCTCAGAATCTCCTGAAAAAACAACTTCATGACATCCCATGAACGCAAATCAGCATTATAGTTGTAAGCGATCCCATCCTCCGTATCGAAACCATATTCTGAATTTGCAAAGCCATGGACAGCTTCTCCATATATGATCATCTGCCAGTCCAGATCGGCTGTACTCAACTCATCACATATTGCCTTGACCTCTTCGGATGGGATCAACGGATCATCGCTGCCAAAAAACAGCATTACGGCACCTCTGATGTTCCGGAGATCGTCGGGATTTCTCTCATGCACCGTTGGGTAAAATGCGACCAGGCCTTTCAAATCAATACCGGTGCGGGCAAGTTCGAAAGCTACCATTCCGCCAAATGAGAAACCAATAACACCTATTCTCGTCGGCTCAACGCGCTTTTGCTGAACCAGCAGTTCATAGGCAAGCCGGGCCCGCTCTCGTAAATACCCTTTATTCTCCGTGAGCTCCTCTTTGAGATCGCCTGTGGATTTCCCCTCCTGAGGTTCACCAAACAGATCCGCTACCAGTACAACATAACCGAACTCAGCAAGTTTTTCCGAACGCTCTTTGATTTGATCGGAAAAACCCTGGTTTTCCTGAAAAATGATGATCCCCGGACGCAGTGACTTCAGTAAACGGTCATAGACCAGAAGCGCCTTAAGTGAGGTATCGCCATGAGCATAGGTCAGTGTGTCTGTTATAACCTGAGCAGACAGAGATGAGAATAAAATAGTGATGATGATTAAAGTATAAAGCTTTCGCATGACACGCCCCTTATATAATTGTCATACAGAACTAATCTACGAAAAAATGAACACAATATACAAGCCGCTTTCCGTTGCATAAATTCACGCACACAATTAAATTGCTATCAGGTTATGAGAGTATAAAAATGTCTGCTGTTCTAAAAAGAATTATATTCGTCCTTGCTATTGTTACCGCCTTATTATTCTTTTCTCTTATCGGGGCGGCCTGGTATCTGGGAGCGTTTGATACGGTTATACTCAGTAATATGAAAACGCCCCTACAATACTTTGTCATTATGCCTGAACCCGGTAATTATGAGCAGGCACTGAGCGATCTCCAAAATCTTCAGGACTATGTTGAACAGAAGTCATATAGCGTAAAAGATCCTGCTATATTCCTCTATAATGATCCCATGCTGACACCTCTTCCTCAGGTGGTTACCCGTGCGGCCTATCTTTTGACTGACTCTTGTCACATTGAACCGCCATATCAACTGCTGACCGTTTCACCCCGTAACGTGGTTATCGCAAGTATCGAAGCCAATCCTGCCGTAGCTCCCTATAAAACTTACCCGGCCATCCGGGAGTGGTGCCAGAGATATCATTTGGATGCAGACACTACCGGAATCATTATTGAATATTATCAGTCCGATGGACAGGTTGTTGTTGAATTTCCTTTATTCTGATAATTAATATTATTTTCTAAGACCATCCCTTCAGTTTTCCGATCCAGTATCCGATTACTATGTAAAATATATTTTCGATTGAGAATGAGAAAAGGTATAAATAAAAATATGTCGACCATCGATCAATAAATTAAAATTCAAACTAATTCTTTTGCTATGGAGGTTTCTATGCTGCAAAAATTTCTATTCTATTTGATGACATCACTTATGGTTCTGATTGTCGCCTGTAACAATTCAACCGAACCTTCGGCAAATAACGCCGATATCCCTCCTGATCCTTCGGATATTGTTGCTCCGGTTACCCAGATCAATAATCTGGTGCCTTCGGCAACATTTGCAACCGCGAGTGGCAACCCTTCACGCATCAAGGTAAACCTTCTGGGGCTGGTCAATCCAAATACTCAGACGCCGATCAATCTATCAGCTGATTACAGTGGTGGTATCCATAATTTTTATCTTCAGGAAGACGGCGTTGTTAAAGGTGTAAAGCTGACTAAAGTAAGCAGTAGTACCGTTTTAAAAGCAGATGTTGTTTTCACCGTTGATAATTCAGGCAGTATGTCAGAGGAGGCAGATTCTATTGCCGCAAGAATTGTTGATTTTGCCCAGTTTCTGGCCAGCAGCGGTCTTGATGTCCGTTTTGGATGCATTGGATATGATGGGCAGGTCAATGGTGCGCTGAATATCACCTCGCATCAGATCCTCGCCCAATATTTAAATCGCGGATATTATTATACCGGCACCTATCGCACTTATGGATTCTCCGGGCCTGACAGCGCCAATCTCGAGGAGACTGCCTGGACTTATGCCTCTGAAATATGGGGTGAGAATGGTGTTGTTGGCGTCTTTTTCGCCGATACTATGTTCTCCTGGCGGGCAGGCGCTCAGCGGGTTTTTGTGAATTTTACCGATGAACCAACCCAGCCGGGTGGCTATCAATTCTGGAGTACGGAAAACCTCTGCGACCGCATGCTTGGAAAGGGAACCGTACACACCGTATTCAGCGAAGATTCCAGCTATTACTACTGGCAAGATCTTTATGACGAACGGCCCTGGCTTATGTCAGAATGCACAGGTGGCACGGTAAAATTCGTAAGCAGCAATGCGACCGATCTGAACCTGCTGGATCTGCCGGTTACAGGTGCACTATCAAACAGTTATCTGGTTGAATATCTTACCTCCGGTTCATCAAGTATACATGATGTAATTATTACAGTAAAAGATGTAGGCGCAGATGGAAAAATCATTTATCAGGAAATCAGTTACTAAAAAACACACTGATCACAGTAAAAAGCCTGTCTTTCCCGACAGGCTTTTTTTTATTGTCGTAATTCTTTATTTTGCTGCAATATTTTGCCTGAATCACATATGCGAAACCAACTTTTAATTCTTTTCATTTTTCTACTGGTCCGTTCGCTGGCGGCCGGATGGCATGATACCGGTTATGGTAAATGGATTGTTGCCCGTTTTGAGTGCACACCATTTCCGGATACAACTTTTGCGGATTCAGGACTTGCCGACAATTCCGTGTATATTTTCGTTCCGGCGGGATATCAGGCCGAAAAGGAAATCCATCTGATCATTGATCACCATGGTCATGGTGCAATCATTGATCCCGATAATAATGAAAAGCCTTCCTACCCGGAGATTCACCGTCAGTCATATCAGCTTTTTGAAAGCCGCAAGAATGCCATCCTGGTTATGCCGCAGGCTGCCCGGAACCGGGCCAGCAGCAGCGCAGGCCGTTTTGCTCAATATGGCATATTCGCAGCTTTTGTCAAAGAGATTTGTACCTTTCTTAAATCTGAATCTGTGGTCCCCGATTCGGCCGAACTTGGACAGATCCATATCAATTCCTTCAGCGGCGGTTACCTTATAACGGCAATGGATATCTCCGCTAATCCGTTGGATTTTATCTCGCATATCAGATCCGTGCACCTCTGGGACTCATACTATGGCATGCGGGATATTTATTATGACTGGGTTTTAAAACACCGGGGGATGCTTTTCAATACCTATACCCCCGGTGGTGGTACACGATTGCTCTCACAACAAATGGCCGACTCGCTGGAAAAAATCGGTACGGGATTTTTCCGGAACTTGCCGGCAACAGAAGATCTGCCGGATATCATTATCGAACCAACGGATAAATCGCATGGTAATGTTTCCCGCGGAGAATTCGCCTATGGCCGCTATTTAAAAAACTTACAATTGCCGGATAACGGCATGACTGCTGTTTCACTATTATCCTGTATCGCAGAAAACAACAAAATCAAGATAGACTGGGAATCTGTTCATAACACCTTTTTAGCGGGTTACCGGTTATGGTGCCGGCATGGTTCCGGAAAGTGGCAACTGCTTGCAGACGAAAACATGCTTACCGCAACAAGCAATTCCTATCTGCACCAAACATCCGACCGTTATTCCTACAGGTTACAAACCGTAAGCAATACCGGAGGTGTAATCGATGCCCCCTTTTACCTGGCGGCCTTTCCTTCGGGACCCGGGCGCAAATTATTGATTGTCCACGCAGAAAACCGTCGCCTGCTTGAAACCGTTCGTGGTTTCGATTCTGAAAAATTCCTGTTTCATCGTGATTCCGATCTGGTCCTTTCTGCTGCTGATTGGATCAGCGGATCATTTTCATCATGCAGCAACACAGCCCTGCAATCCGGACTGATCAGACCAAAGGATTATAGTGATATTATTTGGCTCACCGGAAATGAAAATACACAGGCAAAACTGATTGATGCTTCTGAAAAAAAATGGCTGATGGATTTTATAGAACAGGGTGGTAGTTTGTTCCTCTCCGGAAATTATGTGGCAAATGAATTTGGGAAAACGGGAAATATAAATGATCTTGAATTTGGCGAGCGCATATTGGGGATATCAGGATCCGATAGTGTATCTTGCGGAAAAATATATCTGGCTGAAAATAGTTCGTTTGGGTTTAGATCCGGTTCCGGTCCCCGTTTTGGATTTCATCAGGCAATCAGACCGGTAATTACCGGTCCAGGTGACGATGTCATGGCGGCGTATGTAAAACGGCCTGGTCCATCCGGTCCCTTGACCGTATTCACCCTGTCTTTTTCACTCGCCGATATAGTGCCTGAGGAAGCCGCCGGTGCGATAATAAATATGTACCGGAAAATCAGAGATGATGCGCCACTTACTCCTGAGCCCCCCGCTCCGATAAAAAGTGTTGCGCTCAGCGGAGATCACATTTACCTGAAAGTCACACCAATGCCTGAGGAATTAATCATATCCAAATATGACTCTGCGCGTGTGGTTACCAGATTTGATACAATTCCTGCCCTGGATTCTATCCGTATTTCCCCTGGTGTACTCACATTTGTGAGGATCTGTGGTTTGGGGGGCGCCCTGGCTGGGAAAGAATCCCCGGTCATTGGCGGGTACAGCACAACCGCTTCAACGCGAAATGTGTTGATTGTCGACGGCTTTGAGCGCCGGACACCTGCCAATCATCGTGATTTTATAATTGAACACGCCGTTGTTTTCCACGAGCTTGGTTATAATATTGCCTCTGCAGATAATCAGGCCGTACTTGATTCGCTGATATCGCTGGAAGATTATGACCTGGTTGACTGGATCCTCGGTGAGGAGAGTAGCCATGACCATACGTTTACTTTAGAGGAACAACAGCATATCAGTGATTATATCCATGGTGGTGGAAAATTGATGATCTCCGGATCCGAAATTGGATGGGATCTGCAGGCCCGGGCCGAGAGCAGGTCAGACAGTCTGTTTCTACATGAAATCTTTGGTGTGCGATTTGTCGATGACAACGCCAGTACCAATCGATGTTATCCGGTCCAAAACCAGACGGCTTCAGACTCCTTTTATTTTGGCATAACCTATCCGGTAGACTATCCTGATGTATTCAGTATGCTCGCATCGGGAACAGAACTGATGCAATATCCCGGGGGTGGTACCGCTGTAGCCGGAAGAAAGCATGACAATGGTGGTACGGCTGTCATTGCCGGATTTCCGCTTGAAACCGTCCAACCAGTTGCGCAGAGAAAACAGCTGTTCGAACGATTAATTCATTTTATGGAGGATGTCAAATAGATGTCGGTTAAAAAAAAATCAACACTGGCGTCAAGGGTGGAAATGACAGAGCTGGTTCTACCCAACGATACAAATCTACTGGGTAACCTGCTCGGTGGTCGTCTGATGCATTGGATGGATATTGCCGGAGGTATGTCTTCTTCACGTTTTTCCAATCACACCGTAGTCACTGCAGCGGTCGATAATCTGACTTTTCACCGGCCGATAAAACTTGGGGAACTGGTTAATTTGAGGGCATCCGTTACCTGGACCGGCAGGACTTCTATGGAGATTAAGGTAACGGTCTATTCAGAGGACACCTCAAGCGGTAAAATTTATCTGGCCAACGAAGCCTTTTTCACATTTGTAGCACTGGACGATAATGGCAAGCCTGCTCCTGTTCCCGGCCTGCTTATCGAGAATGAAGCAGAGAAGCGGATGTTTGAAGCCGGTGAAGCACGACGGGCAATGCGCCTGCGACTCAAAGCTCAAAGAAACGAAGAATAATATCCGCCGCTTTTTGACTCAAATCCTTATTTATTGTATGTTATGACTTTTTAACAGACGTAAAATATCATGAATACTGCTCACTCGAAAATTGCGCTGTTTATACCCTGCCTGGTCGATCAGATCTATCCCGAGATTGGTTTTGCTATGGCAAGCCTGCTGAAGCATTTTGGTTACGAGGTAAATTATGATTCCCGGCAAACCTGCTGCGGGCAACCTGCCTTCAATGCCGGGCATCGAAGTGAAGCCGGAAAAGTGGCACGAACGTTCCTCCGGGTTTTTAAGGAACCGGATATCGTTGTCGGACCATCGGGATCCTGTACCGCAATGATCCGTAATTATTATCCCGTATTGTTTAAGGATGATCATGACTGTGATGCCGCCCTTGCGCTCGGATCAAAAGTTCTCGAGTTCTCCGAATTTTGTCAACGAGAAAATCTTATCGAAAGAATAGAAGGAAAATTTAAAGCCCTTGTTGGGTTCCATAATTCCTGTCACAGCTACCGTGAATTAGGTATCGGGCAGGCGCCTGTTGAAATGTTGAAAAGAATCGAGGGTCTTGAACTGCGTCAGCCGGCCGGTGAGCCGGTTTGCTGTGGCTTCGGCGGGTTGTTTTCAGCAAAATATAGTGCAATTGCAGCCGCAATGGCCAATACCCGGTTATTGACATTTACGGAACTCGGTGTTGAATACATCGTATCCAATGATCCCGGCTGTATTATGCATATGCGGCAGGAGGCGATCGACCGTGGTATCGGGACACCCATTTTACATCTTACCGAATTTTTGGTAAAGGCAATGAATATCACATGAGCAACTACTCGAGTTTTATCCGGAGATCTGAAGAAAAAGCAGAAGATCGCGGCCATCTGCTCAAAATCCTGAAGGCTGTTTCAACCCACGACAGCAAGGTCGAGGCGATGAAAGTCAGTCAGTTCAGGGATTGGGCATCGGCCCGCGTGCAGGCTGAAGGTATAAAAAATCATGTTCTTGAAAATTTGCCTGAACTTCTCGAGCAGTTTGAAGAAAAAATATCCGCACGTGGTGCTGAGGTGTTTTGGGCCCGCACCACTGGGGAAGCACAGACACATTTCCTGGATATTTGCAGGCAGCATAATGCGCACAAAGTGATCAAGTCAAAATCGATGACAACAGAGGAGATCCTGCTAAACGAGACAATCGAATCCGCCGGTATGAAGGTATGGGAGAGTGACCTCGGGGAGATGATTGTTCAGCTGGCCGGTGAAAAACCATATCATATCGTTACCCCGGCCATGCACAAAAGTACCGCCGAAATCTCCGAACTGTTCCATGAAAAACTGGGAACCCCGATGACCGATAGTGCCGAGGAATTGACCATGGCAGCGCGCAGCTATTTGCGCGATGCCTATATCACGGCCGATATCGGCGTTACCGGGGCGAATTTCCTGATCGCAGGTGAGGGCGCGATTATACTTACCGAAAATGAAGGAAATGCCCGATTGACCATGTCCTGTCCACCTGTCCATGTCGTCATTGCAGGTATAGAAAAGTTGTTGCCATCTCTTGAAGCTTTACCTCTCTTTCTGCCACTGCTCGCTACCAGCGGCACCGGTCAGCAAATTACCTGTTATAATAGCATCATCCGTGGACCGCGTCAGGCAGGTGAACCGGACGGCCCAGAGAAACTTTATATTATTCTTCTCGATAATGGAAGGTCGGATTTATACAGCAGCCGGCGTTTCCGGGAAAGCCTCCGGTGTATCCGCTGCGGTGCCTGTCTGAATGCCTGCCCGGTTTACCGCACGATCGGTGGACATACTTACCAAACGACCTATCAGGGTCCGATCGGCTCGGTAATCACGCCACATCTGAAACCCATGAAAGAATGGCAGCATCTTTCTTTCGCTTCAAGTCTCTGTGCAGCATGTACTTCCGTGTGTCCGGTGAAAATCGATCTTCATACCCTCCTGCTTGAGAACCGATCAGAGGCCTATTCGGATCATGCGACCGGCTTTCTCTGGCGGGTGGGATTGAAGTTTTGGGCTTATATGTTCGGCAGCAGATCACGGTTAAATTTTTTCCGAACAATCGGTTGGATAAAGTTGCCATTTATTCGTCCTTTCATACCGCGCGGCCTGCGAAAAAGGATCCCGGTAATTCCTTCAAAATCATTTTCGAACCTATGGAGTTCCCATGAGCGGTCGTAACGAGATACTTAAGAAATTACGCCGAGCTGTACCCGCGGAGAAAGCTATCGGTTATTCTGTGCCATCCGATGAAACCGTTTTTGCCGATTACCCGGACACAAAAGAAAAAATGAAAGCCCTTTTTGCCGAGCGTCTGAAGCAATTGCACGGAGAGTTGATCAATGTAAGAGATGAAGCCGGAGCAGGGGAAGCGCTTGAGCAGCTCCTGGGAAACTTTCCGGATCAATCATGTCTAGCGTATCCACCTGAACTGATGGAAAAACTAACTGTCAGCAATCCAGGCTTAATGAACCGCTTTACCGGTGATTTTAATCTTGATCTGGATTCACCCGCTTTTGCACAATTCTCGGCCGGGATCACGAATGCAGATTTCCTTGTAGCCCGCTCCGGCAGCATCATACTTACTGCTGCGACGGCAGGCGGGCGGCGGCTTTCTGTTCTTCCGCCGGTACATATCGTAATTGCCTATGCCGGGCAGATTGTGCCGTCCCTGGATTCAGCGATAAATAAATTACCCGACAGCAGTTACATTACCATCATTACCGGACCTTCACGCACTTCCGATATCGAAAAAAAACTGGTCCTTGGCGCACACGGCCCCAAGCGATTGGCCGTAATCCTTATCGGATGAGATCTCCTATTTTGTAAGCTTCATCGGGTTCAGGATCTTATCCAGTTCCTCGGGTGTCAAGTCGGTCTCTTTCAATGCAACTTCTTTGAGTGACTTGCCCTCTGCATAAGCAGTCTTGGCAATCTTGGCCCCCTTATCGTAACCGATGATCGGATTGAGCGCTGTAACCAGGATCGGGTTCTTTTCCACCAGATCAGCAATCTTTTTTTCGTTCAGGGTAAAGCCCTTGATCGCCTTATCGGCAAGCACCCGCGAACCGCTTGCCAGAATCTCGATCGATTGCAAAAGATTATGCGCGATTACCGGCAGCATGACATTCAGTTCAAAAACACCAGATTGACCGCCAATCGTAACGGTGACATCATTCCCGATCACCTGAGCGGCAACCATAGTAACCGCCTCCGGAATGACCGGATTGATCTTCCCCGGCATGATTGAGGATCCCGGCTGTAAGGCAGGGAGTGAGATCTCCCCAATGCCGGCGATCGGCCCGCTGTTCATCCAACGCAGATCATTGCTGATCTTCATTAAACTTACCGCCACGGTTTTAAGTTGCCCGCTGAGTTCAACGATGGCATCCTGTGTCGCCAGAGATTCAAAGAAATTCTTTGATCTTTTAAATGGAATGCCTGTCTCCTCACCCAGTTTTTTGGCAAACTTTTTGGCAAATTCAGGATGGGCATTGACCCCGGTTCCTACGGCAGTCCCCCCCTGTGCCAGTTCCGCCACCCGTGGTAGCGAGGAATTGACTCTATCAATTCCATGCTTGATCTGACTGGCCCAGCCTGACATCTCCTGGCTGACCCTTACCGGCATTGCATCCATAAGATGGGTACGCCCGGTTTTAACAACCTTGTCATATTTTTTGGCTTTTTCATTGATGACCTTTAAAAGATGTTCGAGAGCCGGCAGGAGCACTTCCCTGGTCTCCAGATAAGCAGCCACATGAATAGCTGTCGGGATTACATCGTTCGACGATTGTCCCATATTGACATGATCATTTGGATGGATCTTTTCTCCGGCAATTTCCGATGCCACTTTTGCCACTACTTCATTGGTGTTCATATTACTACTGGTACCTGATCCCGTCTGGAAAATATCAATCGGAAAATGTTCATCGTATTTGCCTTTGGAAACCTGTTTTGCAGCTTTATGAATCGCTTTGGCCTTTTTTTTGTCAAGCAGGCCAAGATCCAGATTCACATCTGAAGCGGTTTGTTTTATCAGACCAAGCGCACGGATAATTCCACGGGGCATACGGATGGCGCTGATCGGAAAATTATCCACCGCCCGCTGTGTCTGTGCCCCATACAGGGCATCCTTGGGAACTTTAACCTCACCCATTGAGTCCTTTTCAACCCGGAACTCTGACATGATAGACCTCCTTATTTATGCTGTCATTGCGAACATACGGTTTTGTGAAATATATGACAATATTCCTATTCGAGACAAAATAAATCTGGTTTTTTAGATCTGCGTTTATGATTGGAATTTGTGATGCCAGCCGCCTGTTTTAGCGATTACCACAAAAATATGATCAAAAAGTCCCGGAAATATTCTCGATCTCGATGTTTTTCAACAGTACCCGTTCAGGCTGTTCGTAACAGACACGGACAATCTCAGCCACCTGCTCAGGTGTCAGCATTTTGGAGCGGTCCCAGTTATATGGAAGTTTATCCTGCATGGGCGTGTCAACCGAGGTTGGAAAGATTGAAATTACTTTTATCCCATCGGCTTGCACTTCCTGCCTGAGTGTGTCAGCAAATGCTGCAAGCCCTGCTTTGGCAGCCGAATAGGCAGACCATTCCGGAAAACTTGTCCTGCCGGCAACAGAATTGATGAAAATAATCTTTGCCCCTTTTGTCATAAACGGCAGACATCTCTGGGTCAGATAAAATGGTGCGGTCAGATTTATTGAAAGGCTTTCCTGCCATGCCTCGAGAGTCATATCAGCTACGCTGCCGACATTGGCGATTCCGGCTGAATGTACCAGCAGATCAAGCTCATTCCCCTGTAATGCTATTTCGTCAATCAGCCGGTCAATGGATCTGTCGTCATTCAGGTCAGCGACAATATAGATACAGGTTCCCTTTTGCTTCTCGACTTCAGCCTTGAGACGTTGCAGGTCATTTTCATTTCGACCGGTAACCAGCATGGTAATATTTTCTGCGGCCAGGGCGAGGGCAACCGCACGACCGACTCCTTTTGACGCTCCGGTTATCAGAGCCAGTTTAGAAGGCACGACGTTCGCTCCGGATCAATTCGAGGAATTCAGTGCGCGTCTTTTGATCCTCCTTAAAAGATCCAAGTAATGTTGACGTGATCATCTTTGCTTTTTGTTTTTCAACGCCGCGCATCATCATACACATATGATAACCTTCGATCACTACACCAACACCATCCGGATGCAGGTGATCGTTTAAGACATTGGCTATTTCCTGGGTCATATTTTCCTGAACCTGAAGACGGCGGGCAAACATATCAACAATTCTGGGAATTTTGCTCAAACCGACAACTTTGCCTTTCGGGATATAGCCCACATGCGCCAGTCCGAAGAACGGCAGCATGTGATGCTCACATAAACTGTAAAAATCGATATTGGTCACGACCACCATTTCATCATATTCCACATCAAAATGGGCTTTGTTAATCAACCGCTCCGGTGATTCATGATATCCACGCGTAAGCTCTTTGAACATTTGAGCCACCCGGAATGGCGTTCGTTCAAGCCCCTGACGGTCGGGATCCTCACCTATATTTTCCAGAATAAGACGTACAGCATTTTCCATTTCTTTTTGATTGCTCATTATTTCTAATCTCCCACTCTTTGCATTTCAAAATAATTATTATTGGTTTCCCAGACCTTCAGGTGGCTTACGACATACCCATTGAATTTCTCCGTGAACCGGTCCCATAAGTACTGAATAATTATTTCGCCCGTGGAAAGGTGGTCCCGGAAGAATGGAACTTCCTTATCCAAATGGCGGTAATCCAGCTCATCAAGGATCTCATGTGCCTTGCGATCAAATTCCTCCAGTGGAATGATCATTCCGGTTTTCGGATCCGGATCACCGGAGATGGAAAGTTCCACCGTGTAATCATGACCATGGCCATTGTAGTTGTTGCATTTTTCATAAACTTCGATATTATCGGCTTCACTAAGGCTGTCAGAATGGAGCCGGTGGGCAGCTGAAAAACGGTAAATTCGACTAAAACTTATGGCGATGGTCAATTTGTTTTCCTCCAGACATCTACATAAAGATCGTTTCGCTCATATAAACGAATTTTTTTTAATTTGAAATTTTTATCCGGACTCAGGACTTTATCGATCTGTTCAAACAATACAAGACCGATATTTTCTGTGGTCGGGATCCGCTCTTTGAAAAAAGGTGTATCAAGATTCAGGAATTTATGATCAAATTCCTTTAGAATTACACTGACCTTTTTTTTAAGTTCTGAAAGATTGATGATCATTCCTGTCTCAGGATCTACATTTCCCGATACCGTGACATGCAATTCGTAATTATGACCGTGGCCGTAAGGGCTGGTGCACAATCCGAATATTTTCTCGTTTTGTTCTGCACTCCAGTCATCCAGCCAATACCTGTGGCTGGCAGAAAATTCGAACTTTTTGGTAATCCAAACCGCACCGCGTTCCATCTGAATCCTTTCACTTTTATTTATCAAAACTCAGCAGCTAAAAAATTATTCCAAAATTAAAAAGCGAGCTGTATTAATATATATATAAAATCAGGCAAGTGCGAAACAATTCTCCAAGACCTTGTATCCTGATCTAAAATAATTTAGATTTGACCATTGAACAATATGCCCGGAGGTAATTACAATGGCTACCTTGCTGGAAAATATCCGTAAGACCCTGGAAGAAAGCTATGATATTGTACGTGATGGTGCTTCGACCATAATTGATAAAGCTGAGGATTTCGGAAAGATCAGTAAAATCCGTTTTGAAATCCGCCAGACAGGTACAAATGTCGAAAAAAAACTTACCATTCTTGGCGATGCGGTTTTCCCTCATCTTATGAAGAATGATGTGGAAGCGCTTAAGGATAATCCGGCGATCAAATTGCTGGTTGAAGAGATCCAGGATCTGAATAAACAGATGGATGATAAACAGAAAGAGATCGATCGGCTGCTGGCTGAAAACAAAAAAATAAACCAGCAGAGGGAAGAGGAAAAATTACACGAAAAGATCACAAAGCTTGAGCAGGAAATTGAAGAGCGCATGAATGTACTGAATAAACTGAAAAATGAGTAAATAAGGCTGATATCTTTGACTCATCCGCTGTAATCCGGTTGGACCAGCTTTCCGTGAGTACAACTTTTACCGCTTCAAAAGCATTGATTGATCGTTAGTCATTAGATCCGACACTCGATTTGCCGGCCTTTCCGTGGACGGAAACAGGCTTCTGGTTTGATGAAAGCCACTCCATGTGCCCCGCTAAAATATCCCAAATCATCATTCCCCTTGGTATGAGCTTTTGATCGGACTGTCCGGTACAGACGACTCTGCCAAAAAACCACCGGCCATAATACGCGGGCTTGTATCCGGGGCAATGATCTTTTATGTTACCCTGAAGCTTATCAACCAAAGAGCAGCCTTTTCTGAAAGGCTTCTTTATTACCCTTCAGTATGGTAGCCGAAAATGGATTTTTGGGAATCTGAAAAAATCTTGTTCGCCATCAGATCCTTCTGTACATTTTATTGATAGGTATTAACGATACAATACCAAATTACGACAAGAAATTTTGCCGGCCGTGGTTGAAGCAGCGGGAATTTTACTCTGTCGAAAAGAAATAGCAGGACAAAAATCTTTATTTTCGGAGGTATCTTTTGCAGCAATATCCATGAGCCAGGAAAGGACAGCATGCATCATCGGAGCCGGCATCGGAGGGATCACCACTTCCATATACCTGGCACAAATGGGCTTCAGTGTTAAAGTGATCGAAAAGAATGCAGGTCCAGGAGGCCGGTGCGGCCAGATCACTCGGGATGGCCACCGCTTCGACCTTGGCGCCACCATCCTTCTCATGCCTGGAATCTACCAAAAGGTCCTGCAGACACTGGGGATTGATTTCAGGGACTTTGTCGTCAAACTGCCCCTGGATGTGCTGTACAGGATCCATTTCGACGACGGACAAACACTTGATTTCACTACCGATCAGCGTGCCTTCAGGGATCAGCTCGAGGCCTTTGAGAAAGGCAGCTATCAGCAGACCCTCAGGTATGTGCGGAACGGGTACGGATTTTTC
>Ga0209536_100009449_pt1 | contig 14493 bp, 9 predicted proteins | sample DeeMarSeWOR28_12_FD_187461 | JGI IMG/M metagenome (GOLD analysis project Ga0209536, IMG submission 187461) | Marine sediment microbial communities from White Oak River estuary, North Carolina - WOR-2-8_12 (SPAdes) (version 2) | ecosystem: Environmental > Aquatic > Marine > Intertidal zone >...
ACAAAATGAAGATCTAAAAGAAAAATTATAAATCACCCATGGAAGTGATATAAAATCACAAACAAGGCCGTGAATTAAGGTTACCTCCAACATGTTCTGACTTTTCTTCATTCTGTTTACGCTCAATTAGGGTGAAAGTCAGCGGAATGAATATGGTGCCTATGATCGTTAATACCTTTATCACCTCATTCATCTTATTGCTTATGCTAGCTCTCGAACAGCCAGCTCTGTCGGCGACAGTGGGTTGGCTTCCGTCACCAAATTGCTTCACGGTACAACCCGCGGCAAGCAGCCCCTTGTCGATATTGTGGTGAAGAATCGCGCCAAATTCCTTCATATATTCCCGGGAAAGAGCGATCGAAATGGCATCCATAATGGGATCACATATGTAATCAGGATGTCCTTTGCCCTTTCTTTCCACAATCTCAACACCTTGCTCTGCCACGGCCTTTCCCCTGAGTCTCTCGATCGAGATCATCTTACCCTCATCACGATAGTCTTATTCTGACAGGACGCACTCTAGTATTCTGCATAATAGATACACGGATCAGGGACCTGTGTAAACTACACGATGGCATACTCCGCCGTCTCGACGGGAAGCCGCTTTGGTTTTTCAGCAGAGAATGTTCGTTCAGACAGGCGTTATGAAGGTCTGAAAACCATCAGCCAAACCTGGCAAATGGCAATACTGATCAGCATATATGGAAACGCTACCTTCATGAAACGGCCAAACGAGATCTTGTGTCCTTTTGACTCGGCAATCCCCATGGTGACCACATTGGCCGAAGCACCAATCATTGTTCCATTGCCGCCTAAACAGGCCCCCAGAGACAAAGCCCACCACAAGGTGTTTTCGCCCCCAGGCAGGATCATCTTGGACAAATAGGCAACGATGGGGAGCATGGTAGCTGTAAAGGGGATATTGTCCACAAAGGCCGACATGATGGCTGAGACCCATAGGATCAAGGTCATTGCGAGCAGAAAATCGCCTTTGGACATCTCCAAGATCCAGTCGGCGATAAGGGCAAGAAGACCGGCCTCCTCCACGGCGCCAACAATGATGAAGAGGAAGATGAAAAACATAAGGGTCGGCCACTCAATGTCCTTTTCAATCAGGTGGATCATGTCTACCTTCTTGGTGACAATGCCCAGGGTGAAGAGGACGCTGGCGCCAGACATGGCCGCAATGCTGACCTCCATATGCCAGTAACCATGGGAAAGAAACAGAAAGACGGTGAAACCCAAAATAACCAAACCATAAGTCAGCAATGCAGGGTCGTAGATCTTGTACTTTTCCTTGAGCTCTGCCGTAAATTCTTCCACATTTGTGACCGAGGCCTGAGCCTTCGCGTAATCGCTCCCCCATACCAGTTTGCTGTAGAAAAACAGGGCAAGCATGGCAGCCACACAAATAAGGGTTAGGGCGACCACAAAATGCATGAAGGTGAGGCCCGCATAGGACCCGATCATGATGTTGGGCGGATCGCCGATCAGGGTAGCAGTGCCTCCCACGTTGGAAGCAAGGACCAGGGGGAGCAGCATATACAGAGGATTAAGATTGACCGACACGCATATCTCGATAGCCACCCCCGTGAGCAGCAGCATGGTGGTCACGTTGTCCAGGAAGGCAGACGTCGTGGCCGTAAAGGCCATGAGAATGAGACTCAGAAGGAAGACTCGGCCCTTGGCTGCCCTGTACGACATATAGGCGCACCACTGAAAAACACCGGTGTTTTTCAAAACCCCCACGATGATCATCATGCCCATCAGAAGGAAGATAACGTTCATGTCAATCGAAGCGATGGCCGTTTCAAAGGAGAAGATACGAAATTCCGGATTGATGGTGCCAATCGTGTATGAGAGACACATCATGGCAGCGGCGCCGAGCATGGCGGCAATGGTCCGATGTAACAGCTCAAAGGATATCAGCGCATAGGCCAGGACAAAGACAAGGGTTGAAATCCAGAAGGCCGGTCCCTGTTCACGGGGCAAGGTGATATCTTCAGTCATATAGAACCGATCATCTTTTTGGGCAAAATCTGTGCCTTGAAAAGTGACCGTCTGGTTCTCAAAGCTCGTCTTTCTTGCCTCCACGGTAAAGGTTGCACCAGGCGCAGATCCTTTCTCCACGCTGAATGAAGAAACATACTTTCCAGTGGGACCCGTCTCAAGGGAGTCCACTTCCTTGCCGTTTTTGGAAATGCGAACGTGGCACTCCGCCACGGGTTCTTTATGGCTGTCGTATATGATGCCTGCGATATTGACCGTATCGCCTTCTTTTAATGCCTCCTCTACCACACCCTCGTGACCTGCCCCATGACTGCCCGCGAACGCCAGAGCAGGTGAGAAAAGCCTAACAACTAACGTAAGAAGCAACAGCGTCCTTGTGGTTTTCATATAACCTCTCTCCTGTGTGCTGTCACAAATTGTGGTTCTGCCTTCTCATCTTGCCCGGTCATTAAGTCCTTTCTCTCTTCCTTTTTGCAGCAAGCTCCAGACGCTGACAGCACAATAGCGTGGGGCAGTTATACCGAGCACGACCTGCCTTGATCCCTAAGAAGTCGTTCCTAGCCGCAAAACTCGTGCCGACGATATAACCTATTGATCTTTCAGGCTTTGCGTAATTATTTGCCCATGCACATCGGAACTGCCAGTTCCTAACTTGCTTTGAGGACATGGCAGGAGGCAAGCGTTGGACCTATAAACGCCGCCCAACACATTGAAATAGGTAGGGATTCAGTAATAAGAACACGGAGTTCTGCATTGGAAGATATGAGAACTCGCAGTTCCTATCTGCGTAGGCTGAGGCACTGATTTCGACGCTGGCCTTATAATGTCTAATTTTCCTGCAAAGTTCAGCGCAATATCAACCAGTTAACCTTTAACTTTTCCTAACCGGACAGTCTTGATATCCAGACCTTTGATAACGTTTTTTAAAACATTGGCCGAAGCTTGCAGTTTGTTAGTCTCCGATGGATCCAGTCCGATCTTTAGAATTTTAGAAACGCCATTTTGGCTCAGAATCACAGGAACGCTCAGGCAGACATCGCTTACGCCATAGTAGCTATCTACCAACGTGGAAACCGTAAGGACGCTGTTTTCGTTTCGAAGGATGCTGCCAACGATTCGCACCAGGGCCAGACCAATGGCAAAACTGGTGGCTCCTTTTTTCTTTATGATCTCATAGGCCGCGTTTTTGACCTGGTTGAATATGTCTTCCCTTTCGTCCTGCGGGCAATCCTTTTGACATACACCAGAGTACTCACCAAATGAGACCCCTCCAATATTAACCTGGCTCCAAACAGGCACCTCGCTATCGCCGTGTTCTCCTATGATGTAGGCATGGACGTTGCGAGGATCCACCTCGAAATGTCTGCTAAGGAGATATCTGAATCGCGCGGTATCCAAGACTGTCCCTGATCCGATGACCCTATTCATAGGATATCCTGAAACCTTTAGGGCCACATAGGTCAAAACATCAACCGGATTGGAGACGATGAGTAGGATTCTCGGATTGTATTTAGCAATCTGAGGGATGATATCCTTGAAGATGTCTGCGTTCCGCCGAACCAAATCTAGCCTTGTTTCGCCCGGTTTCTGACTGGCGCCTGCAGTCACAACCACGATACTTGCATCCTTGCAATTCGAGTAGTCACCAACATAAATGGTGGAGGGCTGGACAAAAGAAAGACCGTGATTAAGATCCATCACGTGGCCCTCTGCCCGTTCAGTAGCTTGATCAATGAGAACGATGCGCGTGGCCAAGCCGCTGATCATGAGAGCAAAGGCAAAGGTGGAACCCACCTGACCTGTACCCACGATGGCCACTTTTCTTTCCTCGACAAAATCTGCTTGCAACGCCTTCAAATATTTCTCCGCAACCTCATCAAATCAGGCCTTACATCTCATGGCACGGAAATAATATGTCCGCATCGACCCCTAGCTAGTGCTCATCCACGAAACATACTCCAATCAATGGGCACAGGCGTCAGTTTCCAATTCAGAAATGAGCATTTTGTGCTCTGAGCAAGGCCGCAAAAGGGTTTACCCCGAGGAGTACTGTTCGTACGTCGGAGGCGAAAACCCGCCGAGAACGCCGCTCAGAGGAAAAAAGGCCATTTATGGATGGAATCTGGCTAATGACCAGAGACCCTGACCCACCACAAAGAGCCACGAATGTAAACCCGAGGGTGAATATGGTTTACAGCTGACAGGCCCTCACGGCCTTGCAGATCTCGGTGAATACATCCTCCAACCGCAAGATGCCTATGACTTTGTCCGCTCGGGTAACAAACAATGATTGATGATGGCCTGTCACCAATTGATGCACCGCCTGGTCGAGCGTGGAGTCTTCTTCAACGTATTCAAGTTCAGCTGGCGTATGCATAATATCCCTCACTTTTGCGTTGGCCGCTTTCCTACATATATCACCCAAAGCACCCTCCCAAAGGCTGTATTTATCTATCATCGATTTGACAAACTTAGCTGTCAAACCACTACGCGATATGCCTCTGAGCTCTCCCATTGTTTCATATCCGGGCTCGAAACCTCTTATTACATCCAGCTGACCGATCCCGCCCACAACATCCTGGTTTTTATCAACCACCATCACAGCTCCAAGCTGCTTAGATCCTTGCTGTGCCTCTTCCAAGGCCAACGCCGCCTCATGAAGAGTCGCCTCCCCAGACAAAGTTGGACACTCCGCAAGAGGAACCATGATGTCCTTCACTTTAATCGCTTTCATATTATACCTCCCGATCCTTCTCTGGGAATTCCCGGCTATTTGGTTTGAGATACCAGCAAATTCCAAGTGAAATCACGTTTTATTTTGTGTAACTCATTATACAGTCAGCTAATGCCGTCCTCTCTGCATCGGAAAGGGTCTTTGTTTTCTCAATGTACCCTTTCATCATACTTGCCCTGGGTGGTTGCACAATCGGTTCTGCTTCACCCTTCAAGTAGCTGATTAAATGATCTTCTTTCCCTTGATAACCCCGGGCTATTTCCTTCAATGAAGGAAGCGCTCGTCTCAACCCTCAACCATAGTCTCACCTTCTTCGACCTTCGCCTGATGATTAAAGCAAATGGCCACCAGCAAGGTCATATTTTGGGCATTAGTTTGAGCCGGCAGGCTCAGGGCTCTCTTTGTCCGCTTCCGCTCCTCCCTGACTTTTCATCCCCTTCATCATCGGTCCGCCCATCATTCCTTCCTGACCCATCATCGCGCCACCGCGGGTTCCTCCCATTCCCATGGCCCTTATGCAGGCGGATTTCTTGAAGAGCGCCTTGGCCTCTTTTTGTTGCTTGGCCGTTAAGACGCTCAACGCCTCCTCCAATGTCCGAATCCCCTCCATGTTCATATCAGTGTTTAGCCCCTCCAGGTTCTTAACTTTTCCTTCCACCTCCCCAAGATTCACTTTCTCCTTCACCAAAAGCTCTTGGATCTCGATGAGCAGAACTCTGCCATCTGCATTTTTCCGAATGGCGTATTTCATGTGGGAATTAAGGATCGATTGTATCTTGTCAAGCTGCTCATCCGTTAACCCCAACTGTTCTTTCTCGGTAAAGAAACAGCTTCCCCACTGATGAAGTATCTTCGCCAGGTCAATGCTTTGACAACCCATTCCTCCACATGCCATCGCCCCCCTGGGCATCATACCGGCACCCTTACCTCCCATCATTCCGCGTCCCATCTTACCTTGCCCCGTCTGGGCGGTTGCTTCTCCAGCGTAAAAGACCACAACCAGAACCAAAACCATTGCCATTTTCTTCATGGTATCCTCCCTTCTCTCCAACTTCGTTTGTTCAGTTTCAGATAAACGGCATCCTCTTCGATGCGATCAATCTGGAAGACAGGGATAGTCACGTCTTTTCTACCCCACATGTGTCCTTCACGGAGCACCAAGTGGGTGATGTGTCCGTCTGTCTGGTCCACCAGAAACTCGGTCACGGGACCCATATGCCCATCGCTGACTTCAACCTTGGCGCCAGACCAAATTATTCTCCTATCAGCGACCTTTCACAGGATGCTAACACAGTCACTAGCGAGGATGAATGGGGTGAATAATGTATTTATAGTGGGAAAGGACTGTATTTCAAGATGCTGATCAGTACAGTCAGCACGGACAGAGGCAGGGCAAAAACTGCAATCCCTGTCCGCATCGCTGCCAATCAGCTTCTCTTCTCAGCCAGAAGAAGCTACACTCGGTCTTGTTTCTTAAAGGTTGAGTTTTAGGACGTGGACCGTGCCGGTATCCGCCTCCACCAACTGCATCCGAAACTGTTTTGCAGACTTCGCCTCGCCGGGGAAAAATATGAACCCGTGTGCGAGGCTCTGGGGCTGAACCGCCCTGTTCTCCAAAGATTTCTCCTGCAAATCTTCGATGACAGCGTAACGCGCATCGTCGGAGGTATATCCCTTTGCCCCTCCTAGTGTGGCTCCGGCTGCAGCTCCAACTGCAGCCCCCTTGCCGGCGGCGCTACCCACATTTTCCCCGGTCACGACACCAACGGCTGCGCCGATCAGCGCTCCGGCCGCTGCACCCAAGAAGCCGCCATAAGCACCCTCCTTGAAGACCTGCTTGGTCTGGCTATATTTGGTGGCTCTTTCATACGCTGTCTTGCTTGCTAGAACAGGCCAGAGATTGCCCTCAGAATCCTCCAAAAAAGTTTGGACCGCGTTGATCTCCAAGGGATGGGGCCCCTGGTTGTCAAACACGACCTGAACCGGGAGCATGCCGGCGCCCCGCACATCAAACCCGAAGGCCTCTTTAGCCTCCTTGGGGTTCACAAAAGCCTTGGCCCCCACGGTGGCCCCAGCCACCTCAGTGGCGTTGACGTAGGAAGCCGCAGCCTTGAAGGGTAACGGCTTGGCCTTGTAACCGCTGGCGCAAGCCACTGAGAGTGTAAAGAACACAGCAATGCCTAAAATGCGTACACCTCTGCTCATGCTAGTTCCTCCTGTGATCCGAAGAAGCACATCATTTTGATAGCCATTGCGTCACTTGGTTTGCATGCACCCAACGGGGAAGAGTTCCGTGGCGTTGACAAATCGTTATTTCGCCTTGTCTGCGCTGATTGTCAGGTACTAATGCCAAGTATTGGTTTTTCATCAAGTAAGCCATAAGCTCAAGATAGCCCTCAAGCTCGTTCAAAAGATACACCCTTACGACGTCTACCTTGTAGTGCTCTGAGCCCTTTTTGCAGCCATCTGCAGAACGTCTCGCAAGTCAAGAAAGCCAGTCACGTCGCTGCCAAGGTCCTGAAGTAATACCAGCTCCCTGTTTCTCCTTGCGAGTTTACCTTTGCTGAACCTAACGGATATGAATTCTTTGTTTTTCATCAGAAGCTCACGTGCCTATCTGCTTTTGCCCCGCCCCGTTGAGCAGGCATGAAGCTTAAATGATGACACATGGCAGCCGAGAAACGGATGCAGCCTAGCCATGGGTATCATCAAGTAGTTGATTGCCGTGAGCGGTATCCCAGAGAGCAATGAGGCCTGAGTGTGTTGTACTCCTACCGACAGCCGGGAGCCACTGCCAGCGCCTCGCGAAAAGCACGCGGTGTTATCATAACAGCCCCGGAGTGGGCAGTTGACAGCTAATAGTGCTTTCTATATAGCATATGTCGTGATGGGAAACAATACTCTGGCAAAAGGAGTCTTGGAATGAACGTTGAGGAAGGCACAAGACGGGTCGTTATTGAAGATGTAACACCGGAGATAGACGGCGGCCGCTTTGCAATCAAACGCACGGTTGGCGAGACGGTAACGGTGGAGGCCGATATTTTTTCGGACGGTCACGATGCTATCTCCTGTGTCCTGCTTTATCGTGAGGAGAAGAATTCAGAATGGAAGGAGGCCCCGATGAAGCTGGTTGACACCGATCGCTGGCGCGGGTCCTTCGTCGTGACAGCAATTGGACGTTACGTTTACACCCCCCAGGCTTGGGTGGACCGATTTCAGTCCTGGCGGCGTGACCTGCAAAAAAAAATTAAGGCGCAGCAAGACATATCTGTAGATTTACTAGTGGGAGCAATACTCGCCGAAGAAGCGATCCCGCGTATCCCTGGTCCTCAAGCCCGTAGGCTCAAAAGCTGGGCAAAAGGGCTGAGAGCTGCTCACGATCTTGAACAAAGTATCGGGCAGGCCTTGGATGACGAGATTCTCAGCCTGATGGCCCAGTACCCAGATAAACGGTTTGCGGTAACCTATGACAGAGAGCTCGCGGTGGTCGTGGATAGAAAAAGGGGCCTCTTTAGCGCCTGGTACGAAATGTTTCCGCGATCGTGTTCCGATGAACCAAGCAAGCACGCCACCTTTAGGGACTGCGAGACTCGACTGCCGTATATCGCGCACATGGGCTTTGATGTGCTGTACCTCCCTCCTATCCACCCTATTGGATATACCCACCGCAAAGGGAAGAACAACGCTCCGGCAGCCGGTCCCGACGATCCTGGCAGCCCGTGGGCCATCGGCTCCCAAGAAGGAGGGCACAAGGACATCCATCCGCAGCTGGGAACACTCAAAGATTTTCGGAGATTTGTTAAAAAGGCTAAGGAACACGGGCTGGACATTGCACTGGACATCGCCTTTCAATGTTCGCCCGACCATCCCTATGTGAAGGAGCACCCGGAATGGTTTCGGTGGCGCCCCGACGGAGCTCTCCAATATGCGGAAAACCCGCCTAAGAAGTACGAGGATATCTATCCTTTTGACTTTGAAACCGATGACTGGCAGGCCCTTTGGGAAGAGCTCAAGGGTGTTTTCCTCTTTTGGATTGAGCAGGGTATACGCATCTTTCGAGTAGATAACCCTCACACAAAGCCATTCCGCTTTTGGGAGTTCCTTATCGCCGAAATCAAGAAAGATCACCCCGAGGTCATTTTCCTCGCTGAGGCGTTCACCCGTCCCAAGGTGATGTATCACCTGGCAAGGCTTGGTTTTACCCAATCCTATACCTATTTTGCATGGCGAAATACAGGACAAGAGATCCAGCAATACCTCACAGAATTGACCCAGAGCGAAGTGCGAGAGTTCCTTCGGCCTAACTTGTGGCCCAACACACCAGACATTCTCACTGAGTACCTACAGATGGACGGAAGGCCGGCTTTCATGGTCCGTCTGGTTCTGGCAGCCACGCTAAGCGCCTCTTACGGCATCTATGGCCCTGCCTTTGAACTGTGTGAGAATCAAGCCACAGATGTTGGAAGCGAAGAGTATCTGCATTCTGAGAAGTACGAAGTTAAATACTGGGACTTGAAAAACTCTTACAGCTTAAAAGACTTTGTGGCCCGTGTGAATCGGATCCGCCTGGAAAACACAGCCCTGCAAAACAATTGGAGTCTCCGTTTTCATGCCTTGGACAACGAACAGCTTATTTGCTTCACCAAACATAATGAAGATTTTTCCAACATTGTTCTTGTGATAGTCAATTTGGATCCCCATCACACACATCGAGGTTGGTTGGAGTTTCCCTATGAAGAGCTGGAGTTCGATTATGATCAGCCTTATCAGGTTCACGATTTGTTGACCGACTCGCGGTATCTTTGGTATGGGTCACGCAACTACGTTGAACTTGATCCTCAGTTCGTCCCAGCACATATCTTTCGAATTCGACGTCGAGTCCGTCGTGAACACGATTTTGACTACTACATGTAGAAGTATCAACTGCTATGGCCAAAGCCGCTAAGAAGCCATGGAGTTTCCAGGATGGCCCTTTGTGGTACAAGGACGCCGTCATCTATCAGCTTCATGTAAAAACGTTTTACGACAGCAATGGAGACGGTGTGGGTGATTTCAAGGGGCTTACGACAAAACTGGACTACCTTCAGGACCTGGGGGTGACCGCCATCTGGCTTCTCCCCTTCTGCCCCTCTCCCCTGAAAGACGATGGGTACGATATCGCTGATTACACGGGCATTCAGCCTGCTTACGGAACCTTGGGCGATTTTAAGGCCTTCTTACGAGAGGCCCACCACAGGGGGTTGCGCGTCATCACAGAGCTGGTGGTGAATCATACCTCTGACCAGCACCCGTGGTTCCAGCGTGCACGCAAGGCCAAGCCTGGAAATGCATGGCGCAACTACTATGTATGGAGTGACACGCCTGACAGATACAAGGAGACACGGATCATCTTTCAGGATTTCGAGTCCTCCAACTGGGCGTGGGATCCGGTGGCAAAGGCATATTACTGGCATCGATTTTACTCTCATCAACCCGATCTCAACTATGAAAATCCTCAGGTGCAGAGGGCTATGTTGAAGGTCCTCGATTTCTGGTTCGGTTTGGGGACGGATGGTCTTCGACTGGACGCTGTGCCCTATCTCTATGAGCGCGAGGGTACCAACTGTGAGAATCTCCCTGAGACGCACCAGTTTCTGAAAAAAATGAGAAGCCATGTGGACAGCAAATTCGAGAATCGGATATTCTTGGGGGAGGCGAACCAGTGGCCAGAAGACGCCGTGGCCTATTTTGGCGATGGGGATGAGTGCCACATGGCCTTTCACTTCCCATTAATGCCCAGGATGTTTATGGCCATCCGCATGGAAGATCGTTTTCCCATCATCGATATACTGGATCAGACACCTCCCATACCCGAGTCCTGTCAATGGGCCATCTTTTTGCGCAACCACGATGAGTTGACACTGGAGATGGTCACTGATGAAGAGCGTGACTACATGTATCGGGTCTATGCCCAGGATCCCCAGATGCGGATTAATCTGGGCATCCGTAGGCGTTTAGCGCCCCTGCTGGCGAACAACCGGAGAAGAGTCGAGCTCATGAGCAGCCTGCTTTTCTCCATGCCAGGGACACCAGTGGTCTATTACGGAGACGAGATCGGCATGGGGGACAACGTCTATCTGGGTGACCGCAATGGAGTTCGTACGCCCATGCAATGGAGTGGAGACCGAAACGCGGGCTTCTCCCGGGCCAATCCGCAGAGGCTCTATCTGCCAGTAATTACCGACCCCGAGTATCACTATGAAGCGGTTAATGTCGAAGCCCTGCAGAGCAACCGCCAGTCACTGCTATGGTGGACAAAGCGCCTCATTGCCCTGCGAAAGCGTTTTAAGGCCTTTTGTCGGGGAGGCATTGAATTCTTACACCCGGACAATCCTAAGATCCTGGCCTTTATCAGGCATTACAACGAGGAGACTGTTCTGGTGGTGGCCAATCTGTCGCGTTTTGTCCAGTATGCGGAACTGGATCTGTCCTCTTTCACGGAAAGGCTGCCCATGGAACTCTTCGGCGGGTCGGAGTTTCCTGCCATCGGCAAGAAACCTTATCCTCTTTCTCTCGGCCCCCACGGCTTCTATTGGTTCATCCTTGAGCCACAGCGTGCCGTAGAAGAGGCAATCGGTATTGAAACGGCGGTATCTCGCATTCCTGTATTTGAAGCAGCCGGACCGAGGGAGACCCTCTTCGAGGGAAAAGCCATGGCTGGGCTTGAGGAGGCTCTTCCCATGTTTTTGCAGCGATCTCGTTGGTACGGGGGCAAGGCTCGGCGCATCAAATCGGCCAGGGTGAGCGAATTACTCCCGATTCCCGATGCTCCTGCTCTAACACGTATCGCCCTTGTTGACGTGGAATATAAGGAAGGAGAAAGTGAGACCTATATCCTGCCCATTGGTTACACCTCAGGAAAGGAGGCAAATGACATCCTATACGAATTCCCGCAAGCACTCATACTCCAACTGCACTGGAAACAGACGGGGGAGCGGGGGATTCTTTTTGATGGCTTGGTGCAGAAGCAGGTCTGTGAGGCGATTTTTGAGACCATCGCCCATAGGCGTCACATAAGGACGAAAGAAGGTGAGCTCCTGGCATACTCGTCGCGCGCCTGCCGACACTTAATGGGGGAAGAAAACGAGCCTCTGGAGCCTTCCGTCATGAAGGCGGAGCAGACCAACACCTCTGTGCTTTACGGAAAACGATTCATCCTGAAGCTCATCCGGCGTCTTGGCGAAGGAGTCAACCCCGACCTGGAGATTGGACGTTTTCTGACCGAAAAGGGGTTCAAGCACATCCCCCCTGTGGCCGGGTCCATAGAGTACCGAAAGGCCAGGCAAGAGCCCATGACCTTGGGCATCCTCCAAGGCTTCGTGCCCAATCAAGGAGATGCGTGGGAATATACGCTGGATGTGCTCAGGCATTACTTCGAGCGGGCACTCGTGCAGCGGAACAGGGTGGAGGAGCTAGTGATACCTGAAAAACCCTTGCTGGATATGGCACAAGAAGAAGCTCCCCCAATGGTTTTTGAGGTGATCAGCCCCTACTTGGAGATGGCCCGACTCCTAGGACAGCGCACCGCAGAGCTTCACCTGTCTTTGGCCTCTGATTCGGGTCACCCTCGCTTTGCCCCCGAGGGCTTTTCTACTCTCTACCAGCGATCGCTTTATCAGTCCATGCGGGCTCTGACAGGACGCATCTGTCAGCTTGTCCGCCAACGTCTGAAACACCTGTCGGAAGCGACGCTCCCTGATGCACAGAAGACCCTTGAGTTGGAAGCAGCAATTCTGGAGCGGTTTCGTGCCATCACGGAGCGAAAGATCACCGCCCAGAGAATCCGTTGTCACGGTGACTATCACTTGGGCCAGGTCCTTTATACGGGAAAAGATTTTGTCATCATTGACTTCGAGGGAGAGCCTGCACGCCCGATTTCTGAGCGGAGAATTAAGGGGTCTCCTTTAAGGGACGTGGCCGGGATGCTCCGCTCGTTCCACTACGCCGCCTACTCTGCCCTGTTCGCCCAAGAGGCCCACGGAATGATTTCCCCCGGAGACTTCGCCTATCTGGAATCCTGGGCAACCTTCTGGTGTATCTGGGTCTCCGCTAATTTCTTGAACGCGTATTTGCAGGTGGGTGGGCAGGGAGAGTTTCTGCCCGAGACAAGGGAGGACCTCCAGTTGCTCCTGGATGTTTTTCTCCTGGAGAAGGCCGTCTATGAACTCGGTTATGAGATAAACAATCGTCCTGATTGGGTCAAGATCCCTCTCCAGGGCATTCGGCAATTACTCAACAAAGAAGGTTAGGAAGAGAGGACTCTACCTTGGAAAATACTTCTTACCTTACAGATGACGATATCTATTTGTTCAATGAGGGAACCCACTTTCGCCTCTATGAGAAACTGGGAGCCCATCTTGCGGCCCCCGACGGGACGGAAGGCGTATGCTTTTCCGTGTGGGCCCCTAATGCGCAAAAGGTCTTCGTCATGGGAGACTTCAACGGTTGGGAAAAGGAACAGCACCCCTTGCGTCTCAGGAAAAACTCGGGAATCTGGGAGCTCTTTGTGCCGAACGTGGGGACGGGGATGACCTATAAATATCACATTGTGTCTCGACACAGAGGCTATAGGGTGAACAAGGCTGATCCCTTCGCCTTCTGCAGTGAAGTCCCGCCCAAGACGGCCTCTGTGGTCTGGAGCCTGGATTACAACTGGAGTGACGAGAAGTGGATGACCATGCGACATGAGCACAATAATTTCAACGCGCCTATGGCCATCTATGAAGTGCACTTGGGCTCTTGGATGAGAATTGTCGAGGAAGGAAATCGTTCATTGACATACAGAGAGCTTGCAACAAAGCTTGCAGAATACGTTCAACATTTGGGTTTCACCCATGTCGAGTTTCTCCCTGTGATGGAACACCCATTTTACGGCTCTTGGGGGTATGAGACATTGGGATATTTCTCCCCGACAAGCCGGTACGGTACTCCACAAGATTTTATGTATCTTGTTGATTGCCTGCATCAGCATGAGATTGGAGTTATCCTGGATTGGGTACCTTCTCACTTCCCTGATGATGAACATGGCCTTGGTTATTTTGACGGAACTTACCTGTATGAGCACGCCGATCCACGACAGAGAATTCATCCTGACTGGAATAGCTTGATCTTCAACTATGGCAAAAATGAAGTTCGAAGTTTTCTCATAAGCAGCGCTCTCTTCTGGCTGGACAAATACCATATAGATGGCCTGCGCGTGGATGCTGTGGCCTCTATGCTTTATCTCGATTATTCACGCAAACAAGGCGAGTGGATCCCAAACCAGCATGGAGGAAATGAGAACCTGGAGGCCATTTCGTTTCTACGCCGTTTTAATGGGGAGGTTTACAGGAGTTACCCCGATGTACAGACCATGGCCGAGGAGTCTACAGCGTGGCCCATGGTCTCAAGGCCGACGTACGTGGGAGGTTTAGGCTTTGGCATGAAGTGGGATATGGGCTGGATGCATGACACGCTGGACTATATGTCCAAGGATCCTGTGTACAGGAAATACCATTATAATCACCTTACCTTTCGGCTCGTATATGCCTTCCAAGAGAACTTCGTGCTTTCCCTTTCTCACGATGAGGTTGTACACGGCAAAGGGTCGCTTCTGACGAAGATGCCGGGCGATGACTGGCAAAAGTTTGCCAACTTGAGGCTCCTCTTAGGCTATATGTACGCCCAACCTGGTAAGAAGCTTATATTTATGGGAGTAGAATTTGGCCAAC
>Ga0209536_100009450_pt1 | contig 14492 bp, 11 predicted proteins | sample DeeMarSeWOR28_12_FD_187461 | JGI IMG/M metagenome (GOLD analysis project Ga0209536, IMG submission 187461) | Marine sediment microbial communities from White Oak River estuary, North Carolina - WOR-2-8_12 (SPAdes) (version 2) | ecosystem: Environmental > Aquatic > Marine > Intertidal zone >...
GCGGCCTCCTCGGCTTTGAAGAAAGCGTTGCCAAATGAGTCGGCGATGCCCAGCACTTCGCCGGTTGACCGCATCTCCGGGCCAAGGAGAGGGTCTACCTCGGGAAACATGTTAAAGGGAAAGACCGATTCTTTCACGCCAAAGTGCGGTATCCGTCGTGGTTTCAGGTTCAGTTCACTGAGCTTTTTGCCAAGCATTACCTGAGTTGCAATACGTGCCATAGAGACGTTGCACACCTTGGAGACTATCGGGACTGTCCGGGATGCCCTTGGATTCGCCTCGAGCACGTAGACTATGTCCTGCGCAATGGCGTACTGGATGTTCATTAACCCCAGCACGTTTAGTTCCTGTGCAATCTTTCTGGTGTATTCGTTGATGGATTTAAGGTGTTTCTCGGGAATACTTACTGGTGGTATCACACAGGCGGAATCGCCGGAATGTACTCCGGCCAGTTCGATATGCTCCATGATAGCTGGTACCAGTACATCGGTGCCATCGGCAATGGCATCAGCCTCGGCTTCAATTGCGTTTTCCAGGAATTTGTCGATTAAAATAGGGCGGTCGGGAGTAACATCCACAGCGGCAGCAACGTATTCCCTGAGCATCTCTTCATCGTGGACAACCTGCATGCCCCGTCCGCCAAGAACGTACGAGGGCCGCACCATTAAGGGATAGCCTATTCGGCTGGCAACCAGCAGTGCCTCATCAAGATTGCTGGCCATGCCAGATTCCGGCATGGGTATTCCGACCTGCTCCATCATGTGCCGGAAGCGGTCACGGTCTTCGGCTAAATCGATTGTTTCAGATGAAGTGCCCAGTATTCTAACGCCGGCTTCGGCCAGCTCGTTAGCGATATTCAGTGGTGTCTGGCCTCCGAACTGGACAATGACACCTTCTGGCTTCTCTTTTTCATAGATACTGAGGACATCCTCAACGGTGAGTGGCTCGAAGTAGAGCTTGTCCGAAGTGTCGTAGTCCGTAGAGACAGTCTCAGGGTTACAGTTGACCATGATGGTCTCAAATCCCAGGTCGCGTAGTGCAAAGGCGGCATGGACGCAGCAGTAGTCGAACTCTATACCCTGACCGATACGGTTTGGGCCGCCGCCGAGGACCATCACCTTACGCTGGTCACTGGCGATTGTTTTATCGGGGGCATTATAAGTAGAGAAGTAATAGGCGGCGTTTTCAACCCCACTGACTGGTACCGGTTCCCATGCCTCGGTAACTCCTAGCGAGATACGTTTTGCTCGAATGTCCTTTTCGGGTATGACCAGAAGTTGTGCGAGATAACGGTCGGCGAATCCGTCCTTCTTTGCCCGGATCAGCAACTCATCCGGTAGCATCCTGCCCTTGAATTGCAGAATTTGTTCCTCAAACTCGACCAGCTCTTTCATCTGTTCGATGAACCATGGCTTAATGTATGTTTTATCGTAAAGCTCCTGGATATCGGCTCCTTTACGAAGTGCCTCGTACATAATGAACTGGCGTTCACTGGTGAGTAGATTAAGCATCTCCATCAGCTCTAGCAGTGATTTCTCATGGAAATTTTTCGCAAAACCCAGACCATAGCGGCCGTTTTCCAGTGACCGAATTGACTTCTGAAAAGCCTCTTTATAGGTCTTGCCGATGCTCATTACCTCGCCGACAGCCCGCATCTGCGTCCCGAGCTTATCCTCGGCGTCCCGGAACTTCTCAAATGCCCAGCGGGCAAACTTAACGACTACGTAGTCTCCGGACGGGGTGTACTTCTCCAGGGTGCCATCTCGCCAGTATGGGATTTCATCCAGTGTAAGTCCGCCCGCTAGCTTGGAGGAAACCAGTGCAATCGGAAAACCGGTTGCCTTGGAAGCCAGTGCCGAGGAACGTGATGTCCTGGGATTAATTTCAATAACGACAACGCGGCCTGTTTTGGGGTCATGGGCAAACTGGATATTGGTGCCACCGATTACCCTGATTGCCTCAACGATACAGTAGGAATACTCCTGGAGTTGTTCCTGAAGTTCCGGAGCTATGGTGAGCATCGGGGCCGTGCAGTAGGAGTCTCCGGTGTGAACGCCCATAGCGTCAACGTTCTCGATAAAACATACCGTTATCATCTGGTTCTTGGCATCCCGTACCACTTCGAGCTCAAGCTCTTCCCACCCGAGTACGGATTCCTCAATAAGTATTTGCCCGATAAGGCTGGCAGAAATACCGCGACTGGCGACCACACGTAATTCCTCGACGTTATAGACCAGACCACCACCGGTACCACCCATCGTATAGGCAGGGCGGACGACCACCGGGTACCCTAGCTCGACGGCTACCTGTTCGGCGTCCTCGACGCTGTATACGGCGGTGCTTTTTGGCATATCAATACCGAGGCGGTTCATTGTTTCTTTAAAGGCTATCCGGTCCTCTCCACGTTCAATTGCATCGGCCTCGACCCCAATAATCTTGACACCGTATTTGTCGAGAACACCGGAGCGGTAGAGTTCGGAGCTAAGATTAAGGCCGGACTGTCCTCCCAGGTTCGGCAACAATGCATCTGGTCGCTCCTTTTCAATGATCTGGGTCATGCGGTCGAGATTCAGTGGCTCAATATAGGTAATCTCTGCCATACCAGGGTCGGTCATGATTGTGGCCGGGTTTGAGTTGACCAGAATTATCTCATAGCCAAGCCCTCTTAACGCCTTACAGGCCTGAGTCCCTGAGTAGTCGAATTCGCAGGCCTGCCCGATGATAATAGGTCCCGAGCCAATTATCATCACCTTGTTGATATCATCCCTCTTGGGCATGCAGCACGTCTCCTAGTTTATTATCGGTAATTTTAACAGGCTTCCACCTGATTGGTATGGGGCTTGTTGCCAGAACCCCATTGGGTACTAGAACGCATTATAGCATAGTGTCGTTAACTGCCAAAGACCCAGGCACTTATGCTTTTGGAAGATAGTAGACTAGTTCTTGTTACTTGACAATGCAGCATGATTAGTTTAATATACCTAGACATTCTAGGTATAGGATTGACTGTCGTCAGGCTCCAGTCAGGACTCCGAAGCCTGCCTGGTATTCTAGAGTAGAGTACGTGGGTGAAAGAGGCGTCTAATGCAGGATGTAGCTGTTGTCACTGATAGTATTTCCAATCTTCCTCCAGAAATGCTTAAGCAATACAACATCACGATTGTTCCGATCAATATCTGTTTCCAGGGCAAGATATATCGTGACATGTTGGATGTCAGTACCTCTGAAGCATACGAGATGGTCATGCAGGACCCAGACAATTTCAGTACTTCGCCAGCCGCGCCCGGTCACTACCTCGAAGCTTATCGTGAGGCAAGTCAATATTCGAAGAATATCCTTTGTATCACTCTTTCCTCCAAAATAAGCACTGGTTATAACATGGCCTCTCTGGCGGCAAAACAGGCCGATACTGAGATTGGCGATGTTTCCGTAGAGGTGCTCGATTCACAGAACGTTACCGCTGCCCAGGGATTCATTGCCCTGGAGGCAGCGCGGGCCGCCAAAGATGGCAAGACTTATCAGGAAGTATTGGAAATAGCCGATGACATGAGGGGTCGGGTTATCTTTCTAGCTGTCTTGGATACTATCCGTTACGTGTACCGTACCGGCCGGATACCCAAGGTAGCTGCTCAGGTAGCTTCTCGATTAAACATCAGACCGATACTCTCCAGTTCTGATGGCCGGATACGGTTTGTTGGGGCGGTCAGGAAAAAAGAAGGTGGTATCGATCGTATTCTCAGAATGATGAGGGAGAAGGCAGGGCAGGGGGAGGTGCATGTTGCCGTAATGCATGCCTATTCGCCGGATGAAGCGGAGAAGCTTAAAGAGAGGATAGAGTCTGAGTTCAATTGCGCTGAGCTGTGGATTACTGAGATGACTCCGGTGATGGGTTATGCCTGTGGTACCGGAACGGTTGGTTTTGCTTTCTATCAGTAGTGTTGATATGTACTATATTTTTTGATGGCACTTGATATAATCTGACCATACTGGCCGAGGAGGGAGTTATATTGGCTGAAGTTAAAGTAGTAGTGGATAGTTCTATTTGCCTTCCCAGTGAGCTGATAGATGAGTATGGCATCGAGGTGGTATCAGAGGTCATCATGTTTGGGGACAAGTCATATCGGGACGGTATTGATTTATCTCGCCGGGATTTTTTCACTCTTCTGAAGCAGGCCAAAGAACTACCTACGACATCAGCGCCATCACCTCAGGATTTCACTGATGCCTATCAGAAGGTATCTCAGGAGGGGAGCAGCATAGCCTGTATTGTAGTAACCGCCGGCATTAGTGCCATGGGGTTAGAGTCAGCCATGATGGCCAAGGAGATCCTTGCTGGGGTGCCAATTGAAGTCTTCGATTCTCGGACGGCGCTGGGAGCCTATGGGCTTGTGGTCCTGGCGGCGGCACGGGCAGCCGCTTCAGGTAAGTCTCTGGCAGAGGTAATTGAGGCAGCCGAAGATGTGAAAAACCGGGTCACTATGATTTTCACGGTGGAAACGCTCGAATATCTGGCGAGAGGCGGGCGCATTGGTAAGGCAGCCTTCTGGGCAGGCAGCCTGCTCAGCATCAAGCCTATTCTGGAAGTACCACCATCCAGTGGAGTTATCGAACCACTGGAACGTGTTCGGACCAGACCAAGGGCATTGAATAGACTGCTGGAGATTATGGAGGAAAGGGTAAGTACAACAAAACCAGTGCATGTCATTATTGACCATGGTAATGTGCTCGAGGATGCCGACTGGCTCAAAGCTCAAGTAATGTCTCGGTTTACCTGTGCTGAAATCTATATAAATGATTTTGCACCGGTGGCTGGAGCACACTGCGGTCCCGGAGTTATCTCACTGTCTTTCTACACTGATGACTAGAGGGTAATAAAGACCTGCTTGCAAGAATTGACTGCCAGTTGTAAAGTATACAGACACAGGGGGTGAATCATAGACGTACTGAGTATAGTAGCAGCTATAATTGCTGGGTATCTGCTGGGTTCTATCCCCTTCGCCTATATTGCCGCTCGTATGAAAAGTGGAGTGGACATTCGTGAGGTGGGTGGCGGTAATATGGGTGCCCTGAACGTCATTCACGAGATTGGGGTGGGGATTGGCTATGCCGTCTGGATAGCGGATATTGCCAAGGGAATGCTGGCAGTGTTTATTGCCCGGTGGCTGGGACTGTCCCCGATATGGGTATACGTAGCCGGATGCTCTGCAGTGGCAGGTCATAACTGGCCCGTTTTCCTGGGATTCAGGGGAGGCAAGGGTGCTGCCACCATTATAGGTGTACTGCTGGCCCTGGTACCTAAAGAGTTCGGCATTAGCTTCGGTGTTACCTGTATCGTCGTTTTCATCACCCACAATCCGGTGCTGGGACTTACTATAGGACTGGTATTGTTGCCTGCAATCATCTGGCAGCTAAACGGTTCGGGTATGCTTGTTGCATATTCGTCCTTCCTTGCGGCTTTCCTTGGTATCAGGTATGCCATAGCCGGGCTACGAAAAGCTAAGGAAGGTAATGATATCAAGCAAGGGCTCATTTTTAACAGGGAATATACTTTCTGGCAAGGGAAAAAGAAGTAAGAGAGACGTTGTCATCTATTTAGCTCTATCATGCGGAGAGCGCATCTGCCATCGTAATAAGTAAATAGTCCGTCGTTTAAACATGCTTTTATTCGGCCCTCGAATTGAGAGATGAGGAATTTACCTCAGAAATTAATGGCTGTCTGTGGTGTGGTGGCCCCGATTGTAGTGATAATTTCAATCGTCGTTGGTGCAGCCGTAACCAGTGGCTATAACCATATATCAGACCCGGTAAGCCAATTAGCGGCTACGAATAGCCCTCACCCTGCGTGGTTGAGGACAGGTTTCATCACCTACGGCATCATGATTTTAGGATTTGGGTTGTTGCTTTACCTGAGCGTGAAGGAGCGCTGCCTGGCCTGGCTGGTTCTCCTGTTTTATATTTTACACGGGGTTGGTTTCCTGCTCGGAGGAGTTTTCTCTGATGACCCGAGAACTGCCGAAGCTGTGTCGACGGTTTCAGGGATATTACATAATGTCTCTATAATCATTGGCTGCTCTTCATTTGTCGTTGGGATGTTTACCTTTGCTTGGCTCAAGCGTCACAACCCGGCATGGCGTCTACTTAGCAAAATTTTTATCGCTTTCCTGCTAATCATTCTTCTTACCTTTGCAATTGCCCAGATTCCTGTTTTCGCTGCTGCTGAAGCAGTGTTGCAGCGTGTCTACGGCTTGCTGTCTATTATCCTGATAGAGATAGCCGCGATAAAACTCCTGATTTCTTTACATCGTCGAAGAGAAGAATCCGGTAACGTATTACATTCATAACTGTAGCTTTCTCACCTCTGGCGATTCGGATCAGGTTTGCTTTTCCAATGGAGTGAGGTTAATATATCTGTGTTTGATGCGCATTTATGCGATGCGATGTAATTTATAGTTGAGGAAGGAAGGACTTATGCAGTATCGTCGGTTCGGTAAGTTAGACTGGAAAGTATCTGCACTTGGTTTTGGAGCAATGCGGTTACCCGTAATTAATAACGAACAGACAAATATCGATGAACCGGAGGCCATCCGGATGATCAGGTATGCCATTGACCATGGTGTGAATTATCTGGATACAGCCTATCCCTATCACGGTGGGAATAGTGAACGCATCGTTGGCCGTGCGCTTAAAGATGGCTACCGTGAGAAAATGAAACTGGCAACGAAATTACCCGTTCGCATGTGCGAGTCGGCTGATGACTTCGATCGCTTTTTCAATGAGCAGTTGGAGCGACTTGATACCGATAAAATTGACTTCTACCTGCTGCATGGGCTAAACGGTAGGAGCTGGTCTAAGGTTCGAGACCTGGGCATATTGCGCTGGGCCGAGGAGAAAATGGCTGCCGGTAAGTTTGATTATCTGGGATATTCTTTCCATGATGAACTCAGTGCATTCAAAGAGATAGTCGATGCCTACGACTGGACTTTTTGCCAGGTTCAATACAACTATATGGATATCGAAATTCAGGCGGGCCGTAAAGGCGTGGAGTATGCGGCCAACAAGGGAATGGCAATCGTGGTTATGGAGCCGCTACGGGGAGGAAAACTCGGCAAGCAACCCGAGCCGGTGATGAAGGTATGGGATAGCGCTTCGCAGAAACGTAGCCCGGCTGAGTGGGCACTGCTGTGGGTCCTTGACCAGCCGGAAATCTCAGTGGCTCTCAGCGGCATGAGCACGATGGAGCAGGTTGTGGAGAATGGTCAGATTGCCTCTCGTTCGGCACCGGGAATGCTGACAGATGAAGAAATAAAGCTATTCGACCGTGTACGGGAGGCCTATGAGGGCCTGAGTCCCATACCGTGTACCGCTTGCGGATACTGTCTGCCCTGTCCCAATGGAGTGGAAATCCCGCGTAACTTCCAGATATATAACGATGCCATGATGTACGAGGATATGCGTATCGGGCGGTTCTACTATCGCGGCGGGAGACTCGAAGACGGGCAGCGTGCCGACCAGTGTACCGAGTGTGGCGAATGTGTGGAAGCCTGTCCACAAGAGATAAACATACCGGAGTGGCTCAAGAAAATACACGCAGAGCTCGGACCTAGGCAATCCTGACCGTTGCTTAATATGTCGACACTCTATCTGTGATGACGGTGTTCAGGGGATATTTCTTGGCAAGGAGGAACGAGAGTGTCTGATATACCACAGTGCACCAGGTGTTCAGGGATATTCTGCTACCCGAATATTGCCGCCGACCAGACTCCCAGCTTTGATGAGGCACCGCTTTCTTGTCCAACCAAACTGAGAACGGACATTATAGAGGAAGCGCTCAGTCATTATGACTTGGAGGACATACGGGAGTTTGCCCGGTTGGCATCTGTGCAGGAATTTGAGTGCTATGAGCATACTCCGGTCGGAATCAGGACTCGAATCCCCAGGATAGAAGAGACTGTACAGTTCGCACAAAAGAACGGGTATCAAAAGCTGGGGCTTGCCTTCTGTTCGGGGCTGGCCAATGAGGCGAGGATGGTGGCTGATATCCTCGAAAGAAACGGCTTTGAGGTCGTGTCAGTATGTTGTAAGGTGGGGGCTGTCCCCAAGGAGAGGATAGGTATTGAGCCGGAAGAGAAGATATCAGGGCCTGAGTTTTATGAGTCCATGTGTAATCCTATCAGCCAGGCCGGGATATTAAACGAGGAAGGTGTCGATTTCGCTATCCTTTTGGGACTGTGTGTGGGGCATGACTCCCTGTTTATTAAATACTGTCAGGTGCCAATGACGGTTCTGGCAGTCAAAGACAGGGTCACTGGCCACAACCCGCTGGCAGCAGTATACCTCTCCCGCAGCCCTTACTATCGCAGGCTCAGGAGAAGAGCGCAGACATAAAAACTTATCTTAGCGCTTGAATATTACCTGCCAGTCCGGCAAACTCTTCCATTGGGAACTACGTTACACAATATACACCACGGGATTCCGTTTGTATTTGCTCTGGAGAACAAAATAATATTTTGTGTAATGAGATGCGTAGATTTACGGGTTGCATTGACTTTAAGACAATAGATTCTTACAGCAGTATCATGGAACAGGACATCCGTACCTTACGATGACGTCCTGTCAGGTCTCGGGACTCGGCTGATGTCTTAGGTAGTCCTTTACGCTACAGAAATTCGTCTCTCCACTTCTTCGGTATCACTCGTTGCCATATCGTTTTCACCACGCTTGACGGTAATTAAACAGGCAGTTTAATATGTTTACAGATCCTGAGATACGCGGCAGAGTGATTGCGTGTCGGTGACTGTTTAATAGGATATAGTGGGAGGTAATGTTAATGTCATTTCACCCGTTAGAGGAAATTATCCATCCAAGAGCAATAGCTGTCGTAGGTGCGTCTCCCGCCGGTCGTGGCAGCGGTTTCCTATCGCCTCTTCTGAAATTGGGTTACCAGGGTGATATCTACCCGGTTAATCCTAAATACACAGAGATAATGGGATTGAAGACTTATCCACGAGTGAGAGATATCCCCGGGCCACTCGACTACGTGATATCCTCTGTACCAGCGTCACAGGTTCTCGGTATGTTGGAGGACTGCTCGGAGAAGGGAGTCAAGGCGGTGCACCTCTTCACAGCCCGTTTCAGCGAAACAGGGCGCAAAGAAGCTGCTGAGCTTGAGCAGGAGATACTAAAGAAGGCAAGAGAGGCGGGCATTCGCCTGATTGGTCCAAACTGCCTGGGGCTCTACCATCCATCTGAAGGCATTTCTTTCAACGAAGACATGCCTGCGAAGTCAGGAGATGCCGGACTGGTATCCCAGAGCGGAGGGGCAACCCACGAGACCGTTGCTCTAGCAGTGCAGAGGGGTGTTTTTTTCAGCAAGGCCATAAGCTACGGGAACGCCCTCGATTTCAATGAATGTGACTATCTCGAGTACTTCGAGCAGGACCCGGAGACCCGTGTCATCATGATGTATATCGAAGGGGTACGGGATGGCCAACGGTTCTTTAATATCCTGCACCGGGTAACTGCCACTAAACCAGTGATCATCGTTAAAGGCGGGCGAGGACAGTCTGGGATCAGGGCAACCGCCTCCCATACAGGCTCTCTGGCCGGATCAATGCAGGTGTGGCAGAACATGGTCAGACAGACCGGGGCCATCTCGGCTGCCAATCTTGAAGAGCTAGTAGACATAGCCGCCGCGTTCTACTTCTTACCACCAATAACGGAGCGACGAGTAGGCATAGTTGGAGGAGGCGGTGGTAGTAGTGTTCTTGCTGCCGACGAGTGCGAAGAGGCCGGGCTTGATGTCGTACCCCTACCAATGGAGATACGCGAGAAAATGAAAGCCACTGGCAGTCCAATATGGGACTGGATTAGCAATCCGGCAGACATGTCAATAAGGATAGACAGAGAATGGGATGTTGGGGACATGCTGGAGTTGATGGCCCAGAGCAAGAGTTTCGACCTGCTGATCACGTTCATAAGAGGCCATTTCCACTCGGTCGAAGAAATGGCTTCAGTGGATAACTTTCTTAAGCCGTACCGCCTCGGCAAACTTGAGGATAAGCCACTTATCGCAGTTATGGAAGAGGCAAGATATAGTGTCGGCAGCAACGGTAGAGGCAACCATGTTTCGACTATTGAGTTCATGGAAAAAGTGAAGTCCACACTGCTAGCTGCCGGGACTCCGTTCTATCCTAACGTTGGACGGGCAGCCAGAGCCTTGAGCAAGATGATAGACTACTACCAACGTAAGAAATCCCGCTAGACAACGCCGGCTTTTTCAGCTTCTCAACACCTTGGAGGAGCGGCTGGACAAACATCGGGATGTCGACGCGCACTTATGAGCGAGAAGGTCTGCTTGTCATTTGAATTTGATGTCACAACTTTCGGAATCGCTGTCCAGGTTTTGGTTTGGGCACTACCATCGAAGGCAAAGGTTAATGGTTGACAGTGACACCTCGGGGCTATAATATAGCAGCATCAAAAAAGTAGTAACAAGGGTCGAGGCGGAGAAATATGCCAGTTAGGATCGTTACTGATAGTGTAGCCGATGTGCCGCCCCAGATAGCACAGGAGCTGGGTATTACGGTTATTCCTTTATATGTCCATTTCGGCAAGATGGCGTATCGTGATGGTATTGACTTGACTACCAGTACGTTCTATGAATATCTGGTTAATGCGAAGACATTACCGACCACTTCGGTGCCTTCCCTAGGGGAGTTCGCTGAAAGATATGATGAGCTAGCCGAGGATGCGGACGAGATACTGGTTGTTACCATTTCATCCAAACTCAGCGCTACCTATCAGGTGGCATCGCAGGCCGTTACTTTAATGAAGAAGAAGTGCCGGGTGAAGGTGGTCGATTCGACATTGGCTATAATGGCACAGGGGTTGGTTACAATCAAGGCTGCCGAGGCAGCTCAGGCCGGGGCGAGCCTTGATGATATTGAAGAGATGGTCAAGAAAGATATCTCTAGAGTGGATATGCGGGCTGCGTTTGATACACTTAAGTACCTCGCCAGAGGGGGTCGTATCGGTAAGGCGCAATCATTGCTTGGCGCTATGCTGAATGTCAATCCTATTATCGGTTTGAAAGATGGTGAGATATTTCCTTTTGGCAGGGAACGTTCCCGGGTAAAGGCGATACAACATCTCTGCGATTTTGTCCGGAGCTATGATAGTATTGAAAAGTTAGCAGTGGAGCATGCCGGTCATCCTGATGATGCCGAGATACTGATTGAGCAATTAGGGCCTATATTCCCCAGGGAGCAGATCTATATCTCAAGGTCTAGCCCCGTAATCGGCACTCATACCGGTCCCAGTCTCCTGGTGGTGGCTGTGTTAGGTGACAGGGATTGACTCAAATACTGGTCATCTCGGACACTCATGTCAGGGCGTTCCAGGAACTGCACGAAAGTATTCAAAAAGCCGTGCGGGGGGCGGATTGGGTAGTTCATTGTGGAGACTTCACAAGTGCCGGAGTACTCGAGGAGCTGCGGCACCTGACACCGCATTTCGTGGGAGTCTTTGGAAATGCCGACCCCAGTAGTGTTAGACACCAGCTTTCCCATCAGGTTTTATTCGAGCTGGAAGGGTGTAAAATAGTAGCTATCCATCCTTCCTGGGGCGGGCATCCGGATGGTCTGGAAGGAGAGTTGGCCTCTAGATTCCCCGATGCTGATGTCATCCTGTTCGGTCATACCCACGAGCCCTGTAATCTGAAACTTAAAGATACTCTACTCTTGAATCCCGGTCAGGGCTACGCGTCATTCATGGTTCCTGCATCCATGGCTGTCCTGACGGTCAGTCAAAACGAACTGAGCGCTGAACTCGTGACTTTGACCGATGCCGAAATTACAGGTTAGTGGCCCGCTCCCCTTTTTTGGCTAGGACTCTTCTCCCAGTAGGTGCTTCCTCATCTCGGGATAGCCGGGTGGGTGCTGTGAGCTGTATCTCATCGTGGTAGGGACCGGGTACCTAGCAATACCGGCCCTGTAAATGCCTTCCAGACCACGGACAGTCTGCTCTATTTTACTGACTGGTATTGAGAAGGCACACTCGTAGTCTTGGGTGTGAGGCCCCAATCGTTCTCCGGTACCGACCAGGGCGAACTTGGCCTCATCCGTTTGCATTGTCCGGGTAATGTGGCTGGTGCAACCGGCGCCAGACGTTAAAGTAACGTTAAGCCCTCCTGACCCTGTTCCTGCGAGGTAGGCGGAGAGCAATACCCATATTTGTGCCGGATTGCCGTAGAGCATGATAACATGTGGCTCGAAGGTGGCCCTTTCAATGGGTGCTATGAGCGCATACTTGTATTTCCCGTATTCGAACTTGGGCATGTTCTCAATGGCGGCGGCGGCCCGTTCCCTGGTCATTCCTCCCAGACCGATGGATTCCTGGAAGCTGCCGTCGACTATATCCGGCAGTAGGGGCCAGAATCCCAGTGTTATGCCTGCCACGTAGCAGGTCTGATACTTATCAACCGCTATAGTCCATCCATAGCGTCGGGCCATGGCAATGGCGTGGCAGAGTGAGATATCCAGTCCCAGGTCACGCTGCGGTATTCTCACTCTCTCCGGAAGCTCTTCGGCGGACTCGCACATCCTGATTGCTACCGGGAAGCTCAGTGGTCGTAGATAGGTATTAAATGCCTCACTGATTTGTTTTAGGTCTGTCATATTGTCTCCTCCTCGCGACTCGTATATAAAAGGCATTGTTGACTTTCAGTGTGCGTATAATCTGGTGAATTATATCACGCGGGCAACCGGGCTGACCATTGTGTTGACCCTCGTCAAATCACCGTCCCATGGTAAAAATTATTAGGTAATTCGGCCCATTGACAATGCATATACCGGCTGATACGATAGTGCGTGGTCGGACATGTACACTGAATATCATGACCATTCAGTTTAAGCAACGGGGTGTGGTGCGGATGCGCTACACCTCGATTTGTATCATTCTACCGGTAGAATAATCTAAGCTTAACAGGTACTAAACACGAGATTTTTATTGATAATGCCTGAGTGTGAGGAGGGGGACTATGACATACTGGTTTACCGATGCTGCCGTGAAAGACCGCTTGCCTCTGTCCGGCGCCAGCGCTATCCGGGGAATGTCGATAGCGTTCAGTATGCCCAGACTTTTCATGGGGCCCAATGCGCTTTCTGAGGTCAGGGGTGGAGGAGCCAATGTATTTGAGACGGTGGGGTTGAAGTGTGCCCAGAGGCGTGCCTTTATTGTTACTGACGAGCATGCCGGAAGATATGCCGGTAGAGTTTGTGCTGCCATGCAGAGGAGACGGTTCACCACGGAGGTCTGGGACAAGGCGCAACCGGAGGCACCACTGGAAAATGTCAGAGAGTGCGCCGAAGCGATGAGCAAGTTTGAACCGGATGCGATAGTGGCTCTGGGTGGGGGGTCGGTGATAGACGGGGCCAAAGCAGCCTGGATACTTTACGAGCGCCCCGAAATTACTGACCTAGCCACCGTTCCCCCGTTGAGGCCTTTTGGCCTGCGAGAGAAGGCGGTCTTTGTGGCGATACCGACCACGAGCGGGACAGGCTCGGACTGTACGGCGGTGGCAGTCGTGTCCGATGTCAAAGCGAAGCGGAAGATACCTATTGTCAATGGCGACCTGCTGCCCGATTTCTCGATACTTGTGCCCGACCTTGTCAGCGGCATGCCACCCCACCTCACCGCCGGTACCGGACTGGACGCGCTGGCACATTCTATGGACTGCGTCACGTCTCCCATGACCAATGATTTCACCGATGCAATGGCCCTGCGGGCTATCCAGATGATTTTTAAATACCTGCCCCGGGCTTACCACGATGGGGCCGACCATGAAGCCAGGCTGAGGATGCATATCGCGGCCAGTATGGCGGGGATTGCCTTCGGCAACGGCGGGGTCGCTATGACCCACAGCATGGGGCATTCCCTGGGCAAGCTGTTTGCCATTCACCACGGCATTGCCGTGGGCATCCTGATTCCTTATGTGTTTCAATACTACTCGACAGTGACAGACAAGTATCTGGATATCTGTGATGCCCTGAATATCAGAGGTGATACTGACGAAGAGAGGTTCGCCGGTCTGATTGAGAAGGTCAGGGCGCTGTTCACGGAACTGGCTGTCCCCTTGACTTTAAAAGGTCTCGGGATTTCCGAGAAGGACTTTGAGGGCAACATCGATAAATTAAGCCTCTACAGTGTCGAGGACCCCTCCGCTTTCCAGAGCCCGAGGTCGGCCACGCAGGAGCAGTGCGAAAGGCTGTTCCGCTATGCCTATGAAGGCAAAGACGTAGATTTCTAGCGAGGTAAAGCATGTTTGGATATAACGGCAAATTTCTTGGGGTAGACCTGAATACCGGTGAGACAAAGTCCCTGGAGATGGCAGAGGGCCACCTGAAAGACTTTATCGGCGGGGCCAGTCTGGCAGCCAGGTTGATTTATGACCATGTCAAGCCCGGTATGGACCCCCTCGCCCCTGAAAACCCCCT